>Ga0209056_10002814_pt1 | contig 18659 bp, 16 predicted proteins | sample GraSoiAngelo_114_FD_185876 | JGI IMG/M metagenome (GOLD analysis project Ga0209056, IMG submission 185876) | Grasslands soil microbial communities from the Angelo Coastal Reserve, California, USA - 14_0903_13_40cm (SPAdes) (version 2) | ecosystem: Environmental > Terrestrial > Soil > Grasslands...
GCGCGGCGGCTGCTACGTCGCGAAGCAGCAGACAGACAGGGTGCTCCTGACTCACTGACGGACGGGGCGCGACTACCGGTTCCGCGTGTCGGTCGGGCGCGAGGAGGGGACGGGGCTCTCGGTCGACGTGGCGGGGCCGGACGGCGCGGCGATCGCGCAGCTCGGGCTCTCCGATCTACCCGAGCGCTACCGGTTCCCGATCATCGCGGCGCGGCGTGCAGAGCTGGTGAGGCGCGGCCTTGCGGCGGACGAGGCGAGGTTGCTCGCCACGGGCGCTCGGGACCTGAGGCACGTCGCGGCTCGAGCGTTACTACGCGCGGTTGCGGCGCTCGAGCACGACCGTTCTCCGCGCGCCGTTGCCGCCGTCACGGACCTTGCGGACCTCCTCGAGCTCGAGGGTGCGGCCGTTCCGTTTGACGTGCAGACGGCGTTCTACCGCATCCGCGTGGCGTCCCCGCCCGGGCGGGCGGCGGAGCTCGCGCCGCTGGCGTGGCGCCTCGGCTTCGCGGAGGGCGACTAACTGGAGCCGCTGCGGTTCGCCTTCGGGGCCCATTTCCACCAGCCGGTGGGAAACTTCGACCATGTGTTCGAGCAGCACGTGCGCGATGTGTACCGGCCGTTCCTCGAGCGGCTGGCCGAGCGGGAGTTCTTTCCCGTCTCCGTCCACATCTCGGGGCCGCTCCTGGAGTGGCTCGAGGCGCACGAGGGGACGTTCCTCGACCGGATCGGGCGGCTCGCAGTGGACGGCTGTCTCGAGTTGCTGCTCGGGGGCTTCTACGAGCCCGTGCTGGTCGCGCTCCCCCGGGAGGACCGGCTCGAGCAGATCGCGTGGATGCGCCAGGCGATCTCCCGGCGATTCGGGGTCGAGGCGACCGGGCTCTGGCTGACCGAGCGCGTGTGGGAGCCCGAGCTGGCGGCGGACCTCGCGCTGGCAGGGGTGCGCTACGCGCTCGTGGATGACCGTCATTTTCTGGTCAGCGGCTTCACCCGCGACCGCTTGCACGCTCCGTTCTGGACCGAAGCCGGCGGCCACCGCGTCGCCCTGTTTCCGATCGACGAGCGGCTGCGCTACCTGATCCCGTTCAAGCCCCCGGCCGACACGGTGGCGTACCTGCGCGAGTTGCGCGACGCGGGCCAGGCCCTGGCCGTGCTGGCGGACGACGGCGAGAAATTCGGCGGCTGGCCCGGCACGAAGGAATGGGTGTATGACCGCGGCTGGCTCGCCCAGTTCCTGGAGGCGATGGGCGCGCTGGTCGCAGGGGGCGAGATCCGGCTGACTACTTTCGCCGCCGCCCTTGCCGAGGTGCCGAGCGGCGGGCTCGCCTACCTGCCCACGGCGTCATACCGGGAAATGGAGGGCTGGGCCCTTCCGCCCGACGCCGCGACCAGGCTGGCGCGGCTCGAGCGCGACCTCGGCGAAGCGCGGCTCGCCGGCCCCGACGGCGCGCTGGTCCGGGGGGCGCACTGGCGGAATTTCTTCGTTCGCTATCCGGAGGCGAACCGGATGCACAAGAAGGCGCAGGCGCTTTCGGCGCTGTGCCGGAGCCGCGGGGACCCGCCGGCCGCGCGCCGGGCGATCGGCCGCGCGCAGTGCAACGACGCCTATTGGCACGGCGTGTTCGGCGGGCTGTATCTGCCGCACCTGCGGCGGGCCGTGTGGCACAACCTGGCGGTGGCGGAGCGCGAGCTGCGTCGTGACGAGGCGATCACGTTCGAGCAACTGGACCTGGACGGCGACGGGTTCGAGGAGATCTGGGTCCACTCGGCCGCATTCTCGGGCGTGGTGAGCCCGCGTCGCGGCGGCGCCATCGAGGAATACACCTTCCTGGGCGAGGGCATCAACCATGTCGATGTGTTGACCCGCCGGCGGGAAGCATACCACGCGCTTGCGCCGGAGGAGGCGGGGCGGAGAGCGGCGGGAGACGGAGCGCCGAGCATTCACGAGATCGAGAAGGGCGTGCGCCTCGACCGGCTGCCGCCCGTGGATCGCGACGCGCGGGCGATGTTCGTGGATCGGGTCCTGCCCGGCGGCCTGACCTTCGACGCCTACGCGGCCGGTGTGTACGAGCCGGTCGCGTCGTGGGCGGGAGCGCCCGTGGAGGCCGAGGTCCGTACCGCCGGCGCCGCCGTGGAGGTGGCGTGCCGGGCGCGCCATCTGGAGAAACTGCTCCGCTTCGATGCCGGCGGCGGGTTGACCGTCAGCTACCGCTGGGATCCGGCGGCGTTTCCCGAGGACGCGCTCTTCGCGCCCGAGATTTCGCTCGCCCACCGGCTCGCGCTCACGTGCGCGCCGGAAAGCGAGGTGTGGTCTTTCCTCATTGCCACGGTTTCGAAGTCGGAGCGGGGTCTGGATGAAACGGTGCAGGGCCGCTCGCTCACGCCGCGCTGGCCGGTGGCGCTGGCCGAAGCGCGGATAGACATCGTACCTGGCTGAGACCTCCTTGAGCGCGGCGCCGGTGATCACGAAGGGAACCTGTTTCCCGCTGTTTGCGTACGACGTGGCGCGGGCGATCGACCTGGACGTCGCGGAGCGGCGCCTGCTCGCCAGCGCGGAGCGGCAGACGATCAAGCACAAGCGCCGCGCTCCGGCCTATTTCGAGTACCGGCCTCCGCCGCTGCGCGTGACGCGCGAGGGTGGGGTACACGACCTCGCCGGGTACCGCACGGCGCCCGGCGTGGAGGTGGTGCTGTACGACTTCGGCGCCGTGTCGCTGAGCTACACCGTCCCGATCGAAGGGCCGCTGGCCGGGCTGCCCGGGCTCGCCCACGAGCTGTGGGGCAACGAGCGCCTGGTGGCTGACTCACGCCGCCACGTCGAGGCGCTGCTCCGCACCCTCGGCGACGCCGCGTTGCGCCCGCAGATCGCCGACTTCGTCGAGGACTACTCCATCTTCGAGGTGGAGGCGTTCGCGGTGCCGTGCGAGGCCGCCGCCCTGTGGACGGAGCACGCTCAGACGGTCGCGCAGATCCTGCGCGCCGAGCCGCGCCCGCTGTCCCAGCAGGAAACGAGCGACGCGACCGCCCTGCGGCTCTCCTTTGGGCCCAACGACGCCACCATCATCGACACCGACGCCACCCTGCTCTTCGATCCCGAGGGGGACGACGTGCGCGCCGTGATCGAGTTCGCGAACACCCAGCTCCTGGAGATGCGGTTCCTCGATCAGCAGCTCGACGACACCCTGGAGCGCGCCTACGAGACGCTGGCGCGGCGCCCGACACGGCTCTCCACGATGGGCCAGTGGGGACCGGACCTGCGGCGGCTGGCGTTGCTGCAGCTCGACGGCGCGATCCTGTTCGAGCAGGTGACGAACGCCCTCAAGCTCGTGGGCGAGCAGTACCTGGCGCGGGTCTACTCCCTCGCGTCGCGGCGCTTCCACCTCGCCGAGTGGGACGCCAGCATCACGCGCAAGCTGCAGACGATCGACGGCATTTATGGAAAGATGGCCGACCGCGCGGCCGGCAAGCGCCTGGAGCTGCTCGAGTGGATCATCATCGTCCTGTTCGCGGTCTCGCTCGCGCTCTCGATCGTCACGCTCAAGCCTCGGTGAACCGCGGCGTCTCCCCCGGGCGACGCTCCTACGCCGCCCTCGCGCTGGCAGGCTCGGTCGCCGTCCTGATCGTAACCTGTCGCGCCGACGTCGCTCGGAGGCTGGCGCCGTCCGTCGATGCCGGTCCGAACGTGCGCGCGCATCCGCGCGAGCCCGTCATGCTCAAGTTACGCCTCAGCGGTTCGTGGAAAGCCGACGGTCCGCGGCGCTTCACGATCGACTGGGGCGACCGTTCCACGGAGCACGGGGCGGTTGCCGATACGTCAGGGCCGGTGACCGTGTCTCACGTCTATGCGGCCGTCGGCCGGGACACCGTCCGGGTGACGGTGACCGGGAAGGACGGTGAGGAGGGCTCGGACACGCTCACCGCGTTCGTCGAGGCCGCAGGCACGCCGCAGGTCTTTGTCGGTGCGGGGGACATCGCCACCTGCAGCAGCGGGAATGCGGCGGCGTCGTCGAAACTGCTCGACAGCATCCCTGGTACGGTATTCACGCTCGGTGACAATGCGTACCCTTCCGGACGAGCGCGGGACTACAGCCGCTGCTATGCGCCCACGTGGGGGCGCCACAAGAGGCGCACCCACCCGGTTCCCGGCAACCACGAATACGACGTGCCCGGAGCGACGGGCTATTTCGACTATTTCGGCGTCGCGGCAGGGGACTCGGGCAAGGGCTATTACACCTATGAGCTGGGCGATTGGCACATCGTCGCACTGAACTCCAACCTGGCCGTGACCACGGAATCGGAACAGGAGCACCGTCAGGAGCCGGGCAATCGGCCCATCGTGGCGCGGCAGGCCGAGCTGGCCTCGGAACAGGAGCAGTGGCTCCGCGCCGATCTCGCCGCGCACCCCAAGCGGTGTACCCTCGCCTACTTCCACCATCCGCGCTTCAGCTCGGGAACCAGTCACGGCAGCGACCCACAGATGCAGCCGCTGTGGCAGGTGCTGTACGACGCGGGAGCGGACGTCGTTCTCACGGGGCACGAACACAACTACGAGCGCTTCGCACCCCAGACTCCCGACGGCCGCGCCGATTCAGCACGGGGTATCCGCGAGTTCGTGGCGGGAACGGGGGGAGGACCTCTCTATCAGTTCGGGCCCCCGATCGCCAACAGCGAGGTCCGGAGCATGTCGTACGGGGTCCTGAAGCTCACTCTCGGCGTCCGGTCCTACCAGTGGCAGTTCATCCCCATCGCGGGCGGCACGTTCACCGATTCGGGCTCGGCGCCTTGTCACTAAGCGCGGCGGGGTCCCGATCAAAGCTTAGTGTCGCTTGAAGATCGTGCAAGAAATTCCCCCCTTGATGGTCCTTGTCGAGGAATCAGAGCTTCGGCAGGTGTTTCGCTTTCGCAACAAACGGTGGGGAGTCGCTACTCTGGTTGCGGGACTGGTTCTCATTGCCTCACTTGGCTGGCTTCAGGCCACCCACAAAGCGGGGTTCCTGCAGTCAGCGATCTTCTACGGCTTCGGTGTCCTACTGCTTTATTCCTCACTGTACAGCCTGCGCGCGGACCAGTGGCTCATTGTGGATGGGAACCGTCGTTCGATTCACTTCCACAAGAGCAACCTCTACGGCCTCGTGGACTGGGAACGTCCTGGGCTTGAGTTCAAAGAGATTCGCGTTTTCAGGGCAGCGACGAGTCGGGGTACCGGGCGGGCAAAGAACTGGACCATCATGCTCGCTAGCGGCGACGGTGTGAACCTGTTTCTGGGAGAGAACGAATTTGGCGCGTTCAGCCGAGAACGCGCGCTCCAGTTGGCTGGTAAAGTGGGGCAGCTCGCCGGAATAACAGTCGTTAGCAGCGAATGAGAGTTTGACGCAGCTGCCGCAGCACGTACTCGAGGATCCCTCCGTGCCGGTAGTATTGCAGCTCCTGCGGCGTGTCGATGCGCACGGTCGCCTGGAACGGCACGGCCGAGCCGTCCGGTCGGGTGGCGTTGACCGTCAGCTCCTTTCCGCGCGGGAACCCTTCGGCGAGCACCTCCGCGAGGCCGGTGACGTCGAACGTTTCCTTTCCCGTCAGCCCCAGGGTGGCGGCGCTCTGCTCCGGGAGGAACTGCAGAGGCAGGATCCCCATCCCGACGAGGTTCGAGCGGTGGATTCGCTCGTAGCTCTGGGCGATCACCGCGCGCACGCCGAGCAGCCGCGGGCCTTTCGCCGCCCAGTCGCGCGACGAACCTGAGCCGTACTCTTTGCCGGCGAGCACGAGCAACGGCACGCCCTCGGCCTGGTACCTCACGGAGGCGTCGTAGATCGTCATCTGCTCGCCGTCGGGGAGGTGCACGGTCACCGGACCCTCGGTCCCGGGCGCGAGCTGGTTCTTCAGTCGCACGTTCGCGAACGTGCCGCGGACCATCACTTCGTGGTTGCCGCGGCGCGAGCCGTAGGAGTTGAAGTCTTTGGGCTCGACGCCACGATCGATGAGGTATTTGCCGGCCGGGCTGGTCTTGCGGATTGAGCCCGCGGGTGAGATGTGGTCGGTGGTGATGCTGTCGCTGAGCAAGCACAGCACCCGCGCGCCGCGGATGTCGGCAATGGCCGGCGGAGTCGCGGGCATCCCGTCGAAGTACGGCGCGCGCCTGATGTAGGTCGAGTCGGGCTCCCAGGCAAACAGGTCGCCGGCGGGAACCGGCAAAGTGTTCCAGCGCTCGTCACCCTGGAACACTTCGCCGTACTCCTTGTGGAACATCGACGACCTGATGGACGAGCGGACCACCTCATCCACTTCCTTCGCCGACGGCCAGATGTCGCGCAGGTAGACCGGCTTCCCGTCTTCCCCCGTCCCGAGCGGCTCCTTTTGCAGATCGAGATCGATCCGCCCGGCCAGCGCGTAGGCGACCACGAGGGGCGGCGACGCGAGATAGTTGGCGCGGACCTCCTGCTGGATCCGCCCCTCGAAGTTGCGGTTCCCCGACAGGACGGCGCAGACCACGAGCTCCCCCTCGGCCACCGCCGCCGACACGGACTCGGGGAGCGGTCCCGAGTTACCGATGCAGGTCGTGCAGCCGTAGCCAACCAGGTGGAAGCGCAGCTGCTCGAGGTACGGCATCAGACCGGCCTGGTTCAGGTAGTCGGTCACCACCTTGGAGCCGGGCGCGAGACTCGTCTTCACCCACGGCTGGGAGCGAAGCCCCCGCTCGACGGCCTTCTTGGCGACCAGGCCTGCCGCCACCATCACCGAGGGATTGGAGGTGTTGGTGCAGCTCGTGATCGCCGCAATGACCACGGAGCCGTGGTGCAGCTTGCAGTCCACCCCGTCGATCTTGAGATCCACGTGGGTGCGGCGCTGCGGGGGAGCTGCCACCGCCGTGGCGACGCTGCCGCCTTCCGCTTCCCACCGGCCGCCGTTCGTGGCCGCGGGCGGAGCGATGGGCGAAGCGGGGCTGGCGAGGGTGGGAAGCTGGACCAGGAATTTTCGCTTCACGTCCTGGAGCGGCACCCGGTCCTGCGGCCGCCGGGGGCCGGCGAGGCTCGGCTCGACCGTCGAGAGATCGAGCGACAGGATGTCCGAGTAGACCGGCTCGGACGCGGCCGCCGAATGGAACAGACCCTGCGCCTTCGTGTAGGCCTCGACGAGCGTCACTTGCTCGGCTGAGCGGCCCGTGAACTGGAGGTAGCGAAGCGTTTCCTGGTCCACCGGGAACATTCCTACCGTGGCGCCGTACTCCGGCGCCATGTTGCCGATGGTGGCACGGTCGGCGAGCGGCAGGGCGGCGATCCCGGGCCCGTAGAACTCGACGAACTTCCCCACCACGCCCTTCTTGCGAAGCATCTCGGTCACGGTCAGCACGAGGTCGGTCGCGGTCGCCCCCTCGGCGAGCCTGCCCGTGAGGCGAAGCCCCACGACCTGCGGAACGAGCATCGACACCGGTTGGCCGAGCATCGCAGCTTCGGCCTCGATGCCCCCGACGCCCCAGCCCAGCACGCCGAGCCCATTGATCATGGTGGTATGGGAGTCGGTGCCGACCAACGTGTCGGGGTACGCCTGGGGCCTGGTCCCGTCGGCCGTGAACACCACCCGCGCCAGGTATTCGAGGTTCACCTGGTGCACGATCCCCGTGTCCGGCGGCACGACGCGAAACCCTGCGAACGCCCGCTGAGCCCAGCGCAGCAGGGCGTAGCGCTCGCGGTTCCGCTGGAACTCGAGGTCCGCGTTCACCTGGAAGGCGGCGGGCGTGCCGAACTCGTCCACGATCACCGAGTGGTCGATCACGAGCTCGGCGGGGAGCAACGGGTTGACCTTCCGGGGGTCGCCGCCCATCCCCTTCATCGCGTCGCGCATCGCGGCGAGGTCCACGACGGCCGGAACCCCGGTGAAGTCCTGCATGAGGACCCGCGCCGGCATGAAGGCGATCTCGTCCTCGGGCGTCTTTTGCGGGTCCCAGCGCGCCAGCTTCTCGATTTCGTCGGCCCGCACCGTGCGGCCGTCCTCGCGGCGCAGCAGGTTCTCGAGCAAGAGGCGGAGGGAGTAGGGGAGGCGACCGACCGCCAGGCCCCGCCGCTCCAGGGCGTCGAGGCGGTAGATCTCGAAGCTCCGACCACTGACCTCGAGCGTGCCGCGGCTGCCGAACGTGTCGAGCGTCATTGTTCCACCGGTTTCACGTCCACGACGAAGTACTCGGTCTCCCTGAAGCAGTGCGTCGGAACGCCCTTGTGCTGTTTGTAGGTGAGCACGACGCGCTTTCCAATCATTTGGTTGACGCGCGCCGCCACCGAATCGTCCCGCACGGTGAAGTAGAACTTCTCCGTCATCGTGCCCGGGATGGAGACCATGGCGAGCTCTCCCTCCCACGTCTTGCAGATCCAGCCCTTCCTGGAAAACTTCTGGACGTACCCCGGGCGCTCTCCCGAGGAATAACTCCAGACGAGGGCCGACCAGGTGTAGAGGGCGAAGCCGAGGACGGGCAGGCTCAGCACGCCTGCAATGATGAGCTTATGCTTGCGGGTGAGCGTGAAGTTCACGCGGGGAAACTTAAATGCGGAGTGCGGAATGCGGAATTAGGTGACCTCGTACTCCTCCGTCTTGTAGCGCACGAACCCCCGCTTCTCGTAGTTCGGCAGCGCGTGCGGGTGGTCGAGCGTGCACGTATGCAGCCACACGCGGGTCGGGTTCATGGCCCACGCGTCGCGCACCGCGGCCGAGAGCAGATGCTTGCCGAGCCCCCGGCCGATCGCGTCCGGCGCGAGCCCGAAGTACGCGATCTCCGCGGAGCCGTCCTCCGGCACCCGCCGCAGCTCGTACCACCCCGCGAGCGCGCCGTTGCGGGTCGCGACGTGCAGCGTGATGCCCGGCTGCGCGAGATGGGCGCGGATCTGCTCGTCGCTCCAGTCCCGCCGGTCATACCAGTGGTAGGGCTCGCCCACGGTGCGGTAACAGTCCCGGTACAGGGCGGGGGTGGGCTGTTGCACGCGCTCGACCACCAGATCCGAGAACTCGCCGAAGGCGGGCCGGAACTGGCCGGGACTCGTCAGCTCGAGATAGGTGCGCGTGGCTTGCATAGCTAAGACTAGACGTCTAGCCGTCGAGACGTCTAGACGGCTAGTTTCTTAACCCATGACCTTCAACCGCATGGGCACTGTTCCCCTCCCGCTGGCCCTGCACCTCGCGAGCTACACGGTGCTGGGTCTGTTCTGCTTCTTCGCCGGCGTCCTGAACCTGATCGACCCTGTCAAGGTTCCGCACGGCTTTCTGTACCTGCTCGTGTGCGGGTTCAGCTGGGGGTACGTCTTCGGGATCCTGATGGCCCGCCGGGAGGTCATCGTGCTCGGCGTCATCACCAGCGTCGCCTGGGTCGTGGCAGGCCTGGTCGGCGCGGCGAAGTTCGGCTTCGACTGGATGCTGACCGCGCTGCTCGTCGCCCTCGGCGCCTACGGTCTGGTGGCGCTCGGCATGTACCGCAAGCGCATCCTCGAGGCCTGACTCTCTACCGACCGGGACCGGGCGGGCTCGCCTCCACGGGCTCGGGGGCGGCCGGCAGCTCCACCACGAACCGCGCGCCGCCGAGCTCCGAGGAATCCTCGAGCCAGACCTTTCCCCCAACCTCGGCCACGACGCGCTGGCAGATGGCGAGGCCCAGGCCTGTTCCTTCATCGGGGCCCTTGGTAGTGAAAAAGGGGTCGAAGATGCGGCCTCGAATCTCAAACGGCACGCCCGGCCCCGAGTCCTCCACCGTCAGCCGTATCCAGCCCTCCCGGGCTTGCGTGGCCAGCTGAATGATCGCGGGACTCCGCCTGCGCACGGCGTACTCGGCGTTGGTGACGAGATTGATCACGACCTGCTGGAGCTCCTGGCCCAGGCCGAGCACCGGGGGAGCGGCCTCGTCGAGGCGGTGCCGGAACTCGACGTTTTCCGCGCGCAGCACGCGCTGGCGGATCTCCGCGACGTCGTGCACGAGGTCGTTGATCTGCACCCGGGTGGGCATCCGGTCGGCGCGGCGCGCGAGCCGGAGCAGGCTGCGCACGATCCGGGTGGCCCGATCCACCTCGCGCGTGATCGTGGCGGCGGTGGTGGTCGTCTCCGGGTCCTTGCTCGTGCGGCCGAGGAACTCGGCTTCCATCCGAATCGCTGCGAGCGGGTTGTTGACTTCGTGGGCCACGCCGCTCGCGATTTCGCCCACCGTGGCGAGCTTCTCGCGGGCGATCAGCTCGCGCTGGGCGCGCAGCTCCTCGGTCCGGTCGTACAACGCCACCAGCAGGTTGTCCGGCCCCACTTCCGACAACCCGGTGATCGTGCAGTCGCAGATTCGCCGGTCCCCTGACGGCTGGCTGACGAGCACGCGGCCGTGCCAGGGCTCGTCGTCGCGGGGCCGCGCCAGCACCAGGGACAGCGAGGTCTCGCTGGGCGACAGCCCCAACTCCTCGAGGTCGACCCCCAGCGCCTGCGACTCCGAAGCGATCCCGAACAGCCGGCACCCTGCCTGGTTCAGCTGCCGCACCCGGCCGCCGCGTTCCACCAGGGCCATCGGCAGCGGGCTGCCGTTCACCATGGCGTGCGCCCGCTCGGCCGCCGCGCGTGCGCCGGCCACCGCCTCCGACAGCTCGAGCCCCCCGGCGATGTAGGCCGCCACCGCCGTCAGATACTGCAGATCCACCAGCCCGAAGGGCGGTACGTCTTCAACGCCGGGCTGCACGTACCGCACTACGCCGACCGCTCCCACGGCGCCGCTCGAAGTCTTGAGCGGGGCGATCATCGCGGCCCGCGCCGCGCCCGATGGGGAAATGGCGGGACCGCCGTCCGGCTCCCGCAAGATGTTCGGTGTGAGCACCGGTTGTCCCGTCCGAATCACCCGGCCGGTGGTGCTCTCGTCGATATCGATCCCGGTGCCGTCGAGCTCCGCGCACCGGCCGGCGGTCGAGGCCACCCGGAGGGTGTCGTCCCCCCCCCCCCGTCCCGCCTGGCGCAGGGCTACGTAAGCGCCCTGCGCTTCCAGCAGGTTGGTCACGCTCTGCAGGGTGTAGCGCAAGAGCAGCTCGCGATCGGGGACGGCGAGCATCCAGCGGGACAGCTCGACCAGGAAGGTGCCGAGCCGGCGCTCGCGCTCGAGCGCCGCGCGGCGCGCCACCATGACGGCCAGGCGGGTGGCGATCTCGATCGCGGCCCGCAGGTCCGTCACGGGGAATCCCGCAGGGAGAGCCGCGAACGCCGCCTGCACCTGGCGGCCTTCGGCGTCGTGATAGTCCGCCACGAATGGCTTGCCTTCCCGGCCGGGCGTTCCCACCTCGACGCCCCCCGATTCCTGCACCCCCCGGTACGTGAGCTGCACCCGTGTGCCGCCGCCCCACTCGCTCAGGATCCGGGCGGCGGCCTGCCAGAAGTCTCTCGTCTGCTTGGTCTCGCTCGCGGCGGTGAGCATACGGCGGACCGGATCGAGCATCACGGGCGGTCGCCCCCCCCTCAGGGATTCGTGGGCCGGATGTCGAGCTCACTCACCATCGCGCGGTCCGCGATGGTCACGGTCGCGAGCACGGCGTGTGCCACATCGTCGGCGGTGAGGACGCGCTCCCGGTTGGGCCGAAGCCGGTCCTGCTTGTCCATGAACGGGGTCGCGACGGAGCCGGGGCAGATCGCCACCACGCGGATGTTGTGCTTGCGGACCTCGAGCATCAGCGCCTTCGAGAAGCCGAGCACGGCGTGCTTCGAGGCGCAGTAGGCCGTCCCGCCCTCGAGGCCGTTCTTCCCGGCGAGCGAAGCGACGTTCACGATGGTGGCACCGCCCGATGCCTTCATGTCCTTGAGGAACGCGCGGGTCACGAGGTAGAGGGAGCGCACGTTGGTCGCCATGACCGCGTCCCAGTCGTCAAGCGACAGCTCCTCGAGCGGCCGGAACCGTCCGATGCCGGCGTTGTTGACGAGGACCCGTGGCGCGCCGCGCTCGCGCCTCACGAACGTCGCGAACCGCTCGACGGCCGCGGGGTCGGAGACGTCGCACGGTATGCCGATCGCGTCCACACCGGCGGCGCAGAAGTCACCTACGGTGCGGCGCACGTTCGTTTCGCTCCGGGCGCAGATCGCCACCCGGGCGCCCGCACCGCCGAGCGTCATCGCGATCGCGCGGCCGATGCCTTCGGTCGCCCCGGTGACGACTGCGAGAGAGCCCGCAAGGTCCATGGCAGGTCAAATATACGAAGGAACGGGAACCGGGTGGCGTTTTGGCAGGTGTAGGCGCCGTCACGGCGCCCCTGCCCCTGGAGGTGGCACATGAGCTCGGGGATGATACTGGTGTCGGAGGCTTGGACTGGCGCGGCGGACTCCGCGGCACGGCCCGCCGCGGCGGCAGACGGGGAGCTGCTGGACGCGTACTCGCGCGTCGTCACGGCCGTGGCCGAGAAGGTGGGGCCGGCGGTGGTGAGCGTGGAGGTGCGCCACCGCGTAGAGCGGCGCGGCCGTACAGGACCGGAGGTGCCCGGGCACGGGTCTGGGTTCGTGTTCACGCCCGATGGCCTGGTCCTCACCAACAGCCACGTCGTGCACGACGCGACCCGCATCGAGGCCGCGTTCCCGGACGGTCGCCGCTTCCGGGCGGACCTGGTGGGGGATGATCCGGAGACCGACGTCGCGGTGATCAGGGTCCCCCCCACGCCCGCTCCTGCTCCGGGGTCGCCCGCCGTCGCCGAGCTGGGGGATTCAGCGGGCTTGCGGGTGGGCCAGCTGGTTGTGGCCATCGGCAACCCGCTCGGTTTCCAGAGCACCGTCACCGCCGGCGTCGTGAGCGCTCTGGGGCGGTCGTTCCGCTCCGTCACGGGGCGCTTGATCGACGACGTGATCCAGACCGACGCCGCCCTCAACCCCGGGAACTCGGGTGGCCCGCTGGTCGATTCGCGAGGGGAGGTGGTCGGGATCAACACCGCGGTCATCCTGCCCGCGCAGGGGATCTGCTTTGCGGTGGGCATCAACACGGCGAAGTTTGTGGCCGCGCAGCTCATCCGCCATGGTAAGATTCGGCGCGGCCGCATCGGCGTCGCCGGCCAGAACGTCCCGCTGTTGCGCCTGGCAGTCCGGGCGCATGCCCTGGAAGGGAAGAGCGGCGTGCTGGTGACGGGCATCGAGTCGAACAGCCCTGCCGAACGGGCGGGGGTGAAGGCAGGGGATATCATCGTGGGATTCGACGGGAAGCCGGTGACCGGCATCGACGATCTCCATCGACTGCTCGCCACGGACCGGATCGGGGTGCAGACGACGGTCAGCGTACTCCGCAATGCCGACAAGCTGGAGCTCGCGATCGTTCCCGTCCAGACCGACTGACGGAGGAACATTTATGAGTCCGAACACCCGCAACCCGGAAGGGCCGCTCGGCGCCGGGGTGCCGGCGCCCGACTTCAGTCTCCATCGCACGCCCGATCAAGCGGTCTCGCTGCGCGACTTCCACGGCCGGCCCGTGATCGTCGCGTTCTATCCTGCCGACTGGAGTCCGGTGTGCGGCGACCAGATGGCGCTTTACAACGAGGTGCTGCCCGAGTTCCGGCGCTACGGGGCGGAGCTTCTCGGGGTCTCGGTGGACGGCGTGTGGTGCCACGTCGCGTTTGCCCGCGACCGCAAGCTCCACTTCCCGCTGCTCGCGGACTTCGAGCCGAAGGGAGCGGTGGCGCGCCGATACGGCGTGTACCGCGAGGGCGATGGCTTCACGGAACGCGCCTTATTCGTGATCGACGGGGAGGGAGTCATCCGCTGGAGCCACGTCTCGCCGCTCGGCGTGAACCCGGGCGCAGACGGCATCCTGCGCGCCCTCGAGGCGCTCGCCGGCGACAGGACGCCCGCGTGAGCAGGCGCGACACGGCGGCGGTGCTCGCCCTCGCGGTCAGCGAGCGGGACCACATTCAGGGCCCGGCAGGCGCGCCCGTCACGCTGGTCGAATACGGCGACTACGAGTGTCCTCACTGCGGCCGCGCCTATCCGATCATCAAGAAGGTCCGGGAGCGGATGGGGCGCCGGCTCCGGTTCGTGTACCGCAACTTTCCGTTGCGGGAAAGCCACCCCCACGCCCAGCACGCTGCGGAGGCCGCCGAAGCCGCCGGTGCGCAGGGAAAGTTCTGGGAGATGCACGATCGCTTGTTCGAGCGGCAGTTCGCGCTCGACGACGAGTACCTGGTCGAGTACGCGGGCGACCTGCGCCTCGACATCGGGCGCTTCCGGGAGGAGCTGGCGGCCGGTGTCTACGAGCCGCGGGTGCGGGAGGACTTCCGGAGCGGTGTGCTGAGCGGGGTGAATGGGACGCCCACCTTCTTCGTCAACGGGATGCGGCACGACGACGCGTGGGACTTCGAGCCGCTCGCGGCGGCGCTCGAGCGGGCAGCCTCTACGCGCGAACCGCCCCCGGGAACCGCGCCGGATCCGGCGTGACCCCCGGGAAGATCGCGGACAGGTCGGTCGCTCCGAGGTGACGCGCCAGGACCTCGCCGAACAAATCCCGGAAGTCGGTGGTGACCGCCACGTCGCGGCCTTCGAACCGTTGCGCGGGGTCGAGACCGGGCCACTTGCCCAGTACCTTGCCTCCGTTCACCGGGCCGCCGAGCACCAGCATCGCGGTGGCGTGCCCGTGGTCGGTGCCGCTGTTGCCGTTCTCCCGCACCGTGCGGCCGAACTCGGACATCGTGAGCACGACGACGTCCCGCATCTTCTCGCCGAGATCCTGCGCGAACGCCGCCAGCGCGTGCCCGAACTCCGCGAGCCGGGCTGCGAGCTGGCCCTCGCTCGACCCCTGGTTCACGTGGGTGTCCCAGCCGGTGACGTCCGTGAAGGCCACCTGGAGCCCGGCGTTCGCCTTGATGAGCTGGGCGATCTGCATCATCGCCCGGCCGAACCGGCCGCGCGGGTAGTCGGCGCCGTTTCCGGGCTGGTATTGGTCCGGGTTCACCTGTTTCAGCAGCTGAACGGCCTCGAACGCCTCCTGCGAGGACGAGGACAAGAGCCCCGTGGCCGAGCCCGCGTACAGCTCTTCGAACGCGCGTGTCAGCCGGTCGCGTCCGCTTTGCTGCGGCGCTCGCAGGCCAAACGCCTGCAGGTCATCGATAGCGAGGGAGGGCGCGGAGCCCGCAAGGATGCGGGGCAGCTGGGGCCCGAACGCCACCGCGCGGAACGGCGTGTCCTCGTGCTCGCGATCGTGCTGGCAGTAGCGATTGAGCCAGCCGTCCGGCGTCGCCTTCAGGCCGGGCGTGCCCGACTCCATGTAGTCCTGCGCGTCGAAATGGCTGCGGCTGGAGTCGGGTGAGCCAATGGCGTGCAGGACGGCCAGGCTCTTGTTGTCCCACAACGGCTTCAGCGCCGCGAGCTGCGGGTGCAGCCCGAAGTAGCCGTCCAGGTCCACCACGTCCTTCTCGGGCACCGCGATCCGCGGCCGCTCCCGGTAGTAGATCGGGTCGCCGTGCGGGACGACCATGTTCAGCCCGTCCACGGCGCCGCGCTGGAAGAGGCAGACAAGCACCGGGCGGTAGAGGACGGTAGAGGACGGTAAAGGACGGTAGGAGGCAAAGGCCGCTCGCTCCAGAAACAACGGGTCCAGGCCCAGACTGAAAAGCGCCAGGCCTCCCGACTTAACGAACACCCTTCTTGAGATCGCCATCGTTCGTTCCTCCAGACCTCTACCGTCTTCTACCGTCCTCTACCGTCACTGCCTCTGAAACTCCGGCCCGCCGATCGCGAGGCCGACGGCGAGCGCCCGGGCCGCCACCGGATCGCCGATGTCCGACGTCTGGCGTCTGATGACGTCCTTGGTGTTTTCGGTCATCGTCCCGTCGAGGATCTTGTCGTTCACCTGCAGGATCAGCTGCTCGGCGTCTCCGGTCGCGGGGATGAGGCTGTCGAGGCTCACCGTCACGCCGGGAAGTGTCCCAGCGGCCAGCGCGACCCCCGCATTCATCCGGTCGAGCAGCGCGCCGCTGTTCACCCAGGCATCCTCGCGCTCGGGATACCCGTCCGGGGCGACATGGAGGTATAGCGGCTCGCCGAGCCGGGCGACGACCTGGGCGAGGCGGGGCGTCGTGTCGGGATCCGCGCCGACGGCCCGTAGCGCGCTCACGACGAACTCGAGCGGCGTCTTCACCTTGGCGCGCGTGTTCAGGGGCGCCCAGAAATCCGGCCCGTGGAAGATGGCATGCAACACCTCTCTCAAGTCGCCGCCGGACCGCCGCCACGCGGCCACGGCGTCGTCCACGCAGCCGTCGGGGGGCTCGTCGTTGACGAACCGCTGGCACAGCTTCCGGCTCACGTGGTGCATGGTCGCGGGGTGGTTGGCGAGCATCTTGAGCAGCCGCGCGCCTTCATCCATTCCGTGGCCAGCCGGAAACGTGACACCCAACACCTCCTTCTCTCCCTCGTCGTGCGCCCAATCGTGGAACTGGAAGTCGCCGCCCTGGCGCGGTGGCTCGATGCTCCAGCCCGTGAAGATCCGGGCGACGTTGATCACGTCCTCTTGGGTGTAGCCGCCGTCCACGCCGAGCGTGTGGAGCTCGAGCAGCTCGCGGGCGTAGTTCTCGTTGATGCCGGTGGGCACCCGCCGCCTCACCCCGTGACCCCCTCTCCGCAATGCGGAGAGGGGGAACGGGGGTGAAGGCTCCAGGGCGTTAGGCGGGGAGGAGCCGGGCGCCACGCTCTGCCAGTTGTCGAGGTAGAACATCATCGCCGGGCTCTTGGCCGTCGCGATCAGCAGGTCCTCGAACCTCCCCAGCACGTGCGGCCGGATCGTGTGCTCGACGTAGTCGGGCATCAGGAACCGGTCCGCGCCCTTGCCGAAGAACACGTTGAAGTGGTTGGTCCAGAAGTCCACCATCACTTCGTACAGCTGGCGCTCGGACAGGGCGGCGCGCACCACGGCCAATTCCTGGAACTCGCTGGCCATGCGCCGCCCTCTCTGCTCGCGCACGGTGCTGTCCATCGCCGCTCTGGCGTCGCGCTTGCGGTCACGGCGCTCGCGCTGCATCTCCACGTACAGCCGCGCCAACTTCCCGCGGTCGTAGTCGAGGAGCGTGAACTGGTGCTCGCGGGCGGCGAGGAGGCCGTCGTCGATCTTGTCGGGTTTGAGTTGCCGGTCGATCCATTTCATCACGCCGAGAGCGGCGACACGTTCGATGTCCCCCGGCCGGGGGCCGTAGGCGAGGCGGTTCAGGGCGTGCAGGGCGGAATCACGAGGAGTGAGGGCAGAGATGACGGCTCGCTCGGTGTCCGCGCGCGCGGAGTTGTGGCGGCGCACCAAGCACGAAGTGTAGGGGCGCAGCATGCTGCGCCCCTACGACAAACGCTGCTCCGCTCAATCCCAGCAAGCACCTGAGGACCCGGTCTTTCATGCGGTTATATTGACGCACGGCTCCATGGCGGCGTTAAAGATGTGACGGGCACCCCGCGTTTCATCTCGCACGGGCTGTTTCCACGCCCCAGGAGTCTCGTTTCGGGTGGCGACGGAAAGCCCCCGACCTGGAGCGAGCGGCTCCAGGCCCTGAAGTACGTCCCACCACTCCTGAAGCTGGTCTACGAGACCCACCGGGGATACACCGTCGCCATCCTGGCGTTGCGCGCGGTGCGGTCGTTCGTGCCGCTCGCGGTGCTGTGGATCGGGAAGCTGATCATCGACGGGGTCATCGCCGGCGTGCGGGCGCAGGCGGCAGGCCAGTCGATGGACTGGTGGTATCTGGGCAGGCTGGTCGTACTGGAGCTCGGCATCGCCGTGGCAGGAGAGGGGCTCGCCCGGCTGTCGTCGCTGCTCGAGAGCCTGCTCGGAGACCTGTTCTCGAACCGGATCAGCGTGCGGCTGATGCAGCACGCGGCGACGCTCGACCTGGCGCAGTACGAGGACTCCGAGACGTACGATCATCTGGAGCGCGCGCGCCGCCAGACGGTGGGGCGGCTGGGGCTGATCGCGCTGCTCTTGTCGACCGCTCAAGACCTCGTCACGCTCGCCTCCCTCGCGGGCGTGCTGCTCGTCCAGCTCCCGTGGCTGCTGCTCCTCCTCGTCGTGGCGGTGCTGCCGTCGTTTCTCGGCGAGACGCACTTCGCGGCGCTCGGTTATTCCCTCCTGTTCCAGTGGACGCCCGAGCGACGGTTGCTCGATTACCTGCGCTACGCCGGCGCGTCGGACGAGATGGCCAAGGAGGTCAAGCTTTTCAGCCTGTCGGACTTCCTCGTGGGCCGCTACGCCGCGCTGTCGGATGAGTTCTACGAGGAGAACAAGCGGCTCGCCATCAGGCGTAACGTCGTCTCCACCGTGTTCGTCACGATCGGCACGCTGGGTTACTACGGCGCGTACGCCGTCACGATTTATCTGACGGTGCTCGGCCGGTTCACCGTCGGCGCGCTGACGTTCCTGGCGGGCTCGTTCCGCCAGAGCCGCGACCTGATCCAGCGGATCCTGCTGTCGGTGTCGCAGGTCTTCGAGCAAAGCCTGTACCTCTCGGACCTGTTCAGCTTCTTCGACGTGCAGCCGCGGGTCGTGTCCAAGCCCGGGGCGCGCCTCGTGCCCGTCCCGATCCCTAGGGGGTTCGAGTTCCAGGACGTCGGGTTCCGCTACCCCGGGTCGGGAACTTGGGCGGTGCGGCACCTGGCCTTCCGGTTCGAACCGGGCGAGCGCATCGCGCTCGTTGGGGAGAACGGCGCGGGGAAGACGACGCTCGTGAAGCTGCTCG
>Ga0209056_10002816_pt1 | contig 18640 bp, 16 predicted proteins | sample GraSoiAngelo_114_FD_185876 | JGI IMG/M metagenome (GOLD analysis project Ga0209056, IMG submission 185876) | Grasslands soil microbial communities from the Angelo Coastal Reserve, California, USA - 14_0903_13_40cm (SPAdes) (version 2) | ecosystem: Environmental > Terrestrial > Soil > Grasslands...
CGAGTCGTCGCGTTCGAGATCTCGAATGCGGTGCCGTCGGACTACGTCGACTGGCTGCGGACCGCAATCATCTGCAACTTCGTCGCCCAAGGACGCGGCGTCGCCCATGTGCCGCCCCGGAAAGGGAGCGCCGACTTCCTGCGGGATCTGGTGAGTCCCCATCTGCCGCCCGGTGCGTTCGAAGCCCGGGTGCGCGTCTTCGAATCGGCGACCCTGGGCTCCGCGGACGTCTCGCCGACCATCCTGCACATGGAAGGGACGAATGTCGACGCGGACTTGAAGTGGACGAACGTGGAGTTCCAGCTGCCGAAATCCGAGCGTCCGTTCCTCGCCTTCATGGCGTTCGACACGCTCGAATCGGTGTACGGGGAGAAGGTCCTCGAGGAAATGTCCGGCGTCTTCTCGGCGGTCCGCCGAGCGAAAGACGTGTTCGTGGGATTCGTCACGCCGCAGACCGCCTCGGCGGCGAAACTGGAGAACTTGGCGCGCGTCGTCCTGCACCTGGACAGCATTAACGGTTCCGTCGTCCTCTACGGGCAGAAGCCGTACACCGAGTTGTTCGGCCTCGCCTGGGACTGGTCCGCCGGGGTGCCGAAGGCAGAACTTCGACCGATCGTCTGATCGGATCACACCCGCGGAATCGGTCCCGTCCTCCCGATCCGCGAGTATCAAAATCGAGAACCGGATAGAAGAGGAATTAACATCCATCACTGAATCGAGAGTAATGCGAGAAAAGGACGTCTCGCGCTTGCTCACGGACGAGTACGCGGAGCGGATTCTCGTTGCGACTCAAGTCACGTCACGGTCCGTCCAAGAGATCAGCGACAAGTACGACATCCCGATCGCCGCCTGCTACCGCAAGATCCACGAGCTCGAGGAAGCGGGCTTCTTGAACGTCGCCCAGATCGTCACGACGCCGAAGGGGAAGACGATGAAACTGTACCGGTCTCTCCTAAAATCCGCGCAGCTCGTCTATCAGGAAGGCATCTTCAAGGTCAAATTCGAGTTCGACGTCGAGAAAGAGATCAATGGCAAGTGGATCGAGCTGAACGCCGCGCTCGACTCGTGAGCGCGCGTGCGCGCGCGTTCCCCGGTGCCTTGATAATCATTGGCCAAAACGATTTTTTTGTCTGATAATCAAGCGCGATAGCTTAAATATCCCAAAAAATCATCGACGCGCCAGAACTGTGCGGGGTTGGTACCGTGGAAGGGAACATAAGCCCGGAAAATGACGGATTCCAAGGAACCTCGAAGATGCTTTCGCCCCTCGAGGCGTCCCAGCTTCTGACCGACGAGTACAGTGCCAAGATCCTTCTCGCGACCTACAAGCGAAAAATCAGCGCCCAAGAAATCAGCCAGAGATACGGCATCCCAATCGCCGCATGCTACCGCAAGATCCGCATCCTCGAGGAGGTCGGGCTCATCCAGTGCGTCGAACGCATCCTGACCCAGAAGGGGAAGCGGAAGAACCTCTACACGTCCTGCCTCCGGAACGCATACATCTTCTTCGAGAACGGCAAGCTCCGCGCCCGCTTCCAGCTGGCGACGGGTCAGGTCAAGGACTTCGGGGGAGACTGGAACGGTCTCGACCTGATGAAACAGTGAGATTCGGCCCATCCCGATCCTTCCCATCCCCCTTTTTCTGTTTCCCAATCGAGCGTAATGCACCGGCATGAGGACCAGAAACATTATCACCTATCGCATCGGAGAACCACGGCGTCGCGTTTCATAATCTCGCAGCGTCCTCTCCGTATTTGCGGGACCGTGAAAATCCAGTTCCACAAGATCCTGTCGGAAGGCCGGAGCGTCCGGTATGATCCAGATTCGGACGACGGAGTCCTGCACCTCAGCGTCATCGTGACCGAAGACGAAGTACGCCGCAACCGGGCGAAACGGGCCCAGTGATCGGGCCCTTCGACGAGTGAGTCCCGGTGGTTCCGATCCGGTCGCTTCCGATGCGACCGGTCGACGAGGCAAACTGACCCGTGGCGGTTAGCGATTTAATACGATGGTTGCGTTTCGGTCCCGCGATGGCGGGAACCGAGGTCCTCTTCCAGCAGCTCTCGATCCTCCTCGTGCTCGCGACGCTGAGCCATTTCACGATCAAGCGGTTCCGTCAGCCGACGATTGTCGGCGAAATCGTGCTCGGGATTCTCCTGGGGCCCAGCGTCATCGGCTTCTACTTCAACGTGACCCTGTTCGACCCGGCCCTCGTGGCGAGCTTCGCGAGTCTGGGAGCGATCTTCCTCCTCTTCCTGATCGGACTCGAGACCGACTTCCGCACGATCTACACCCGCAAGAACATCCTCGTCGCGAGCGGCGGGGTGGCCCTCCCGTTGCTGTTCGGTCTCTTGGCGGCGTACATCCTGGTGCCCGCTGGCGACGTCGGCGCGAATGGGACACGGTTCGCGATGGCGCTCTTCGTCGGCGCGACGCTGACCGCCACGAGTACGGCGATCGCCGCGGCCGTCCTCCTCGATCTCGGCCTGATGCGGCAGCCCGTCGCGGAGACGATCATGGGCGCCGCCGTGGTCGACGACATCCTGAGCCTGATCATCCTCTCCCTCGTCGTCGGGACGAGCCGCGGACAACTCGACCCGCTCGCGCTCGGCCTCCTGGTGGTGACCGCCCTGGCCTTCCTGGGTGTCGGGATGGCCGTCGGCCTGTATTTCTTCCGGAAGGTCGTCGTGCGCATCCAGGTGGAGGGTATGAAGCTCGGGCTCAAACATGGCGGCTTCATCATCGCGATGGCGATCACCTTCCTCTACGCCTTCATCGCCGAGGTGGTCGGGCTCTCGGCCATCGTCGGCGCGTTCCTCGCCGGGAGCCTGTTCGGGAGCACCCCGCTCCGGGAGGACTTCACCGAGGGGGCCGGCTACCTGGGGGCGGTCTTCACGCCAATCTTCTTCATCTCTCTCGGTCTGCAGGTGGACCTCCCGGCCGCCGTCGGGAGCTCCCAGCTCCTCCTCTTCGGCGTGGTGCTGACGTTCATCGCGATCGTCACGAAGGTCCTGGGCTGTGGAATCCCCGCATGGCTTTCGAAGATGACCCGCCACGAGGCCGCGTCCGTCGGTTGGGGCATGACCCCTCGCGGGGAAGTCGGCCTCATCGTCGCGCTGTCGGCTCTGAACGCCGAGGTGATCCGGGATACCCTCTTCTCCGTCATCGTGGTGGTCATGGTCCTCGTATCGGTCCTCCCCGCGCCGCTCTTCAAGCGTTCTCTCGCGAACGTGGATCGGGATCGCCGGGAGGCCGAGTCCGCTGCGGCGGCGGATCCGCCCTAGGGCCGCTCGACGAGCTTGCCTTGGACGACGTCGACCTTGAGCAACGTCTGGATCCGGACGCCGAGTTCCTTCTCCATGCGGACCTTCTCGCGGGTCTTCTCGAACACGATCAGGATGTCCACGATCTCGGCCCCGATCGTCCGCAACGCCTTGACGATCGCGAGGAGCGTGCCGCCCGTCGAGATCACATCGTCCACAAAGACGACCCGGTCTCCCCGGCGGATGTTGTTGATGAACATGTCCGTCTTCGAATAGCCCGTCGTCTGCTTCAGGGAGACCTCGCCGGGTAGGCCGTACTGTCGCTTCCGCACGAAGACATAGGGTTTGTGGACGCGCATCGACAGGCCGGCGGCGAGCGGGAAGCCCATCGACTCCGCCGTGACGATCTTGTCCGCGTGGCTCCAGTCGCCGAGCCGCACCAATTCGGAGAGGACTTCGTCGAGGACCTCGGGGCGGCCCAGAGGGATTCCGTCGGTGATTGGATGGACGAAATATTCGTAGTCCCCGAAGCGGACCACCGGGGAGTCGGCGAGGCTCGCGCGGAGCCGGTCGAGGGCCATCTCAGAGCCTCGAGACGAGATTCCGCGCGACCCCGGCGGCCTTCTCGAGGATGTCCGCCTCGCCTCGCACCCGGCGACCTCGCATCAGGACGACGCCGTCGCAGATCATCGTGTCCACGACGTTCCCGTGGGCGGAGTAGACCCAATTGCTCAGGTCCTCGTGGCGGGGCGTGAGCTCCGGCCGGCGCGGATCGACCAGGATGATGTCGGCCAGGCGGTCGACGCCGATGAGGCCCGCATCGATCCCGAGGGCTCGGGCCCCCCCGAAGTTCGCGAGCTGGAACGCCTCGATCGCCGGCAGGACGGTCGGGTCGTGATGCGCGTACTTCTGGAGGAGCGCCGCGACCTTCATCGTCTCGAACATGTCCAGGTTGTTGTTGCTCGCGGCCCCGTCCGTCCCGAGGCCCATGACGACCGCCGCCTCTTTCATCGCGGCGTAGGGCATCGCCTGTCCGGTCGAGAGCTTCATGTTCGAGACCGGGCAATGGGCGACCCGCGTCCCGGTGCGCGCGAGGAGTTCGATCTCGGACGGGTCGAGCCAACACCCGTGGGCCGCGATCACGTCCTTCGCGAGGAACCCGATGCTCTCCAAGTATTTCGCCGGGCGCACGCCCGTCTCCGTGACGCAGTCATCGACTTCCCGTTTCGTCTCGGAAAGGTGCGTGTGGATCAGCGAGCCCGTCTTGTCCGCGAGTTCGCGGATCCGGAGGAGGGAGTCTTTCGACACGGTGTAGATCGCGTGGGGCCCGAGCACCGGCGTGATCCGGTCCATCTTCATGCCCTCGATCCGGCGGTAGATCTCCTCGGCCGTCCGGAGCTGCTTCGCGGCCCGCTCCGCGTCGTTGAGATCCACGATGCCCTCCGCGAGGAACGCGCGGAGGCCCATCTCCTTCACCGCCTTCGCCGCCGCGTCCATGTGGAAGTACATGTCGTTGAACGTGGTCGTCCCGGTCTTGATCATCTCGAGGCACGCGAGCTTGGTGCCCCAGTACACGTCGTCGGGAGTCAGCTTCGCCTCGACGGGCCGGATCTTCGTCTCGAGCCATGTCGAGAGGTCGAGGTCATCGCCCCACCCGCGGAAGAGCGTCATCGCGGCGTGCGTGTGGAGGTTCACGAACCCCGGGAGAGCGATCTTCCCCTTGCCGTCGATGACGATGTCGGCTTCGCGCTTCCGGCCGATCTCCGCGATTCGGTTTCCCTCGATGTACACCTGCGTGACGTCGCCTTCGACTTGCACGTCTCGGATCAGGATGCTCATCGGAATGGCTCCAACGCCTTCGCGACGACCGTCCGGGTGAGGTCGGCGTTCTGTCGTTGTGTCTCTCGGATCTTCTCGAACGTGAGCGGCTCGTCCATGATTCCGTTGCAAAAGTTGTCGACGGTGCACAGGGAGGCGTAGGGGAGGCCGAGCTCCGACGCGAGCGTCGCCTCCGAGGCCATTGTCATCCCGACGACATCCCCGATCTTCTTGAAGTGCGCAACCTCCGCCCGCGTCTCGAGCCGCGGCCCGGTCGTCTGCACGTACGTCCCGCCGTCGTGCAGGGTGGCCTTCGCCTCTTTCGCCGCGGTCACGAGGGCCGCCCGCACGGTGCCGTCCAGCGAGGGCGTGGCGTGGACCACCCGGTCGTCGTAGTACGTGGGGATGTCCCAATATCCGATGAAGTCGTCCGGGACGACGAACGTGCCCGGGTGGATCGTCTTCTTGAGCGAGCCGGTGGACGACGTGGCAAGGACGTGGGTCGCGCCGAGTTCTTTCAGGGCCCACAGATTCGCCCGGTGGTTCAGCTTGTGCGGTGGGATCCGATGGTCCTTGCCGTGGCGCGGCAAGAAGATGACCATCACGGTGCCGCGTTTTCCCATACGCGGCGGATCGCTCGGAGCGCCGTATGGCGTGACGAGAAACTTCGCCTGTTCGTCCTCGAGATCGAACGCGTCCCCGAGGGCAGACCCTCCGATGATTCCGACGACGGCGGCGGCCATGGCGAGCGGACGAAAAGCCATCGCGCGATAAAGGTTCCGTCCCGCCGCTCCTGGCTCGGGCCGGGCGCACCGGCGAAGGACGTCGGCCTCGATGGGCTGATGTTCGTCCTCACCCGACCGAGCGATTCCGACCGGGCGAGCGGCGGCCCCAAATGAGTCTCAGGTGCGATAGTCGATAGGATACGTATAAAAACGGACTTCCCGATGGCAAGGCGGTTCCATGTGGCGGCTCCCGTGGCCGCTCCTGCTCGCCTTCAAGGAGGACGAGCTTCTCAAGGACCTTCTCTTCGGGAAGAAGAAGGACCTCGAGGAAGGTCGCGCCTACCTGATGAAGGAGAAGAAGCCGGAGAAGGCCCTCTCGGCGTTCCAGCGGGCGGTCGATGCCGGCTGGCGCCCCATGTACATCACACGCCAGCACCCGAACCACATCGTCCGGCGTCGCGGAGAAAAGGAGATCCGCGTCGTCTGGCTCTCGACGACGCTCGGCAACGATTACATCGATCCGCACAATCTGAACAGCTTGAGCAACCTGATCGCGAACTTCGTGAACGACGGACCCCGCGCCGTGATCCTCCTCGACGGCATCGAGTACCTCATGATCAACAACGACTTCGCTCGCATCCTTCATTTCCTCGAGTACGTGAACGAGCAAATCGCGCTCCATCGGGCGGCCCTGATCCTCAGCGTGGATGAGCGGGCGTTCGATGCGAAGGAACTGGCATACATCGAGCGGAACACGGTCGCCCTGGACTAGTCAGACTTATACGCCAACCAGATATCGCTTCGCCCCTTCCATGTTTCAGATTGATGCGCGAGGCGGTCTCGGTCGCAAAGGAATCTGGACCCGTGGGGACCGCACCCTCCCGACGCCTCTCGTGCTGTTCGTGCATCAAACCTCTCGCCCCGCACCGTCGTACGCCGAGGGGTTGCTCGTCGCCGAGCGGACCGGGGATGCCCGATTCCAGGTGCGCGTCGGAGGCAGCTTCTTCGCTCCCCGAGCGCCTCGCCATCCGGACGATCTGCCTCCGGGAAAAGGCACTCCGCGGTCGTTCGCCGATCTCGAGATTCCTCAAGCTCCGGTCGCGGGCGACTGGGCCGTCACCGCGGGGGAATCGGACCTCGCGGCGGCCAAGTCCGTCGGCGGGCTGTTCTTGTCGAACGGACCGGAGTTCGAACGGTCCCCGCGGGAATTCGTCGCGGCGGTCCGCCGGGTGCGCGAGATCCTGGGCCCCGCGAAGGTTCTCGCCGTGACCGGCCTGGCGACCCCGTCGAACCTTTCGGTGCTCGTGTACGCCGGAATCGATGTCGTCGACTCGAGCCGGATGCGGCTCGACTCTGCTCGTGGGCTCTTCCACACGGCCGACGGCACGGTCCCCATCGCCGACGCGGACCGCGACGCGTGCGGCTGTCCGGCGTGCGCGGCGGGAGAGGACCTCCAAGCCCACAATGATCGGGCGCTCTACCGCGAGATGCTCCTCGTTCGGAATCACTTGGTGCACGGTCGCCTGCGAGAACTGGCGGAGCGTCGTCTCGCGAACATTCCATGGAACACGGCCGTCATCCGGCATCTCGATCTTCGGGAATACGACCTGGTCGAATCGTATACGTCCGTGGCCGGGGGCGAGATGCTCGCGTACGCCCCTGAGTCGCTCGCCCGACCGGAGATCATCCGATTTCGTCGGCGGATTCGGGAACGGTATGCCAAGCCGCCTTCGACTTCGGTGCTCCTGTTGCTCCCATGCTCCGCCCGCAAGCCGTATTCGACGAGCCGTAGCCACCGCCGATTTCGCGATGCGGTCCTGGCGAGTGCGAATCCGGCCGCCGTCCACGAGGTCATCGTCACATCGCCTCTCGGCCTCATTCCCCGCGAGCTCGAGCGGTTCTATCCCGCCGGAGCGTACGACATTCCGGTGACGGGAGATTGGAGTCGTGACGAGGGCGCGATGGTCACCGACGATCTGCGCGCGTTTCTCGCTGCGAATCGGTACGAGACGGTCGTGGCCCATCTGGGCTCGGAAGCCCCCATCATCAAAGCGGCCGTCCCGGACGCGGTCTTCACCGCGAAAGAGCGGCCCACGTCTGACGAGTCGCTCGCGTCCCTGACCCAAGCGTTGAGCGTGGCCACCTCGTCGTCCGCACGAGTCCCGAAAGGCCTTCGCTTCGCCGAGGAAATGTCGAACATCGCTCGCTTCCAGTTCGGCGATGCGGGGCTCGGGCTCGTGAACGCCGCAACGTTCCGAGGTCGGATGCCGGATGTCCGCGTGATTCGCGAGGGCGGGCAGGTCGCGATGTACACGCGCCGAGGGATGCTGTCGTTGACACTCGCGGGCGGTGCGATCCTCTCCGACGCGGACCGGTACTGGGTCGAGATCGAGGACTTCCTCCCGAAGGGCAACATCTTCGCTGTCGGTGCGGTCGACGCAGCACCCGAGATTCGACCGGGAGACGAGGTCGTCGTGCGCCATCGGAAGGAAGTGCGCGCCGTCGGCACCGCGCGGCTCGGCGCTCGGGAGATGGTCGACTTCCGGCGCGGCGAAGCGGTCCACGTCCGCCATGTCGTCGACGCACCTCCATAAGGTTATGGGGAGCCGCGATATCGGCGCCGCGGATGGCGCTGATCCCGGACCTGACCGCGGCAGCCCTCTACGCCCTCGTCGTGTTCTTGCTCTTCCTCGGCCTCCTCGTCGTCTTCGTCGAGACGATTCCGCCGCGGCTTCTGATGGTCATGATCCTCGCGGTCATCCTGTTTGCCGCGTGGCTCGCGTGGGTCGGCGAAGCAGGACTCGCGTTCCTCCCCCTCGGAATCGCGGCGGCGTTCGTCGCAAACCACGCCTTCGAATGGCTCACGACTCGCTGACGCATCTCAGAGATTCGAATCGACGGGTGGGGCGCTGGTCGGTTCCGGGATCGGCCCCGATGCTCTGCGGAGCAGGGCGAGGAGCAGCAGGAGGAAGAGACCGACCAGATGAGCGATTCCAGCGACGGCGAATAAGATGAAGAGGCTCGTGAACGGCGGCACGCCACCGGATCGAAATCCGAAAAAGATCCAGAGGTTCGCCGCCAAACCCGTGGTCCAGCCAAAAAGGACCAAGACGACGAATCCAACGAACAAGGCGTACGGTTGTCTTCGGTACCTCTGGATTCCCCATCCAACCAGAAGGAGCAGGGCGGTAGGACCGGCGCTCGGGATGACTACGGAGGCGAGAATGAAGGGGTCACCTGATACGTTGACTCTCAGCAGCTCGATTGCATACGCGACCGTGGTCCAAGTGGCGACAATCAGCAGCGTAATTGCCCCAAACGCCAGGAGGAGTCGGTCTGTTGGGTCGTTCGACCGGGGAACGAGCAAGCAAGCACCCCGGACGGTAATTGCCGCGCCGCCGATGTGTCTTGCGCCGAACGTTGGGCATTTCGTGTGAATTGCGATCGGACACTTTCACCCTTCCAGCCCGAATACTTTCGCACACCTCTCCCCGGTGCCGCATCTAATACCCCGGGGACTTTCGGACCACCGTGGCAAGCGCTGCAATGATGGCTCCGGTGAACGAGATGTACGCGGGAGAAGACCAGAGCTGGCAGGACGTCTACGCCTCGTACGGATGCTCGCTCGACTTCGACGTGTCCGACGACGACGGCTAACGCTCACAACCCATCCATCCCACCGATCGGCGGAGAGGGTCGCCTCCACGACTCCGCCGGTCCCCCTATTTTTCCGTCGCACGATCCAGTGCGTGGGGCGGGAGTCGAACCCGCGCTTTGGGCTTGGAAGGCCCAAGTTCTACCGCTAGACTACCCACGCTCGGTTAGGAGACTCGACCGCGAATACTTGAGTCCTTCCTCGGGTCACAGTTTGGCTTTTGTGGAGCCCTCTTTCAGGAGTGCCTCAAGCTCATCGATCGCCGCGAGGAGATCGTGCACGTCCTCGCCTTCACTTTCCAGATCCCGTGCAATCCGCCGGGCGTTCGGGATCGTCTGCTTCGTGAGCCACTCCCGCGTTTCCTTTCGGAGTTTTGTCGGGTTGGGCCGTTCCACTCCTCTGCGTGCCATCGTTCCATCCCGTCTGACAATTGTCAGCCCGAAACTCTCTCGCCCGTACTTAGCGCGATTGTCACAGCGAACGAGGTGTTGACGAACGACCGATTGTCCAAGGCGCGGAGGCCCTTGGCGATATCTATAAGTCATCGACTTTCCATGTCGGCCACTTGTCCGACGCGGCCCCGAAATGACCGCGCCCCGCGGGATGGGATGACAGGGATGGCCCTCTTCCAAGGTCTCCTCGATCGAGAAGGACGGGTGCTCGACAAGGCGAACCGATTCGCCCAGTCCGGTTTCGCCGCTCTCGAAACGGACGCGCAAAAGCGCGCGGCGATTGCATTCACCAAGGCCCTCGAGGTCCTTGAGGCGCAAGAGCCGGCGGCGCGAATCGAGGAATTCCAGGAGGCCTATGCGGCTGTCGGCTCGGGACTCCTGCGCGTCGGTCGGATCGAGTCCGCGCAGACGGCGGCCACCCACGCGCTCGCGGCGAACGGAGGGAATCTGCGAGCCCTCGGCCTCCAGGGCGACATCCTGCTCACGCAAGAGCGCGCATCGGACGCGCTCGGCTACTACGATGCCGGATTGCGCGTCGATCCGAAGGCCAAGGACCTCTGGGAGCGGAAGGGAGACGCCCACGTCGCCTTGGAGCAGCGGCCCGAGGCGATCCGCGCATACATGCAGGTCGTGAACCTCGATCCCGACGACGTCGAGGGCTATCGGCGCGTCCTCGCTCTGGTGCCGGACGACGCCGAACTCTGGGTGCGGACCGGAGAGGCGCACCGCCGGAGGAACGAGCTGGACGAGGCGCAGTCGGCGTTCGACCGCGCCCTCCGGATCAACTCGGAATGCAAGGAGGCCCTGGAGGGAAAATCGCTCACGTACCTCGCCGCGGGCGAGCCGCAGCGGGCCGTCCGATGCCTCGACCGCGTGATCCAACTGGACCCGTATGACCCGGACGCGTGGCGGTTCCGGGGAGACGTCCTCGGGTCCTCGAACCAGAACGACGAAGCGTTGCGATCCTACGACGAGGCGCTCCGCCAGCGCGACGGAGACGCGGCCGCGTGGACCAGCCGGGCGGAGTTACTGCGCAAGATTGGTCGGAGCATCGATGCGGTCGGCTCGTACGACCGCGCGATCGGTCTCACGCCGAAGACCCTCGCCCCCCGCGTCGGTCGGCTGGAGGCGCTTCGCTCTCTGGCCCGATGGGACGACATCGTCAAGGAGGCGTCGAAAGTCGTGTCCCTGGAGCCCCGGCACGCGGGAGCGCTGTACGCGAAGGCGCACGCGTGCATCCAACTGAACCGCCGGGAGGAAGCCCTCGCGGCTCTGGACGGCTTCCTGGCCGTCGAACCCCGCTCCTACGACGGCCTCGAGGCGAAGCGGGATCTGCTCCTCCGCACCGAGCGTTGGTCCGATCTCGTCGTCGCGTGCGACGCGATCCTCGCGATCCAACCGCACCATCCCCGGGCCCTGAAAGACAAGGGTCGAGCCCTCCTCGCGCTCGGCAAGCCCGAGGACGCATACACGACGTTCGAGCGGCTCCGGGTGGTCGCGCCGGACGATCTCGATGCCCTTCGCGGCCAGCGAGACGCCCTGCGACACTCCAAGAACGCGAAGGTCCTCCTCCGGACGTGCGAGGCGATCCTCCAGAAAGATCCCGCGGACGCCGGCACCTGGACCGCGCGGGGAGAGGCCCATCAGTCTCTGAATCAGCCGGAGGACGCGCTGACCGCGTTCGACACCGTGCTCCGGCTCGATCCCCGGAACGCGGACGCGTCGGCCCGAAAGGCCGCTCTCTTGTTCTCCCTCGGACGCTACGCCGATTCGGTGAAGGCGTTTGACATCGCCATCGAGGCGAACCCGGCGTCCCCGAGCTTGTGGTACGAGAAAGGGCGGGCGCATTACCGGCTCAATGCCTTCGCGGACGCGATCGACTGCCTCGATCGAGCGACGCGGTACGCGACGGGCGACGTGAAAGGCTGGTACCTCTTCGGCCTCGCCCTCGAAGGGGAGAAGCGCTACGAGCAGGCCGTCGCGGCGTTCGACCGAACCCTCGCGCTCGACGCGAATCACGCGAAGGCGTGGCTCGGCAAGGGGACCGCGCTGCACTGGCTCAAGCGTTACGAGGAGGCCGCGGCCGCGTACGGCAAAGCGGCGACGCTCGATCCGACGATGGTCCCGGCCCTGCTGAAACAGGGCGCGTGCTTGACGGAGCTCCATCGATACGAGGAAGCCCTCCCGGTGTACGAGACCGTCCTCGCCAAGAATCCGAAAGAGACGACGGCGCTCGCCGGGCTGAGCGGGGCGCTCGAGGCGCTCCGACGGACGAAGGATGCACTCGACGTGAGCGTTCGCCTGACCGTGGCGGATCCGAAAGACGCGAACGCATGGGCGCGACGCGCACGCCTCGCAAAGGCCGCGGGCGATGCGAAGGATGCCTTGGCGGCGATCACGAAGGCCGCCTCGGTCGCGCCGGACCACGCCGATTTCCTGCGGCTCAAGCGCGACCTCTTGATGGCACAACATTCGTTCAAGGCCGCGGCCGACGTAGGCGAGCGGCTGCTCGAGATCGATTCGCGCGACACGGACGCGCTGCGTGAGCTGGCGGCTGCCCTCGAAAGCAGCGGTAAGCCGGACGCCGCCATCGAAGCCTTGGACCGGGCGGTCCGCGTGGACCCGATGGACCGTCGGACATGGAACGCGAAAGGCGCGCTCTTCGGACGACTCGGGCGCACGCAAGACGCGCTCACCGCGTACGATCAGTCCCTGAACCTGAACCCGGGGGACCGGGGCGCCCTCGCGGCAAAGGGGCGAATCCTGTTCGACCTCGGCCGCGTCCCCGAAGCCCTGAAGGCATTCGAGGACGGGCTGATCCTCGAGCCCAACCACCTCGACTTCCTGAGCGGCAAGGCGATGTGCCTCGCCCACGAGTCGCACTTCGACGACGCGCTCTCGCTCCTCGCGGTCGTCTTCCAGAAGGATCCGAACCACTACGACGCGTACCGCACGAAAGGGCTGTGCCTCTTGCGGACCGGACATGCCGCGGACGCGCTCCCCTGCTTCGACTTCGTCCTGAAGGCAAATCCAACGGATGCGGGCGTGCTGACATGGAAGGGCGAGGCATACGAGGCGCTCAGCCGGAACGCCGAGGCGTTCACCGCCTTCGACTCCGCGATCGAGTCCCATCCGGAATTCGGCGATGCCTGGCGAGGCAAAGGTCTCCTCCATGTGAAGGTCGAAGAGTTCCCCGCCGCCGCGGACGCGCTCGCCCACGCGACGGTCGCCCGCCCGACCGACAAGGCGCTCTGGTACATGCGAGGCTTCGCGGAGGAACGGGCCGGCGAATTCGACGCCGCGGTCCAATCGTACGACGAGGCGTTGCGCCTGGACGCCCGCGACAAACTCACCTGGAACAGCAAGGGGCTCGCCCTCGTCCACCTGAAGCGTTTCGACGACGCGCTCCGGTCCTTCGACGCGGCACTCGCCCTCGACCCCGCGTACGAGCCGGCGCAATCCGGCAAGAAGACCGCGGAGGAACGGATCCACGTGGCGAAGATCGAGGGCTTCGCGGAAGCCGTCGTGCGGTTCGAGAAACACTTGGCGCGGCCCGCGACGCGGGATGAGGTATTCCGGTACTGCTCCGTCCCGCTCGAGCAGCTCGACGAGGTCATCGCGTACGTCAACGAGCCGGCTCCCCTCGCCCCCGATCGGATCGAGGCGGACGACCTGCGGAAGTACGAGGCGGTCGGGGCCGCCGTGCTGCGGACCGTCGAGAACGCGCAGAACCTGAACGCGTTGCGCCTCACGGACGTCAGCGCGGTCCTCCCCCACGTCGACCTGGAAGAGGCCCGGACGATCTGGGGTTACATCGACTGGGTCCGCGACGCGCCGCTCGAGCCGACGTCGGAGTGGCACAACGACGACCTGATCCGGCAGGCGATGGACCTCCCGAAGGAAGAATGGAATCTCGTCGACCTGGCGAAGGAGCTCCACCTGGGACCGTTCGAAGCGAAGAAGCTCGAGGTCTCCCTCAAGATCTTCGAAGGCGGCGGCTACAAGATCTCGACCCGCGGGGCGCAGGAGATCAAGCGGAAGAAATCGAGGCCGCACGTGACCGCCGAACCGGAGGTCGAAGTTGACGACAAGCCGGCCGCGGTGGCGAAGCGAGCCCCGGCGCCGAAGACCCCCGCGAAAACGGTCGAGGACGCTCCGCCGGCGAAGTGCGGACCGCATCACGCGCCTGGAGTCGAACGGCACGCATGCGGAGCGTGGCTGTGCAAGGGCTGCGTGGACGCCGGAGGCAACTGCCCAGGCTGCGACGCGCCACTCCCCAAGGCGGAGGAGCGCGAAGCGCGGAAGAAAGACCGCGAGGCGGACTTCAGCCGCCTCTAGGCCGATCGTCTACGGGTTCGACGCGATCATGTCTTCGATGAACGACCGAGAGCTCTCCAGGTCCACGCGGTAATTGTTGTTCGTCGACTTGCACACGCTGTCTCCCCAGCTCGTCACCGCGACGATGTACTCGGCATGGGACGACGGGTCAACGAAGAACGTGGGTCCGCCCGAGTCGCCGAAGCATGTGCCCCCATCTCCATGGTGGATGTTCTGCGACATGTAGAGCCATGCGTCGTGCAGGTTTCGGAAGCTCGAAGTGGAGATCTGACGGTCTCCCGTGACGACGAAGTCCTGGTTGTCGCCGTATCCCACGTTAATGAAGGTCGCGCCCTGGATCGAACCGGCGGTCGCGAGATCGTCGAGGTAGCCCGCCGGCGCCGGCACGCCGAACGAAACCCCTTCCTCGGCATCCTCGAGGATGATGACCCCGAGGTCGTGCGGATTCGACGTGGGTCCCCAGTGGTACTCCGGATGAGTCTGATACCCGCTCACGGCGAGACGAACGGCTCCCTCCGCGAACAGGTTCGACGCGAAGCTGATCCGGAGCCGGCTCGCGGGAATCCCGAACGCCGTGAGCGCGTCGGTGCAGTGGCCGGCGGTCAGGAAGACGCGCGCCGATACGAGCGTCCCAGAGCAGAACTCGCCGACGCTTCCGTCCGAACGCACGATGAGGATCGCGCCGACGTTCGGGTGGGTCGTGTCGATCGTCCCCCAGGTGATCGCGGAAGCGGGAGATCCTGCCGCCATGAGCCCGACGACCGCCAACACTCCGACAAGTTCGAAGATGCGTCGACGCACGACTCCTCCGGCCACCGAACGAACCCCCCGGAGCGGATGGTTGGCAAACGCCATAAACATTGGCCGAGCACGACGGACCCGATTCGTCTTCATTCGAACGTCCAGTGGTCCCGCTCCCGCAACAAGTCGCGCAACAAGTGGGTCGCCTTCCCACGGTCGACTCGCATGAGGAACGCCCCGAGGTGTTTGCACATCAGCCGCCCGGTCGCGCGATTGGTCCTGAAGTCGACGCAATCGTGTTCGACCCGTTTCTCCTGGCGGTCGATCCGGACCGAGTATTCTTTCACACGGCCGGCCAGCAGGGTATCCGTTTCCTTGTCTACGGAGACCACAGACGGATCGATCGCCTTTGCGGACGCAAAGCGGTTCGTCCCGAGGAAGACTTGCAGGAGTTCTTCGAAGGTCATCTTGTCGATGTCCTTGTTCATCGGAACGTCGGCCTGGATCGTGCCGGCCTCGTCCTCGATCTCGCCGCCCTTGATCTTGACCGCGACGCCGAACCGCTCGAGCGCCTCGTTGATCTTCTTGTCGATGTACGCCTGCTCCTCGGGCGTGTACTTCGCCCGATTTCGCGGCTCGTTGAAGTACCGTCGCGCGGCGCGCGCATGGAACGGCGTGTGCACCGGATATTTCCAATTCGCTGGATCGCCGTACTTGTCGGGGTCCTTCGGATAGCCCTGGGGTGGGCCGAGCCGACCGTCCCGTTTTCGAGTTGGCTTCACCGCGCGGACCATCGAATCCCTGGAGGGACGCGTCAGGTTAAAGGCTCAACGACAGGTCGTGTGGTAGCCTCAGCCGGCTCCGCCGCCACCGCCCCCTCCGCCGCCACCGCCCCCGCCTCCTCCCCCGCCGCCTCCGCCGCCCGCGCCGCCTCCCGACGGCGCCATGTACGTCTGGAAGTGGCCCAACGTGGTCGCGAACGAGTTGGCGAAGCTGGCGAAATCGCGGGCGAGGCTCCCACCCACGTCCGGGAACGTTTGCCCAGGGCTGCGAGATGGGACATACCAAATCTCAGCCGTAGGTTGGTACCAGTATGGCCGGTACGGCACCGTGGGGATTTGGTTCGCGAGAATCTTCAGCCAGCTGGACATCTCGAGATTCGAGACTAAGGGGAGGAAGGCCATGTTTTCGTCGAGCAGCCGGACGCTCTCTTCCGGGCTCGATTGCGCGAGGGACTCGATTCGATCGCGCAGCTGAGAGAGGAACCCTTCCCAGCGGGCCTTCTCCTCCGCTCCCGTTTCCGTCGCGCGAGGCATGTAGTAGCCGATTCCCACGATGGCGAACGACCCGATGAACAGGCCCACGTTCACCGCGACGTAGCTGTACAACGCCGCCACGACATACCCGAGGACTACGAGCACCGGCGCGGCGGTGCCGATCACGATGGTCGCGATGGCGTAGCGGCGTCGGACCCGGGCAGGGCTCCCCGCCAGGAAGCCGCCCGCCGCGAGGCGGTCCCCGATCGATCGGGTGAGCATCTTTGCGGAGAATCGAATCGCCTCGATCCGATTTCGATGGGAGACCATGGCCTGGAGGAGCGTCCGCTGGTACGCAGGTGGCTCCGTGCTCCATCCTTCCGGCTCGGCGACCACCGAGCGTGCTTTGTCGGTGAGCTCGATCTGCTTTTCTTCCAGCACGTAACCGCCCGGGTGGGCGGGTCCCTGGAGGACGACATACCCTTTCTTCGCGAGATTCAGGAGCGTCGCGAGCAGGACCGGGGCATCGACCTGTTGCCGCAGGAGGAATCCGACCTCCTCGGGCTCGAGTCCGGAGGGCGGCGTCAGGATCGGTGCGTCCCCGGATGGGCGCCGGCCCTTCGGCTCGCGACCCCGGAGGGCCCAGAGGCCGATCATAGCGCCGACGACACCGAGGAACGTGAATGTCGCGGTCGCCACCGGGGATTCCCGCGAGATCCTCGCGATCCCAAAGCCGACATCGAGGACCTTCGGGAAGTCGACGATGACCCGATACGATGTGAAGGGAGCCAGGTTCGTGTCGCCGAACGTGAGGTCCGTCCGGCCCCCGGATTGCGAGATTCGGACGGGGTTCGGGGAGTACGCGAGCTTCGTCGCGTCGATCCCGGCCGGCAGGACGACATCCACCGTGAAGTTGTCCGTGAACACGCCCCATCCGGTGCCGACCGCCTGCCAGTCGAGTCGGTTCAAGTCGCTCGCGGGCTGGAGGAGCGCGTTCGTGACCGTGTACCGGACGATGAAGGTCCGCATTGCGGGTGCGGTCACGAGAGGGAAGGTCCATCGAATGTGCCAGTCCCCCGTCGCCTGGGGCGCGAACGAGACGCTGTAGTCCAGCGGCAGCTGTGCTCCGTCGAGGACCGAGATGTCCACCAGGTCGTCGAACCCTCGCCACGGGATGTCGCGATACGCGAACGAGAACGTCCCAAGGTCGAAACTGAAGGTGAGGCGTTCCTCGATCCGCAGCGCTCCGTTCGTGAGCACGTCAAGGGAGACCGCGTTGGCCGCGAGATGGTAGACCTTCTCTTGGGCCGAAGCATGCGAGACCGAGGCCTCGGCGGCGACGAGGACAAGTGCACCAACCGCGAGGAGGAGGACGCATCTCCACCGGATTCGGTCCGGATTCAGCGTGCGTCGCGCCGCGAGCAACCCTCCTCGTATCGATCCGAGTCGAAGGCTCGAACTCCGACGGTGCCGCCAAGCCGGACGAAGGCTAAATAGCTCTTGCGGGAACTCCGCCGGCCCGAGCCGCCGCCCATCGAACCCATGGCCCGTTTTGGTTAACATGTTAAGCCGGCTCCCGATTCCCTCTCGATGCCGCCTTCCCGCGTGACGATCGTCGGCCTCGGCGACTCGACGACCGCGGGGACTCCCGGATTCCGCTCGCCGCTCGAGGCGCCTCCCAACGGGGAAGGGAATCCCGAGAGCCAGTACGCCTTTTGGATGATGCGCTCCCACCCCGAGTGGACCGTGTTGAATCGCGGGGTCAATGGCGAGACCGCGGAGGAGGTCCGAGCCCGTCTTCCTCGAGATGTGCTCGGGGCGCATCCCGCCTATGCAATCATCCTCGCGGGAGTGAACGACATCTTTGCGGGCCAACGGGCCGAGACAGTCGAACGTCACCTGGCCGCCATGTACGCGGACGTCCTCGACGCGGGGATTGTCCCGGTCGCGGCCACGGTCCTTCCGTACAATTCCGCGACCGCGCGCGCGTCGGGGGACATCCTCACGCTCAACGCGTGGATCGAGAACCTGACGAAGGTCCTCGGGATCTTGTTCTGCGACACTCACGCGGCCGTAGCGGATCCCGCGGATTCGAATCGTTTGAGGGGCACTCCGGATGGCTTGCATCCGGATGTCGCGGGCTATCGTGCAATGGGAGAGTTCCTCGCTCGAACGATCGAAGACCATCTTCGCCGTTCCGAACGCACGTAGCGGCCTACCCGCAAGGACCAAATGGGGTTCCTGCTTTGGTGGCCGGCCGTGGACCGCGCCGCCCGCACCCACATTCTCGGATTCGTCGTGGTCCTTGCGGTCGCCCTCGTCCTCCACTATGGGTTCCTGCCATTCTTCGGCCGCCGCGTGGGCATCCGGGAGACGCCCGCGTACTTCCTCG
>Ga0209056_10002818_pt1 | contig 18633 bp, 16 predicted proteins | sample GraSoiAngelo_114_FD_185876 | JGI IMG/M metagenome (GOLD analysis project Ga0209056, IMG submission 185876) | Grasslands soil microbial communities from the Angelo Coastal Reserve, California, USA - 14_0903_13_40cm (SPAdes) (version 2) | ecosystem: Environmental > Terrestrial > Soil > Grasslands...
GGGGCCAACGTCATCGGCGGGCTCACCGCCAACGGGGTCATCACCGGCGTGGGCTGCCCAACCTGGGCCTGGACCTGCAACGCCGGCGCTGGTACGCGGGCGATGCCCGAAATTGACGTGGACAGCGCGGCTACCACCAGCCTCAAGTACCGCGCGCAGCACACCAACGATCCGGTCGACGGTAAGCCGGTGTACTTCAAGGGCGGCGATACCACATACCGGTGCAACACTGGCAGTCCGTGGGCGTTCACGTCGACGCAGCAATGCTGGGACTACTACGTTAACAGCAAATCCGGCACGCTCGGATCAGGTATTACCAATCCCGTGTACTTCGTCGAGTTCACCGCGAGCGAGTCCACAAACTATACGACCAGTGGCGGCGGCAGCCTCGCGTTCCGCGCCGGTCAAAGTACCAATTACAACGGGCTAGGCCTTGGGAACTGCATCAAAGTACCCACAGGCATAGTCAACGGCGACGTGGTGCTCGCGGCCATCTCCTGGTCTGACGGCACCAGTGAGGCGATCACCACACCGGCGAACTACGCCCTGAATCTGACGCCCTCCGACCTCGGTGGCGGGACAGCATACGTCCTGAGATCGACGAACTCCGATCTGTCTGGCGGGTTGGACTTCAACAGGGAGCTCAACCCGGGCACAGAGACGGCAGGGAGCATTGCGGTCAGTGTCGCGGCCGGTGCAACCGAGGACAGTTTTGGGTTCACCAGAGCGGGACAACCCGGGGTGAGCGGGATCACCGGCAACTACATAGTCGAGATGAATGTCACCGTGGCCAACGCGAACATTCTACTGTCGACTGCGGTCGCCCGCGTGAACTCCGTTGGGGTCCTGCAGACTCTCAGCGGCTTTGCCGCTGAGCAGTCCGCCGGAAGCACCGGCGTCAAAACCTTCTCCCTTACCAGCGTCAACCTGGGGACCTGGTCCAGCGGCGACCGACTCAAGGTCTATTACCGATTTCGGAACACCGCGGCCAGCGCGCAGTCAGTCACCCTTCAAACTGGTACCACAAGCGCCGAGGCGATGGCGCCATGGACTATAGGTGACTTCAACAAAGAGCTTGGCGACTTTAGCACGGATATTAGCCTAGCGGTGAGTGTCGCCGCCAGTGCGACCGAAGACAGTTTCGGATTCACTCCATCGGGGGTGCCTGGCGCGATCGGAGTTACGGGCGATTATTGGCTCTCGAACTATGTGACAGCGGCCAACTCCAACATCTGGCTGTCTGTCGCGCTCGCCCGCGTGGACTCCGGTGGGGTCGAACAGACTAGAAGCAGCTTTACCGCCGAGACGCAACTCAGTACCACCGGCCAAAAGACGTTCTCGTTCACCGGTCTCAACCTCGGGACGTGGTCCAGCGGCAACCGGCTCAAGGTCTATTACCGGTTCCGGAATGCCGCGGCCAGCGTGCAGTCGGTGACCATTGCCACCCCCGTGTCAGGTTGGGGACTGTCCAACATGATCAAGACGCCGTGGTCGAGCGGATGGACGTTGGTGCGCCGCATTAACAACAGCACCAGCGTCGGCCTGGCGGTCTACTGGAAGGTCGCCTCCAACGAATCCGGCCGCGTGTGTCGATCGTATAGTGGCGCCGGCTACGACTTCGCATTTTCCCCGGGCAGCGGCTCACAAAGCATGACAGGCGCCATCGTGGCTTATTCAGGGGTCGATACGACCACACCGATTGACGTCGAGAACGGGCAGGCAACTTCCAGCGGCGCGACCCATTCGACTCCCAGCATTACGACAAGTGTTGCCAACACTATGCTTGTGGCTTCGTTTGGCCTCGCTGGGACTGGGACTTGGACGCCTCCCGCCGGCATGACCGAGCGATCAGACTCTACAGCCCAAGCCGTTGCCCTTGAAGTGGCCGACGTGCTCCAGGTCAGCGCCGGCGCGAGCGGGACGAAGACGGCCACGGCGAGCGCCAGCAAGGCTGGGGCCACCCATATCCTCGCCTTGAAGCCTGGAGGCGGAACAACGGTCACCTGCGGTGGGTCTAGCTACACGGAGACGCTGTGCATCCGCACCACAGCGGCCAGTGGCCTCACGAATAGTGTGCTCACCCAGGTCAACGGCGCGGTTGTCTCCTTCCGCCGCGGCAGCGGCACCAGCGTGTCGGGGGATATTGTTTTCCAAAATACGGCCTCGGCCAGTGCCAACTATGCTCACACGTACCAGGGCAGCGATCCCGCGCTTCTCGCGGGCGGGAAGATCTCGATGATCTCGTCAGGTGCGTCCGCGGGACGCACCAGCACGTCCATCACAGGAATCGTCTACACTTTCGCGGGATCTGATAACCCCGACGGCAACGGCAACCTGCAGGGTGCCAGCAGCGGCAACCTGGGCTTCGATCTGCAGCACGGTGCGGACTCGATCGCGTTCACGCTGAGCGGCCTTCTGCTATCCAACGGCAGTATCTCCCTACAGGATACCGGCGGCACCGGCACCGCGACCATTCAGTACAACCGGACGGTCGTGGAGAACCTTCCCGCCGCCTTCACCACATCGACGGCAGGTTCGTTCATGATCCCACTCTCCTGGTCCAGCGGCGACTGAAATGTTCATACTGACGGGAACGCGGGATCGCGGGAACCCCCACGCCGGCTTCGCCGGCTCGGGGCGGAGCGCAGGAACGCGACAGGCGCATCTGTGCAATGAGCGCGGCTCAGCCATGGCCGCAGTGTTAGTTCTGGTGGTGCTGCTCACCGTGGTGGGCGTGGCCATGGTCAACTCCACGTTCACCGAGATTTCTGTTGCCTTCAATGCGGGTGATGCCGCAGCAGCCCAGTACGCCGCCGAGGCCGGCCTTTCCCGCGCCATCTATGAGCTCAGCCAGAATGCCGGCTGGACGGGTATCACCGCCGCAATCGGCACCGGCCAATACGTGGTCACCGTCACCTCCTCCGGCTTGATCCGGTCCATCACCTCCACCGGCACCCGCGGCGGGGGCCGCCGGGTGTTGAAAGCCGCGGTCAAGACGCTTCCTCAGATCGCCGCCTCCACCGTGCTGGCAAATACCACCGCCACGGTCGGCAGCCCCAGTGCGGGCCTGACCGTCAGCAACGACTACCCCTCCAGCGCCGCCAGCGCCGTGCACGCCAACAACCAGTTGAGCGGGCCAACTGCTATCACAGTCAACACCGCTGGGGCCAACGTCATCGGCGGCCTCACTGCCAACGGGGTCATCACCGGCGTGGGCTGCCCGACCTGGGCCTGGACGTGCAACGCCAGCGCCGGCGTGCGGCGGATGCCAGAACTGGACGTGGACAGCGCTGCCACGAGCAGCCTCAAGTATCGCGCGCAGCACACCTTCGATGCCGACGGCAAGTATCTTTACTTCAAGGGTGGCGATCCCGGCCGGTGCAACAGCGGCGGTTCGTGGATCTTCACGTCGACGCAGCAGTGCTGGGACAACTACGTCAATAGCAAAGCCGGCACGCTCGGGTCGGGCATCACCAATCCCGTGTTCTTTGTGGAGTTCACTGGCGCCGCCGAGTCGACGACCTATACACCTGGCGGTGGCGGCAGCATCGCGTTCCGCGCAATTTCGCCCAATGGCGGTGACGTCTATAATGGTCTCTCAAACACTGGCAACTGCGTCCACGTGCCCACAGGCGTGGCCAACGGCGACGTGATGCTCGCGGTGATCTCCTGGACAGGCGGATCTGCTTTTACGGTCACCACCCCGGCGAACTACGCCATGAACATGACGAACTCCGACCTCACCGTGGCTGGGGCGGACTTCAACAAAGAGCTCGATGTCTATACCGGGGACATCAGCATTCCCGTGAGCGTCGCGGCCAATGCGTACGAATACAGCTACGGCTTCACCAAAGTGGGAGTGCCCGGGGCCACCGGAGTCGCGGGCACCTACCTCGTCCGAATCTCTGTCCCCACGGCCGGAGCTAACTCCAATATCTGGGTGTCGGCCGCGGTCGACCACGTGAACTCTGCTGGGGTCGTGCTGAACACCAGCGGCTTCGCCCCTACCGAGCTACAGGGAACTGCCGGCTCCAAAGAGTTCACGTTCACCAATCCCGTCCTCGGAACATGGTCCGCGGGCGACCGGCTGAGGATGAGCTACCGGTTCCATAACACCGCGCCCATAACCCAGTCGATCACCGTTGGCCACAGCGTTGCAGGGTGGGATTATCAAAATATGGTGATGACGCCGTGGACGAATGGATGGACGCTGCTGCGCCGTATCGACAACGGCACGACGGCCAGCATGGCGATTTACTGGAAGGCCGCCGACTCTAACGAATCAGGTCGCGTCTGTGAAAGCTATAACGGCGCCGGCTACGACTGGGCATTCACCCCCCTCAGCGGCACGAAGACTATGGTTGGCTCCATTTCGGCGTATTCCGGGGTCAATACGAGCACACCGATTGACGTCGAGAACGGCCTGCCAACCGCCAGCAGCACGACCCATTCGACGCCCAGCATCATCACCACGGTCGCCAACGCCATGGTGGTGGCCTCATTTGCAGTGAACAACTCTAATGCGACCACGAACCAGTGGACGCCGCCTGCCGGGATGACCGAACGGATCGACCGAGGGCCGACGCCGGCCATAGAAAGTGCCGAGCTCCTCCAGGCCTCAGCAGGCGCGACCGGTGTAAAGACGGCTACGGCCGTGAGAAGCGGCGTTGGCGCTGCCCACATCCTTGCCCTCAAACCCGGCCCCGGCGGGGGGGCGGCGGTAAAATGTGGCGGGATCGACTATTTGGAAACCCTGTGCATCCGCGCCACGCCGGCCAGTGGCTACTCCAGTAGCGTCCTCAGCCAGGTCACCGGCGCGATCGTTACCTTCCGCCGCGGCAGCGGCACCAGCGTGGCGGGGGACATCGTCTTCGAAAACATGGCATTGGACACCACCACCACGCACAACTACACTCACACGAACGTCGGCAGCGATCCCGCGCTCATCGCCGCGGGGAAGATCTCAATGATCTCTTCAAGCCCCCCAACCCCAGGACGCACCAGCACGTCCATCACCGGGATCATTTACACGTTCGCGGGATCTGATAACCCCGACGGCAACGGCAATCTGCAGGGTGCCAGCAGCGGCATCATGGGCTTCGATCTGCAGCACGGCGCGAACGGCGTCGCGCTTACCTTGAGTGGTCTCTTGCTCTCCAACGGCAGCATCTCCCTACAAGACACGGGTGGCACCGGCACGGCGACCATCCAGTACAACCGGACGGTGGTTGAGAACCTTCCCGCCGCCTTTACCACATCGACGGCAGGTTCGTTCATGATCCCGCTCTCCTGGTCCAGCGGCGACTAGAACAAGATCGGTCTTCACAGTCTTCCCAGTCTCCACAGTCTTCACAGTCCCCCAGCGGACACTCCGCAACCACGGCTGCGATGGACGGCCGAGGAAATGGCTGGTTTGGGCCATTGAGTCCGTCTGGAGGATGGGGTATCTTCTGGCCACGGTATTAGGAGGGCGGGGCGAGAGTTGACTTTCGAACGGTTCGAGGATGTACTGGTCTGGCAGACAGCCCGCAACCTGGCTAGGGTCATCTACAGAACTTCAGCAAAGGGGCAGTTTGCGAAGGATATTGCTCTCCGTAATCAAATTCGACGGGCGGCCGTCTCTATGATGGCCAACATCGCCGAGGGACTGGCCCGACGGTCGGATAAGGAGTTCACTCACTACCTGTTCACCGCCAAGGGCTCTGTCGCCGAAGTTGAAAGCCACCTCTACGTCGTCCTCGATCAAGGGTACATCGACGAAGACGATTTTAGGCAGATGTTCGACCTTTCAGAGCTTTACGCCAGGCAGGTGTCCGGCCTGATCTCCTTCCTCGATAACCGGCCGAAGCGTTCCAGATCTCCGGAAGCAGAAAACATCATCGGATCCTTGAAGCCTTAAGTCCTAGACCGTGAAGACTGTGAAGACTGTGCAGACTGTGTAGACTTAAGTCCGTGAGTACGTGGGTCCGTGCCGCTCTCCTCGTCCTTGGCCTGTTCATCCTCGCCGGGTTTGTCGCGTCGCTGGACTTGGCCGCGATTGTTTCGGCCGTTTCCGGGGCCGATGCGGGCTGGCTGGCACTCGCCCTTGCGCTGTTGGTTGCGAATGTGCTTGTCAAGGCTCTCCGCTGGCGGGTGATGGCAGCCACGATGAGCCAGCGCCCACTCAGCCTGCCTGCGGCGAGCGCAGCGATTCTCGCTGGGGTTGCGGCGGCGAGTCTCACACCCGGCCGGGGGGTGGAGCTGGCGAAGCCGCTGCTGCTGCGCAGCAGCCATGCTGTGCCGATGGCGGCTTCGACCGCGGCCGTCGTCGTCGAGCGCCTGCTGGACGGGGCGGCCCTGATCACCCTCTTTGCTGTGTCGCTTCTCGTGGTGCCGGCGGGGCGCGGGTCGGCTTTCTATCCCGTCGTCGCCGCGATCGGTCTCTTCTTTGCCGTGGGAGCCGCGCTCTTGCTGTTGCCGCACCGGCTGACGTCGCTCGCAACGTGGGTGACCGACCGGCTCCCTCTCCCGGCGCCGGTGCAATCCCGTTTGGCCTCCATTGCCGAACGTTTCGCTGCCGGTCTGGCGGTCTGGCGGCAGGGTGGGAGACTGGGCCAGTTGCTGGCGATATCGGTCGCGGCGGCGTGCGTGGAAATGCTGCGACTCACCGCTGTGTTCGCCGCGCTGCGCCTGCGTTTAGGTGTCGCCGACGCAATGCTGGCCTTCTGCGCGGCCAACCTGCTGGGGGCGGCCACGTTCATTCCAGGGGGGATCGGCATCACGGAGTTCTCGCTGGCCGGCATCATCACGCTGGTGACCGCACTGGGGCCTCGCTCAGCCGTAGCGGCCGCCGTGCTGGTCGACCGGGTGCTCTCATACTACCTGGTCGTGGCGCTCGGCTCGTTGATCCTGGTGGCGGCATCTCGGAGGACGCCATCCTCCGGCCAAGAAGGGCGATGAAGGTAATTGCTGTCGGGGCCGCAAAATGGTCTACGGCATGAACAGGAGCGTCAGGCGGTGATCCCGGAAACGCCGGAGGCGCAGCGGGAGCGGGAACGATGCCCCGTCTGTCGCTCCCCCCACCGGCCAATGATCGAGCGGATGCGGCACGCGGAGCGCGCCGCGTACACGGAGATCTACCGGGTCCTGCAGCCCGAAGCCGGAATCTCTCTACGCTGGCTGATCCGCCACTTCACCCGGGGCCACGAGTTCGTCCTGCCAAATAATGACGCAAAGTTGCCGGGGTGGCTGGTCGAAGACGACTCCGAGATGCAGCGCTACCGGCGCGAACAGGGATATTGCCGGACGATCGAGGATCTCTGTCCGCACGTCCCCGCGGGGACGATCAGCACATGCGAGCAGGTCCGTCATCCTGAGTGTGAACGGTTCCGCCTGCATACGTTGCGTGAACGGCTCATCGACGCGGAAGTGCGCAGCGTCTCCCCGCCGACGGCCGCGCCGGCCGGTGCAGAACGCGTTGCGCTGACCGAGCCCCTTGTGCCCCAACAGCGCCTCGAGGTGGAAAAAAGGACCGGCCAGCAGCGAGGCATTTTCTCTAGCACGGTACTGGCCATTGAACCCGCGCAGATCGTCATCAGCATGCCGACCCGTCTGCAGGAAACACTGGCGCTCGCTGCCGGCGACCGCGTCAGCTTATCGTATCAGGGCCGGGTCTCGAAGTATGTGTTCGAGACGGCCGTCCGGGCAGTGCGCGAGGGCAGGGCGGACCTGGAGCCGCCTGGGACCATCGGCATCGCCTCGCGGCGCAGCCCGCGCGTCCCCCTCCGGGACACCACGGTGCGTATGAAGCGGGTGGAGCGCGGAGGGGAAGAACTTGCCGGGACGGCGTTAGACGCCAGCATGCAAGGGGTGCGGGTGGTGATGCGAACGGAGCTCCCGCAGTGGGAAAGGGTTCGGGTCACCGTCTCGCTCCCGGATGGTCCGCTGGAAGTGGATGGCGAAGTGGTTCGGGTTGAGCGGGTGGGCCCCGGCCAAGTCGCCCACGGGATCTATTTCACGAGCCTCAGTCCGGACGACATTGCCCGGCTGCGGCGATTGGGAGGATAACCGACGACGACGATGCGCCTGCAGCCGCTCGTCGCCGTCCTCGCGCTGGTCGGTCTGTTTGCGATTTCGGTCCTGGCCGGCTACGTCGGCGGCCAGGCCTTCCTGACGCCGTCGGCTCCGACCCCCAGGCCCGCGCGTTCGGCGCCGGCCTCGCCTGAGACAATCACGCCGGCCCCGGCGCCCAGCACGCCTCCCGATGCCTCTTCCCGATCGACGCCCAAACCCCCGGACACAACCGCGCCACCAGAGGAACCCGCCGCGGGCCCTGCGACGCCACCTGGAAAGCCCGGGCGCGAGACGGGGGTGCTCTACCGTGTGCAGGTCGGCGCGTACATCTCCCGGGAAAACGCCGAGGCCAGGGCGGCCAAGCTCCGCGAGGAAGGGTTTGACGCCTACGTGACCCAATCGGGCACGCTGTACAAGGTACAGGTGGGCGCCTTTGCGATCCGAGAGAACGCCGAACGCCTTGCCGCCCAACTGAAGGCGGCGGGCTATGAAGTGCTGATTGCACCCTAAATACCCATCGGATCGCCCGGAGGAACTTCCGTGGTCAAGCTCATCGCCTTATACAAGAAGCCTCCCGACCCGTCCTCATTCGACCGTTACTATCGGGACACGCACATGCCCCTCGTCCGCAAGTGGCCCGGCCTGCGGAAGGTGGAACTCGGGCGCATCACCGGCATGCCGGGCGGGAGCGAGCCGCCATACTACCTGATTGCCGAGATGTATTTTGACGATCAGGAGGCGATGCGCGCGGCTCTGCGCTCGCCAGAGAGTCGGGCCGCGGGAGAAGACCTGCAGCGTTTTGCCCCTGGCCTCGTCACACTCCTCTACTCGCAGGTCGAGTAGCGTCCACTCCGCATGGACGCCGTGCCGCAGCCTCCGTCGGCGTTCGACTTCCGCCACATCCGCTACGAAAAGCAGCCGCCTGTGGCGCGAGTGCTCATCAACCGGCCTGAAGTCCTCAACGCCCTCAACTTCACTACGCTGCGAGAGATGAGTCGGGCATTTGAGGACGCCTCCTGGGATGACGGGATCGCAGTGCTGATTCTCACCGGGAGCGGGGACCGGGCGTTTTGCACAGGCGCGGATCTCGACGAGCAGGATGCATTCATCCGCCGTCCTCGCGACTACTGGAAGTGGATGGGAGCATTCATCGAAGCGCAAGAGCGCCTGCGTAACATCGGCAAGCCGACTGTGGCGCGGCTGAACGGTATGGTGGTCGGCGGCGGCAACGAGTTCAACCTCGCCTGTGACCTTGCCGTGGCCGCTGAGGACGTCGTGATCCGGCACGTCGGGCCGGTGCGTGGCAGTGTGCCGGCGGCCGGCGCGACCCAGTGGCTGCCGATCGTGGTCGGAGACCGGCGCGCGCGGGAGATGCTGTTTCTGTGCGATGAGATCCCCGCACCGCAGGCGCTGGTGTGGGGACTGGTGAATCAGGTCGTCCCGCGGCGCGAACTCGACGCCGCGGTGGAAGACCTCACTCAGAAACTGGTCCGTGTGCTGCCGGAGGTCACCCGCTATACCAAGCAGCAGCTGAATTTCTGGCGGGACCTCTCCTGGCACCTGACGGTTGGACACGCCCGCGACTGGCTGACGCTGCACGCGGGATCGCCAGAGACACAGGAGGGGCTGGAGGCCTTCCATGAGAAGCGGCCCGTTGACTATGCCGGGATCCGCCGGCGGCTGGCCGAGGGTGCGAGCACCGAATACCGCTGGGGGTCGCCAACCCGCATGTGCCCATCCTGTGGCGCGCGGCACCTGCCGGAGGAGTTCACCTACTGCGGACAGTGTGGGCGCAAACTCTGACCCAGGGACCAGGAAGCCAAGGGACCAAGCCTGCCATACGCGTTCCGCTCGCTTGGTCCCCTGGTCGCCTGGCTGCCTGGTCGCCCCACAACTAAGGAGGATGCGATGACATATCAGAACATCCTCGTGTCGACGGAGGAGAGTGTTGCCCTCGTTACCCTGAACCGGCCCGACGTCTTGAACGCCCTCAACCAGGCGACCATGAACGACCTGGGGGATGCGCTGGAGGCATTCGATCGCGACGGAACGGTGCGCTGCGTCATCCTGACCGGCAATGAACGCGCGTTCGCTGCGGGCGCCGACATCAACGAGTTCCGCGGCGCCACTCCGGTGCAGATGCTCCAGGAGCACCGCTTCCTGCAATGGGAGCGCATCCGCCGGTTCCCCAAACCGATCATCGCCGCGGTCAGCGGATATTGTCTAGGCGGGGGATGCGAGCTGGCGATGCTGTGCGACATCATCATTGCCGCCGAAACCGCGCGTTTCGGACAACCGGAGATCAACTTGGGTCTGATGCCGGGCGCTGGCGGCACGCAGCGGCTTCCACGCGCCGTGGGCAAGTCCCGAGCCATAGAGTTGATTATGACGGGGCGGCAGATTCCGGCGCGGCAGGCCTGCGAGTGGGGTCTCGTCAACCGCGTGGTTCCCGCAGAGGTGTTGCTGGATGAAGCACGCGCACTGGCGCGCGAGATCGCCGCGAAACCGCCCGTCGCGGTGCGATTGGCGAAGGAGGCGATCCTCAAGTCGCTCGACACACCGATGGATGTCGGCCTCGACCATGAGCGCCGGCTCTTCTACCTGCTGTTCAGCACGGAGGACATGCGCGAAGGTGTTGACGCGTTTCTGAACAAGCGCAAAGCCGAGTTCAAGGGGCGTTGACGGGAGGACACCGAGATGCCGGATACATTACTGGTCGACCAGTCGGAAGGCGTGCTCACGGTAACGTTGAACCGGCCGGAGGTACTCAACGCCTTCAACGAGCAGATGCTGCGGGAACTGCAGGAGGTGCTGCGCCAGGCTGAGCAGGATGCGGCGGTGCGGTGCGTGCTGCTCACTGGGGCGGGGCGGGGGTTCTGCTCCGGTCAGGACCTGCGCGACCGGGCCGGGGCGACCGCCTTCTCCTTCCGCGAATCGCTGCGCAACCAGTATAACCCGATCATCGTGGCGATCCGGACGATCGAGAAACCCGTCATCGCCGCCGTCAACGGCGTAGCCGCGGGCGCGGGGTGCAGCCTGGCGCTGGCCGCGGACATGCGGATTGCCTCTGACCGCGCCAGCTTCATTGAGGTCTTCGCGCGAGTCGGGCTGGTGCCGGACTCGGGCAGCACATACTTCCTCCCCAGGCTGGTGGGGCTGGGGAAGGCATTTGAACTCGCTTACACGGCTGAGCCGGTCGACGCGGCGGAGGCCCTGCGGCTGGGTCTGGTCAATCGCATCGTGCCGCATGACGACCTCATCCCGCAGACGAGGGCGCTGGCGTCACAGCTGGCGGCGGGTCCCACGCGAGGCTACGGGCTTACCAAACGCGCCATCAACTACGGGCTGCATGCCGCGCTTGACCAGGCACTGGCGTACGAGGCACATCTCCAGGAGGTGGCCGGTCGTACCGCCGACCATCGTGAGGGAGTGGCGGCATTTCTGGGGAAGCGGCAGGCGAACTTCAGGGGGGTATGATGCAGGTATGACGGCACAACTCCGAGACGCGGTCATCGTCGACGCCGTTCGCACGCCGGTGGGCCGCTACAATGGCGTCCTGCGGGATGTGCGGCCCGATGATCTGGCCGCCCACGTGATCAAGGAACTCATCCGCCGCACCGGGATCGATCCCAACCAGATCGAGGACGTCATCTTCGGCGCCAGCAACCAGGCAGGCGAGGATAACCGCAACGTCGCGCGGATGGCGCTGCTGCTGGCGGGATTGCCGGTCGCCGTCGCCGGACAGACCGTGAACCGCCTGTGTGGATCGGGCATGCAGGCCGTCGCGTCTGCCGCCCAGGCGATCAAAGTGGGTGAAGGGGATGTGCTCATTGCCGGCGGTGTAGAGTCGATGACCCGGGCGCCGTTCGTGATGGCCAAGCCGCAGGCGGCATTTCCGCGTGGGGAAATCAAACTGCAGGACACGACGCTCGGCTGGCGGTTCACCAATCCAAAACTGGCGGAGAGCTATCCACCGTTCAGTATGGGGGAGACCGCGGAGAACGTGGCCGAACGTTTTAGCGTCACGCGTGAGGAGCAGGATCGGTTTGCGCTGCTCAGCCACCAGCGGGCCGTGCGAGCGATCGCCGAAGGACGCTTCAAAGACGAGGTTGTGCCGGTCGTCATCCCGCAACCAAGCGGTGCCCCGGTCGTGGTCGACACCGACGAGCATCCGCGCGCCGACACCACATTGGAGAAACTGGCAGCCTTACGGCCGGTGTTCAAGAAGGACGGGAGTGTCACGGCGGGCAACTCATCGGGCATCAACGACGGCGCGGCGGCCGTGCTGCTGGTCTCGGCGGAAGCCGCGGAGCGTCTGAACCTCGCGCCAATGGCGCGCGTGGTCGCGTCGGCGGTGGCGGGGGTGGACCCCGCCTACATGGGGTTAGGGCCCATTCCCGCGACGCGCAAAGTGCTCGAGCGCACGCGACTGACCATCAACGATATGACCGTGGTCGAACTCAACGAAGCGTTCGCCGCGCAGGTCCTTCCCTGTATCCGCGAGCTGAAGATTCCCCCAGACAACCTCAACCCCAACGGCGGCGCGATCGCCATGGGACATCCCATCGGCTTCTCCGGCGCGCGCCTGGTCACCACGCTGGTGCACGAGCTGCGGCGGCGGAAAGGGCGCTTCGGATTGGCCACGATGTGCATCGGGGTTGGTCAGGGGATCGCTATGGTGGTTGAGAATCTCGCTTAGAGCTTCCCTAGAAGAACCGGGGTTGTGGTCGGCTGAAGCGCCCCGGTAGGGCCGCGTTCCACGGAAATCGCCACGGCCTGATAACGCGAAAAGTCCGCCACAAGAGGTAAGACAACTGGTTGACCAGGCGCAGGACGGAAGGTGCCCGCGCTTTCGGGCTGTGTCCCAGCGATGAGCCACAACTGGTAGACAAACTCCCGGCCCGGATCTTGCAGGTCCGACACCACCAGCGCCCCTCGCCCCCGATCAGGGTCATAGACGAAGCGCACGGCGGCAGTTACGGAGCCGGTCAGGGACACCGATCGTGCCGATGGAGCGGCCAGCAATGCCAGCACTTGCTCTTGCGCCGCCAGCCGCGTGGAGATCGCGGCGAGTTGCCGGCCCAACGAAACGCCGAACCCCGCCAGGGTCAGGAGCACTAGCGCCGCAGCCGCGGCCAGACCTACGGCCCACCCTCGCCGTACCTGGATCACGTCCTGACGCATCTGGATTCCCGCAAGCACTGCCTCGCGCAGCCCCGGAGGAGGGGAGACCTGTCTCACCGCGCTACCAAGCTGACCGGTTACCCTTTGCAGCGACCCCAGCTCTCGCTGGCACTCCGCGCAAGATTGCACGTGCGCCGACACCGCCTGCGCCTCATCCCGGTCCAGCGCGTGGAGCGCGAACGCGGCCAGCAATTCGGATGCCTGCTCGTGCCTCACTGGCGCCCCTCCTCCTCCTGGACCAGCTGAACTCGCAGGCGCTGCATCCCATCACGGATTCTCGTCTTGACTGTTCCGAGGGGAATCTTCAGGCGGTTGGCGATCTCTTGCTGAGTGTATCCGCCGTAGTAGGCCAGCACGATGGCTTCACGCTGTTCCGCCGAGAGGGTCATCAGGGCGCTGCGCACCGTCGCGCCTTCGACGCCGCGGAGGACCTGCTCCACAACATCGGCGCCGCCGCCTTCGCTGCGATCCCCTTCTGCAAGCGGTTCCACGGTACGAACTCGCTGGCGGCGCAGCGCGTCGACGCTGCGGTGATGGGCCAGGGACAATACCCAGGAACGGGCGCTGCCACGAGCAGGGATGAATTCGCCCGCGCCGCGCCAGATGTGGAGGAAAATCTCCTGCGCGACCTCCTGGGCGGCCTGTGGATTGCCGAGCATTCGTAGCGCGAGAGAGTAGACGGCCCGACTGTATCGATCGTACAGCGTCTCAAATGCGGTGGCATCACGCCGCGCAATTCGCGCCAGCAGCGTGGCTTCCTGATCTGTTCCCGTGATGCCGCGGTCCACGTCCCACCCCACCGCAGAGGACCGCATGGGCCGTTCTTCGCAGCGCAACATGGTTCCTGTGGTCATCCGGCCCGGTCCTCCTGTCCAGTTCTTCGCACCGCACACCCCCACGGATGGTCCAATCCGCCTGCACGGGTCGTGCGAACGGTCGGAGGAAGGCTCTTCCGCGGATCTCCCCGGGGCGCGGGAGGGCGTCATTCCAGACCATGACGGAGGTGGCGTATGGCACGGCATAGATTCTGGTTGGTGGGGCTGGCGGTGGTCGCAGTCGCCGCGATCCTGGTTGTCCCCGGACTGCTCGTGGCCTCGGACCACGACGACGGGGAAACCGACACCAAGGGGCGCAACGTGAATCTGACCGATCTCTACGCGTTCCGGGAGGGCGATCAGACCGGCGACGCCTCCCAAAACGCCAATCTGATTCTGGTCATGAACACGAATCCGCGGTCCGTGGCCCGCCAGCAATACTACTTCAGCGCACGGGCCCGCTACGAGTTCCGCATCGAGCGCGCGGCGAGTAACAGTGCGGCGCCGACGGCAGCCGGACTGTCCAGGCCCGACATCATCCTCCGGTTCGAGTTCAGCGAACCGGCCGCCAACAAGCAGTCCATGAAGGTGACCGCGATCCGGGACGGAGTCAGGATGGTCGCCACGGGCGCGGTCACATCGCCGTTGCCCGTCACCGCGGCCGACGCGCCGACGATCAACGGAGTCATGCTGGGTGGATCCCGGCTGGACGTGTATGCGGGTCTCCGGGAGGATCCGTTCTTCTTCGACGTCGAGCAGTACTTCCGGGTCCGCGCCGGATTCGCGGGACTAGGACCAAGCGTCGGGTTCCGGAACCCGGGGCTGGATTTCACCTCCGGATACAACGTCAACTCGATCGTCGTGCGCGTCCCGATCGCTTTCCTGCAAGGGGCGACGGCCGCGACCACGTACGATATCTGGGAGACCATATCGGTGCGGACGGCTGATGAGGACGACGACAATGAGTTCGTACAGGTCGAACGGCTGGCCCGGCCCGCCATCAACGAGGGGTTGGTCATTACCAACGACTTCCTGAACCGAATGAACCAGGTAGGGCCGGACTGCGAGGCCAAGGCACTGGCCGGCCAGCAACCTTGTGCGGGGATCCTCGGACCGGTCTTCACTGAGGTGATTGGCACCCTTGCCGCGCTCGGCAACAATTCCAGTCGGATCGGTCAGCTCGTGGCCGCCTTTCTCCCCGATGTCATGCGTATCGATGCAACTCAGGCCAGCGGCTATGCGGCCGGGTTCACCGACCTCAATGGGCCGGCCACGCTCACGCGAGGCCGCATGCTCAAGGACGATGTGATCGACGCCACCCTGTTTGTGCTGACCAATGGTGGGGTCACAAGCGATGGCGTTTCGTATGACGGTCCCAACCTCGACGGCAGAGGGCATCAGCCGTTGCTGACCACGTTCCCATATCTCGCCACACCGAACTAGCGCACAGAATCTGCAGGTGGTGCTCCGGCATCTTCCACCGCCGGAGCACCACCCACCCAAAGGAGCTGGAGAAAGATGCAGCGCCCCCATGAAGCGCTGACCATCGGACCGATATCATGGCGCCGGCGCGGGAAGTTGTTTGGCCCGCTGGTGGCGATGGGCGTGGGAGCGGCTGTAGTCCTGGGCATCTTGTTCTGGGCACATGCCGCTGCCACGCCCGCAACGGCCTACCATTATCGCTTCGAGCGTGCTCCGCGGGGTGCGGTAAAGCAGGCGCTGCAGCGGGAGATCGAATTTTACCAGGCGCGCCTAACCTATGATCCGAACAGTGGCCTCAATCTGGCGGCGCTCGCCGGTGCATATCTGAGGATGGCCCGGGCCACCGGAGATCTGCGGTGGTACCTGATTGCCGAGCAAACGGCGCAACGATCCGTGGCCAGCCTCCCGTTTCAGAACAACGGCGCGCTGATCATGCTCGCCCGCGTGGCAGAAGCCCGCCATGATTTTCAGCAGGCCATCCGCCTGGCTCGCCGGGCTGACAACACGGAGGCGCTCTCGATCATCATCACGTCCAATCTTGCCATGGGGAAGATCGACGAAGCCGCTCGGACTGCGGAAACGCTCATCCAGGGTGGAGCGGGGCTGACCAGTTACACACTGCGATCGCTGGTGGAGCTCGCCCAGGGGAAAGATGAGGCAGCGGTCGCCGATCTGCAACGGGCTATCGCATCGGAAGAGCCAGACGAAGTCGCCAGCTCCGTCTGGGCGCGGACGCTCCTTGGCCGGCTGCACTACCGTCGCGGCAGACTACGGCTGGCGGCCGACATTTATCGTGAAGCGCTGGCGGTGCTTCCGCAGTACCCGCAGGCCCTCACCAATCTGGCGGAGTTGGAAATCCGGCAGGGGCGCTACCGGCTGGCTGCCCAGCATCTTTCGGAGGTCGTCACCGTTACGAAGGCATCCCCAAACATCTACGATCACGCGGTGCTCCGCGGACTGGCACGGCTTGCGGAGTTACGAGGAGACCACAACCGGGCCGCGGCATTGTGGCGCGATGCTGAAGCCCGCCTGCGTCAGGATGCCGCGTCAGGACAGTTCGGGCATCGCCGTGAACTGGCGCGACTGTTGCTGGAACGGGGCCGTCCGGAGGACATCGGCGAGGCCGTCTCACTGATGGAGGCTGAGGTGCATATCCGCAGGGACACTGAGACGCTCGATGTCCTGGCCTGGGCGCTGTCCCGCGCGGGGCGTCTTGAGGAGGCGCAGCAGGCAATGCAGGAAGCACTCCAGACCGGGGTGCACGATGCGCGGCTGTTCTATCGCGCGGCAACAATCGAGCGCTCGCTAGGTCACGATATGCAGGCGAAACGTTTCCTTGAGCTGATGCGGCAGATCGATCCTACGTTCGATGAGCGCGCCAGGCAGGTCATGGGAGTGGGATCGTGAGGCGAGACGGCGGGATGGTACTGCGCATCGTCAAGTGCATGACCGCGTGCGGAGCGCTGCTCCTGGCCTGGAGTCTTGGCGCACTACCGGTGGAGGCCCACTGGGCAGACCAGGCAGTCGCTGAGATCAAGGTCGAAGCCGCCCAGGCGCGCATCGTCTTGACCTTTCCCACCAGCCTGGTCGTCTTTGCCGATGATGACCACGACGGCCAGTTGTCAGCGCAGGAGGTCCGAAAACATCGGGCAGAATTGGAGACATTCCTGGGCCGGCGTATCAGGCTGGCCGATGGCGATGAGCTGGGCATCTTGGCCGTGGAACCGCCACCTACAGGTGCCGTCACGCCCGGCCCCGGGATTCACAGCATGTTACTGTTGGTCTACCGGTGGTCCAAACCCCTCAAGACGCTGGCCATTCAGTATGAGTTGTTCGTCCCAGGTGTGTCCACCGCGAGCTGCCTGGCGACAATTGTCTACAGGGGCCAGGTCCGGACCTTCGTCTTCACCCCTGAACGCCACACGCTCACCCTGGCCCCCGGCCTGGCGTCTCTATGGCACCAGGGCATCAGCTTCACGGCACTTGGGATCCGGCACATCCTTACCGGGTACGACCACATCCTCTTCCTGATCAGCCTGCTGATGCTGGGTGGGGGCCTGCGGAGTCTACTCAAAATCGTGACCGCCTTCACAGTCGCGCACTCTGTAACGCTGTCTCTGGCCGTGCTCAACGTCGTTGCCCTGCCCTCCAGGTGGGTGGAAAGCGGAATCGCGTTGAGTATTGCGTACGTGGCAGCTGAAAATCTGTGGCGCAAAGAACACGCCATCCGCTCGCGGTGGCTTGTCACCTTCAACTTCGGGCTGATTCACGGACTCGGATTTGCCACCATTTTGAAGGAGATGACTCTCTCGCGGACAAACCTGGCGCTGTCGCTGGTGAGCTTCAACTTCGGGGTCGAGCTCGGTCAGATTGCGGTGGTGACTGCTGCCTTTCTGAGTCTTGGTGTGCTCGCCACGCTAACATGGGAATCCACCATGCGGCGCTGGGTATCCGCCGCCGCTGCGGCGATCGGGATCCTCTGGTTTATCCAGCGGGCCTTCCTGGCGTAGTCTACCTACTGCGTCCGGAGCGGGGGTGAGTGCCGGACCGGCCGGATGACCTTCTCCTGCGCGGCCAGCGTGGCCTGGAGAACGGGAGTGCCCGTCCCAACCGAGTGGTCGCGGGGACCCACCGTAATCGCCACCGAGTGATAGCGTGCAAAGTCCGCCCGCACCGGCACGAAGGTCGCGCGATCCGCGTTCGGCGAGAAGATTGCAACTGTGCGTGGTCCGTTGGCGTCGATCAGCCAGAGCCGGTAGACGAGATCATTCCCAAGCTCAGGCAGACGCACGACGACCAGCGCCCCTCGCTTGCGAACCGGATCGTACACGAACCGCACGCTGGCGCCCATCCGTCCAGTCAGGGTGGCGACCCGTCCCGACGTGCCGGCCAGGACGCCGAGGACCTGCTCGGCGAGTCCTTGATCTTCCGGCAGGGCGCTGGTGTGCTGGTTGAAGGTGACGATGAGCCCTCCCAGGAGAACGATCACTGTGACGATGGCGACGGGGATGAAGAGCAGCCAGCGGGGCGCGGAGCGGTGCAAACGACCCCGCCGGGACCCCACTTGCTGCCTGGAAGATGTGCCCTCTGCTGTCATCTA
>Ga0209056_10002819_pt1 | contig 18632 bp, 16 predicted proteins | sample GraSoiAngelo_114_FD_185876 | JGI IMG/M metagenome (GOLD analysis project Ga0209056, IMG submission 185876) | Grasslands soil microbial communities from the Angelo Coastal Reserve, California, USA - 14_0903_13_40cm (SPAdes) (version 2) | ecosystem: Environmental > Terrestrial > Soil > Grasslands...
GGTTGCGCCCGAAGTGGGGGTGACCGGCGAACTTGCTCGCCTTGACCTTGGCGTTCCAGTCGGGGCTTCCCAGCTCGTACTCAACGACCTTCACGCCGTTCAGCCAGTGCTCGACGTGTTTCCCCTTGACGACGATGCGTACCTGGTTCCACTCGCCCGCCGGCTTCACGACTCCGGCCGGCGACGGGTACAGGTCGTACGCGGCGCCCGCCGACGTGAGACGCGACTTGCCGTCCACGTGCCCCGCGTCATCCAGCACCTGCATCTCGGGCGCGTTCCAGTAGATCGCGTCGTCGTCTTCGCTTCCCCGGTAGAAGATCCCGCTGTTCCCTCCGAGGGCGATGTTCCACTCGAGCGTCAGCTCGAAATTCCGAAACTTGGCCCGCGAGACGAGGTCGCCCCCGGAGGCGACCCGCGTCAGCGCGCCGTCCACGACTTGCCAGCCGGGCGGCGCCGAGTCCTGCTTGAAGCCGCGCCAGCCGGCGGTGGTCTTGCCGTCGAACAACAACCGCCAGCCGGCGGAGCGCTCGGCGGCGGTCAGCGTGTTGAGCGGCGCGGGGCCGCTCGCCATACCGGCCTGTTGGGCGACGCTCGGGCGCGGGGCCGTCATCAAGGCCGCCGCTGCGCACACCGCCAGTAGCTGAATGGTGGTCACGGGTTTCACGCTGCCTCCTCTCTAATCGGGAATGCCAGCCAGCTCCTTGATACGCGTCTGCACGGCGCGACGAGCGCGCTCGCTCTTGGTAATGACGAGGACGGCGTCGTCGCCCGCAATCGTCCCGATGATCTCAGTCCAGCCGGCGGCATCGAGGGCCAGCCCGAGTGCCTGTGCGCCACCGGCGGGCGTCTTCACCACGAGCAACGGACCGACGCCATCGACCGAGACCAACACCGCAGGGAGGAGCTGCCCGAGATGCGGCCGGATGGCCGCCCCCGCCTCGGGCGGCGGCGCGTAGTGCGACCCGCCGTCCGGCGCCGCCACTTTGGCGAGGCCCAGCTCACGGATGTCGCGGGACAGCGTCGCCTGAGTGACATCGAACCCCTCGCCCTTGAGCAGCTCACGCAGCTGCTCCTGACTCGCGACCGTCTCCGAGCGGACGATCTTCAGGATGGCCGCATGGCGTTGGGTTTTCATGGGGCCAGAATCTAGCCGTGAACTACGCGTCCGGCGACGACGGTGAGGAGGGCGCGAGCGGACGGGAGGGGCCGATAGGCGACGGTGAAGGGAAAGACCGCCAGATCCGCCTGCTTGCCGACCTGTAGGGAGCCGATCTCGTTCTCAAGACCCAACGCGGTGGCGCCTTCGAGGGTGAGCACGCTCAACGCGTCTTCCCCGCTGAGGCCGGCCGCCCGGGTTTCGGCGATGAGATCGAGGTCGCCCACGCTCACCACGGAGTCGGTGCCGACGCCGACCCGGAGACCCGCGGCGCGCACGGCCGGAAGCGGGGCCGCGCCATGGCCGTGAGCGCTGTTCGAGCGCGGGCAGTGGGCGATCGCGGCGCCGGCGTGCCGCAGGGCCTTCACGTCCTGCGCATCCACCTGGACGCAGTGGATGCAGAGCGTCTCCGGCGAGAGCACACCGAGCCGCTCGAGATATTGTACGGGCGAGCAGTCCTGCCGTGCGACCGCGATGCCCCGGTCCCACAAAGCCTCCGCGAACGGACCGAGGCCGTCGCGCACGAGCAGCGTTTCTTCGTACGATTCGGCGATATGGACGGCGATGGGGAAGTGGTCGCGCCGCGCGAGGGCGGCCACCGCACGGTACAACGGCGCGCTCACCGTGTAGGGCGCGTGTGGCGAAATCCCCAGCGCCGCCAGCGACGTGACGAACGGCTCGAGCTGCGATAGCGCCTCCTCGAGCTGCGCGAGGCTCGCGTCGGCCTGGTGGGGGTCCGGTCCGAACACCTCGTGATACGCGATGCCTCGGCCCCCCAGCCGGGACAGGGCGGGCAGCACGGCGCCGCTCGAACCCGTGTCCGCGATGCACGTGATGCCTCGGGCCCAACCGTCGCGCACGCCCTGCTCCGCCGAGCGGGAGAACTCCTCCGGCGTCGTGGCGTCCTTGAGCGCGCGGATGGTGCGAATCCACCGGGGGAACCCGCGCCCGGCGTTCCGCCCGGCGAGATGGGTGAGCTCGAGGTGGGTATGACAGTTGACGAGTCCCGGGACAATGGCGCCGTCGGGGAACTCAAGCTGCCGCGCTCCGACGGGTGCGGGCACCGTCGCGGCGGGGCCCACCGCCGCGAGCTTCCCACGGTCGTCAACGAGAACGGCCCCGTCTGCGATGGGCGGCGCCGTCACGGGGTGCACGGAGCGGGCGCGGAGGCGGAGCACCCTCGCCGTTACGGCGAGACGCCGATGCCGAACGGCGCGTGTACCGGACAGGCCTGAGACGGCTCGGTGCCGGGATAGAACCAGTCCCAGTGCCGCACTTCCTGGGGACAGAACGGTGTGGCGAGATAACCGTTCGACCAGTCCACCTCGCGCGTGATGAGCGAGTCGGGTCGCACCCAGTCGGGCGGCCTGGGCCGGCGGTCGTAGACGTCGCGCATGAACGCGGTCCACGCGGGCGCGACGATCTTTCCTCCGCCCGCGTTGTGCTCGAGGATGCGCTGCGGAATATCGTAGCCCACCCAAACGCCGGTGACGAGCTCAGGCGTATAGCCGATGAACCAGGCGTCGGTGTAGTCGTCGGTGGTGCCCGTCTTGCCGGCCGCGGGCAGCGTGAACCCGGCTTTCCAGACGGCCGTGAACGCCGTACCGCGCTGGATCACGTCCTTCATCATATCCACCATGAGCCAGGTATGCTCCGGATCCATGACCGGCTCGCGGCGAATCGCGGGCTGCCACAAGATGTTGCCCTGCCGATCTTCCACGCGCAGAATGCCGACCGGCTCGGCGCGCGTCCCGAGTGTGGCGAAGGCCGTGTAGGCCGCGATGATCTCCATCGGGCGTACGCTGCGTGCGCCGATATGGATCGACGGATAGGGCGGGAGCGCCGACGTAATCCCGTAGCGGCGCGCTTCGCCGATCACCGTCTGCTCGCCCAGCGCCATGCCGAGCTTGATCGTCGCGAGGTTGCGCGACAGGTACAGCCCCTCGCGCATGGGGATCAGACCGAGCGTCGTATCGTCGTCATCCTTGGGCTGCCACAGCGTCGAGTCGAGCTGGATCACGGGCGGGTTGAGCGGCGAGTCGTCGACGATCTCGGTCACCGGATGGCCCGCCCGCACGGCCGCCGAGTACACGAACGGCTTGAAGGTCGAGCCGGGCTGGCGCATCGCCTGGGTGGCACGGTTGTATTTCGAGTCGTCGAAGTCGCGCCCGCCGATCATGGCGCGGATGTACCCGGTGTTGGCCTCGAGCGACACCAGCGCGCCCTGGAGATAGCTGGTGAACTGGCCGTGGTCCTCGCCTCCCACTTTGGACGACTCGAGGTATTCGCGGTAGGTCGTCTTGCCCGGGAACTTGCCGTTCGAGTACACGCCGGCCTCGATGGCGTCGAGCTGGGACTGCAGCGCGCGCTCCGCCGCCTCCTGCATGTCGAGGTCGAGGGTCGTGTAGATGCGCAGGCCGCCCTCGTACAAGTCCCGCCCGAAGCGCGCGTCGAGCTGCACGCGCAGCCACTCGACGAAGTAGGGGGCGACGTCGCCGTAATTGGTGCGGTTCCCGGTGAGCACGAGGGGGTACGCCTGCCACAGCTCGGCCTCCTCCGACGTCAGGAACCCCTGGTCGCGCATCAGCCCCAGCACCACGTTGCGCCGGCGCACGGCGCGCTCCGGGTGGGTCCGCGGATTGTAGAACGCCGGCAGCTTGGGGAGCGCCGCGAGGGTGGCCGCTTCCGCGACGTTGAGCTGTTGCGCGTGCTTGCCAAAGTAGATCTGCGCCGCCGCCTCCACGCCGTGGGCCCCCGCCCCGAGGTTGATCTGGTTCAGGTAGAGCTGGAGGATCGTGTCCTTGGGGAAGTTGCCTTCGATCTCCACCGCCACCCGCGCCTCCTTGAGCTTGCGGGTGAGTGTCTTCTCGCGGCTGATCTCCTCCGGGAAGATGTTGCGCGCCAGCTGCATCGTGATGGTCGAAAACCCCTGCGCGAAGCTCATCGTCACGAGATCGTTCTTGATGGCGCCCAGGATGCGCCAGTAGTCGATCCCGTGGTGGTCGTAAAAGCGCTTGTCCTCCGTGGCGATGAACGCCTGACGCACCGGCAGGGGGATCTCGGTGAGCGGCAGCACGGTGCGCCGCTCGGCGCCGAGCTCGCTGATGAGGCGCCCGTCTGCCGCGTACATCTTCGACGTTTGGACCTGGACCTTCCCGCCGGCCCCCTGGGGATACAGCCGCGAGATGCTCGGGCAGTGCTCGCCTGCACACACCCGAGTCCACGCGCCGTAGGAGAGGCCCAGCAGGTAGGCGCCGAGGAGCACCGCGATCGCGATCACGCGGCGGCGGACCTTGGGCTTCTGCCACCACGAGAGAGGCCCGGGAAGGGTAACGGGGGGGGGCGCTGGAATGGACGCCATCGCGTTACAACCTAGTGAGGCCGCTCGGCGCTTGCCAGCGGTGGAGGGTTCCCATACGATTCCGCGCCATGTCCGACCTCTTGGCCGAACTCGACTGGCGGGGCTTCGTGCACCACGCCACGCGGGACCTCGCGGCGCACCTCGCCACGGGTCGCCGCACGCTGTACTGCGGCTTCGACCCCACTGCGCCCAGCTTCCAGGTCGGGAACCTGATGCCGCTGATGCTGCTGCGGCAGTTTCAGCTCGCTGGCCACAGGCCGATTGTGCTGATGGGCGGCGGCACCGGCCTGATTGGCGATCCCAGCGGTAAGCAGAACGAGCGACCTCTCCTTTCCGAGGAGCAGATCCGGGAGAACGTGCGCCGCCAGCGCGACCAGCTGGTGCGGCTGTTCGACTTCGACGCGAAGGAGACGCGCGCCCTCGTCTTGAACAACGCCGACTGGCTCGTGGACCAGCGGCTCGTGGCCTTTCTGCGCGATGTCGGCAAGCACTTCAGCGTCAATGTGATGATGCAGAAGGAGTCCGTGAAGGCTCGACTCGATGCCGGAATCTCCTACACCGAATTCAGTTACATGTTGCTCCAGGCCTACGACTTCCTGCACCTGTATCGGAAGGAGCAGTGCACGATCCAGGTGGGTGGCAGCGATCAGTGGGGCAATATCACGGCGGGAATCGATCTGATCCGCCGCGTGGAAGGCGGCGAAGCGCACGGGCTCGTCGGACCGCTCTTCACGACGGCGTCGGGCGCGAAGTTCGGAAAGACGGAAGCCGGGTCGGTCTGGCTCGATCCCAGCCTCACCTCACCGTACAAGCTGTACCAGTTCTGGATGAATACCGACGACCGCGACGCGGAGCGCTACCTCAAGCTGTTCACGCTGCTGTCGCAGGATGAGATCAAGGCCCTGCTCAAGTCGCATCACAAGGACCCGAGCCGCCGCGAGGCGCAAACGAAGCTGGCGATCGAGGTGACCCAACTCGTCCACGGCAAGGAGGCTTGCCAGAGCGCCGTCGCCGCGAGCGCCATCCTGTTCGACGAATTCAGCCCACGCGACGTCGCGCCCAGCGCGTTCGACGCGCTCGCGCAGGAGATCCCCACCGTCGCGCTCGAGAGTCGCGACGGTCTGACCCTCGTCGATGCCGTCGTCCGGGCGGGCCTGGCGAAGTCAAAAAGCGAGGCGCGTCGGCAGATCGAGCAGGGCGGGATCTACCTGAACCAGGAGCGGGTGAAGGATGTGGCGCGGACCATCGGGCCGGCGGACTGGATCGCGGGCGGCAACCTGCTGTTGCGCAAGGGCAAGAAGGACTACGGGCTGCTGCGGCTGTCGCGCTGACCGGCATAATCACGGCACATCGGGATATCAAGGGAGATCGCGATGTTCATCGGCCACTACGCTCTCGCGCTCGCGGCCAAGCGCGCCGCGCCGAGGACCTCTCTGGGCACGCTGTTCGCCGCGGCGTCGCTCGCGGATCTGCTCTGGCCGGTGTTCCTGCTGTTAGGGTGGGAGCAGGCACACGTCGTGCCGGGGCCGAACCCGTTCCTGACGCTGTGGCTCGACTCGATCCCGATCTCGCACAGCCTGATCACGCTCATCGGATGGGGCGCCCTGTTCGCGCTCTTCTACCGCATGCGCACCGGCGAGGGGCGCGCGGCGCTCGTGGGGGCGCTCCTGGTCGTGAGCCATTGGGTGCTCGACTTCGTCACTCACCGGCCCGACATGCCGCTGTACCCGGGCGGCACGCCGCTGGGGCTCGGTCTCTGGAACTCCGTGGCCGGGACGATCGTCGTCGAGGGCGTCATGTTCGTCGCGGGGCTTTGGCTCTACGCCACGGCGACCCGCGCGCGTGACCGAATCGGACGCTACGGGTTCTGGGCGCTCATCGCGCTGCTCGTGCTGTCGTACGTCGGCTCGCTCTTTAGTCCCCCGCCGCCGACGCAGGTCGCGCTGGCGATCGGCGGGATCATCTTCGGGTGGCTGTTTGTCGGATGGGCGGGGTGGGGGGACAAGCACCGGGAGAGCGTTGCATGACGCCACGACGCCACGTTCCACGAAACAGGCTCTCGTGCAACGTGGCGTCGTGGCGTCGTGTAACGCTTTACTCTAACTGGTCGAGTACGTCCAGCACCCGCTCGAGCTCTTCCACGGTGTTGTAGCAATGCGGCGCGAGCCGGATGGCACCCTCGCGCAGCGAGCATACGACATGCGCCCGTTTCAGCGCGTGGTAGGCCTCGACGGGGTGCGCGGGGGCGAGGCAGATGATCGCGGAGCGGTGCGTCTCCGCGCGCGGTGATACGACGCGGACGCCGGTCTCGTCGGCCCAGCGGAACACCGGCTCGTGCAGAACTCGGGCGTACTGCGCGATGTCGTCGATGCCGAGCTCCGCGAGCATGCCGACCGAGGCGGTCATCCCGTAGAAATCCTGGAAGGGGAGCGTCACCATCTCGAAGCGACGGGCGTCGGAGCGGAAGGTGGGGTTGTACTCGGTGAGTCGCGAGAAGTCGTCGGTCCCCTCGAACGCCATCCAGCCGGCGACGGCGGGCTCGAGTACCGAGATGAGCTCCCGCCGCACGTAGACAAACCCGGATCCCCAAGGCGCGAGCAGCCACTTCTGCCCGCCGCACGCGAGGATGTCGACCGGCGTCTCGCGGACGTCGAGCACCGAGTTCCCCACTCCCTGAATCCCGTCCACCACGAGAAACGTGCCGTTGGCGCGGCAGGCGGCGCCGAGCCGGGCGAGATCGGCGCGGTAGCCGTTCGAGAACTGGACGAAGGACACCGCGAGCACGCGTACCCGTGGGTCGTGCAGGCGCTCGACGAGGTAGTCCTCGTCGGGCCAGCCCTCGGGGGTGCAGGGTGCGAGCTCGACGTCGACGCCCTGCTTCTTGAGCAGCATCCAGGGATACACGTTCGCCGGGAACTCACGGTCCGAGACGAGGACCACGTCGCCACGCTGCAAGGGCAGCGCGCGGGCCGCGAGGTTCAGGCCGTGGCTGGTGTTGGTCGCGAGCGCGATCTCGTCCGGCTCGGCGTTGAGGAACCGAGCCACGGCCACGCGCGCCGCCTGCAGTCCCGCCTGGAGCTCCCGGTCCGGGAGGAGGTGCGGAGCGGTCCGCTTCGCAGTGAATTCGTCTAGGGCGCGGCGCGTGCGCTCGGGGATGGGGCCGATGGAGGCGTTGTTCAAGTAGACGGTGTCCGCGGTCCACGGGAACTCCGCGGCGCGCAGCGCGCGGAACTGATCGCGCAGGGCGCGCAGCCGGGTCGGGTGGTACGCGATGTCGGTCATGCTCTGACGTCCAGCGCGTCGCGCAGCCCGTCGCCCACGAGATTGACGCCCAGCACGGTGACGCCGATGGCGAGCCCCGGGAAGAGCGACACCCACGGCGCGACCCGCAGCAGATCCCGCCCCTCCGCGATCATGGCGCCCCAGGACGGCGTCGGTGGCTGCGCGCCCAGGCCCACGAACGAGAGGGCCGCCTCCGCCATGATCGCGCCGCCGACCCCGAGCGTCGCCGCGATGATGACCGGCCCGAGGACATTGGGGAGGACGTGCCGCGCCACGAGCCGCGCGTCGGACGCGCCAAGGGCACGGGCCGCTTGCACATAGTCGAGCCCGCGCGCCACGAGCACCTGCCCGCGCACCAGCCGCGCCATCCCTGCCCAGCCCACGAGCCCGATCACGACACACACGACCGGGAGCGACGGCCGCACGGCGGCGGCGACGGCGATGAGGAGGAGCAGCGACGGGAATGCGAGGGTCACGTCGGCGACGCGCATCACCACGGCGTCGACCCAGCGGCCGTAGAAGCCGGCCGTGAGGCCGAGCGCGAGGCCCGCGGCGAGGGCGATCACCTGGCTCGCGAGGCCTACCGCGAGCGACAGCCGGGCCCCGAACAGCACGCGGGTCAGCACGTCCCGGCCCTGGGCATCGGTGCCGAGCAGGTACGCCATCGAGGGCGAGCGCAGCGCGGCGGCGAGATCGCCGCGGGTCGGATCGCCGGGCGCCAGCCACGGCGCGGCGAGCGCCGCCAGCCCGAGCAGCGTCACGAGGGCGAGACCAGCCAGTGTCCAACGGTTCCGTACAACGCGATGACGCATGAGTAGCGCGGGGCTGGGGGCCACGACTACGTTACTCGGAGGCTCACCTCCCGGGCAAGCGGCGGGTCACGTGAACAATCAAACCCAGTTCACCCTCGTGCTGGGCGGCGGGGGCATGAAAGGCGTCGCGCACGTCGGCGTGCTGCAGGCACTGACCGAGCGCGGGCTCGTGCCGTCGCAGGTCGTCGGGTCGAGCGTGGGCGCGCTGGTGGGCGCCGCATGGTCCGCCGGGAAGAGCATCGCGGAGCTGCGCGAGATCGCCCTCGGCCTGCAGCGCAAGGACGTCTTCGCGCGCGCTCACGCCGATATGGCGTTCAAACGGATGCGGGCCCCCGCCCTGTTCCGTCGCGAGCCGCTCGACCACCTGCTCGACCGCCTCCTCGGCAACATCACCTTCCAGGACCTGCGCAACCGCTTGATCGTCAACACGGTGGACTTGAACTCGGGGATGCAGGTGTTCTGGGGGCTCGAGGGGCTCGACGAGGTGCCGGTGAAGGACGCAGTGTTCGCCTCTTGCGCGCTGCCGGGGTACCTCCCCCCCCGCGAGATCCGCGGGCGGTTCTACATGGATGGCGCCACGGTGGACAACCTGCCGGTCGGCACGGCGCGCATCCTCGGCGCGGACCTGATCATCGCGGTGGATGTGTCCGCCTCGAACGCCTTCCGGGCGGACACCCAGGACGAAGGCTTCGCTTCGGTGTTCGCGCGGGCGGCGGAGATCGCGATGCAGGCCATCCTCGAGCTGCGGCTGCGCGAGTGGACGACGCCGCCGATCTACTATATCCACCCGCGCGTCGAGCACATCTCGGCCTTCGACTTCGACCATCTGCGCGAGGTGGTGGACGAAGGCTACCGCGCGACGATCGCCGCGCTCGACCGGCCGGAGGAATGGCCGGCGCGGGGCGACCCCGGCGTCCACCCGCGACGCTCCGTCACGGTGCGGGTGCAGCGCGAGCGTTGCATCGGCTGCGGCGCCTGCCTGGTGCAGGCACCGCCCGGCATGTTCGTGCTCGACGCGCAGGGCAAGGCCGTCGTCACGCGGCCGGACCAGGAGTGGTCCCCGATCGACGGCGAATTCATCCGGCACTGCCCCACGTACGCCATCGGCGCGCGGCCGGCGGCGACCCCGAAGGCCGCCGGCGCCGCCAGCTAGGGCCGCGCTCGGCGCAGATACGGCATCAGGCCGTCGGAGAACCGCTCGGCCGCCGCCTCGATGGTCACCCGGGACAGCACCCCCCGCCCCGGTGGCGGACCCGCGCGCGCGGCCTCGATGGCCGCCACCAGGCTCTCGTCGTCATCGAGGGTGAAGAAGTGGGGCGACGTCCCGAGAAACTCACGATGGGGCGGGATGTCCGACGCAACCACCGGGGTGGCGGTCGCGATCGCTTCCATGGGCGTGAGCCCGAAGCCTTCGAAGGTGCTGGGGCAAACCACCACCTCAGCGACACGGTACGCCGCCAGGACTTCTGACTCCGAGCGGTCGGACTCGACGGTGCACGGCACGCCCAACTCCGCGGCCAGGCGCTCGAGCGACCCCTGTTCCGGGCCGCTTCCGATGATCCGCACCGGCATCCTGGGCTCGAACCGCGCGGCGGCGCGAATCACCGCTGCGTGGTTTTTCTGCGGCGTGAGACGCGACACACTGAGCACTCCGCGTCTGCGCGCCGGGGGGGGGCCCGGCGTGAACCTGTCTGAATCGAAGCAAAAGGGCACCTGGCGGCAGTCCACCCCGAACCGCTCTCGCACGCTGGTCGCCGTGGCGGTGCTGGGTACCCAGACCGCCGCGGCATGCGCCGCGACGTAGCGCAGGCGGCTGTAGAAGCCGCGGCGCGCCGCGTAACGGCGGCCCAAGCGCGGCAGCCAGACGTAGCGTCCCGCCACCAGCCACACCCAGTCATGACGGCCGCGCCCGAGCCACCAGGGCGGCAGGTCCCACACATAGTGAATGAGCGGGCAGCGGTGCCGGACAGCGTAGCGGCACGCGTCCGCGGCCACCTGCGCATCCATCGCGATCGCGAGCCGCGCCGGCCTGTCACCGTCCAGCGCGATCGAGAGGCCGCGGTCACGCAGGCGCGGAACGACGAGCGTGCAGAACCGATTCGGCGCGAACCAGCGGACGTCATCCATCTCGTAGCAGGAAGGAGGGCGTCCTAGGAGACCACCTCAGATTCGATGGCCCGCAGGTCCCGCACGACGCGGTCCCAGTTAAAGTGCGTTTCGACGGCACGCCGCCCGTTCTGTCCCAGCTGGGCCGCGAGCTCCCGGTCGGTGAGCACCCGGCAGACTGCTGCCGCGAGCGCTGCCGGGTCTTCCGGCGGCACGAGAATGCCCGTCTCCCCGTCGCGCACCGCGTCGGGGATGCCCCCCGAATTCCCGGCCACCACCGGCAGCCCGCAGGCCGACGCCTCGACCAGCGAGATCCCGAAGCCCTCCACGTCCATACGTCCCACGCGCCGCGACATGCCGAGGTACACGGATCCCAGGTTGTAGACGGCCGGCAAATCCTGGTCGCCAACGAGGCCCAGAAACCGCACGCGGTCCGCGACCCCGAGCTTGTGGGCCAGCCTCTCCAGTCGCTCCCGATCGGGACCGCGGCCGGCAATCACGTAGCCGACGTCGGGCGCCCGCTCGAGGATTGCCGGGAGCGCCTGAATCACCGTATCGATCCCCTTGAGCTGCTCGAGCCGCGCCACGGTCACCAGCCAGCGGGTGCCGCGGTCCGGCAGTTCGGCGCGCTTGCGAAGCGTGGCGGTCTCCACGCCCGGGCGGAACTGCGTTGGATCGGTGCCCATGTGCACCACGCGGAGGCGCTGACTGTGCGCGTCCAGGCCCAGCTCGCCGAGCACGGTGAGCGTCAAGTCCCGCGTCCAGTCGCTGATCGCCACGAGCACCGCGGCCCCGCCGAAGATGACCCGGGCGGTGCGGCGCTTGAACGCCGACTGGCGAATCTTGTGCTGCTCGCTCAAGAGGTCGCCGCCGTACAGCAGGAGACCATAAGGGACGCGTACCCGCTCGTACACCCAGCGCGCAGGATAGCCTGCGGGCTTGACGTTGCCGCAATACACGAAGCGCACCCGGTGTTGGCGCGCGAGGCTCGCGGCCCGACGCGACCACAACAGCAACCCCGGCAGCGTCTTGGTACTGCGGGCGGAGATCGGGAGTCGATCGATCACCGCGGGAAAGGTGCCGTCCACATCGGAGGCATCGCGATCGGCCGGAGTCGAGACGATCAGCTCGCCTGGAGGAAAGCGCCGGGCGAGCTCGCCATGCAAGCGCGCGATACCTCCGCCCATCGGAGGGAAATCCTGCGCCAACAACATGGTCGTCAACCGCGAGGGTCCCGGGAGAGGCTGGCGCATGGGCGTGCCGAATGCTAACGGAAAGCGTCCTCTCGGAGCAATCTGCGTCAGGGCCTGCGGAACTCCCGGTCGATGCGGACCAGGTCGGCCGCGACCCGATCCCAGTTGTAGTGCGTCGCCACCGCCGCCCTCCCGGCGGCGCCCATGCGTCGACGGAGCGCCTCGTCGCCCAGCAGCCGGATGGCCGTGGCGGCCACCGCCGCCGGATCGTCGGGATCCACGAGGAACCCCGTCTCGCCCTCGCGTACCGCTTCGGGGATCCCCCCCGAGCGGCTGGCGATGACGGGTAGCCCGCTTGCCGACGCTTCCACGATGGCGATCCCGAATCCCTCCACGAGCAGATCGTAGCGGCGCGAGGCGAGCACGAACAGGTCGGCGGCGTTGTAGAGCGCCGGCAGGTCGTCGTCCGGCACGAAGCCGAGGAGTCGCACGGCGTCGCCCAGCCCCAGCTCGCGAACGAGCCCTTCCAGCGCGCTGCGTCGGTTCCCGATACCCGCGACGGCGTAGCGCACGGCCGGAAACGCAGCGCGGATGGCGGGCAGCGCGCGGATCACAGTGTCGATGCCTTTGTGAAAATCGAGGCGGGCGACGGTGAGGAGCCAGGGGCCGCCGTCGAGACCGTACTTGCGCCGCACCGGCCCTGCATCCAGACCGGAACGGAAGCGGGACGGCGTCGTGCCGAGTGGTACGGTGCGTACGTCCGCAGCCAGCGCATGGCAGCCCAGGGACTCGAGCACGGAGCGCGCCAGGTCAGCCGTCCAGCGGCTGTTGGCGACGACCACCGAGCACCGCTCGAGCATGCGGCGCGCGGTCCAACGCTTGAACGCCGAGCGCTGGATCTTCGCTTCGAGCAGCAAGAGGTCCGCGCCGTGCGCGACGACGCCGAACGGCAGGCCGCGCCGCGCGTGCAGCCACGCCGCCGGGTAGCCGGCCGGTTTGATCTCGTCGCACCAGGCGAACCCCGGTCGCGTCCGGCGAACGAGCGACCCGGCGCGCCAGGTCCACAGGCACACCCCGTTCAGGGTACGCAGCCGCTTGGCGCCGATGGGCACACGGTCGATCGTCTGGGGAAAGCGCGGATCGCTGGCGGCGCTGCCCGCCCAGGCCCCCGTGGAGATCACGAGGCTGTGCGCCGGGTAGCGCAGCGCGACCTCGCCCATCATGCGGGCGATCCCGCCACCGAACGGCGGGAAATTGAGGGCGAGGAGGAGCGTCGGGGTCAACGCGCGTGCGCACGATCGCCGTCGAGCGAACGCCGCCGCTCGAGCGCTTCGCGGTACACCACCTCGGTCCGCTCGGCAGTGCGCTCGAGCGTGAACTCCCTCCGGACGAGCTCGCGGCCCCGCCGCGCGATCCGCCCGGCGAACTCTCGATCGCCGAGTACCTGCGCGAGCGCCTGCGCCCAGGCAACAGGGTCGAGCGGCGCCACGAGCACGCCCGTGTCGCCGGGGGTGATCAGGTCCGGGTTGCCGCCGGCATCCGACGCGACGACCGGCAATCCGAGCGCCATCGTTTCGAGCAGCGCGATGGAGAGCCCTTCGATGCGCGACGGCAGGGCCGACACCACAGCGAAACGACAGAAGGCGAGCGGACGATCCGTGAACGGCACGTACACCACGCGATGGCGCGCCGGGAGCGTCCGCTCGATGCCCCGGAGCTCGGGATCCCCTTCAATCCCGACACACGCGACGACCACCGGGCGCTCGAGGGCGGCGAGTCCCCGGAGCAAGACGTGCTGGTCCTTGCGACGAGCGAGCACCAGGACGACCGGGCGTCCGGCCAACTCGCCCAGCGCGGCCCGAGCGGCCGCCATGTCATCCTCGGACGGCGGGGCGTCCACCCGCGCGACATCGATCCCATTCGTCACGATGCGGAGGCGCCCGGCCGGATGCAGGCGGCGGCGCAGCGCGCGGGCCACCGCATGGCTCACGGCGATCGTGCGATCGGCGGAGAGCCCCACGGCGAGCAGCTCTGCAGGGGAGGTGAGCGGCATCGTGTGCCGGGTCACGACAAACGGCCGTCCCAGGCGACGCCGCCACCGCAGCCAGGTCAGCGCCCGGCGGTCGCGCGTGTCGTGGCTGTTCACGAGGTCGACGCGCTCGCGTGCCATCACGGCGTCCAAGGTGCGCGCGAGCGGAGCGAGCCGACCGAAGTCCAGGGGCACGAGCGGCAATCCGGCACCCCGCGCGAGACTCGCGAGCGTGGTTCCCGCACGGCACCCCACGAGCACGCGATGGCCGCGACGGACGAGCTCCCCGCTCAAGCTCGCGATCACCATCGTCGAGCCGGATCCGGTGCCTTGATGGGTGAGTTGGAGGATGGTGAGCGGCCGGTCTGGCATGGCCCGAAGCTAGTGACTCGATGTCGACGTTTCCATGGCGTCGCTTGCGGAGTCCGTCCCCCTGCCGTTTTATTGCGTCCGGCCGGGACGAGGGCACGCCAGCTGAAAGCCAAGGAGTTCATCTACCTGCTCGGCGTCAAACCGAAGCCGAAGACCTTCGGATTCGTGATCGAGGCGCACGACCTCCCCCGCGAGGGTCGGCTGGAGGTCGCGCGATGGTTGCACCCCGGCGCGTACCAGATCGCGCCGTTGCAGGTCCAGGCGGCCGTGGATCAGCTGCGCCGGTTCCTGCGCGCCGGCGACGTCGCGATCGACATCGGCGCCCACACCGGCGATACCACGCTCCCCATCGCGTTGGCGGTCGGCGCCACCGGTCTCGTCCTCGCGCTTGAGCCCAACCCGTATGTGTTTCCGGTCCTGGAGCGGAATGCGAGCCTCAACCCGGCAAAGACCAAGATCCTGCCGCTGAAGTTCGCCGCGATGCGGACGGACGGGTTCTATGAGTTCCAGTACGGCGAGGAAGGCTACTGCAACGGCGGGTTTCACGAGGGCATGAGCAAGTGGCTGCATGGGAGTGCGTTCAAGGTCCGGGTGGAGGGCAAGAACGTGCAAGACTTCCTCACACGGGAACACCCCGATCTCATCCCGCGGCTGCGCTTCATCAAAGTGGACGCCGAAGGATTCGACTTGCCCATTCTCGAGACACTCGAGGACCTCGTCCGCGGCCAGCGACCCTTTCTCCAGGTGGAGATGTTCAGTCTCCGCAAGTCCACCCGCGCCTATCGCCTCGGGCTGTACGACTTCCTCGTTCGTCATGGTTACGAGGTGCATCGGGTGGAGGGCAACGCAAACTTCCTCGGCGACCGCATCACGCCGGAGAACCTGATGCGGTGGAACGTCTACGACGTATTCTGCGTGCCGTCGAGCTAGTTATCTTGTCCTCGGCATGCACGTCGTCGTGGCCTCCCATCAGCCGCTGCCGGCGAAGGGTTACGGCGGTCCGCAACGCGTCGTCGTGGCGCTGGTGCGGGGGCTCGCGGCGCTCGGCCACCGGGTCACGCTGCTCGCGCCACCGAGCACGCGAGTCCCCGAGGCGACCGTCGTGGCCGTGCCTCCCCGCAAGCTGGCCGATCCCGCGACGCTCGCACCGTACGTCCCCCGCGACGCCGCGATCGTCCACGCGCACTTCCCGCTGCGCTCCGCACCCGGCTCTTTCCCGTTCGTCCAGACCGTCCACCGCAACCTGAAGCCCCACGCTCCCGCGTATCCCAACAGCATCTTTCTCTCCCGCGATCATGCGCGCCGTCACCACAGCGACGTCTTCGTCTATAACGGGCTCGATCCCGCGGACTACGTCTTCCGGCGCTTTCCGCGGCGCTGGTCGCAGTACGACCTGTTCCTCGGGAATCTGCACAGCGCCAAGGGCTATCACTGGGCGGTGGAAGCGGCGAAGCGCACCGGCCACCGGCTGATTGTCGCCGGCGGCTGGCGGCCCAGCTTCACGGGATCGATCAAGTTCGTGGGTGAAGTGGACGGCGCCACCAAGGCGGCGCTGCTCGCGCGTGCCCGGTGCTTATGGAACCCGGCCGCGTGGGACGAGCCGTTCGGTCTGGTGACGATTGAGGCGCTGCTCTCGGGCACGCCGGTGCTCGGGACCCACCGGGGCGCCCTCCCGGAGCTGATCACGCCCGAGGTAGGCGCGCTGTGCGACACGGTGGACGAGATGATCGCAGCGGCGGAGCGGATCCACACGCGCGACCCCGCGGCATGTCGTGCGCACGCCGAGCATCACTTCACTCACCTCGTGATGGCCGAGGAGTACATCCGGACGTATGCACACGTGCTCGAAACGGGAGCTCTCCCTCCCGGAGGATCGACGCGTGGCGCAACCCCGTAATCGGGCCGGCCCCGTAGCCGCGACCCCCCATGCATATCGTGCAATTCAACCACGTGCGGGTCCCCGTCTCGAAGTACGGGGGCGCGGAGCGCATCGTGGTGTGGTTGAGCCAAGGTCTGGTCGAGCTGGGTCATGAGGTTACCCTGCTCGCGCCGAAGGGGAGTCGCGTAGCGGGCGTGCGGGTCGTGGAGGTGTCCCCTGAGGAGGTGCTATCGTCGGGGTTCGATCTGCATCGCCACGTCAGCGAGCCGGTCGACATCATGCACTATCACTGCGAGATCCGTTACCCGCCACCGAGCGTGCCGTGCGTCTGGACGCTCCACGGGAACATGGGCGGCGGATGGCGGGCCGATTCGCGAACGATCTGCGTGAGCCGGGACCACGCAGGCCGTCACGGCACCCACGCCTTCGTGCGCAACGGCGTCCGCCTGGACGAGTACGAATTCAGGACCGCGAAGGCAGACTACGATCTCTTCCTGGCGCGGCTGCACAGCGTCAAAGGATGGCAGGTGGCGATCGCGGCCGCGAAACGGTGTCGCGTGCGGCTCACGCTGGCGGGTGGATGGCGGCCCAGTTTTTCGCGCTATATCAAATTCGTCGGTCAGGTCGGCGGCGCGCGAAAGCGCGAGCTGCTGGCGGGAGCGCGCTGCCTGTGGATGCCGGTGCGCTGGGAGGATCCGTGTCCGGTCAACATCCTCGAGGCGCTCGCCAGCGGCACCCCGATCATCGGATCTCCCCGCGGCTCCCTGCCGGAGCTGATCTCACCGGACACGGGCGGACTCGGGACGACGCTCGAGGAGCTCGTGGCGCTGCGCGGTCGTTTGGCAGATTGGGATCCGCGCGCCTGCCGCGCCCGCGCCGAGCGGAGCTTCTCGCATCTCGTCATGGCAGAGGAGTACGTCCGGATGTACCGGTCGGTGCTCGAGACCGGCACGCTGCCGCCGGGCCGGTCGACGCCCTGAGCGGTCAACACCCGATGTCAGTCGGTCGCGACGACAGCCGGGCGAGTGCGCGGAGCGAAGGCCACCACGGACAGCAGCAGCAGCGCACCCCAGGTGTAGAGTGACAGGTTAAACACGGCATCACGCAGCGAGAGGCTCCACACCGTCGCAATTCCGGATGTTGCCACGCCCGCCAGCAACAAAGCGAAGGACCACCCCCGGGCCCGATCATGCGACGGCAGTCGCAGCGCGACGATCCACACGGGGAGCGCGAATAGGAAGTAATGCACCCACGCGATAGGGGAGAGCAGCACCGCCACCAGCCCAACGACGGCGAGCTCTTCGAAGGCCGCATCCGTAACCTTCGGCCGGCGCAGAGCCACGACGCCGAGCGCGATGCAGGCGATATCGAGGACGGCCAGTCCCGCGCCGGGGAGGTGTAACCGGGTCGCGAGCGTGGAGAGCGACTGGTTGCTGCCCCCTTGAGTCCAGGCCACCGGTGAGCTGTTCGCCAACCAGTCGCACACCGCGTCGAACGCCCCAGGCACTCCGTACCGCAACAGTGGCGCGAGGCTCAAGCCGGCAGCGACGGCGATTCCAATCGCGAGGGCCCGCCAATGCCTGCGGTAGGCGAGATACAGGAGCCACACGACCGGGAACACTTTGAGGGCGGCCGCGGCACCGATCCACGCGCCTGCTCGACCCTCACGTCCGCGCCCTAGGTCGCACGCGGCGGCGACGAGGAGCGCGAGCAACACGGCGTTCAGGTTCAAGTCCTCGAAGTTCCGATGAAGCGGCGCAGCCACGGCGGCCAGGGCGAGGGCCACGGGCTTCCAGCGATCCCGCGGTAGGCGGGCGATGCTCCAGCCGAGACACGCCAGGCTGCCGGCCGCCCATGCGCCTTTCGCCAGCGCGGCGCTCAACTGGGCTACGAGCGCGAACGGCACGACCAGCAGCACAGCGAGTGGCGGCCACCACACGCCGACCCGCGGGGGGTGTGCGTAGAGCGGCAAGCCTTCGAGCCACAGTCGCGCGGCGGCAAAGTGCGCTTCGAGGTCGCCGCCCCGGCGGATGCCCGTGGAGATGGCGACGGCCCCGTAGAGGATTCCGGCGAGCACGAGGAGTCTCAGCTCTCGCGGCGTCATCGGTTTGTTATGAGGCCTCCTCCTCCGGCTACCGCAGCGTGACGGTCAGCAGCTCCTCGAGGCGGTGGCGCCACGTGTGCTCCCGCACCGCTCGCTCCCGAGCCGCAGCCGCGAGCGTGCGCCGCCGTGTGGCGTCCGCGAGCAAGGCACGGGCGCGATCCGCGAGCTCGGCCGCACTCCGGTACAGCACGATCTCCCGGTCCGGCGTGAAGTGGCGCGCGATGTCGGCTTTTGCGTCCGACAGTTGCGGCGTGCCCACGGCGGCGAGCTCGAACACCCGCATGTTCGCGCCCGTCCCGTAGCGCGCTGGGTCGCCCCGGTCCCCGAACTGCTGGTGG
>Ga0209056_10002820_pt1 | contig 18631 bp, 16 predicted proteins | sample GraSoiAngelo_114_FD_185876 | JGI IMG/M metagenome (GOLD analysis project Ga0209056, IMG submission 185876) | Grasslands soil microbial communities from the Angelo Coastal Reserve, California, USA - 14_0903_13_40cm (SPAdes) (version 2) | ecosystem: Environmental > Terrestrial > Soil > Grasslands...
ACCATCGTTACCCGCGGTTGGCTCTCGACTTTGATTCGCCATCTTCAGGCTGATGTCAGTATCGGGCTGATTGGGCCAGTGACTAACAACATAGGTAACGAAGCGAAAGTTGACGTCGGCTACAGCGATCCGGAGGACATGCCCGCCTGGGCCGCAAGCTTCGTCCGAGAGCATGATGGACAGGTCTTTTCAATTCCAATGCTGGCGATGTTCTGCCTGGCGATGAGGCGAGACGTTTTCGAGAAGGTGGGTTGGCTCGACGAGCAATTCGGGATCGGTTTGTTTGAAGACGATGACTACACGCACCGGGTCAAGACTAACGGATTTCGGATCGTGTGCGCAGCCGATGCATTTGTCCATCATTTCGGCCAGGCCGCCTTTAAGAAGTTGGTAGCGAATGGCGAATATCAGGAGTTATTCGACGAAAACCGCCGCCGCTACGAGCGAAAATGGAATATTGAATGGGTACCGCACCAGTATGCACAAACAAACAATTGATAATTCATTCGCCGATCAGACCTTGCCTTTGCAAGTGCCGTCACGCGACACTGAATCGTAACGCCAAAAACTTCTATGCTTATCCAAAAATTAGATGACAAATGCTTGTCGAGTCTCAAAAAGCTCGCGTCCTTCGCCTTGCTCGTCATTCTTACGGTGAGTCTTCTAACAATAGGCGGTTGTTCGCGGCCAACTCAAAGCAACACGAGCGCACCGGCACCGCCATCGACAGGTGCTAAGAATGCTTCGATTACCGCGGATCCGAATCCGATTCAGGTGTGTGACGGCTCAGGGACCGGAGTCACCAAGCTAACCTGGAGCTCGGTTGGACCAGGCGTGGTGGAGATGCACGTCAACTCTCCGAGCGGAGATCTTCTTGCCCGCACCGGGGCTAATGGAACGGCGACCACAGGCAAGTGGGTAACCAATGACATGATCTTCTATTTGCAGGATGTGACGAATGGAAAGCCACTCACGCCGGAAAATACACTGGCCACAATCACGTTGAAGACTACGTCCGTGGGATGTCAGTAGACCGAGGAGCGAAGTTTGGCGGTTATATTTTTCTTAATCTAGGGGGGCTTTTCCAAGCTAATGGGATTGGGTGAGCTAAACCGGCGGCAAAGAATTACTGCGGCAGTCGCCGCGATAGAATAAGATAACGTGGATAAGCTTCTCTTAATAACGGGCGGCTCCAGCGGAATTGGGAAGCAACTGGCTGCAGACTTGTTAGCCTCCGGAGCCACGGTAATCATTGTTAGCGAGCGACCCGATCGGTTGGCTCAAGCAACTGCGGAACTCTCTGCAATCTCTCCAAACGTCCGCGGCATTCGCTGCGATGTTGGAGATAGCGACAGTGTTATACAAATGAGGGAGCAAGTTCTTAGCAAATACCGCTGCCCGGATATACTCATTAACAACGCAGGCTTCGCGACCTATAGGACTTTTGAAAACAGTAACATAGAGGAAATCGAACGTCTGATCAGTGTAAATCTTCTGGGCGCGATGCGGTGCACCATGGCTTTTCTCCCCGACATGATCGCTCGGCATAGCGGCACCATTGTAAACATGGCTTCAATTGCGGGTCGGCTGATTCTCACCCCGAACGGCACTTACTGTGCGGCAAAACATGCCTTGGTTGCATGGTCCGAAACCTTAAGGCATGAACTTGCGCATTTTAATATTCAGGTTAACGTGATTTGTCCGGGCCGCGTGGAAAGCCCATTTTTTGAACATATAACCTTTCAGAATCGTGCTCCGCGCCCTGAAGCAAGGCATACGATCGCTATCCAAGACGTTTCTAGGGCTACGCTTAGAGCAATTAGTCGAAATCGCTTCATCACCTATGTTCCGTGGAGTCTGGGACTTCTGGTTTGGATCACGAACGCGTTGCCATTTCTTATCAAACCTATTTACGGCCGGCTAATCTCTTCCAGAATTCGATCTATCTACAAATAAAAAGCGCAATCCAGGTAATCAAATGGTCGACTCTAAAAATGTGTCTGCTTATTACAAGGATACGAGCAACAAGATTTCTCTCGCGTCACGAATTTCTTTTCAAGCCCGAAAGAACATATTCAGATTGTTTGTAATGGTAATGAAGCCCTCCGAACACGACAGCGTATTAGATATTGGTGTAACAAGCGATACCCTATTTAAGGAATCTAACTTTTTTGAACAGTTCTACCCATATAAGGAACGGATCGTGTGCGTTGGGACTGAAGATGGCTCACATCTTGAGAAGCAATACGCTGGCATTCGATTTGTTCGGATATTACCAAATGAAGGAATGCCATTTCCCGATAAGCACTTCGATATTGTTTTCAGCAATGCAGTGGTTGAACATGCTGGTAATTCGGAGGATCAAGCCGCTTTTATCAGAGAAGCTTGTAGGGTCGGTAAGCGTGTGTTCATAACGACTCCTAACCGATGGTTTCCCGTGGAGCATCATACCGCCGTTCCCTTGTTGCACTATCTTCCCAAGCGAATGTATCGAGTTATCCTGAGAAATACTTCGTTAACATATTGGTCCCATGAAGAGAATCTAAATCTTCTTTCCAGGAGCGAATTCGCGGCCCTCTTCGCTCGTGATTATCCAGTTACCATAAGATATACAGGGATTGGCATGCGACCGCTCAAATCGAATCTTGTGGCTTACACTAAGGTCTTGGAAGCGGAAACCTAACGGATCTGCTCACGTGAATTTTGAAAGACATGAGGAATAATAAGTCGATTGAAGCACCTGCAAAGTGCCCCATCTGCGGCGCAGCCTCTGTGTATTATTGCCTAAAGACGCCCGCAAACTATTTTAGATGTCCCCAATGCGAAACGATTTTTCAACATCCCTTGCCTACCGTTGAAAGGATGATGGAGTACGCCGATCAAGAGTATGCAGAGGGCCTGTACGAGGAATATGTACAGGCGCGCGATTTGAAGTACCTGACCTTCTGCAAACGTATGGCCTCCATCGAGAGCCGCTCTCAAGGTACACGGGTAGTTGATATTGGCTGTGCCTGTGGCTACTTCATTGAGGTGGCGCTTGAGCACGGATTCGATGCCTACGGAATAGAGTTTTCGTCGGTAGCCATAGCCTCCGCTTCTGAGCAGGTTCGCTCCCGGATAATTCAACAAGACGTAAATCAACTAGACACTAAACACCGCCACTCTTTTGATCTGGTCACGGCCTTTGACGTTATAGAACATACGCTTGAACCCATTAAGTTTCTGGTAAATTCGAGAAGTCTGCTTAAAAGCCGCGGGCTGCTCGTTATCACGACGCCGGATGTAGGGCATTTTCTTCGTCGGGTCATGAGAAATGGCTGGCCAATGCTTCAGCCGTTTCAGCATACCGTTCTATTCTCTAGCGGATCATTGCGCGCGGCTCTTGAAAGAGGGGGCTATACGGATATTGAGATCTTGCCAGCAAAAAAGGTTCTGACACCAGATTATTTAGTCACGCAAATTGAACAATATAATCCCTTTATCGCTCGCGCGTACAACGCATTGTCAGGGGTTTTGCCGGCTAAGTTACGCCAATTGCCTGTTTCGATAAACATTGGTGAGATTATGGCATTCGCGCGATCCGGTGATTAGGAACGACCATATGCAAGGCACGACGCACATTGCCGGAGTTGAGACCAGTGCTTGCCCTCTATGTAGCTTCGACCATCAAACCTATCTGTTCCTCAGACACGGCGCAAGAGTGCATCGGTGTGCAAACTGCGGTCTGACGATGCTTCATCATCAGCCTACGGATTCCGAGATACTTTCTTTTTATGAAAGGAATATCGGACCCGACGCCTTCGCAAGTAACGGTCAGTTGACTAGTTCCTTTACTGAACAAGATGCCGCAAACGCTTATGTTAGCAGGTTGCGGAAGCATAAGGCGCCGAGGTCAAGGATGTTGCTGGTTGCGCGGAAAGAGCATCCTTTTGTTACAGCAGTGGAGAGTGCGGGTTTTCAAGTCGAGACTGTTTTGGATATGAGCGAACTGCGGCGAACAAACCTGGCCGAAGAATATTACGACTGCGCCGTATTGATTTTTCAGTTAGAAAAGTCTTCACGTCCGATCGACACTTTGGAGCAGATACATAAGGCGCTCAAGCCGGATGGCTTGCTTTTCTTGGTCACTCCATCGATGGATTCCTGGTCCGCCCAGTTTCTCCGAAGCCAGTGGACTGAATGGCGTCCTGAGAACCTGTACTATTTTGACAGACAGACGATTCAGGCAATGTTACTCCGCAGCGGTTTCTCTCATATAGAAATCTCCAATGATCGCAGGCGTTATTCATTGCAGCATTTGTATGGTCGCGCAAGCACTTCCCCCCGCACCCTGCTGACGTCTTTGGTTCAGGCCATTTGCTATCCGCTGCCCGATCAGATACGTGCCAGGTTACGGATGAGACTGCCGGCATCTGGGATCCTGGTGACTGCTCGCCGAGCTCGGCGCCGAGATCGTCCGCTGCTTTCTATTATCGTCCCGGTCTATAACGAGCGCTCCACTTTCGTTAAGACCATGGAAGCGATAATTGGCAAGGAATTGCCCGGCGCCGATAAAGAGATAGTAGTCGTTGAAAGCAACTCGACCGATGGGACCCGAGAGCTAGTCCTTAGTTATCAAGGATCTCATGGCGTCAAGATACTGCTGGAAGATCGACCCAAAGGCAAAGGCAGCGCGGTGCGAACTGGATTCAAACATGCCGAGGGGGATCTGATTCTGATTCAGGATGCCGATGAGGAATACGATGTAAATGATTATGATGCGCTGATCGATCCCCTCATAACGTACCAGACTGCTTTTGTGCTGGGCTCGCGCCACATAGAAGGTTGGAAGATACGAGAGTTTAATCAGCAACCAGGTGTTACTGCCTTTTTTAATCTCGGTCACCTTATATTTGCAGGTCTGTTGAACTTGATGTATGGCCAAAGAATGAAGGACCCATTTACCATGTATAAGGTTTTCAGGAGAGATTGTCTTCATGGACTGAAGTTTGAATGTAATCGCTTCGATTTCGACTTTGAACTGGTAATCAAACTCCTTAGGAAAGGCTATACGCCCGTAGAAATTCCGGTTAACTATAAGGCTCGATCCTTTAAGGAGGGGAAGAAGGTTTCGGCAGTACGTGATCCGTTCACCTGGGTACGAGCTTTGGCCAAATACCGCTTTTCGTCCATCTATCATGAGCCTGAGCAATTGGGCGATTCTCACACTGCGGAGGACTGAACTTGCGCTTTACCGTAACAGGCTGCGCTGGATTCATCGGCAGCAACTTGGCTGATCGTCTATTGCAGAAGGGACACGCAGTCACTGGTTACGACAACTTTTCTACGGGCCAGCATGAGTTTCTGGACGAGGCTTTTAAGTCACCTCGCTTTCAATTTATAGAGGGCGATATGGTTGACGCGAAACGATTGAATGATGCCGTTAAGAAAGCAGACTTTGTCATCCATCTTGCTGCCAATGCTGACGTTCGTTATGGCGCTGAGCGTCCTTCGAAGGACCTTGAGCAAAATACATTCGCCACCTTCAACGTTCTTGAAGCGATGCGACAGAATGGCGTGCACCGTATAGCCTTCAGTTCAACCGGCTCGATCTATGGTGAACCCGAAATATTCCCAACCCCTGAAGACTGCCCGTTTCCCATCCAGACTTCGCTGTATGGCGCGTCCAAGCTCGCGGGTGAAGGACTTATCAGCGCTTACTGCGAGGCCTTCGGGATGCAGAGCTACATTTTTCGTTTTGTCTCGATTCTGGGCGAGCGTTACACGCACGGGCACGTATTCGACTTTTACAAAAAGCTCGCCGCCAATCCAAATGAGATTGAAGTGCTGGGTAATGGCAAACAGCGAAAGTCTTACCTGTATGTCCAGGATTGCATCGACGCCATCCTCACTGCAATCGACCATCCCCAAGCACAGGCCAAGATAAACATCTTCAATCTGGGGAGCGACGAATACTGCACGGTTGACGAATCGCTCGGATGGATATGCCAACGCCTAGGCCTTAACCCAATTCGACACTACACAGGCGGCGAGCGTGGATGGGTTGGCGATAGTCCGTTCATTTTCCTGGACTGCAACCGGATTCGATCACTGGGCTGGAGGCCAAGATTGACTATTCGTCAGAGTGTGGAATGCACACTGGATTATCTCATGAAAAACAAAAGGCTGTTTGACAGAAGAAGATGACTCAAACTCCAAAGATCGCAGTATTCGGTTTATGGCATCTGGGTTGTGTCACTGCGGCTTCGTTGGCCCAGGAGCGTTACCACGTTTGTGGGCTCGATACGGATAGGGAGGTGATCGAACAACTGCAGGCTGGGAATCCCCCGATTTTTGAGCCTGGCTTGAAGGAGTTAATCATAGAGGCGCAGGCGGCGGGATATCTGAAGTTCACTGCGGACTACGAAGAGGCTTTGCCCGAGGCGGACGTGTTATGGGTCACATTCGACACGCCTATTGATGAAGAAGACAAGGCTGATGTTGACTTTGTACAAACGCAACTCGACGCCGCATTTCCCCGCCTAAGAACCGGAACGATTGTTATCATTTCGTCTCAGGTTCCGGTCGGCTTCACAGATTCGCTGCGCCAGCGGTGGCGGGCACGCGACGCCAAGAAGGAAATCATCTATTGCGTCTCGCCCGAAAACTTGAGGCTCGGAAAAGCGCTTCAGAGCTTTCGCGCTGAGGATAGAATTGTGGTGGGACTCGACGGCGAAGAAGGCCGCGAGTTGATTCAAAGGATTATGAGTAAGTTTTGCCCGCGCCTAGAATGGATGTCAGTGCGATCGGCAGAGATGACTAAGCATGCGCTGAACTCGTTTCTCGCCGTTTCAGTAGCGATGACAAATGAGATTGCTCGCATCTGCGAGCGAACAGGAGTTGATGCGAGGCAAGTCGAGCGCGGCTTAAAGAGCGAGAGTCGGATTGGACCGCGCGCCTACGTTGCGCCGGGAGGTCCTTTCGCAGGAGGAACTCTCGCGCGAGACTTGCGCTTCCTGGTGCAGCTTGGCGCAGAGTACGAAGTACAGACCCCACTGCTGTCGAGCGCTCTCTCCAGTAATGATCTGCATAAGAATTGGGTTCGAGACGCGGCTACCCGTTTACTGAAGGACGTACGAGAACCTGCACGGGTAGCCATCCTTGGTTTGACTTACAAGACCGGAACAGATACTTTGCGTCGCTCAGAGGCCGTAAGCCTGGGTTTCTGGCTCATGGAGCACGGAGCAAGAGTGATCTTCCACGATCCTGTGGTTCATCATCTCCCAGAAGACTTAGCTGACAAATTTCAATTGACGGATGATTTGAGGAAGGCTCTCACAGAATCGGACTTGTTGGTTGTGCTGACAGACTGGCCCATCTATCGCAAAGAACTTCGTCCGTCGTTGCTCGCTCAGACAATGCGAAGAACGGCGATAATAGATCAGAATCGATTCCTGGCGGCTCAACTGGAGAATTTGCCGGGAATTGAGTACAGCGCCGTAGGTAAACCCACAGAGTGATTTCAGATGAAGCTAAGAAACCGAGTGGCGGTCATATCCGGCGCGAATCGAGGATTAGGCGAGGCGGTTGCGCGGGCTTTTGCGAAAGAAGGAGCAAGCCTGCTGCTCATCGCTCGTGACGCAGCCCTCCTGCGAAGAGTAGCAGATAGCCTTCCGCAGGAGGCTCACCAGAACATCGCGTGGACTTCTGCGGATGTTTCAAACTTAACCGACGTCGAAACTGTTCGCGACCAAGTCGTAAGCGGACTCAGCCGAGTGGATATATTGGTGAACAATGCGGGCATTTACGGACCGATAGGACGATTTGAAGAGGTAGACTGGCAAGAGTGGTGTGATGCCATAAACATAAACCTGTTGGGAACAGTCGCGATGACTCGGGCGCTTGTGCCAATGATGAAACAGCAGGGTTACGGGAAAATAATCAATTTGTCCGGTGGAGGAGCGACTGCCCCGCTGCCGCGCTTTAGCGCTTATGCGGCCTCGAAGACGGCCGTAGTCCGTTTCACAGAAACAATCGCAGAAGAGCTGGCGGCCAGCCACATAGATGTCAACGCTATTGCTCCAGGCGCGCTTAATACTCGCCTCTTAGATCAGGTGTTGGAGGCGGGGCCGGAGAAAACGGGCCCGGACTTTTACCAGCGTTCGCTCAAGCAGCGAGAGGAAGGAGGCGCTTCTCCAGACCTGGCCGCTGACTTGGCAGTCTTCCTTGCCTCCGCCGAAAGCGATGGAATAACCGGGCGGCTAATCAGCGCGGTTTGGGATGACTGGCGCAACTTTGCCGGTTATCGCGAGCGTCTTCAAAAAAGCGACGTATTTACGCTTCGGCGTATCGTGCCCGAGGACAGGGGATGGGAGCCCAAGAGTTGTACGTAGGACTAGTTGGATGCGGCCTGGTCGGAAACAAGCGAGCGCGCGGCCTTGGGTCAAACCACCGGCTGGCAGCAGTGGCAGACAAAGATCTTACGCGGGCAGAGAGCCTCGCTTCACAGCACTCAGGTTGTGATTATTTCGCTGACTGGCAAGCTGTGGTCGGTCATCCAGCGTGCGAGGTGATTATTGTCGCCACCACCAACGACACGCTGGCTGAAGTGGCCACGGCAGCCATCGATCGGAATAGGCCCGTGCTGATTGAAAAGCCCGCGGCGCGCAACTCGAAAGAGATCGAGCCGTTGATTGAGATCGCCGAGAGGAACGGCGTGCCGGTAAAAGTAGGCTTCAATCATCGCTTTCATCCTGCGTTGATCCAAGCGCGCCAGATCTGGGACACGGGAGAGTTAGGCGATCTAATGTACATACGGGGACGCTACGGGCATGGCGGGCGCCTTGGTTATGAGAAGGAGTGGCGCGCTGATCCCAGGATTGCGGGCGGAGGCGAGTTGCTCGATCAGGGCGTCCATCTTATTGATCTGTCGCGTTGGTTTGCTGGAGAGTTCGCTGACGTAGATGGATATGTGAACACCTATTTTTGGCGCATGCCGGTTGAAGACAACGCCTTCATGCTCTTGAAGACAATCGCGCAACAAGTGGCTTGGCTGCACGTGAGTTGTACTGAGTGGAAAAATCTCTTCAGCTTCGAGATATTCGGACGCAATGGGAAATTGCAGATTGACGGACTTGGCGGAAGCTATGGGACGGAGCGGCTTACCTATTACCAGATGTCACCAGAAATGGGCCCTCCTGCTACCGTGATCTCTGAGTATCCTGAAAGCGATGATAGTTGGGAAATGGAGTTCGCCTACTTTATCGACTGCATTCAGCATGGCTGTGAGCCTCAGGGAAATCTGAAAGACGCCAAAGCTGCCTTAAGGATCGTCGAGGCGCTTTACGAGAAACACACATCCGGAAAGAGTGTGCGGTTGTAGATGATTATCGTGCGTAGCCCCCTGCGTATCTCGTTGGGTGGCGGTGGGACGGATTTACCTTCTTATTATCGTAAGCACAGCGGCTTCCTAATCGCGGCCGCGATTAACAAGTATGTCTACATTACGATCCACGAAACTTTCGTCGATGACCTCATTATCAAATACTCAAAGCTTGAACGAGTGCCGGTTGCCGAATCGATCGAACACCCAATCTTTCGTGAAGCGCTCAAGCTGCTCGAGATTAGCGAGACAAATCTCGAGATTAGCAGCATGGCTGACATTCCGGCTGGAACCGGACTGGGCAGCTCAGGAAGTTTCACCACTGCGCTCTTGAAGGCCCTGCACACTTACCGAAAGAACCTGGTGCATCCCGGCGAGCTTGCCGAGCAGGCCTGCCATATCGAGATAGATCTCCTCAAGGAGTCCGTCGGCAAGCAGGATCAATACATCTCCGCATTTGGAGGTCTGACCTGCTTTCAATTCTTGCCTAATGATCACGTCGAGGTCTGGCCGCTGAAAGTTGACACCGAGACGCTATACAACCTGGAAGACAATCTGCTGCTATTCTTCACTGGGTATTCGCGTTCGGCTTCTTCCATTCTCAAAGATCAGGATGAGCGCAGCAAGAACTTCGACAAGGACATGATTGATAATCTGCATTTCGTAAAAGACCTCGGCTGGAAGAGCAAAGAAGCCCTCGAAGCGGGGGACCTGCCAAGATTCGCGGACCTAATGAATGTCCATTGGGAATGGAAGCGACAGCGTTCGGCGGGAATAACCAACGACAATGTTGACGAATGGTATCGGATGGCGAAGGAGAACGGCGCGATTGGGGGCAAGCTCATTGGCGCGGGTGGCGGAGGGTTCATAATGTTTTACACGGAGGACAAAGCCCGCTTGCGGCACGCGATGAACCAGGCTGGATTGAAAGAGGTGCGCTTTCAATTCGATTTCGAGGGGACGAAGACGATAATATCCTGACCGAATGGTGGAAGTAGCAGCAATACTTTCGGGCGGACTGGCGACCCGTTTGCGCCCTCTGACTGAAAAAGTACCGAAGGCCCTGATTGAGGTCGCAGGCAAACCTTTTATCGAAAGACAGCTAACGCTTCTACGGAAGAAAGGAATTCGGCGCGTGGTGCTTTGCCTGGGCTACAGAGCGCAGCAGGTTGAGCGCTTAGTTGGCGATGGCAAGAATTGGGACCTTAAAGTGGACTATAGTTACGATGGTCCGGACTTGCTGGGAACGGCAGGCGCACTTAGGAAGGCCCGTCACCATTTGGGTGAGTTGTTTTGGGTTCTCTATGGCGACAGTTACCTGGATTTCGATTACCGCGCCGTCGCGAACCATTTCAAGCAAGAGGGTGAAGGCAAGCTTGGCTTGATGACTGTCTTTGCCAACCATGACAGATGGGACAAAAGCAATGTCATCTTTAAGAATGGCCGAATTCTTAAGTACGATAAGATGAAACCAAGTCCCGAGATGGAATACATTGATTACGGCGCGGCCATATTGCGCGCGGCTGCTCTCGATCTGATAACTAATAGTCCCTGTGACTTGGCGCACCTTTACGCTCAGCTAGTCGATTCGAATCTGTTGCTTGGTTATGAAGTGACCAGGCGCTTTTACGAAATAGGTTCACATGAAGGCATCGAAGATGCCGCCCGTTATTTTTCATTATTGGACAAGGGGAGTGCGTCGGCGCCTCTTTAAAAGAATACCGGTGAATACGAGCAAGGTGGCGTATTCATTCAAAATTCAGATGCCCACTTATACAGAGAATTATCTTGCCGAGGTTAGTCAAATAACTGCTCGACTCGACGTTCAGGCGATTGAACGGATCGTCGATTTGTTGGTTAAGCTACGAACCAGAGAAGGCCGTCTTTTTGTGCTGGGCGTTGGCGGCGGTGCTGGTCACGCGTCGCATGCGGTAAATGACTTTCGCAAGATCGCGGCGATGGAAGCATACACACCCACTGATAACGTGTCAGAACTAACGGCTCGCATCAATGATGATGGCTGGGAGAGCACTTTTGTAAACTGGTTGCGAATCAGCCGATTGAGCGCCAACGACATGATTCTGGTTTTCTCGGTCGGCGGTGGTGATTTGGTGCGGAATATTAGTCCGAATCTTGTTCGAGCATTAGAATACGGGCGGCAAGTCGGCGCGAGTATTTGCGGCATCGTCGGGCGCGATGGCGGCTACACCGCGCAGGTTGCCGACGCGTGTGTGGTTATTCCGGTTGTCAATTCGGAAGCGGTTACGCCCCATACCGAAGCATTCCAGGCCGTAGTCTGGCATCTGCTGGTATCACACCCGGCCCTGCAGCAAACGGCAATGAAATGGGAGTCAGTGAACAATGCGACGGGCTGTCTTTCTAGACCGTGATGGTGTATTGAACCGCGCGATTGTGGTTCAGAATAAGCCTTATCCTCCGGCCAATCTGGCTGAGTTTGAAGTTCTGCCCGGAGCCATAGAGGCCTGCGCCGAACTTCGCCAAGCCGGATTTCTCTTAATTGTCGTAACCAATCAGCCTGACGTCGCGCGTGGGACGCAACGGCGCGAAGTTGTTGAAGCAATCAACCAAACTCTCCTCTCAAACGCGCCGATCGATGAAATCAAAGTTTGCTATCACGACGATGGAGATCAGTGCACCTGTCGCAAGCCATTGCCGGGCTTGTTAATAGAGGCTGCCAAAGACTGGCAGATCGATCTTTCGTCAAGTTTTATGATCGGAGATCGCTGGAAGGATATTGAGAGCGGCCGCCGGGCCGGCTGTAAGACGATTCTGGTAGACGGCAACTATGAAGAAATGTTGGAAAGCACGCCGGACCATCGGGTTCATTCGTTAGCAGAGGCTCGAGATTGGATTATGAACCGCCTGTCAACCTCGAAACAGAAAGAGTTCAAAGTAAAGCCGGTCAGTGATCTCCGAGTAAAAATTTTCGCTGACGGCGCCGATAAAGCCGGAATGCTGGAGATGTATAGCAAGTCTTTCATCAAGGGGTTCACGACCAATCCAACCCTTATGCGCAAGGCCGGCGTTAACAATTACGTTGAATTTGCACTAGAGATTCTGCGTGCTATTCCAGATCGACCAATTTCCTTCGAAGTCTTTTCAGATGAGTTCGCCGAAATGGAGTCACAAGCTAGAGTGATTAGCAGTTGGGGACCCAACGTTTACGTCAAGATCCCGGTCTCAAACACCCGTCACCAGCCAAGCTATGATCTAGTTCATCGATTGTCGCACACTGGCATTCAGATTAACGTCACCGCCGTTATGACCCTTGAGCAGGTGCACGAAGTTGCCGCTGCAGTTAAAGGGGGCGCCCCGTCTTGCGTATCGGTCTTTGCCGGAAGAATAGCGGACACCGGGCGCGATCCACTACCCATAATGACTGATGCGTTGGACTTGCTCAAGGATTCTCCAGAGGCAGAGTTAATTTGGGCCAGTCCCAGAGAGCTAATCAATATCTTTCAGGCTGACGCCATTGGTTGCCATATAATCACAGTCACAAATGATGTACTCAAGAAGTTACAGTTCATTGGAAAAGATCTTAAGGACTTCTCGCTCGAAACTGTAAAGATGTTTCGGCGGGACGCTATGTTAGCAGGATACCGGATTAAGATTGAGTGAAGTTGTAGCGGGCCCAAATCCTCATTAAGCATCGTCAATAGTGAGACTGATCTTCCAAGCGAGGCGGTGACAATACGAGGTCCGAAAAAAGTCGTACCAAGTATATCCCTTGTATGAGGACACCGAGAGTGCACTCTCAAACATCGAATTGGGCACGAAACAGATTCCAGCCAATCTCATTGAGTGTCATTCTGTCTTTGTACTTCATCCCACAAGTTCTGCTGATAGACAAACCAGGGATGCAACAGGATGAAGCTGGTTTTCTAATCCCATCTTTAGAGCTTGCTCACGGGAAGGCGATCTCCTACGGCAATAGCATAAACCTCTTTGGAATCCATTACCCCACAATGGTTGGTCCATATACCGGTAATAGCCTAACGTTGCCTGTAGCACTTGCCGTTCGTATCTTTGGCTTCGACCAGTCATTAGTTCGGCTGCTCTGGATCATTGTGGGGGCCGGAACAATTCTATTTACTTTCCTGGTTTGTCGTGAGCTGTTCAATGGTTGCGTGGGATTGTTGGCGTCTTTGTTATTGGCGGTCAATCCCACGTTCTGGATGTTTAACCACGTGGGGGCTTTTGCGTCGGTGAGCCTTACATTGGACGTGATGGGCAGCCTCTTTTTCTTTCTCTACTTTTTTCGTACCAAACGATGGATAGCATTATTCTTGGCAATGTTGTTGACCGGCCACGGCCTTTACACCAAACTGGTATTTGGCTACTTTCTGATCGCATATCTTGTCGCATTTGGATATCTCTGGATTCGCGGAAGATTACACAGGGATGTCCTCAACGTGCGTCATTTGCTCGTAAGTACACCTGCCTTCATCTTGGGTGCTTGGCCTCTTCTCTATACTGCGGCTACTGACAGAAGCACCCTTGCGGTCCTTCGGACGGCATTAATGGGGACTGCAGTATCCGGTCAATCCAATTTGGATGTATTGACCAACTTCTTGATTCGTCTGGAGCAGACGCGGAGCTATCTGGAAGGGCGTTTCCCGATCGATCAAATAGTTGCTGACATTCCAGCAGCTTACAATCGAGTTATGCCATATGTCTTTTGTGGCTCCTTACTCTTCGTCCTGCTAATCATATTTTTGCGCCGTCAGCCGGTGTTCGGGAAAGAACAGATTACTTTCCCAATCGTAGTCGTTGCCCTTTTCCAATGCCTGACTATTTTCACACCGTCAACGCTCAATTCTGGTGTCTTTGCTTTCATTCCACCGTTTGCTGCAATCATTTTGGCACTAGCCTTTTACTTGCTTTTTGACATTCTCAACTCAAGGAAAAACTATCTTGGATGGATCGCTGTAATTGGAGTCCTTTTTCTTCTATATACAGAATCCAGCGCGCTTTCTTACCAATATGATGCCATCCGCACGACTGGAGGAAAAGGTGTATGGTCCAGCACTACTTCCCAATTGACTCAGTATCTACTACAGAATTCTGATCGGAATCCTGTGGCACTCGATTGGGGACTAGACAACCCCGTGTATGTTCTCTCCAACTTGCAAACAAAACCTTCGAGTTCGTATTTCCCCTTTACGACTGAGAAAGGTTCTCTGAGACTGTGGCAAAACACCCCTCCAGCACAATTTGGCGAACAGATGGAGACGTTGATTTACCAACCACAAAACATTTACTTGGCTAGGAATGATAGCTATGCCCAATTCAAGGGACGCCTGGATGTTCTTCGAGAAATCGTTGAATCGAATGGCGGCGAGCTGGTCAAAATACACAGTGTCTTTGAGTCAGATGGCACTGAGTTCATTAAAGTCTATGCAGTGTCGTTGCCTCAAGGGCGTCGATCGATATCTAATGTGGGCGGAGGTCCGAAAGACACCTCCCTCCGTAACGATTTTCCAGAGATTACGTCCCTTCACCCTGATCGTTCGGTTGCAGGCATCAAGTTTAATGAGCAACCTAACAGCCAGTCAGCGATAGCCGTGGTGGGCAAACGTTTTTCGCGCTCTTCTGTCATCTTCTTCAATGATCAGCCTCTAGAGACTACTTTTGGCAGTGAGGAACTGCTCACTGCTCTAGTGCCAGACAAGTTTCTCAATCCAGCCGGCGAAATCAAAGTCTCTGTAGTAAACCTCGGGCGCTTCGAGTCAAATACAATGATTCTGACAATCGCGCCAAATCCTAGCAGGACGATTCAACAATGAAAACGTTTATTGCTGCGTTAAGAATCAAGTATCCCTTCCTCGTAAACGTATTCACGTGGACATTTGGTTTGTTGCTGGCTTTGGCACTATTGGCTGGACGATATAAGTGGACACCGGAGGCAAGCAATTTTTCTTGGCGAAGCTACCTCATGTCGGCCTTTATGCTCGTTATTACCCTCCCTACATTCTATTATCTGTTAAAGATTTTTATTAAGAGGACGCTTTGGGCGCAATTGATTTTCTTCTTGGTTGCTATTTGGTTTGTATTACCTTATCAGTGGCTAAGACTAGACCACTGGTACTACAACTTGAATCGTCCCCCCTTTTGGCCTTCGCAGGATCCAACCCTCCCCGCGCCTCGGTTGGATTGGTTTCCGCAAGCCTTAGATGACTTGGGGTCAATCCCATACGAGACACCATTTTTTATCGTCTTAATAATATTGGGAGTTGCAAGCGCGATCGCCTACTGGCAGAATCAAAACAAGCGATACATAGGCACCCAAGACGGGAAGCAATCGAACCACACAAAGAGTGTCCTATTCTTCCTCGGATTGTACACATTAATCCTCTTTCAAACATGGATGCATCTCTCCATGCGGAGTCCGGCCGTTTATGTATCACATTTCGTAGCACCGGTTGAAAGAGCGTCCTGGTATCATGGCTATCTTTTTCCTAACGCTAAAGGAGCTGTCAATTTGGAGTATCCTGCCTGGCGTGTCTTGGAAGAGAATTTTATGGGTGTATCGCAACCCATGAGCGAGCGCATGTTGCCACGTAGTTTTACATTTTATGTAACCAGTCAATGGTCTTATTTTTTCCCCCCGTACTTCGTGTATTTGGCGCGCAACATTTTGATTTGGTTTGCAGCCTGTCTTGCTGCTTTTCAGTTAGCGAGAATCTGGGGATATCCTAAAGACGTTTCTGTCTATTTCGCAGCTTTGGTCGGCACCGGCACCGGTTTCATATCGTTTGCGTCTGAGGCAGCAGGGTATCTACCTGCCTATGCTGTTATCATAATTCTTGTATACCTTTTCGAAGTTATTGTCGTCGCGCAGTCCGACGGAACCGAACACAAGCGCGTCCAAAAATATGTTCTCTTCAGTTGCATCTTAGGGTTGAGTTCTCTCATCTACGAACTCTTTCCAATGTATCTTGCCCTTTTGGGCTTTGGCGTCTGTCGACGCATTTCAATTCCACGGTTGCTAATGTGCTTTGCACTCGCGCTGTCGATTCACTTTGGCTTTTCGCTCGTGCAGCAATATGGGCCAGGCAAAATGCTTCAGCCAATAAATCAGCCAGTAATGGACCAAGCGGTTGGGAACTTGCGGCTTCTTCTGACTCATGCGGACTTTGGACAGCTATATGGCGTCTCTGTAAGTTTCTTGAGGCACTATCTTGGCGATCTCGGGAATGCTTTTTTCGTCTTGCCTGTCTTGTTAGCATTCGGTGGACTGCTCCTGTTGCGGGACCCTTCCAAAGTACTCCTGATCCTATTGCTGGGCGTTCCATCAATCCTGACGCTTGCCATCTTGCACTGGGGCGGACCCAATTTAGCTTCTGATAATCCTCGTTTCGTGTACGTTGCCTATCCGATGATCTACTTGTTTGCCGCTGTATTCATCTTTCGTGTTAAAGACTTTCTGATGACCAAGGGACAACGCGTATGGGCTCGTGTGGCACCTTGGGGACTGCTTGTACCCATTTTTTTTCTCAACAACGTGGACGTATTTGGATTTCCACAAACGTACTTTTTCTTCTGGGAAAACAATTTCATTTTCAAATAAATAGATCGTTTCGAGGATTCAGGCCCTCGTCGCTCGCCAAGAATGACTCACCTGTGGCTGTTTAGAATGGCCCACCTTGAGATCAGGATTTGAAACCGGATTCGTGAGTGCAGATATCTGAGGCGGACCTGGGGCCTTGACGTGCGGCAAGGAACCCCGGAAGTCTCTATTTACTTATGAGTGGACCTGAACACGAGCAACCGCCAAAGCCTAGAGAGAGGCATCGCTTTTTGATAAAGAGAACACAACTAGAACAGTAAAGAGAAAAACAATGTGGCGACTTTTATGTAGGAGCGAATTGCGCTTTGCTAACGTCACAACGGCGCGCTAGTATTGCCTGCGTGGCCGAGTCTTATTTCTCCTTAGTCGTGCTTTGCTATCGCAGTGGGCCATCAATCGTGCCTTTTATAGAGAGACTGCGCCATGTGCTTTCGCGCTGCAACTTTACCTGGGAACTTGTGTTGGTGGGAAACTACGTCGAGGGCAGTGACGATGAAACGCCTGAGGTCGTACGAGAACTGGCAGAGCGATGGCCAAACATGAGCGCCGTGGTGCGGCCCAAGGAAGGAATGATGGGCTGGGACATGCGCATGGGTTTGAATGCCGCGCGGGGCGAATACATTGGCGTCATCGATGGCGACGGGCAGTTTCCGGTCGAGGCTGTCATCGCGTGTCTTTTGAAAGCGGAAATGGAAGGACTCGATCTGACCAAGACTTATCGGGTTCGCCGCGATGACGGCATCTACCGTCGAATGATCTCCTACGTATACAACGGTCTATTTAAGCTATTTTTCGGTCTGCAAATTCACGACGTTAACTCGAAACCGAAGATTATTCGACGCGAGAAATACGAGTTGCTTAATCTGGAGTCAGACGACTGGTTCGCCGACGCCGAGATCATGATTCGAGCTCGCGAAGCCGGGCTATCGATCGGCGAAATTCCCGTTCACTTCGCGCTGAACGAAACTCGAGGCTCGTTCGTCAAGCCGCGAGCGATTTTTGAGTTTATGTCCAACCTGATCAGATATCGATTCGGCAGTCGCAAAAATCCGGTTGAATCTGAACCCGGCCAAAATCGACCAGGCACTGAGGCGGACAAAATTCAACGGTCGACACAGCTCCCCGGTGTATGAGCCAATCCTGCTTTGGACAATAGCGGCGCGAGAAGAATTGACCGACATGAGCACAAAGACCCATCGAAATGTAGTCAGCTAAAGTCAGTTCGAGGCTATCCCCGCCGTGGCTTGAACTGTATGATCGCGCGGCGCTGAGATTATCAGACCTGTGGACACGATGTCGTTCGACAACTGAAGGTCCTCAGCCGCGACTCATGGCCCAAACCGCTGTCGGTATTCCGCTGAGTTTATAAACGCCTTAACCATCTCTGACTTTTGATAGTCTCCGTTGAATTGATTCAGTTTCGTTAGCCAGAAGTCGTAACCTGAATAGTCTGAATCCGGATAATCATTCGGGTTGCGACGCAGGTAGCCAAAGTAATCCATCAGCACGAAAGCGCGGTTGAACTCCTGTTGAATGAAATTCGGATTGTCCGCCACATCGCGCAATGCGCGCGCGCGGGCCGCGATGTCGCTGATGTCTTTCGCGGCGGCAAACTCAGCGATGGCGGCGTTGCGATCTGCGGTTGACGGCGTGAACCCGGCGTTCGCGAACAAGCGATC
>Ga0209056_10002821_pt1 | contig 18631 bp, 19 predicted proteins | sample GraSoiAngelo_114_FD_185876 | JGI IMG/M metagenome (GOLD analysis project Ga0209056, IMG submission 185876) | Grasslands soil microbial communities from the Angelo Coastal Reserve, California, USA - 14_0903_13_40cm (SPAdes) (version 2) | ecosystem: Environmental > Terrestrial > Soil > Grasslands...
GGCGATCGGGCGGATGCGGATCCGGTTCTTGTCCGACGCGTCGAGGAAACGGCCACCCTCGAGCACCTGGAGGTACCAGAGCTGGCCGATCAGGACGACGAACCCAAGGATGACCGCCGTGGCGATCACCATCACACGACTGTGACCGGGATCGCGGCGGCCGGGCAGTGACCGGCGCGACATGCTCACGACTGCTCGCCCTCGAAGCGCCCGCGGAAGGACTGCGCCCACGCGAGGCTCAGCACGACCGCGGCGCCGATGAAGCCGTTGCAGAGCGCTTGCGGAAGCACCACGTAGGCCATCAGCTCGCCGAACGGCGCCGGGAAACGGAAGATCTGGAGGAGCGCGAAGCGGGCGAGCCCCTCCGCGATCGTGAGCACCACGAGCCCGGGCACCTGCACGAGCGGCTGGCTCACGCGCAGCCGGCCGCCGGCGACGCCGATGCCGAAGCCGATCAGGCCCTTCGTCAGCGCCTGCACGCCGATGAGACCGCCGCCGGTCGCGTCCTGCAGCAGGCCCGTGACGAACCCGGCGACGCAGCCGAACTCGGGACCGCGCCGGAGCGCCAGCAGGATGACCATGATCAACGGGAGGTCGGGCGTCACCCCGGCGACGCTGATCATGGGGGTGAGCGTCGCGTGCGCCACCGAGCCTCCGACGACCGTCAACGCGAGCAGCGCCTTCATCGACCCACCGTTGGGAAGAACGCGGTGACGTCGCGCTGCGAGCCGTCGGTGACCAGCAGCACCTCGTCGACCCGCGCGAAGTCCACCGCCGCCGTCAGCTCCGCGTAGTGGAACAACGCGGCCCCGCGGTCGTCGATGGAGCGGACGACGCCGATCGGGATCCCGCGCGGGAACACCCCCCCCTGGCCCGCGGTCACCAGCGCATCACCTACCTGGATCGCGGCGCCGTCGCGCGCCATGAACTTGAACCGGATCGTGCCGCGCGGATCGCCCTCGACGATACCGGGGGTGCGCGTGCGCGCCACGTGGGCGCCCACCGTGGAGGCCGGGTCGGTCAGCACCTGCACGATCGATGCGCCCGGCCGAACGTCGACGATGCGGCCGACGAGGCCGTCGGGGGAGATCACCGCGGTCAGTCGGGGCACGTTGTCGCTGCGGCCACGGTTGACGGTGAGCGACCGGATCCAGCCGCCCCACTCGCGGGCAATGATCTCGCCAGAGAGCGTCGTGAGGGGCAGGTGCTCCTGCAGCGCCAGCAGGCGCCGCAGCCGGCCGTTCTCTTCGTCGGTCTCGGTCACGCGCAGGGCGTGGACGCGCAGCTGCTGGACTTCTTCGCGCAGGCGATAGTTCTCGGCGCGGACGTTCTTCCAGTCGAGGTAGGTGGTCCAGAGGCCGAACGTCGCCCGGCTCGCCTTCGCCAGTCCGGCGGAGATCGGCGTGGTCACGATCGCGAACGCGTCGCGAGCGCGCGCGCCGTAGCCACGCGTCTGGAGCGTGAGGATCAGCAGGCAGACCGCTACGAGGGAGACGACTAACGCGACCTTCCGCATCTTCACCGTTCGACCGACCCCCCCGAGCGAACGCGGCTGTCCGCTACGCGGGGATGGCCACCTTCTTCAAGAGATCCAGCTCGTCCAGAACCTTCCCGGTGCCGAGCGCGACGCATGACAGCGGGTCGTCGCCCGGCGTCACCGGGAGGTTGGTCTCCTGGCGTAGCAGGTGGTCCAGCCCGCGCAGCAGGGCGCCGCCGCCGGTGATCACGATGCCCTTGTCCACGATGTCGGCCGCGAGCTCCGGCGGCGTCCGCTCCAGACACGTGCGCACCGTCTCGACGATGGTCATCACCGGCTCGCGGAGCGCCTCGCGGATCTCCTCGTCGGTGATCACGATCGTCTTCGGAATCCCGTCGATGAGGTCCCGACCCTTCACTTCCATCGTGCGGCGGTCCCCGCCCATCGGATAGGCGGACCCGAGGGTGACCTTGATCTCCTCGGCGCGCCGCTCGCCCACCAGCAGATTGTAGTGCTTCCGGATGTACTGGACGATGGCCTCGTCCATCTCGTCACCCGCGATGCGGACCGACTTCGAATACACGATTCCGGAAAGCGAGATCACTGCGACCTCGGTGGTGCCGCCCCCGATGTCGACGATCATGTTGCCGCCGGGCTCCTGGATCGGCAAGCCCGCGCCGATCGCCGCGGCCATCGGCTCCTCGATCAGGTACACCTCGCGGGCTCCCGCCTGCATCGCCGAGTCGCGGACCGCCCGTTTCTCGACCTGGGTGATCCCCGAGGGCACCCCGATGACGATTCGAGGCCGCACCAGGGTGCGGCGGCGGTGGACCTTGGAAATGAAGTAGTGGAGCATCTTCTCGGTCACGTCGAAGTCGGCGATCACGCCGTCCTTGAGCGGCCGGATGGCGACGATGTTGCCCGGTGTCCGGCCGAGCATTGCCTTGGCTTCGCGGCCGACAGCAAGCACCGAGTGGTCCGCCTGGTGGATCGCGACGATCGAGGGTTCGTTGAGGACGATCCCCTCCCCGCGCACGTACACCAGCGTGTTCGCGGTCCCGAGGTCGACGGCCAAATCGTTTGAGAACATGCCGGCCAGCAGGTTGTAGAACATCGCCAACTCCATCCCGTCCCCGATTGAACGCCCGTATTGGGCTTTGAAGAGTAGCACAGTCCATGCCACCGGAAAAACAAAAACTCCATTTTTCCAAGGCTTTAGATCACAGCCGTCGATCGACGAACAGCCCCTCCCCGGTCAGGCAAAAAACTGATGACTTTTCAGAGGGTTCCGACCGGCTGGACTTCAGCCGTGGGGCCTCGAGAACCCCTCGGTTCGCTCCGCTTCGAGGACCCCGAACGGGGCTCGCGGAGCGGCTCTAAAATGTCCACGGTGTCCAGGATGGCACCACCCGGTGACAGCGAACGTCAGGGACCATCGGCGCGATGGATTGCCGGAAATCCACGTCCCGGTATAGGATTCGCCGGCGTCGACATGTCACCGGACGATCTCGAGATCTGGTTCGAAAAGGGTGTCAGCGACGGGCTTCCGGTAATTCCGCCGACGCGGGAGCGCGTCGAGAGAATGCTGGCGGGCACGCGGCGAGAACGCGACGAGCTCCTCGGCATGATGCCACCGAACTACGGCCGGCTCACCGTCGAGAAGGCCGCCATCAACGCGGTCCTGGCGGGATGCCGGCCCGACTACCTGCCGGTCGTCATCGCCGCCGCCGAGTGCGCGTGCGACCCCGCGTTCAACCTGCACGGCGTGGCGACCTCGACGCACTTCTCCGCGCCGCTCGTGCTCGTCAACGGGCCCATCCGACCGCGCATCGGTCTCAACAGCAGCTTCGGCGTCTTCGGCCCGGGGTATCGCGCGAACGCGACCATCGGCCGCGCGCTGCGCCTGCTGATGATCAACATCGGCGGCGCCCGTCCGGGGGAAATCTCGATGTCCACGTTCGGCCATCCCGGGCGCTACACCTATTGCATCGCCGAGAACGAGGAGGCGAGCCCGTGGCCCGCCTATCACGTGGGCCGTGGGTTCGCACCCGACGCGTCGACCATCACGCTGTTCGCCGGCGACGCGCCCCACGGAATCTCCGATCACTCGAGCCGGACCGCGCGCGAGCTCGGCGGATCGCTGGGCTGGTCGATGGCGAGTCTCTGGAACAGCAAGCACTTCCCGCTCTATTCGCACACGATGCTGGTCGTCGGGCCCGAGCACGCGCGCACCTTCGCCGGCGACGGATGGTCGCAGGCGGATCTCGCCCGTCATCTCTTCGAGACCATTCGGCTCCCGTACCGCGACCTGGTCCCGGGCGTCGACCACGGAGAGGGCACCAACCTTAGGTTCGTGGCGAGCCCTCCCCCGCCCGACCAGATGGTCTCGAAGTTTCCGTCGCCCGAGGAGCTGCACGTGGTCGTGGCCGGGGGCACCGCCGGCCGCTTTTCGGTGGCCATTCCGGGCTGGCTTGGCACTCGGAACGGCTCGCGGCCCGTCAGCCGCGCAATAAATTCAATTGACTTGCCGGCGTAAGCGTGGCATCCTCCGGATGCTTCTGGCACACACGGAGTCAGGTAACGATTGTGATAGATCGAGACACACGCCGCGCGGGCCCTAGGTCGCGCGGCGTTTTTGTTTGCCTTCCAATTCCGGAAGGTAACCCCGCCGCGATGGCGGGAGCACGGGGCTTGAAGACCCCCTAAAGAGAGGTTCGAGGTATGGCTCAGGGACAGGTGAAGTGGTTCAACGACGCGAAGGGGTATGGATTCATCACTCAGGAGGGCGGAGAGGATGTCTTCGTGCACTATAGCGCCATCCAGGCCCAGGGCTTCAAGAGCCTGGCCGAAGGTGATCGGGTCGAGTTCGAGGTGACCCGCGGCCCGAAGGGTCTTCAGGCAGCCAACGTCCGGAAGGTCTAGTAACTTCACTTCTGCTCATTCCGCCCGGGTCGCCCTGGGGCCCGGGCACGCCATAGCAGACACCGAAAGGCTCCACCACTCATGGTTCATTCGTTCACTGACCTCACGCTCACGCCGGCGATGCTCGCTGCGATCGACCGCGCCGGCTATTCCACTCCCACACCCATTCAGGCTCAGGCGATCGGCCCGATCCTCGAGGGCCGCGATCTGATCGGCTGCGCTCAGACGGGCACCGGCAAGACGGCGGCGTTCGCGATCCCAATGATCGAGCTCCTCACCGGGACCGGTGAACGCCTTGCCGGAAACCCGGCGAGACTCGGACGCTCGGGGCCCTCCGCGCTGGTGCTGGCGCCGACCCGCGAGCTCGCGCTCCAGATCGCCGAGGCCTTCGCCACGCTCGGGGGCGCGCGCGGCATCGAGACCGTGGTGGTCATCGGCGGAGAGTCGATGGCGCCGCAGCTCGCCGGGCTCCGCAAGAGGCCGGCGGTCGTCGTCGCGACGCCCGGACGGCTCATCGACCACCTCGAGCGAGGAACACTCAGTCTGGGCAGTATCCGCCTCGTCGTTCTCGACGAGGCCGACCGGATGCTCGACATGGGCTTCGCGCCTCAGGTCGAGCGCATCCTCCGCGCCACGCCGCTCGACCGGCAAACGCTCTGCTTCTCGGCGACGATGCCGCCGGAAGTCGAGGCGCTGGTGCGCCGGCACCTCGTGCGACCGATCCGCGTCGAAGTCGGCGTGGTCGCTCGGCCGGTCGCGAAGGTCACGCAGGTCCTCTTCAAGACGCCGATCCAGGAGAAGACGCCGCTGCTGCTCAGGCTCCTCGGCGAGGAGCGCGGGCAGACGCTGGTCTTCACGCGCACCAAGCATCGCGCCGATCGGGTGGCGCGCGCCGTGGTGGCCGCGGGCCATCGCGCCACCCGCCTGCACGCCGACCGCTCGATGACGCAGCGCCGCGAGGCGCTCGACGGCTTCCGGAACGGCCGCTATCGCGTGCTGATCGCCACCGACATCGCGGCGCGCGGCATCGACGTGCCCGGCATCGCTCACGTCGTCAACTTCGACCTCCCGCACACGGCGGAGGACTACATTCATCGGATCGGGCGCACCGCCCGCGCCGAGGCGAGCGGCCGCGCCACGAGCTTCGCCGCTCCCGAGGAGCACGAGCAGCTACGCACGATCGAGCGGCACCTTGGACACTCGGTCCCACGGAATTAGCCCCCCGGCCACAGTGGCCGGGATTTACCGGAGCGTGAGGCTCCACAACACAGAAACAGAAAGAGGAACGTCATGGCACAGGGAACAGTGAAGTGGTTCAACGACGCGAAGGGCTTCGGGTTCATCACGCAGGAGGGTGGCGAAGACGTATTCGTTCACTTCAGCGCCATCCAGGCTCAGGGCTTCAAGAGCCTGTCCGAAGGGGATCGCGTGGAGTTCGAAGTGACTCGCGGCCCGAAAGGCCTTCAGGCGGCCAACGTCCGCAAGGCCTAGCCCTCACGCAACGGAAACCGGGGAGCATGAGGGGGTCGCCCCCCCTCATGCTGCAGCCCTCACGCGAATGAGGGCCGGGGGAGTTTGAGGGGGGTCTCCCCCTCAAAAAAGAAGAGCCCCGACGGTGGCTGCGGCGCGTTGTGACTTTCACTCGCGCGTCGCGCCGCCCCGCTGGTGAAGGCGGGACCGTCGGGGCCGGTGGTGCCTGGACTCCCAGGCGTTCCACCTGAAGCTAGCGTGGATCCTGCCTAGGAGGCAACCACCTCACAGATCACCGTAGGGTTACACATCGGCTGGATCACCTCCTATTCTCGGCAAGGCCGCCACGCGGGCCCAGTTCCCACCTACCCAGAACCGGATGCCGACTCCCGGCCCGGGGCTCGACCACGTCGACCGCCGGCGGAATTGTCGGCGGGGACGCTGCTGGAGCGCTGTGACGCTCCGGCCGATTTGTCCCAATCCTACACCGGCCCCGGTAACCTTCCAAACGCAAAGTGCCGCCCGCGACTACTTGATGACGATGCGGGTGCGATTCTTCTCCCACAGTCCGCTGCCGATGCCCTCGACCTTCCGGAGCTCTTCCGGCTTCTTGAACGGGCCGTGGCTGTCGCGATACTCGACGATCTTCTCGGCCACGCGGCGCCCGACGCCCTCGAGCTTCATCAGCTCCTTGACGTCGGCGGTGTTGATGTTGACCGGCGCGCCGACCGCCATCGATGCCGGATTCGGCTCGGTGTGCGACGGCGGTGCGGCGACGACCGGCCACGGAGCGAGGAAGGGCAACGCGACGAACGCGAGGACGAGAGCGGGGTGAATGCGACTCATGGAGTTCCTCCGATCGTGTTGGGGTTCACGGCATGCACTCGAGCGCTCGCGAGCACTGCCATTGAACCCGTCGACGAAGGAACGCGTCAACGTCCAATCATTCAGACATTTTCGTGAGCCGATCGAGATACGCCTGCCACTCGACCGGCACCAGTGACTTCTTTCGTGTGTTGCAGTCCTTGCAGGACGGAACGACGTTGCCGCGCGTCGATCGGCCGCCGCGACCCAGCGGCACGACGTGATCCATCGTCAGCGCGCGATGGCCGACGCGTCGGCGGCAGTACTCGCACACACCGTCGGCGATGCGGCGCTTCCACCAGTGGCTCTGGCGGAGCTCGCGCGCCTTGGCGCGCTCGCGTCGCAGCGCCGCGGGCTCGACGGGAAGCGCGAACTCACTCATGCGCGGCGAGCGCGGTCGACAGCTCTTCCCACTCGCGCATGAGCCACACCACTTGCTCCTCGGCGTGCTTGCGCTCCGCGGCCGCCGCGCGGACGCGCTCGCCGTCCGCGTAGAGCGCCGGATCCCCGAGCCGCTCGCCGATCTCCACGAGCCGCGCCTCGAGCGCGTGGATCTGGCGCTCGACCTCCTCGAGACGCCGCCGCAGCTCCCGCACCTCCTTCGTCACCCGCCCCGACGACTTCCTCGCCGCTTTCTCCGGGTGCGCGGGCTGGGTTGACGGCGGAGCGGGACGTGCGGGGAGGGGTCCGGGGCGAGTGGGGTTCCGAAGCCCCGCGACCCCTCCCCGCACGTCCCGCTCCGCCGTCGCCTCAGCCGCGGCGCGGGTCTTGGCGGCGAGGTAGTCGTCGTAGTTGCCTTGATGCACGACCAGCGAGCCGCGCGTGATCTCGACGATCGACGTCGCGATGCGGTTGATGAAGTAGCGGTCGTGCGAAATGAACACGATCGTGCCCGGAAACGCGGCGAGCGCGCCCTCCAGCACTTCGCGCGAGGCGAGGTCGAGATGGTTCGTCGGCTCGTCGAGGCAGAGCAGCGCGGCGGGTCGCACGAGCATCCTCGCCAGCGCGACGCGCGCCTTCTCGCCGCCCGACAGGACCGCGATCTTCTTCTCCACCGCGTCGCCCGAGAACAGGAACGCGCCCAGGATCGTCCGCAGTCGCGTCTGCCCCAGCTCCGGCGCCGCGGCCTCCAGCTCTTCCAGGATCGTCGCCGACGCGGTGAGCGCGTCGAGCTGGTGCTGGGCGTAGTAGTGCACCGCGACGTGGACGCCGAGCGCGCGCTCGCCCCGGTCGAACGGCAGGACGCCGGCCAAGATTTTCAGCAGCGTCGACTTACCGGCGCCGTTCGGGCCCACGAACGCCACGCGCATGCCACGCTCGACCTCGAAGTCGACGTCGGTATACACGACGTTGTCGCCGTAGGCCTTGTGGATCGAGCGGAGCGTCGCCACTCGCCGGCCGGTTCGCGGCGGCTGGGGGAAGCCGAAGCGGATCCCGCGCGCGTCGCGCTCGACTTCGACGCGCTCCAGGCGGTCGAGCATCTTGATCCGGCTCTGGACCTGCCGGGCCTTGCTGGCCTTGTAGCGGAAGCGCTCGATGAACCGCTCGATCTCGGCGACGCGCTTGGCCTGGTTCCGCGCCTGGGCCTGGAGCAGCTCGCGGCGCGCCTCCCGCTGGACGAGGTACTCGTCGTAGTCCCCTTGATAGACCGCCAGCTCGGACAGCCCGAGCTCGGCGATCGACGTGACCATCCGATTCAGGAAGTAGCGGTCGTGTGACACGAGCACCACCGTGCCCTCGTAGTCGACCAGGAACGTCTCGAGCCACTCCAGCGACTCGATGTCGAGGTGGTTGGTCGGCTCGTCCAGGAGCAAGAGCGACGGTCGCAGGAGCAGCAGCCGCGCCAGCGCCGCGCGCATCCGCCAGCCGCCGGAGAACTCGGTGAGCGGACGCGCGAAGTCCGCCGGGCGGAAGCCGAGGCCGCTCAGGATCGCCTTGGCCTCGCTCTCGAGCCGGTAGCCGCCCAGCGCTTCGAACCGATGCTGGAGATCGCCGTACCGCGCGGTCAGCGCTTCGCTCCGGTGGATCCGATCCACCGCCCCGGCGCCGCCGGCCACCGACGCCAGCTGCGCGGCGACCTCCTCCATCGCACGCTCGACCTCCCACACGTCGCCGAAGCCGGCGAGCGCTTCGCCGAGGACCGAGCCCTCCGCGCCGGCGCCCGCCTCCTGCGGGAGGTAGCCGACGGTCGTGTCGCGTGGCCGGCTGATGTGGCCGTCGTCTGGATCTTCGACCCCGGCGAGCAACCGGCACAGCGTCGTCTTGCCAGCCCCGTTCGGGCCGACCAGGCCGATGCGCTCACGCGGCGGAATCCTCCACGAGAGCTCGTGGAAGATCGTCTGCCCCGCGTAGCTCTTCGAGATCGCCTCGACCTGGATCATGCGCGCGGGCGGGGCCCGGGACGGCGTCCGCTCATCCCATACTCTGGATCTTCTCGGGCAGGACCTTGACGGTGACGCGAACCTCGCCCGGGCGGCGATGCGCGTAGCGCTCCTGGCCGGTGTACTTCTTCGCCAGCGCGTCGATGTGCGCGTCGGCGCCCTTCTCGGTCATCTCGACGACCCGGCCGCGGATCTGGATGTAGCGGTAGGGGTTGTCGGGATCCTGGATCGCGAGCGCGACCTTCGGGCTGCGTTGGAGGTTCTTGTCCTTCACCCGGCCGCGCGCGGTGTTGAACCGCACGTGCGTCCCGTCGTAGTCCACCCACACCGGGGTCACCTGCGGGGCGCCGTCGTGGCCGACGGTCGCGACGTGCGCGAACGCCTTCTTGGCGAGCAGATCACGATAGCTCTCCGGAACCGCTGCCATGGTCATCTCCCTCTTTCCGTTCGTTCAGCCTTCGTTGGTGGTCAGCTCGCCGGCCCGCATGTCGGCCATGGCGCGGAGCGCGAAGAGCATGCGGACCACGCACTGCTGGACGAGAAGCGCGTCCTGCGTGAACGGGTCCGCGAGCCACTCCCGGGCCCACTCGGCGTTCTCGGCGGCGAAGCCCAGCGTGGGCGACAGCGTCTGCAGGCGCAGCAGCAGGTCGTCGGATGGCAGCCCGCCGGCGCGCAGCCGCGTCACGGCCGCCGCCCGCACCGCCGCGTTCCAGATTCCGGTGAGCCCTTCGATGAGCGCCGCGTAACACGTCAGCTCGGCCTTGTCCTCGAACTGCTTCAGCATCGCCGGCACCAGGGGGTTCACCGCGGGATCGCCATCCTCGTCGACACCGAACAGCGGGCCGATCACCGGATCCGTTTGCGGCCGCGGAAGCCGCTCGAGGAGCTCGATGATCGCCGCCGCCGGCACCGGCGGCAACCTGGCCAAGCGCTCGAGAAGCGGCGCGTCACCCGCCATGATTCATCCTCCCACGCGAGTCGGCTCGCCGCGCACTTCTCCTCGGGCCAGGTCCTGGGCGCGCCCGGGCGGCACCAGCAGGACCGATACGAGCGCCACGACGCACACCACGAAGCCCACGACGAAGACCCCGTGCAGGGCGCTGACCATCGGCAACCCGGCGCGGAGCCGCTGCGACATCACGGCGCCCATCACCGACAGCCCCAGCGCGCCGCCGATCGACATGAAGAATTGCGTCATCGCGGTGGCGGCGCCGAGATCGCTGCGCGCGACCGCGCTCTGCACCGCGATCAGCATCGGCACGATGACGAGCCCCATGCCGACGCCGGCCAGTAGCGCGTCCCGCATGGCGCCGCCGGACGTGAGCGCGTCCGTCCATCGCGTGAAGAGCAGAAAAGCGCCGGTGAGGCACGCCATCCCGGCGGCCACCACGCCGCGGTACCCCACCCGCAGCACCAGCCGCGCGCTCACGACCGAGGTGGCCACCCAGCCGAGGACGAAGGGCGTCAGGACGATGCCAGCGCCGGTCGCAGTCGCGCCGGTCACCCCCTGCATGAACAACGGCACGAAGGACAGCGCGCCGAACATCGCCATGCCGGCGAGGAATCGAGTGACGACCGCCGCGACGACCATCCGGGTGCCGAAGAGGCGCAGCGGCACGATGGGCTCCGCCGCGCGCCGCTCGACCGCGAGGAACGCGACGAGGGCGACCGCGGCCGCGACCAGGAGGCCGATGACGTCCGCCCCCGACCACGATCCCGCCCGCCCCGCCTCGACGATGCCGAGCAGGAGCAGCGAGACGCCGGTGGCGAAGAGCGCCACGCCGGGATAGTCCATGGCCGGCCGCCGCGCGGGCGTCGGCACGCCTCTCAGCGCCGTCGCGATCGCCGCCATGGCGAGGGCGCCGAAGGGCAGGTTGACGTAGAACACCCAGCGCCAGGAGACGTGATCGGTCAGCAGGCCGCCGACCCACGGGCCAATGAGCGACGCGAAGCCCCACAGCCCCGAGATGTAGCCCTGCATCTTCGCTCGTCGCTCCAGGCCGAACAACTCGGCGATGATCGTGTAGCCGAGCGTCATCAGCGAGCCGGCGCCGAGCCCCTGCACCGCGCGGAACACGATCAGCTGCACCATGTCCTGGGCGGCGCCCGACAACGCCGACCCGACCAGGAAGATCGTCAGGCCGACCAAATACACGGCGCGCCGGCCGTAGAGGTCGGAGAATCGGCCCCAGAGCGGCATCGTCACGGTCTGGGTGAGCAGAAATCCGGAGAAGACCCAGGAATAGACGTCGAGACCGCCGAGGCTCGCCACGACCGTCGGCATCGCCGTCGCGACGACGGTCGACTCCATCGCGGCCAGGAAGATCGACAGCATGATGCCGAAGAGGACCCATCGCTTGGGCGACTCGTCCATCAGTGACCGCCGGTGCAGCCGGCGCACCGGCAGAGGGCGCGCAGCTCCGGGTAGGGATAGGCGCTCGCGTGACGGTCCGCCCACGTCACGCGTAGCTCGGCGTCCGCCTTCTTGATCGCCTCGGGCCACGCCATCTCGGGCGCCAGGGCTTCGAGCGCGGCACACCCACCGCACGGGCAGTCGCGGCGGAGTCGGTCGAAGGGGTAGATCGATCCGTGCCCATCGGCCCAGTCGACGCCGAGGGCATAGCGGCCGACCAGGTGCACGTTGCCGGGCACGCCGGGATCGGGCTGTCCGAACATCTTGAGGCCGGTCGTCTTCTTCACGTGCCGCCGCCGACCGCCGCGTGCGCCCGGCGCATCCCGGCGAGCAGATAGTGGACGGCGAGGTTCTGATACTCGCCCCACCCGCCGGCGCGGCGGCGAATCGCCACCTCGCTCAGCGTGCGCCCGCGGCCGTAGAAGTGCTCGATCGCCTTGCGGACGGCGAGATCGCCCGCCGGGCAGACGTCGCCCCGGCCCAGACAGCGCGCGAGAAACCAGTCCGCGGTCCAGCGCCCGAGGCCGCGAAGCGCGGTGAGCCGCTCGATCACGATCGGAGCCGGCGCGGCGGCGAGCGCGTCGAGGTCGAGCGCGCCGGCGACGACGGCACGCGCGAGATCACGGATGTACTCGGCCTTGCGCGTCGAGTACTTGAGCGCCCGGAGCTCCCGCGGTCGCGCCCGCGCGAGCCGCGCGGCGTCGGGGAACGCCCACACGGTGGCGCGACCGATTCGCACGGGGGTGCCGTAGCGGCGCACCAGCCGCGCGCGGCAGGCGAACGCGAACGAGAGGTTGATCTGCTGAGCGGTGATCGAGCCGACCAGCATCTCGAACGGCGTCGGCGCGAGCGTGGGGCGCAGCCCGTAGAGTGGCTCGACCAGCGGCGCGAGCGCGGGATCGGCCTTCGCCATCCGGTAGAAGCCGACGAGGTCGAAGTCGAGCCCGAGGATGCGGCGCACCTCCGCGGTGGCGGCCGCGCCGATCGCGGCGGCCTCGGTTCCGGGCACGTGAACGACGATTCGCGCGTCGTCCACCGGGCCGCGCCAGCGCACCTCGTACGGCACGAGCCGTCCGTGGTGCCGCAACACGCGCCGGAACACGTCTCCGGCGATCAGATTCGCCGGATCCTCTCCCCACAGGTGGTAGCGAGCGAGCGTCCCGCCAGCGTCGAGCGGACCGTCCGGAGTGAGAACGACGTTCATCGGATGATCACGCGGGTTTCGAGTGTACCAGAGAGTCGCCCGCCCCTCCTACGCCGGATCCTGGCGACCGATGGACCTCACCGACCACGGCTGGTCGTGCTTCACGCTGAACATCGCGAGCGGGCGCCGATGAGCCGGAGCCTCGGTGGAACGGGCTCACCGTGACCAGCTTCGAGTGGGACCATCGCATCGTCGATACGTCGACGATGTTCGCGGCGCGACGTCGCCTGCATCGGCCTCGCCTCGCGACCGCCCGCGGAGTTCGTGGCGGCGGTCCAGGGCGCCGCGCCGGCGGTGGAGGTCGAGACGGTCGAGCTTGGGCGCCGCCTCACGCGGTGACGCGAACACGCCGCGCCCGCGTCAGTGGCGGAGGTGGTACGGGACGTCGGTGACGATGACGTTCTTGCGGAAGAGCATCGCGCCCTTGATCAGGAACGCCGTCTGGTTGTGCAGGCCGAGCTGCCACCAGCGGGCCGGGATGAATTCCGGCAGCACGATCGTCACCACGTGGTTCTCGCCCTGCGCCTGCAGGTGGTCGATGTACTCGGTCAGCGGTCCGAGCAGCGAGCGGTAGGGCGAGCTCAACACGATCAGCGGGATGCCCATCCCGTACTTGCCCCATTTCTCCTCGAGCCGGCGCGTCCGCTCCGGATCGGTCTCCACGAACACCGCCTTCGCGTTCGGCGAGAGCGACTGCGCGTACTGGATGGCCTTGACGACGCCCCGGTGGATGTCGCCGACCAGCACGAGCACCGTGTTGGTCATCGGCGGCGGCGGGGCGAAACCGTCGAGCGAGAGCTGGACGGCCACCTCTTCGTAGTGGCGGTGCACGGTGACGAACACGACGACCAGCGTCGGGATCAGGATCACGACGATCCAGGCGCCGTGGGTGAACTTCGTCGCGGCAATCGTGATCATCACCAGGCCGGTCACCAGGGCGCCGACGGCGTTGAGCCACCAGCGCCACCGCCACCCGTCCTCCTTGAGCCGCAGCCAGCGGCGCACCATGCTCGCCTGCGAGAGTGTGAAGGAGAGGAACACGCCGACCGCGTAGAGCGGGATCAGCTTGTGCGTGTCGCCGCGAAAGATCACCAGCAACACGGCGGCGAGGCCGCTGAGGATCAGGATGCCGTTGGAGAAGACGAGCCGATCGCCCTGGGTGGCGAACTGACGCGGGATGAAGCGGTCGCGGGCCAGGAAGAACGACAAGCGCGGGAAGTCGGCGAACGAGGTGTTGGCGGCCAATAACAAAATGAGCATCGTGACCACCTGGATCTCGTAGTAGAGCAGCCCGCCGCCGAACACGTGACGCGCGAGCTGCGAGATGACGGTCTCCTCGGCGCGCGGCGTCAGGCCGAAGTCGTAGGCGAGGAAGGTGATGCCGAGGAAGAGCACGATGAGGATGACGCCGAGGCACGTGAGCACCACCCGCGCGTTGTGCGCTTCGGGCGGCTTGAACGCCGGCACGCCGTCCGAGACCGCCTCGACCCCGGTGAGTGCCGTGCACCCGGAGGAGAACGCCCGGAGCAGCAGCAGGAGCCCGATGCCCTCCAGCCCCGGCGGGTGCCGCTGGTAGGGCGCTTCGGGGATGAGGTCGAAGGTCGCGCCGAGGCCGCCGTAGAGGATCAGCACGCCGAGGCTGCCGATGAACAGATAGGTCGGCGCCGCGAACAGCTTCCCCGACTCCCGGATCCCGCGCAGGTTGGTGACCGCGATGCCCACGACCGCGACGACGCAGAGCCAGGTGCGATAGGGAAAGAGCGACGGGGCCGCCGAGGTGAGGGCGGCGACGCCGGCCGCCACGCTCACCGCCACCGTGAGCACGTAGTCGATGAGCAGGGCCGCGCCCGCGATCAGGCCGGCGGGCACGCCGAGGTTGTCCTTGCTCACGATGTAAGCACCGCCGCCCTGCGGGTACGCGCGGATCGTCTGGCGATACGAGCTGACGACGATGGCGATCAGGACCGCGATCGCGATGCTGATCGGGATCGAGTAGCTCAGGGCGACGGTGCCGGCCTGGACCAGCACCAGCAGAATTTCCTCGGTCGCGTACGCGACGGAGGAGAGCGCGTCCGACGCGAAGACCGCCAGTGCGATCGTTTTTCCGAGTCGCTCGTGGCGTGACTGCGCGGTGGGGAGCGGAGTCCCGACGAAGAGACGCTTCAGCCGGTGAAGACGCACGGAGCCCATGATACGACGGCCCGCACGGAGACGACCCTAAAACGGCTGGGGCTGCCGGTGCTGGTCCGCGATGTTCTCGAACCGCGCGTAGTGCGGCAGGAACACGACGTCCACCGAGCCAGTCGGCCCGTTGCGCTGCTTGCCGACGATGACTTCGGCGATGTTCCTCTCGTGCTCGGGCAGGTCGTCCCGATACATCGCCGGCCGGTACAGGAAGAGGATGAGGTCGCTATCCTGCTCGAGCGCGCCTGATTCACGAAGGTCCGACAGCTGCGGCTTTTTCTGCTCGCGAGTCTCGACCGCTCGAGAGAGCTGTGAAAGCGCGACCACCGGCACGGTCAGCTCTTTAGCGAGTGCTTTCAGCGACCGCGAGATCTCGGCGATCTCCTGCTGTCGGTTGTCGAGGTTGCCGCGCCCACGCATCAGCTGTAGATAGTCGATGATCACCAGATCGAGGCCGTGCTCGGCCTTCATGCGCCGTGCCTTGGCTCGGGCTTCGAGCACCGTGAGGTTCGGGCTGTCATCGATGAAGATCGGCGCTTCGCTGAGGCGTCCGGCCGCCGCCGTGAGCCGCGTCCAGTCCGACGCCTGCAACCGGCCGGTGCGCACCGACTGCGAGTCGACCTTCGCTTCCGCACAGAGCATGCGTTGCACGAGCTGCTGGGCCGACATCTCGAGGCTGAGGATCAGCACCCGGCTCCGCAGAATGATACCGACGAATTGCGCGATGTTGAGTGCGAAGGCCGTCTTCCCGGTCGACGGGCGGCCCGCGATGATGATGAAGTCGGAGGGCTGAAATCCCGACGTCATGACGTCGAGCTTCTCGAAGCCGGTCGCGACGCCGGTGACGTGTTCCTTCCGCTCGTAGAGACGCTCGATGTACTCGAAGGTGTTCCGGAGGATCTTGCCGATGGGGAGCGCGCTGCCTTCCAGACGGCGCTCGGCGAGGCTGAAGATCTTCCGCTCGGCGTCGTCGACCAGGCTCTGCACGTCTTCCTTGGCCTCGAACGCCTGCGCGATGATCTGGCTCGAGGTCTGGATCAGCTCGCGCAGCACCGCCGAATCGCGGACGATCGCCGTGTACGACGAGAGGTAGGCCGAGATCGATCCCTGCTCGACGAGCAGGGCCAGCGCGGCCTGGCCGCCCGCGAACTGGAGCTGATCGCCGCGCCGGAGCTCTTCGGTGAGCGTCAGTACGTCGACCGGCTCGCCGCGGTCGAACAGGGTCAGCATCGCGTGATAGATCGCGCGATGGCTCTCGGTGTAGAAGTCCGAGGGCCGGAGCACCTCGATCACGCGCGGGAGCGTCTCGCGGCCTTCCATGAGGACGGCGCCGAGGACCGCACGCTCGGCGTCGAGGTTGTGCGGCGGGATTCGGACCGGCACTTCGAGGCGGCTCATGGACGCAAGTCACTGCAGAGCATGTGCGACGATCACTCAAGCGCGAGAGGGCCGCGCGCGTCAACAAAAATCCGCGACGCGGCGCTTTTGGTGGATGAGTCCGTGGACATCTGGTGGATAGGACACCAAACGCCGTGGATGGTGCGTGGACAGCGTGTGGACGCCGACGTCGACGGGGCTTCGAAGATCGGCGGTCGCCGTCGCCCTATTCGCGGGCGACGGTGACCCGCAACTGCGCGGTGACTTCCGGATGCAGGCGCATGGACACGCTGAATTCGCCGAGCGTCTTGATCGGCTCGTCGAGCGTGATGCGCCGCCGGTCGATCTTGAGGCCGTGTCCGACGAGAAAGTCGGCGATGTCCTGCGACGTGACGGAGCCGAAGAGCTTGCCCTCCTCGGAGGCCTGGCGGCGCTCCTCGTAGACGAGCGCCTCGACCCGCGAGCGGAGAGACTCGGCGTCCGCTTTGGCGCGGTCGGCCTTCGCGTCCTGCTGCGTCTTGATGTGCTCCAGGTTCTTGAGGTTGCCCGCGGTCGCGGAGAGCGCGAGCTTCTTGGGGATCAGGAAATTCCGCGCGTAGCCGTCGGACACCTCGCGAACCTCGCCGCGGCGCCCGACCTTCGACACGTCGTCCAGCAGGATGATCTTCATGGTCGGGCGCTAATCCGCAGCCAGGTACGGCAGCAGGGACACGGTGCGCGCGCGCTTGATCGCGTGCGTGACCTGGCGCTGATGCCGTGCGCAGCTCCCGGAGATCCGCCGCGGGATGATCTTGCCGCGCTCACTCACGAAGCTTCGCAGCCGGCGGACGTCCTTGTAGTCGACCAGGTCGACCTTGTCGACGCAGAACTTACAGACTTTGCGCCGGCCGAACCGGCGGCGTTTGACGGGCTTCTGGGCTGACGGGGGAATGGCTCGCTCCTTCCTCGGCTTCTACGCTCGGTCGTATTCGTTAGAACGGGACGTCATCGTTGCTCGAGCCGCCGCCTTCTTCGGCGAAGGACTCGGCGGCCGGCACGGTCGCCGGCGCCGCGGTGCGGCCGCGACCCATGAACTGGACGCGCTCGGCCACCACCTCGATGACGGTCCGCTTGCCGCCGTCCTTGGCTTCCCACTCGCGCGTCTGCAGCCGGCCCTCCACGAGAATGGGACTACCCTTGTCGAGGTACTCTCCACAGCTCTCGGCCTGCTTTCCCCACACGACGACCGTGAGGAAACAGACCTCTTCGCGCTTCTCGCCGCCCTGGGTCGTGTAGTTACGATTCACGGCCAGCCGCAAGTCGGCGACCGCGGTTCCGCTGGGAGTGTAGCGAAGCTCGGGTTGCTTGGTGAGGTTACCGATCAGGAAGACTTTGTTGAGGCTCGCCATCTACCGACCTCCTCAGGCGCCCGCGACTTCCTCAGGCACCTCTTGAGTTTTCGCCGGCCGAGCCCTCTTGCGGATCGGAATCCGCGTGCTGAGGAAGCGCAGCACGTTTTCGTTGAGGCGGACCTGCCGTTCGAATTCCTTCACCATGGACGGCTCGGCAGAAACTTCGAAGACCGCGTACGTCCCTTCCCGCTGCTTCTTCATGTCGTACGCAAGCCGGCGCTTTCCCCAGTTGTCGACCTTGGTGACTTCGGCGCCGACCGTCTTGAGTTGTTCGCCGAGCTGCGCGAGCAGGGCGGCGACTTCCTCGTCGGTCGGACGCGGATCAACGATCACGAGTATCTCGTACGGTCGCAGTTCTCACTCACCTCCTCTTGAGCCCGAGTCGAGCGCCTAACCGTATCAAACATCCCCCGACGGTGCAAGGTCAACGCCGCAAAAATCATACAGAAGTTGGGCGGAGCAGGGGGAGGCAGGGCACGAGCGGGCCGCGAGGCCCGCTCGGCCCGTCGAAAGGGGGGCGAAGCCCCCCTCCGAGCGTCTAGTACATGTCCCCGTGCGGCATCGCGGGCGCCGCTGCCGGCTTGTCCTCCGGGATATCGGTGATGAGCGCCTCGGTCGTCAGTAGCAACGACGCGATCGACGCCGCATTTTGCAGCGCCACGCGCTCGACCTTGGTCGGATCGATGATGCCCGCCTGGATCATGTCCACGAACTCCATGCTGTCGGCGTCGTATCCGCGGGACGGGGTCGCCTCGTTCTTCACCTTCTCGACGATCACGCTGCCCTCCAGGCCGGCGTTCTCGACGATCTGGCGAATCGGCTCCTCGAGCGCGCGCTTCACGATCAGGGCGCCGACCTTCTCGTCACCCTCGGCCTTCACCCTGTCGACGGCCTTGGACGCCCGCAGCAGGGCCACGCCGCCGCCCGGCACGATGCCCTCCTCGACCG
>Ga0209056_10002822_pt1 | contig 18624 bp, 20 predicted proteins | sample GraSoiAngelo_114_FD_185876 | JGI IMG/M metagenome (GOLD analysis project Ga0209056, IMG submission 185876) | Grasslands soil microbial communities from the Angelo Coastal Reserve, California, USA - 14_0903_13_40cm (SPAdes) (version 2) | ecosystem: Environmental > Terrestrial > Soil > Grasslands...
CTCCAGAGGGAAGGCCATGTTACCGTAGACTGTCATGTGCGGATACAGCGCATAACTCTGGAACACCATCGCGATGTTCCGCTCCTTCGGATCCAGATCGTTCACCAGGCGATCCCCGATGTAGATCTCTCCTCCGTCTGCCTCTTCGAGCCCAGCGATGCATCGGAGGGTCGTCGTCTTGCCACAGCCTGAAGGGCCCAGGAGGACGACGAATTCCTTGTCGCGAACCTCGAGGTCCAGGTTCTCGACAGCAACGGTCCCTTCGAACTCCTTCCGGAGGCCCCGGATCTCCACGCGCGCCATTGGTCGAGCGGCAATCGCCGGGCTCGGTAATAGAGTTTCACCGAAGGCCTTACGCCGGATCAACGGCCGTTCGCCATCTGTCCCGTCAAGATCATCTGCGTCCCCGTCGCAGCGGCGATATGGCGCTGGTCTGCATCCACGATGTCACAGGCCGTCATCGCGACCGTGCGACCGCGAGAGACAATCCTTCCCTTCGCGGTCAGTTTCGCGTTCCAGACCGGTCGCAGGAAGTTGACGTGGAGCTCGAGCGTGGCGAACGACTCCCCCTCGTCGAGGGTCGAGGCCAGGGCGATCCCCATCGCCGCGTCCGCGAGATCGCACAGGATCCCTCCATGGAGGGTCCCCATCGGGTTCGCGTGACGGCCATCCGCGACGTACGCGAAATCCGCCGTCCCGTCTCCCGCACGGATTAGCGTGATGCCAAGCGCCGTCGCGACCGGTGGTGGGGCGATCCGACCGCTCGCGTAGTCGTCAACCTTCTTCCGCATCCTTCGGACCTCAAGGTCGGGACCGCGGGCGAGCCCTAATCCTTTTCCGAGATCACTTGGAGACGAGGACTTGAATCTCCGTGTGGGACCAGGCCTTCTTGTCCGTCCACGGGTTGCCCGAATAGACTTCCCGCCAGGTCCGCGTCCGCTTGATCGTCTTGTCCTTCTTCCGCCAGCGCAGCCAATCGGACAATCCATGGTAGATGACCCGCGCCGCGACGACGTCGGGGTCGAAGGTCACGGTCGCGATCGGCGAGGCGGGGAACGTTCGAACGCGCACCTTGCCCTCTCCCTTGACGCGACCTCGCACTTCGATGGAAAGATCGAAGCGGTAGGCCTTTCCCGCATCTTCCTCGGAGAAGAACCACTTTCCCGTGTTCAATCGTTTCGCCTTCGCCCACTTCGCCAGTCGCTCCCACTCGGATCGGATTCGTCTCTCGTTGAAGGGCCCCACGAAGCGGACCGACACGACTCGGTACTTGAGCGTCGTCTTGATTGCGAAGTCAACGGCCACGGCGTTCTCCCGGGGCTCCGGAGACCCTCGCAACGGATAGCTTTGCCGCCCGAGGCCCGTCTCAGCGGAGAGAGTTCTTCCAGGCGGAAGGGACGCGACCGGAGTAGACGATCTCCTTCGCCCCGAGAAAATCTCCCAGGCGCTCGATCGTCTCCGCGACCTTCGAGGCGACCTCCTTGTCCCGGGGAGCGCCCGGTTCCGCGTGGACCGAATTGATCACGAGCCTGTCGTCCTTCCGGTCCATCTGAGGGTCCAGCCGGCCGATGAACCGCTCCCCCCAGAGGATAGGGAGGACAAAGGACCCGAATTTTCGTTTGGCCTCGGGCAAGAACTGTTCGTGGACATAATGGAAGTCGAATAGTCTCCTCGTCCACTCTTGGACGGCTAATAGGTTGTCGAACGGAGCGATCAAGGACATCCGAGGATCCCAGCCGTCGAATTCCAACGATTCCAGGAGCGAGAGGTCCCGATCGTGGACGTACAGGTCGCCCCGGCCACCGAACTCCTCGACGTGCACGCGATGGATTCGGGATTCCTCCATCAAGCCGTCCAACGCTCTTTTCAGATTCAGGTAGCGACCGCGCAGAAAATAGCGATTGATATTGGACGGGGACGCCACACCGAGGGCTCGAATGGACCGCTCGGTACCTTCGCGCTCGGCCTCTTCTTCCGACAGCGCCTTCCTTTCCACCCAGCGCGGGAGGAACTGTTCGGGCAATCCCCAGATATTCCGGTTCCGATCGTGGCCGACGATCATCACCTCTCCCTTCATTTGCAGGTGGAAGAGCATGGTGGAAAGATCGCTCCCGAAGCCCCATCCGTCCGCGCTTCTCTTGCGTCCGGCGTAATCCCGGAATTCATTCAGTTGGAGAGGCCCCCTCTTGAGTTCTCGCAGGATTTTCTTCCGTAACTCGGAATGCTGGGCCAGGAACTTCCGTGCTCGGTCCCTCCAGCCGCCCCAGGACTTCGACAGGGATCCCGGATACCTTCGCATCAGCGAAAGGTGGAGCGGATAGTCCTCCGTGAGCACGATCGAAGCGGCGTGGGACCAATGTTCGAAAACTTTCTTCTCGTCCCACAGGAGCTTGTCCAGGTCCGACGTCCGGAAGTTGCCGACCCGGCTCCAGAGGGCGAGGTGATGCGATGGAGCGACCACGGGGACGGGATCCCACTGAACGAAGCCGAGGTCGCGGATCACCGAGACGATGGCTTCCATCGCAGGGTCCGTCGACAACTTGCCCGCAAGATGTTGCTTCGTGACCGCGAGACGCCGTGCGCCTTCGATTGAAGCCGAGAGGGCCGGTTCGCCCAAGGAATCTGGAGCCGCGACATCTTGCCGGTCTATTAGCGTTGGGATTTGCGAGCGGCACCTGAAAGAGTTCGAGAAGGCCGTGGGCGCCGCGAGGGATCCAGAGCTCGATCCAGAAGTCGCTGGCTACGGTAGCCTTCCGGACAGAACGTACGCCGGCTCCAAGGCGTTCTCTCCGTGTCGGACATCAGAATAGGGCCAGGTGGCCGCCGTACGCCCCCTTCTGTTCTGACGGCATTGGACTGAGCGTCCTACCTGGCGCGCTGCGCCTGCTTGGACTTGCTCCGGTGGGGTGTCGCCGTCTCACCAGATCCCGCGTCAACGTCACCGCCGGGCGGATCATCCTCGACGCGGGCTGTGTCGTTTCTGCGCCCTTGCCGGTCCTCTCGGGCCCCCCGCTTGCACGGGGCCACCGTTCCGAGGGAGGGGGGACGTTCCTCAGCGGCCCCGAAGGGCCACCGTCGGCCGTCCGCGGTCTCCTGGCCGCGCGCGCCATCCATGGAGGTCTATTTGGAGTTGCCGACGTATGGGGCTCCGAGTCCGCTACCGCGCAAAACTCAAATATCGAAACGGCCTGGGAACCCGGAGGGAAGAGACCCTGCAGCCATTCCGGACCGAGACGGGCTTACGGTTGGTCTTGATGTCCCTGGCCGTTGCGACGGTGGGCATCGTATGGCCTCGACTGTTCGTTGCCACCGTGTTGGCTGATCCCTATTCGAATTCCCTTTTCTTGCGTGTAGCGGTGCTCGGGAGCCTCACCCTGGGGCTCGGAGGTGGAACGGCCCTCCTTGGCTTCGCCGGAATTGCGATTGTGGAGCGAAACCGGGGACGGACCGAAGAGCCTACGAGGCGAAAGTGGGACCGACCGCGGCTCGCAGCCCTAGCGTCTATTGTTGCGGGTGGACTCTTCTTCCTTCCAGGACTCATCGTGGGTTTCGTCTATCTCCCAGGCTATGTTCGACTCGTTTTCGCCGTGCAAATTGCCGGATGGCTTGCGCTTTCGGTGTCCGTCGGGGTGTACCTCTTCCTGACGGCGCGACGAATCGACCAGGCGGTCTGGCGTCTGAGCCTGATCGCCCTCGCCTTCGGCCTCGCGGCCGCGGGACTGACCACGATCCTCACGATCGCAGCGCAGACCGGGTATTTTCTCTCCGACTTTGACGCCGCCATGATCCTCAACCTCTCGATCCCGATGTTCGGGATTCTATCGCTCCTCACTTGGATTGTCGTCTATGCACGGATCCTCGGGAAATTCCCATTCACCACGCGCGCGACGATCGCGGTAGGTCAGGCCTAATCCTATAAGTCCTCCGAGCATCGCGGGCCCGTGGCCGGTGCCCGGCGAGTCCTCTTCGCGAACTCGATCTACCACCTCACGAACGACGGTGCGGTGACGGTGATTGCCGGCCAAATCACGATCCTCCAGACGCAGTTCGCCTTCGGCGCCCTCGAGACCGGCCTGCTCAGCGGCACGGCCCTGCTGATCACCGCCCTTTTTCAGGTCGTCTTCGGAGCGATGTCGGACCACCGCGATCCCACCCGGTTCCTGCCCCTCGGCGTCGTCATCTTGGGGGTCGGGTCTATGCTCGTTGCCACATCCTCCAATTTCTGGATGTTGCTCGTCCTCGTCTCCTTATCCCGGATCGGGGCGAGCTTCTACCATCCCGTCGGCATCTCGTGGATCGGCCGGGAGTTCAAGGGACCGGAACTCGACCGGGCGATGGGCTTCCAGTCCGCGTTCGGCGACACGGGTGTCATCCTCGGCATGGCGACGACCTCGATCGTGGCCTTCGCCCTCGGATGGAGGTGGCCGTTCCTCCTCTGGGGAGGGATCAATCTCGGCGCGGCCGCGGTCGCGTCGTGGCTCGTCCGGCGTGATCGGGCCCCGCCAAGCCCGACAGGTCTCAAGCCGGACTACGTCCAGATGATCCGCGACGTCAAACTCTGGATCTTCCCGCTCGCGCTCGGAGGAGCCGCCTTCTCGATCTTCTCGACCTTCGGCCCGCCGCTGCTGCACCACCGATTCGGCTTCGACGACATCACGTCGGCCGTGGGCATCGCTATCTGGATCCTCGCCGGCGCCTCCGTCGCGTTCTCCTTCGGCCGCGTGAGTCGACGGTTCGGGCGATATCGCACCTTGGTCGCCAGTTACGCGTTCATCGGGATCGCGTGCCTCGTGGGGGTCGCCTCCGGGAGCGTCGGCGTCGCCCTCGCCTTGTTCTGGACGCTTGGCTCCGCGGTCTTCGTCACCTATCCGGCACTCTTCTCGTTCGTGGCCGAGGCGAGCCATCGGCGCCTCCAGGGCGCCGCGTTCGGCCTCCTCTTCGGCTTCCAGCTGCTCGGCGGATCCCTGGGCTCCTTCGCGGCGGGCAGTCTCGCGTCCGCCTTCCGGACGGTCGGAGACTTGGAGTCCACCGCTCCCTTTTACCTGCTCGGGTTCCTCGCCCTCACGGGGTTCGCGTACCTGATCGGGATCCGACGACGAGTCCGGGACTCCGGCGCGGCGTCCCCGGCGGCGGTCCCGGTCTTCTGAGTCATCGGAGAAGCGGCTTGGGGACCGACAGGAATCGGGCGACGACGCCAATCGCGACGCCTAGGATCGCGGGCAAGACGCTCGCGAGCAGCGAGAATTCCTCCCGCCGGAGGTTCACGAGCAGGAAGAGCAGGAGCGTGAAGAACCCCGCTCCCGAGCCGAGGAGGATGACGATCCGACCGAGGCGGACGCGGTCCTTCCAGATCAGATAGCCGCCGAACATGACCGTGAAGCCTCCGAGGGACGCAATGGCGATGAAGGCGTAGGCTAGGACGATCAAGAACGCGGCGTTTCCGAACACCCCTTCGAGGAGTGTGAAGAACCGGTCGACCGAGCGGACTCCGGTATAGCCGCTCACGAGGAGTAGGGCTCCGGCGAGGCCGGCGAGCAAGGCCGCCTCGGCATTGGGGCGCACGGGCTCACCGCGCTTGGAGGATCTTCAGCAGCGCGTTGAGATTGTCCGGATGCGCCTCGAAATATTTTCGAACGGGCCCCAGCTCCTGATTGAGCCCGGCGATGACCCCCGCCTTCAGGTCCTTCGGATGCAGCTCCGCGCTCGCGTAGGCCTTGGCGAGAACGTCGAAGGAGTCGTATACGACATCCCCACCGAACTTCGCGTCGCGGGGGATCATCAGTCTCGCCCGCCGCGGGAAGAGGATCAGCCGGGCCATTTCCAAGACCGGATTTCCTTTCGTCTCCTTCGGCGGACAGAAAGCCTTGCTGATTTTCCGCTCCACCTCCTGGGGCGAGTCATTCAGCAGGATGCTCGAGTCCGGTCGCGACTTCGACATCTTCCCCGCGATGAGGTCCATGCGACCGCCGCCGTCGAGCGAAGGGAGGAGCGGCGTGTGCAACGCGACGACCTGTTTCCATCCGAGCTTCGGCGCGACATCGCGGTACAGCATGTGCGCGTGCCGCTGGTCCATGCCACCGAGGGCGAGATCCAGGTCCATCCAATGGATGTCCGCGACCTGCATCGCCGGATAGATGAGCATCGACGCGTCGAGGTCCGCCTCCTCTTCCTTTCGGCCCATGATCGTCAGGGCCCGCCGGATCCGCGCGACGGTCGACGCCTTCGACACGCGAATCACGTTCTGCCAGTACTCCGGGTGCCGGACGAACTCGTTCGCGTAGAGGTACTCAACCGCATGCGGCACGCCAACGGCGCGGAAGCCGTCTTTGAAATATTCCGCACAAACGCGCAGGGCGTCCAGGTCCCCTCCGAGTTTGTCGTTGATATACGCGTGCCAGTCCGCCAGGTAGATGATTGCGTGGAAACCCGCGTCAACGAGATCCGTGACCTTCGAACCGATCACGAACGCGGTCCCGATGTGCATGAGCCCCGACGGCTCGAGGCCCACGTAGGCCCGCGGGGTCCCGCCGCGGTCCAGGAGCGCCCGCAGTTCCGGACGCGTCACGGCCTCCTCCGTGCCGCGGAGCACGCGGTCCGCGCGCTCGTCGATGGCCATCGGGCCCACGCATCCGGGATGCCCGGGATAAACCTATTCGCGCCTTCGCGTGGCCTCGCGTACCTTCCGCGCCGCGTCGGAAGTCTTTTCCGCGATCTTGGTCACGGCAGGACGGACGACCGCCGCGGTCTTGTCGGCGACGGTTCGGGCGGCCCTCGCCGTCCCCTGGGCGGCCGGCCTCAGGCGGTTGGCGACCTCGCCCGCGGTTCGCACCGTCGTCTCGGCAAAAGGTTGGACCGCTTTGTCGATCTCCTGGACGGCGGGCTGCAACGCATTCATGATCCGCTCCATCGCGGGCTCGACTTCCTTCGATGCTCGACCCAGCGCCTCGACGCTGACATCGATCGCTCGCGTGGCCGCGTTCCGGGCCTCCTTGACCCAGCGGCCAACATTGCTCCGGCGGGCTCCGCAGACCGGGCAGTAGACACCTCCCAGCGGGAAGTCCGACCCACACCGCACACATTTCGCATCGTCCATTTCATCACCGAGGATTCAAAGAGGTCATCCCTCAAGTAAATTTCGATTCACGACCTAGCCTGAGGGCGGACCTCCACATCGGCGGCCGCATGCACAATCCCGGGGGCGTAGGACTTCACGATCCGCGTCCGGATCGAGGCGACCTGCATCCAGTGAGCGCGCGCGGCCGAAGCGAGTCGGCGCGTCATCGCTTCGGGGAACTGCTCCTTCGGACCGAGTTCATGATACACGATGGTCCCCCGCCCCCGGAGGGCGCGGAAGGCTACGTCGAGGTACTCGCGGGCATCGAAGTGTCCCAAGATCACCCAGTCCGCGACTCCGTGCGGCATGACAAGGCGACAATCCCCCTGAAGCGGGACGACGTTCGTCACCCGGTTCAACCGCAGGTTTCGAACCAGGTAGGCGTAGCTCGTCGGATTGAGCTCGCATGCGTAGATGCGTTCCGCGCGACCTCGGGCCGCGATGGGCAACGTGAAGTAGCCGATGCCCGCGAAGAGATCGGCGACCACGGCGCCCGGTCGAATCCTCCCCGCGATCGCGCTCCGCTCCTCGGTGTTTCCCGCGGAGAACATCACCTGCGCGACATCGAGCGCATACCGGACTCCGGCCTCGACGTGCACCGTTTCGGTCCCGTCGCCCCACAGCACGCGGACGTCCGGCGTGCGCAACGGTCCGTGAATTCCCGATCGATCTTCGAGGACGGTCTGCGCCTTGAGGACCCACCCATAGATCCGCCCGATCTCCTTGGCATACTCCTGCGCAGCGGGGCGGAGCCGGAGGACGACGATATCCCCGACCCGCTTCCATCGACGGGGCGCGAGATCCAGCGGAATTCCGGATGACTGCAAACGTTCGTGCAATACCCGTTGCGGATCTCGCAGCGATGCTCGCGGGGCAAGCCGCGCTTCCGTTTCCCATCGAGCCGCGAAGTCCGACAAGGAGAAGGAGGGCTCGCGGAGGACGGGAATGAGGACCTCGTGCCCTCGTTTCGTAATCTTCACCGAGGGATCCACGAGGCCTTGGGTCCGGAGCTTCCCGAGGATGTTGGCGGCTTGTTCGGGCCGCACCGCCAGGACTCGCATCGCCTGGACGAATGGAATCGCGGGCTTCACTCTTTTTTCGTGGATGCTCTCCGCGATATCTATATGAGGGGTGACCTTCTTCGGCGCGTTACATGCGGGCCCTCGCCCTGGCCCTTTCCCTCCTTCTGCTCGCCGCGTTCCTCGCGCCCTTGTCCGCGGGCGAAGACTTCGGCACCGTCGGTAAGGTGAACAAGCTCATCGACATCCAAGACACGCCGCAGCTCGCGCCGGGCGAGAGCGGTCGCGTCCGGTTCCTGTTCAATTCGACATATTCGGAAACGATCCTGAATGTCCGTCTCAATGCGAGTATCTATCGTTACGCAACGATCGACGAAAGCATCGCGGTCGACACCTCGTGGACGTATCCCTATCCACGGATTGCGCAGACCGGCAGCCGAGAGTGGGTGTGGACCAACGCGTCCATTCTCCCAGGAACCTCGACGCCACTGGAGTTCACGATCCTCACCGCGCCGGACAGCCACGAGATGCCGCACGGAACGATCTTCTCCCAGTCGAGCTACTTCCTGCGGTTCTGGCTCGAATTCAACGGGACGGTGAATGGCAACTCGACGCGGTTCCGCATGGCCTCGCCTGGCTTCTTCACGACAGAAGCCTGGAAGCGAGCGACGAGCGCGAACTACACGAATCCCTGCAAACCGCCTGGGTGCCGCGGCAACGTCAACTTGACGGTGCTCGGGGTCGACGGCATCCTCCCGGATTCGGCCTTCGGGGTGAAAGAGCCGATCCCGCGATGGCCGTTCTATCTGCTCGTCGCCCTCGTGGTCTTCTTCCTCCTCCTGGCCTTCCTCTTCTGGGTCGAGGAGAACCCCGGCACGTTCCCCCGGGTCGAAACGTGGTGGGCGCGGACCCGCGGGCGGCTCGCGCGGACGATCGCGCCCCTCCGGCCGCACCGACGTTCGAAGACGTGACGGGAAAGGTTTTTAGTCGCGCCCCCTTTGCTCGCGCACCATGGCCGAGGTCGCCTTCCCGCGGGCCATCGCCTTCTGGTTCTACGCCCTCAGCTTCGCCGCGGGAGTCATCTTCTACATCGTCTGGGGCCTCTCCTACGGCTCTTGGAACCTGCTTCGCTCGGAATGGGTCGGGGCCTACGCGGTCACGATCGTCCTGGTGGGTTTCGGCCTCGTCGGGATGCTCCTCTATCGAAAGTAGGCCGGCGAGACCTCAGTAGGCTTTCGCGGCGTACACGACCTGTTTCGTCCGCTCCCCGCAGACGATGCACTTGCCGTCGAACGGCTCCGGGTAGAACGGGGTCCCGAGCACGCTCATGCCCGTCTTCTCGCCGATCGCTTTCCCGCACGATTCCTTGCCGCACCATCCCATCCGGTTGAAGCCGTCGCGGGCATCCGCCAAGGAGGTGATCATGAACGTGTTGTCCTTCATCAGCTTGTCCGCGCGATCCCACATCGCGACCTGCATCAGGTCCAGGACGGAGCGGAGCCGATCAGGCAGGCCCTCGCGGGGCAGTTCCCGCTTCTCCCCCGTGTCTCGTCGCACGGCGGTGACGACGTTCTTCGCGAGATCGCGGGGCCCGAGCTCGATGCGCAAGGGCACCCCTCGGGCCTCCCACTCGTAGTACTTCTCCCCCGGACGGATGTCGCGGTCGTCGAGCTGGACCCGCATCCGCTCCCTCAGTTCCAGGAACAACCGCTGGGCCTCCAGGAGCATCTCCTCCTGGCGCCCCTTCTCGAGGATCGGCACGACGACGGCCTGCACCGGCGCGGCGGCCGGAGGGAGGACGAGTCCCTTCTCGTCCCCGTGGATCGAGATCGTGGCGCCGAGCAGGCGCTCGCTCATCCCGTCCGTCGTCTGATAGACGTACCGGTGCTCCCCCTTCTCGGTCTCATAGGTGACGTCGTAGACCTTCGCGAAGTTGTCGCGGTACTGGTGGAACGTCGCGACCTGGGCGGCGCGGCCGGACGGCAGGAGGGTGTCCGTGCCGAGGCTGTAGTAGGCGCCGGGGAACTTGTCCCAGTCCGGGCGCCGCGAGATGAGGTACGGCAGGCAGAGCAGGCGCATGATCCGCTCGTTGATCTGGAGGTCCTCCTGGATCTGCTGCTCCGCGTCCTCGTACGTCGCGTGGGCCGTGTGCGCCTCGAAGAAATGGATCTCCCGGACGCGCATGAAGGTCCGCGTCATCTTCGTCTCGTAGCGGAAGACGGGGACGATCTGGTACACCTTCAGCGGCAGGTCGGCATGGCTCCGGATCCAGAGGCGGAACATCGGATACATCGCCGTCTCCGACGTCGGCCGCAGCACGAGTCTCACGTCGAGCTCGTTCAGCCCGCCGCGGGTGACCCAGAACACGTCCCCTTCGAAGCCCTTGACATGCTCGGCCTCCTTCTGGAACTCCGTCTCCGGGATCAGGACGGGGAAGTTGACCTCGCCATGGCCGGTCGAATCGAACTCCTCGCGCATCGCTTGGTCGATCAGCTTCATGATTGCCCAACCGTAGGGGCGCCAGACGTTCATCCCTTTGATCGGGTACCGCTTGTCGCTCAGCTCCGCCCTTTCGATGACGCTGTTGTACCATTCACTGAATTCTTCGTCCTTGCGCATGGGAATGCGAGGGCCAAGGAAAGTGGCCGATAATATGCTTCCGGTATCCGCATCACTTTTGCTCGGAGAAACGGTAGCCGCAGAAGAAGCAGCTGACGTCCGCGATGTCCACCGCGGTGTGACATTGAGGACACACCTTCTTGCCGGCCACCGACACCGGTCCTCCGAGTGGAGGGGCGACCCCCGCCAGTGCGGTGGGAGGAGTCGGAGGGGCTGGCGGGGGCAACGGCGGTTGTTCTTCGTGCTTTCGCGCCCGTCGAAGGCCGAAGATCAGGAATACCAGGAGCACGACCGCAATCAGGACGGCCGCAATGAGGGCGATCGGCGACTGGCGGGTCAGGGCGAACGTCTGCGATGCGCTTCCATGGGCGCCGAAGGGATCCTCGACATCCACACGGAGGACGACGTTTGAATCGGCGACGTCTCGGGTCGTCCAGACGACGGAGGTCGCTCCGGCTTGGTCGGTCAGGAGCGGAATCGTCTCGTTACCGATCGTCACGTTGGCCCACACATGGAGATAGGACGACACGAACACTTCATCGGACACTGTCCACGAGAACGTGACGGAGGTTGCCGCCTCAAGGGTCTGGCCGGGAGAAGGCACGATGATCGCCACCGCGGGTGGCGGACCCTTCGCGGGGACTCCGGGTTCCGTCGCGAGGGAGAAGTCCGCCGGATCGTTCGTGTCCGTACAGGCTGCGTCCCTCTGAAGAATTCGGCCCGGACCGGGAGCCGGCGCGTCGCCCATGATCGTATTGCCGGGTTCCCACGTCAACGTCCCGCCGCTCGTCGCGTTGAACTCCACCCGATCCACGACGACGTCCCGGCCTCCCGCGGGCGCGGCCGCGCCGCCAGGATTCTTGTAGACGAGCTTCAGGGCGTCGCCGCCGACGGACAGCCACGAAGGTGACGTGAGGTTCGTGCGGACCTTCGACGAGGCACCGAGGACGCCGGCGAGGGCGATGCTCCCGCCATGGTAGGTCCCGGGCGCGTCCCGCTCCAGATAGTAGTCAGCGAGGGAGACCGTACTCCCTGTAGGATTGCACAGGAACACGAACTGGTCCCCGCCTTGGGCAGGCTGTGTGACGATGCCTTCAATCTTCAGGATCCGGGGGGTGGAAGGCGCGGAGCCGAGGTGCAAGTCTTGAGTCACGATAGTTTCAGGCGCCCAGGTCGAGGTTTCCTGGAAGACTGGCGTTGCGACGGTGAAGTCTCCCGCCGCGTAGAGAATCGTGTCGCCCAGGTTCGCGCCTTCCTGAACCGTCGGCGTGTCGGAGACGTTCGCATTTGTCTTCGAGTTCCCCGCCGTCAGGAGCGCGAAGGAACCCGTGCCGTCTCGGATTGTCATCGTGTCCCCCGGGAAGCGGCCGCCGGTGTAGTTCACGCCGTCCACGAACGTGCGGATCGGCGTCCCGATCGGGAGCGGCGAACCCCCTTGGTCGAGGGCGTGACCTTGCGTCCGCATGGCGATGGGCGGAGGCGCAATCACGGAGAGGGATCCGAACGCGACGATGGACAGCAATCCCAAGAGGACGATGCACGCGATGGTCCGAGCGCACCGCTGCATCTTCGCCCCTCCGGAGAATCCGGCCCCGGCAAAGATATTCGATTTACCTATACATTGCCTTCGACAGCCAGTTCCCGAGCTAGGCTGGCTACGGGAGTTTCGCCAATCAGAGCGGGCCTCTCCGAGAAAGGTCTTAAGGACTTGGGACCTTCGGCGCCTCCGGAGCGGCATCGTGGCGGAGATCGTCGAATGCGTGCCGAACTTCTCGGAAGGGCGACGCAAGGAAGTCGTTGACGAAATTGCCAAGTCGATCGCGTCGGTCTCGGGGGTCCGGGTCCTCGACGCGGAAATGGATTCCGATCACAATCGGTCCGTCATCACCTTTATCGGGGACCGGGCTGGCGTCGCGGAAGCCGCCTTCCAGGGCGCGAGAACCGCGGTCGCCCGGATTGACATGAACGGGCACCGAGGGGCCCACCCTCGTGTCGGCGCGTTGGACGTCCTCCCGTTCGTGCCGATCCTCGGGGTCACGATGGACGATTGCGTCGCCCTAGCCCGATCCGTGGGAAAACGCATCGCGGACGAACTGCAGGTCCCCGTGTACCTGTACGAGGCCGCGGCTACCCGGCCCGATCGAAGGGCGTTGCCGAACCTCAGGCGGGGCGAGTACGAAGGGCTCAAGGTCGCGATCGAGAAGGACCCGGACCGGAAACCCGACTTCGGGCCGAGCCGGTTGCATCCGACCGCGGGCGCCTGCATCGTCGGCGCACGTCCGGTCCTCATCGCGTGGAACGTGAATCTTGGGACGAAAGATGTGGCCATCGCGAAGCGGATCGCGAAGGCGATTCGGGAGAGCGACGGTGGCCTGCCGGCCGTGCGGGCGAAAGGGTTCGAGCTGGCGGACCGCGGGCTGGTCCAGGTCTCGATGAACATGACCGACTACCAGCGGACCTCCCTCGTCCAGGTGTTCGAGGCGATCCGCAGTCTCGCCGCGAAGGAGGGAGTGGAGATCATCGAGAGCGAGATCATCGGACTCGTCCCTCTCGATGCGATCCTGGCGGGAGCGACCCAATACTTCAAGCTCGCTCGGTTCCATCGCGAGCAAATCTTGGAGACGCGGTTGTGGGATTGAAGGACTTGACCGTACAAGAGTTCCTCGCCGCGGTCGCGACACCAACGCCGACCCCGGGAGGCGGGAGCGTCTCCGCGCTAGCCGGCGCGCTGTCCGCCGCCCTCAGCCGCATGGTGTCCGGCCTCGCTCGCGGCAAAGCGGGGTACGAAGCGGTTGAATCGGAACTCGCGCAGATCGAGACGAGGGGGAAGGCGATCCAGGCGCGTCTCGAGGCTCTGATCGACGAGGATGCGCGGGCCTACGAGGCGGTGATCGCGGCGATGCGCCTGCCGAAATCCTCGGACCGGGAGAAGACGGCACGCGTCGAAGCGATGCAAGCCGCCTACCGCAAGGCGACGGAGATCCCCCTCGAAACGATGGAGCGATGCGTCGAGGCGCTCGAGCTAGCGGAAGCCGCCGCGAAGAAAGGAAATCGCAGCGCCACGACGGACGCGGCGGTCGCAATCTTGCTCGCCGAGTCCGCGATTCGCGGGGCGAGTCTCAATTGCGCGATCAACTTGGCGTCCATCCGAGATGAGGCATTCCGGTCCACCGCGGAGGAACGGGTAGACCGCCTCCTGAAACGCGCGGACGAAATCGGACACGAAGCGATGGCCGTGGTGACGGGTCGGCTCTAAGGCGGACCTCGCGACGTATTTCGAGTGAGAAAGGCTCAAGCCGTTTCACGGTGTATCGTGCGGCGCATGGAGCGGGTGAAGGCCGGTCGCGGGCCGAAACTGAGGTGCCAAGGCTGGCGGCAAGAGGCCATCCTGCGGATGCTCGAGAACAACCTCGAGAACGCGGAAAAGCCCGACGAGCTCATCATTTACGGCGGGACGGGGAAGGCGGCCCGCAACTGGGAGGCGTTCCATCGCATCGTCGATTCCCTCCGCAGTCTGCGCGATGACGAGACGCTGATCGTGCAAAGCGGCAAGCCGGTTGCGATTTTCAAGACCCACCGCGACGCGCCGCGGGTCCTCATTGCGAACGCGCACCTGGTCCCGAAATGGTCGAACTGGGAGACCTTCCACGAATTGGAGGCCCTCGGGCTGACGATGTACGGCCAGATGACCGCGGGCGGATGGTCCTACATCGGATCGCAGGGCATCGTCCAAGGGACGTACGAGACGTTCGCCGCGTGCGCTCGGAAACATTTCGGTGGATCCCTGAAGGGCCGCCTCGTCGTCACGGGAGGAATGGGCGGGATGGGGGGCGCGCAGCCGCTCGCAATCAAGATGAACGGCGGGGTCTGCCTCGACGTCGAGGTGGACGAGGCGCGGATCAAGCGGAGGGTGGCGAACAAGTACTGCGATGCGCTCGTCCGCTCCCTGGATGAGGCTCTGAACCTAGCCCTATCCGCGAAAAAGGACGGCACGGCTCTATCGATCGGCCTCGTCGGGAACTGTGGTGAAATCCTTCCGGAACTGATAAAACGAGGCGTGAAGCCGGATGTGGTCACGGATCAGACGAGCGCCCATGATCCACTCGGTGGTTACATTCCCATCGGATTATCTGTGAAAGAGGCCGAAGGGCTTCGGGTCTCGGATCCGGAAGCGTACCTCAAACGATCGCGCAAGTCCATCGCGATTCACGTGAGGGCGATGATCGCTCTCGGAAGCAAGGGGAGCATCGTCTTCGAGTACGGCAATGGAATTCGCGCCCAGGCCAAGGAAGCGGGCGTCGAAGACGCGTTCTCCTTCCAGGGCTTCGTGCCACTGTTCATTCGGCCCCTGTTCTTCGAGGGCCGAGGCCCGTTCCGATGGGTCGCAGTCACGGGGAACCCGGACGACATCCGGAAGACGGACAGCGTCGTCCTCCGCGAGTTCCCCAAGGATGAAACCCTCGCTCGGTGGATCCGCCTCGCGGAAGAATTCGTGCCATGGGAGGGCCTGCCGGCCCGGGTCTGCTGGCTCGGATATGGCGAGAGGGCCCGCTTCGGGCAAGTCATCAATCGGATGGTCGCGTCCGGTGAACTCAGCGGTCCCATCGTCATCACGCGCGATCATCTCGACGCCGGCTCCGTGGCCTCCCCCTATCGCGAGACGGAGGGCATGCGGGATCGGTCGGATGCGATCGCGGATTGGCCGCTCTTGAACGCGCTCCTGAACACCGCGGCGGGAGCGGACCTCGTTGCGGTCCACAACGGCGGCGGGGTCGGGATCGGATATTCGACCCATGCGGGCGCGCTCGTCGTGTGCGACGGGACCGAAGATGCGGACCGACGGATCGGCCGCGTCCTGACGACGGATCCGGGCATGGGGGTCGTCCGGCACGCGGACGCGGGATACGAGGAGGCCATCCGGTTCGCGAAGGACCACGACATCCGCACCCCGTCGATCGAGTGAACGGATGACCGAGCCGAGACATCCCGCGGTCGCGGTCGATGGTCTCGTCGTCGTGGATGGCAAGCTCGTCGCCGTTCGGCGCGGGAACGACCCATTTCGCGGGATGCCCGCGCTGCCCGGCGGGTTCATCGAACTGGGGGAGACGACGGTCGCCGCGGTCGTGCGCGAGGTCCGCGAGGAGACAGGGCTCGAGACCGATGTCGACCGGCTCGTCGGCGTCTTTTCCGATCCGCGACGGGATCCTCGGGGGCACACGATTTCAATCGCATATGCGCTGAACGCGGTCGGAGGGAAATTGCAGGCGGGCAGCGATGCGGCCGCGATCGTCCTTATCGACCCGGACGATCCTCCGCGGATGGCCTTCGATCACAACGAAATCCTCCGAGTATGGTTGCGAGCTTAGAGTTCCGCCCGCGGGGCCGACCAAGCCTTCTTCGCGGTTCCTGGGATCCATCCTAGGAGGACGAACAGGAACGAGACGGCGAAGAGGATGCTCAGGCCGCCGGACGTCGTGATGGCGTCCGGCTGCGTGGCCACCACGGCCCCGAACGCAATCAATCGGCCGGCCATCGCCGCGAGGCCCACCGTGATCCCGACTCGGTACCCCGCTCGCACACTGACCCAAAGAATCCATGCCGCGGCCGCGATGACGAAGACGAGGGACAGCAACAACGGGAACGCGGCGTCGGTCCCGATGAGCAGCGCCGGGAGAGAGAGAATCCCAAGAACGATCGCGATCGCGGAGAACAGGATTTTGAACAAGGTGCCGTAGCCGTACAATTCGCGATAGCGATGGCCCACCTCGCGGGCAGAGCCGAGCGCCGCGAGCGACGCACTCATGTTGCCTCCGTTCGCGGCGGACGACTCGGCGATGTGGCCCTTCAGCTCGCGGAGGATGTCCTGGCGGATCGGATTCGACATGCCGGCCATCGCCCGACGGACCTCGTTGAGGTACTCGTCCGCCGTCATCGGGCGCCTCCCAGGACCCGCTCCGCGCCGCGCGTCATCGCGTCCCAGATCGCGAGGGCCTCCCGGAGCGCCACGCGACCGCGGTCCGTGAGCCGATAGTACTTCCGCGGCATGCCGCTCGTCGGCTCCTGCCAGCGGCTCGAAACGAAGCCTCGCTCCTCGAGCCGCCGCAGCGCCGGGTACAGCGTCCCCTCCTTGAGATCGAAGAAGCCGTTCGACCGGTCCTTCAGCTCGTGCAGGATTTGGAACCCGTACTTCTCCTCCTTCGCGAGGAGCGCGAGCAGGCAGAGCTGGATCGATCCCTTCTTCAGCTCCGCCGTCCACTCGGGGGAGATTTCCGGCATCCGGTCGCCCTCGTAACCGACGATCGCTATATCGGTTTTCGGTCGCCCTTTGTGACGGATTCGTTTCGGCGGTCGGCATTGGTCCTGATCCCTCCGGAGAATGCAGTCTCCCGACACGAGAAAAAAGGGGGAAGGGAGGCGCTCAGGACTTGCGCCTCGCCTTTGATCGCAGATACAGGGCGGGACCCATGGCCACGGCGACGACCGCCAGTTGTGCCGCGAGGATCGTGACGGGGGTCAGATTCACGCCGGACGGCAGGTCGACCAGAGACTCGGTCGACAGGATCGGGTCGTGCACGATCACTTGGCCCGCGGGATAGACGAACGCGGCCCTCAGCCAGAATCCGAGGAAGTACGCGCCGTCGTGGGCGAGCATCAGGCGTCCGCCTCCCTGGATGTTGAAGGTCATCGTGGCCGGCTGGCCGTCGACGGTGACGCCCGTCTCCCACACGAATCGGCCGATCCGCGTGAAGTCGTCATCGAAGTAGACGCGATCCCGCGTGTACAGCTGCGGGCGGGGTGGCGCGGTCTCGTTCAGCGCCGTCGTCGTGGGCACGGTCGCGTTGTGATCGTCCGTCGCGTGCTCGCGGTCGTAGGCGTCGTGGATGAACATCGCGGTCCGCTCGGGGATGTAGTTCCCGACGATCAAGTGGGTCTCGAGGGCGAGCTTGTCCTGCGGGTATGCGAAGTCCCAACCCTCGATATCGTGGTCGTACTTCGCGGCCATCGAGACCGCGGGGCCGGTGACGTTCCGGTAGCCGAGGAACTCGACGTGCCGGATCGCGCTCCGGTCGGCGTCATCGACGGTGACGCGGTACCAGGGGACCTGCAAGGTCTTGTCCTTCGTGTCGACCGTCAGGTGGAACGTGAACGCGACGCGGTTCAGCTTTCCGTCGCCGACGGACGTGTTGTTCGCGACACGGGCGTAGGTCAAGTTTGTCGCCGACACCGTGAAGTTCACGTACGTCACGCCCTCGACGGTCTCATTCGTCGGACCGGTCAAGGTCCAAGACGTGTTCAAGGGCAATCCCTTCACGGGGACGTTCCGGGTGAGCGGGACGGGGAAGACATGGTCGAAGCTCGTCAGGTCGAATCCTTCCGTGGCGTTGAGCTGCCGGAATTCGATGAAGCGCGAGAGGCTCTGCGCGAGGACCGTGTACACCGGGATCCCGCGGGTCGCCAGGTGATCGCCGCGGGCGTCGACGATGTCGGCCCCGCCGAGGAACCGCTTGTACTCAGCGAAGATCACGACGTCATTCGGATGGGCGGTCGTCCCATATCGGACGCCGAACAGGGCGTCTCCTGCCTTCACTCCGACGAAATCCCCGCCGCCGAACCGGTCCGTGCTGACCGGCCCGATGACGACGGGGGCCAAGTTGCGCGTCGGGCTGGCGGCGCTCGCCGTCCCCACGATTCCCAGGGGGACGAACACCATCGCGGCCACGACGAATGCCACCATCAAAGTCCGCATCGGGTTCACCATTCCTTCGTGAGGGCGTTATAACCTCACTATGGACATAGCGACGCTATGTATCCTCCAGTACTTAATCCCGCGCCCGCGATTTCCACCGCACCGCCAAATACGTCGGCATCGAT
>Ga0209056_10002823_pt1 | contig 18624 bp, 7 predicted proteins | sample GraSoiAngelo_114_FD_185876 | JGI IMG/M metagenome (GOLD analysis project Ga0209056, IMG submission 185876) | Grasslands soil microbial communities from the Angelo Coastal Reserve, California, USA - 14_0903_13_40cm (SPAdes) (version 2) | ecosystem: Environmental > Terrestrial > Soil > Grasslands ...
GATGCCGAGGAAGGGCATCGCGGCGCGCACCGCGCAGGCGAGCGCCAGGGCCGTCAGCGCGCGCCGGGTGACGGTGGGCGAGCGCATCAGGTTGCTCCCTGCCCAGAAGATCAGCAACAGCTCGATCAGCGAGAACAGCAGCTTCAGGACTTCGGTCCAGTACTGCGCCCCGTTCAGGATCGTGGCGAGATGGTCCCGGCCGTTGATCGCCGCGGCCACGACGAACATGTACAGGTACAGCATGAACCACTTGGCCGGTCGCGACGGGCGTCCGAAGCTCACCCGCGGCTGCAGCACGGTGGTCGCGAGGAAGAGCACCCCCATCGCCGTGGGGATCTCGATCGGCAGGTCGCGCGCATCCCGGTCGGAGAACTCGAAGGGGATGGAGCAGACGAACAGGTAGAACGTCGAGCAGACGATCCAGTGAGTGAGGGGCCGGAGCAGCTGGGCCGGTCGATTCATCGCCCGAGCCGGCGCAGGCCGCGGGCCGCATCATCCACCCGGGCCAACACGGCGCGGCGGAATTCGCGCGGCAGGCCGGTGACGAGGGCGAGCGCGAGCAGCAGCGCAACCGAGGCGGCGGCCCCGAGCGCCCAGAGCGCCCAGTGCCGCACGAGCAACCGCTGTCCCGCGTACGCGCACGCGCCGAACAGCAACAGCATCGCGGCCAGCGGTCGGACGAACGTGGCGAGGGGCGGCTTGGGGGGCCGTCCCAGGCAGCTGTGCGTGAGCGCCGGATAGGCGATGCTCTGGGTGAGCCGCCCGACGAACATGCCGACGCACAGCCCCAGCATGCCGTAGCGCCAGGTCAGGAGTGTCGCGAGCGCGATCGTGATCACGACCGTCGCGGCGGCAACGACGACCCGCGACCGGGGCTTGAGCGCGGAGTCGATCACGAACGCGTCGCTCCGGATCAGGGTCGTCTGGGCCATGACCAGCACGAGCAGCAGGTCCACGATGGGGCCCGCGTAGTTGTCGCTGCCCACCCACAGGGCGACGAACGAGCGGTTCCACAACAGGATCGCGCCGCCGACCGCGGTGGCGAAGAGCCACGTCACCGCCAGCAGCTCGTAGCGCAACCCCGCGGCCTTGTCGTACTGGCGCTGCCCGATCACGCCGCCGATGCCGGGGATCACGCCCCCCGCGGCCAGCACGTGGATGTTGACGGCGATGCGCGCCGCGTAGCCCGTGAGCACGAACGACGCGACGGCAGCGGGCGAGACGATCATCCCCAGGATGATGGCATCGCTCGCGAGCAGCAGCTTGGCGATCGCCTCGCCGACCGAGTACCACGCGCTCAGGCCGAGTAGCGCGCGGACGTCCGCGCGGGTGGGACGGTCGACGCCGAACCAGGGGACGTACTTCTTCACCACGATCCAGAACGCCGTCCCGAGCAGCGCGCCGAACACGATCTGCGAGGCGGCCGCGCCGGCAATGCCCAGGCCGACCGCGATGGCGGCGGCGGTGAGGGAGCCGCCCACGATCTCGAGCCCCGCCTGGAGACCCATGCGCTTGTAGCCGAGGTTCATCCCCCGCAGCACCGATTCGGGGAGCGACGCGAGATTAGCGCACAAGAGGCCCACCACCAGCAGGGCGACGGCGATCCGCACCGTGCCGCGCAGCTCGGGCGCGGCGTGCGTGATCGTGGGCACCAGCCAGACGAGCACGGCGCCCGCCGCGAGGATGAGCGGCAGGAACAGGATCCAGACGACGAAGGCCGCTCCCACGTAGCGGCGCTTGGCTGCGTCGTCGTCGCTCGCCTGCAGGGTCGCCACGACGAGACGCAGCGCCTGCGTGGGTCGCCCGTCTCCCGCCGTGAGGTAGCCTACCAGGCGTCCCAGCATTTCCCAGGTGCCATAGAGCGAGCGCCCCAGACCCGTGACCAGAATCGGGATGACCACGAAGTTGACCGCGATCTTCGCCCCGTAGTCGAGCAACGAGGCGGCGACGTTGAGCGAGGCCCGCTGCGTCAGGTTCGCGGCGGGGCGCGGCCGGGCCGGGGCGGCGGGGAGGGGGCGGGGGGGCGCCTCAGTCGCCATGGGCATCCCAGCGCAGCAGTGCACGCAGCCGGTCGACGGTGCGATCCACTCCCTCGCCGTCGCTCTGGAGCTCGACCACGCGCACGCCGTTCGCCGCCGTCAGCGCGGCGATCACCTCGCCAAACGCGCGCCGGTACGCCGTGGCGAAGCGACTGATCTCGGTGTCGCTCCCCGCCTTGACGCGATGCGACTGCTCGCGCGTGCGGATCCGGCCGGCCAGCACCGTGTCGGGCGCGTCGAGCAGCACCACGACGTCCACCGTCTCCGCCCACTCCCGGATGACCTCGCGCCGCCACCGCGCCATGGCGGCGCCTCCTCCGACGCTGGGATCGCCGAACAACTGGAGCCAGGCGAGCGCGAACACAGGGCCTTCGTCGAGCACGACGAACGGCGCCCGGCGCGCCGTCCGGCGCGTGAGCATGTGGTGCAGCGTGCGCAGCCGGATCATATAGCGCATGTCGGCCCAGGGGAGCGCGCGGGTGCGCACGCACAGGCCCATGAGGGTGGGCAACGAGCGCACGGCGTTGTAGAGCCACCAGCCGCGGGGCAGCTTCCACACGCTCGCCCGCATTACCTCGGGCCGCCGGGCGAGCGCCTGGCTCAGGACGCTCTTGCCGGCGCCAGCCGCACCGACCAGCTCGGCAATGAAGGGACGCTGCTCGACCGCGGTGGCCATGGGAGCGGGCCGCTCAGAGCGCCGACCAGATGAGGACCTTCAGGTCCTCGACGACTTGGGCGAGTGGCCGGCCGGCGTCGACGAAGCGCGCGCCGCTGCCGGACCAGTCCGCGCTGCGCACGATCCGGTTGCGCGTGCGCACGTACTCCGCGGGCTCGGTCGTCTTGCGCTGCACCGCGGCCTCCGGATCGATTTGCAGCACGACCAGCACGTCGGGAGCGAGGATGTGCTGGTAGTAGCGCCGCTCGGTGCCGAGCAGCCACCGCCCGATGACGGTCCGCTGCAGACGCGCGGCGAACGCGCCCAGCCGCGGGCCGGCCAGCTCCCAGTTCTGGGGCATCGGGTAGCGCTCGCACAGCGCGATGCCGCCCGCGAGCGCGAAGCGGCGCGCCTGGAGGTACAGGCGATAGCGGTCCCGCGCCGTACACAGGTCCCGCAGGCAGTAGAGGTAGCCCGGGAACTCGGTCCCCTCCTCGTCGCCCGAATTTCCCAGGATGAGCCGGCGTAGCTTGAGGAGCGCCCCCACGGCGAGGGTGAGCCCCGAGCGGGGCGGGCGGCCGAGGTGGGCCGTCATCACGGCGAGGTCGCCGCCCAGCCAGCGGGCCAGCTCCTGGACGCAGGTGGACTTTCCCGCGCCGTCGCCTCCGACCAGTGCGATCACCGTCCCGCCGTGCGCGAATCCCTTCTTTGCCATCCGTCCTCCCAGTCGGCCCTGCAGGGTGATCACCGATCGCACCAGGCGCCACAGCTTCAGCCGCAGCGGCGCCTGCTTGGCATGCGCGCGCAGCCGGTCGTGCAGATCCCGGCGCAGCGCGATGCGGCGCCAGCGCGAGTACCCGGGCCGCAACGAGGCGAGACATTCGTCCACGAAGGCCAGATCCACGGTCGGCAGGTGCTGCGCCATCACGTCGCCCAGGCGGTGCAGCTCCGCCTCCTTGAGCAGCGCGTCGAGCTCGCCCTGGATGGCCTTGAGCCAGCCCGGCTCGCGCAGCAGGTCGCGCCAGCGGTAGCGCTGCACCATGCGGATCGCGAACACCAGCAGCTCGAACTCCGGCGCGGGCGTGCGAAACACGTTGCGGTGCGTCGCCGATTCGAGCAGCGACCGCTCGAACGGCAGGCGGTAGATGGTGGTCCAGAACCCACCGGTCAGCAGCTGATAGTGCACGTGCACGTGGATGAGCCGCCCCGTGGCGGGGTCGAGCCCGAAACAGCTCTCGAGCCCCGCCACCCGCGCCTCGAGCGGCGGCGTGCAGCGGCGGAAGCCGAGCTCCTCGAGCACGGCGGTGAAGTGCGGCTCGGTAGAGCGCTCGACCAGCAGGTCGATGTCCCCCTCGCCCGACATCCAGCGGCGCTTTTTCCAGTTGCCCTTCCACTGGCAGCAGTACATCACGTGGCGCCGCTCGAGGGCCTCGCCCAGCGCGACGACGAGCGAGCGCGCCTGGCGCTCGCTTGGGCCGCTGGGGCGCTCAGGCGCCTGACTTTCGAGCATGGGTCGTCAGGTGAGGGGGACGGGCATTCGGCATCGGGGCGAGAACAGGCACGAGCCGTGCCCCGGGTACCATGGGTAACCAGTTGTCATTACGTGTGTTGGCGTAGCGATTCCCGGTGGCGCCACGCGGCTGTAGCAACCGACTTACAGCAGCGTGGGCGCCCCGTGGCGCCTCAATGGCACGCGCCGGTTCCCGAATCGCCCGTCCCGCCGCCGGCCGGGATGAACTGCCACGAGTAGGAGCCGTCGGCGAGGGTCAACTTCAGCACGCCGAACTCCTGGCTCAGGTTCACTTCGCTGTTCGCCGCGAAGAGCGTGTTGGGGGCATCGAGACCCTCGCCACCCGTCCCGACGATGAACTGACGGATGCCGTTTGGATCGGCGGTGCCGGCGGAGTTCTGCGTGGCGAACCGCTCGTAGTCGCGCATTTGCGCGTTGACGATCAGCTCGGCGTGCGCCGCATACAGGTCGTCCCAGAACGGCTTCACCGTCGAATTCGGTGAGACCGTGCTCGACGTGGTCGAGTAGAACCGCGGGTGGTGCCAGATTGCCAGCACGCATTGCTTGGTCGTGCCGGCCAGGTCGTTCCGGAGCCACGTCTCCTGCGGCGATCCCACGGCCGTCGAGACGAACGTGTTGTTGCTGTTCAGCATGATGATGTGCCAGGCGCCCAGGTCGAAGCTGTAATAGCCTTGCGTCGGGTCGCCCGCGACGGCCCCGTAATAGCCGAAGTAGCCGGCCGCCGTGGCGCTCGAGTCGTAGTCGTGTTTCCCCGGCACGGGGTAGGTGCGAGCTTTGTGTCGCCCCCAGGTCGGGCCGTAGCAGGTCTGGTAGTCGGTCAGCGATCCCTCGAATTCGCCGCTGCCGGCGGTGAACACGGTGCCCGCGATCGTATCGAGGATCGCCGCGGTGGCATCGTCGCCGGTGCGGCCGCAGCGCGAGATGTTGCCGGCGCCCACGAGCGTGACCAGTTGAGACGCGGCGTTCACCGTGAGCGTTCCGGAGCCCGTCGCGCCGAACTTGTCGGTCACGCTGACGCGAACGGTGTACGTCCCGCCCGAAGCGTAGACATGCGAGGGGGCGATCGGCGTCGAAGGCGTGGCGCTACCGGTGGTCTGCGCCGAGCCGTCGGCCCACTCCACCGCGTACGACCAGGGGCCATCGTTCCCGCCGTCTGTGAAGCTCGCGTTGAGGGTCACGGGGCTGCCCGCGGCGACGACCTGATTGGCGCCCGCGTTCACCACGGGCGATAGGTTCGCGATCGTCGCCGTGGTGGTCGCCGAGCTGGACGCTCCGCGCGTGTCGGTGACCGTGAGCGTGACGGTGTAGCTGCCCGCGCCGACGTACGTGTGACTGGGCGTGACTCCGGTGGCGCTGCTGCCGTCGCCGAAGCTCCAGGCGTAGCCCAGTGGGTCCCCGTCCGGATCAGAGGAGCCGCTCCCATCGAAGCCCACGGTGACGCCCTCCGTACCGCTGTAGGGGCCGCCCGGTGCGGCGGTGGGAGGGTGATTCACGCTTGACGGCGGGGCGTCATGGCACGAGCCGCTGCCAGCGTCGGTGAAGGTCTGGTCGGCCACGGGCACGAACTGCCAGGTATACGAGCCATCATTCAGCGTGAGCTTTATCACGCCCCACGTGTTCCCGTTCTGCACCTCGCTGTTCGCCTCCGCTGTGGGGCTGTCGCCGTCGAGGGACGCGCCGCCGGTGCCCACCACGAACTCGCGGATCCCGAACGTCGGGTCGGCGACGGCAGCCGGCGACTGCGGCGCGAAGCGCTCGTAGCTATGCCTGTGACCGTTCACCACGACGTCCGCGCCATACCGGTAGAGGGTGTCCCACAACGTCTGATACGTTGGGTCGCTGGCGATGACGGTCCCGGAGACGAATCGGGGCTCGTGCCAATACGCGAGGGTGCAACGTGCCGGATGGGCGGCGAGATCGGCGCGCAGCCACTGCACCTCCGCGGAGCCCGGCGACACGTCGAGCTCGCTGTTGAGCGCGATGATGTGCCAGGTGCCCAGGTCGTAGCTGTAGTAGCCCGTGCCGGACGGGCCCGCCGCCGCTCCGAAGTAGTTAAAGTAGCCGCTGGCGCCCGAGGTTTCGTAGTCGTGGTTGCCGGGGACCGGGCGGGTGCGGAGCTTGTGTCGCCCCCACGTCGGGTTGTAGCAATTCGTGAAGGCGGTGCTGGAGCCATCGGGGTAGGCGTTATCGCCCACCGTCATAACCGTCCCCCCGATGTTGTCCAGCAGGCTCGCCGTCAGGGTAGCGCCGCTCTTGCAGTCGGCGATATCCCCGGCGCCGGCCAGGACCGCGGCGTTCGCCGAGATGACTTGCACGGCGAGCGAGTCGGACCCGAACCGGCCGGCGTTGTCGGTGACTGTGACACGCACGCTGTCCGTGCCAACCGCTCCATAGACATGGCTGGCGGTGATCGGCGCGGTCGTGGTGCTGCCGGTGCTCGAGCTGCCGTCGCCCCAGCCGATCGTGTACTGCCAGGGTGCGCTGTTCGACACGGGATCGCTGAACGTCACGGAGAGCCCGAGCGTGTCGCCCACGTGCGTCAGGAGATCGGGGCCGGCGTTTACCGACAATGGGGCGTCATGGCACGCGGTGCTCCCCGAGTCCGTGAACGTCTTGCCGGCGATGGGGAGGAACTTCCAGGTGTAGCCGGCCGAGTGCAGCGTCACCTTCAGCACGCCGAGGGTGTTGTTGTTCAGCACCTCGGAGTTCGGCACCGGGGGATAGACGACGAACAGACCGCCGCCGCCGGTGCCGGCGACGATCTCACGGATGCCGTGCTGCGAGTCCGCCACGCCGTCCGGCGTCTGCGGGGCGAAGCGCTCGTAGTCGTGGTCGTGCCCGACGATGACCAGTTCCGCCCCCGCGTCATACAGATCCTGGTACAGCGGTTTCGTCTCGGCGTGGGGTCCCTCGTTGCCGGAGCTGAAGAGCGGGTGGTGCCAGTAGGCGACCGTACACCGCTTGGTGCTGTTCGCGAGATCGGCCTTGAGCCACACCTCCTGGGGTGAGCCGACGTTCATCGCGATGTTCGAGTTCAGCGCCACGACGTGCCAGTTGCCGAGGTCGTAGCTGTAGTAGCCTTTGCCCGACGCGCCGGCGACCGCGCCGAAGTAGTTGAAGTACCCGGCGGCGCCGGCGGTGAGGTAGTCGTGGTTGCCGGGGACCGGCTTGGTGCGCGACTTGAACCGGCCCCAGGTCGGATTGTAGCAGTTCTTGTAGTCGCTGCTCGAGCCGTTCGGATAGGCGTTGTCGCCCGCCGCGAACACCGTGCCGGGAATGGTGTCCATCAGGTTCGCGGTGAGGGAATCCCCGGTCTTGGCACAGTCCGCGATATCTCCAGCGCCAACCAGCACGTTGGGCGCGACCACCTTCACGGCCGCCGTGTCCACGTCCGACGCGCCGCCGCTGTTCGTCACGCTCACACGTGCGCTGTACGTGCCCAGCGCCGAGTAGACATGGGGGGCGCTGATCGGCGCCGTCTGACTCGCCGTGCTGCCCGTGGTCGACGTGTTGTCGCCCCAGGCGATCGTGTAGGTCCAGGGCGCGTCGCTCGGGTCGGGATCGCTGAACGTCGCAGACAGGTGGACCGTGTCTCCCGGATTGGTGGTGATGTCGGGGCCGGCGCTCACGGTGGGCGGCGCGCCATGACAGCTGGTGGAGCCTGAGTCGCTGAAGGTCTTCCCCGCGACCGGCACGAACTGCCAGCTGTAGCGCGCGTCGTCGAGCGTGAGCCTGAGGACGCCGAAGGTACCGCTGTTTCGGACCTGGCTGTTCGCCCGCACCGTGCCGAACGACCCCACTTCCGCTCCCCCGGTGCCCACGATGAATTCCCGGATGCCCAGCACAGGGTCGGCCACGCCGGCCGACGTCTGGGGCGCGAACCGCTCGTAGAACGCGTAGTGCGCGTTCACGACGACGTCCACGCCGCCCGCGTACAACGCGTCCCACAGGGGACGGATGTTCGCGTTGGGGGCGTCCTTGGAATCGAACAGGGGGTTGTGCCAGTAAGCGAGCGTGCAGTGCGCGGGGTGAGCAGCCAGGTCGGCACGCAGCCACTGCACCTGCGGCGACGTGGCCGTGGTCGGCACCAGGCTGCTACTGCCGCTGTTCAGCACGACGATGTGCCAGGCGCCGAGGTCGTAGCTGTAGTAACCCTGCTTGGGATCTCCCGCCGCCGCTCCGAAATACGTGAAGTATCCGGCGGCGTTTGCCGTCTTATAGTCCCGCTCTCCTGGGGTCGGCTGGGTTCGTGCCTTGTGCCGTCCCCAGCTCAGGTGGTAGCAGGTGTTGTACTGGGTAAGGGTGCCGTTGTCGTAGGCGGCGTCGCCGGCCGCGAACACGGTGCCGGGGATGCCGTCGAGCAGCACCGCCGTGGCGTCGTCTCCTGTCGCGTTGCACTTCGCGATGTTGCCGGCGCCGACGAGGGTTACCGGGCCCGACGCCGCGGCGACACTCGTTGCGGATTGCATCGTCACTTCAGTCGGCGCAGCGGGCCCTCGGTCGTCGCGGCAGGTCGTGACGACGACCAGGACGGCGCCGAGAACGAGGAGGGACCCGCTGAGCCGACGCATGGCGCCCCCCGAAGCATGAGGCGTGCCCCGAGGCCGCGAGCCACGTGACGCTCGCATATGATGTTGCGGGAACCGACGTGAACGATCAGTCGGGTCTTGCAGCAGCTCCCTTACAGCGCCGTGGCCTGAATGCCACGCTCGCGCCTCAATGACACGAGCCGCTCCCCGAGTCCGTCGCCGTCTGACCCGCCACCGGGACGAACTGCCAGCTGTAGGAACCGTCGTACAGCGTGAGCTTCAGCACGCCGTACACACCGCTGATCCGCATCTCGCTGTTGGCGGTGATCAGGGTGTTGGGGCTATCGAGCCCCTCGCCCCCGGTGCCGACGATGATCTCGCGGATCCCGTTCGCCGGGTCGGCGACGCCGGCGGGCGTCTGGGGTCCGAACCGCTCGTAGTCGCGCATGTGCGCGTTGATGATCAGGTCCGCATGGGCGGCGTAGAGGTCGTCCCAGAACGGCTTGACCGTCGACGTCGGGGAGAACGAGGTCGACGTCGTCGAGTAGAACCGCGGGGTGTGCCACAGCGCGAGCACGCACTGTTTCGTGGTGGCCGCGAGGTCGGCCCTGAGCCAGGTCTCCTGCGGCGAGCCCGCCGCCGTCGCGACGAAGCTCGAGTTGCTGTTCAGCACGACGATGTGCCAGGCCCCGAGGTCGTAGCTGTAGTAGCCCTTGGTCGGGTCGCCGGCCGCGGCGCCGAAATAGTTGAAGTAGGCGGCGGCCGTGGCGCTCGAGTCGTAGTCGTGGTTACCCGTCGCCGGGTAGGTGCGGGCCAAGTGGCGACCCCAACTGGCATTGTAGCAGTTGGCATAGTTCGTCGCCGTCCCGTTGGGATAGGCCGCGTCGCCCAGGGCGAAGACGGTGCCCGGAATGCCGTCGAGCACGGCCGCCGTGGCCTCGTCGTTGGTGCGGTCGCAGCGGGCGATGTTGCCGGACCCGACGAGCGTAACGGAAGCCACAGGCTGCGTGACGGTCACACTGAGCGTTCCCGATCCGGCGGCGCCGTCCTTATCCGTGACCGTAACCGCCACCGTGCTGGTCCCCGCCGCCGCGTAGGTGTGGGTGGCCGTGACGGGGCTCGCCTGGCTGGTCGTGCTGCCAGTGCCGGGGGACGTGCCGTCCCCCCAATCGATGGAGTACGCCCACGGACGATCGTTGACGCCCGGATCGCTGAAGCTGGCGCTGAGCGTGACGGGGCTGCCCACCGTGGCCGACTGGTTGGCTCCGGCGTTCACCGTGGGCGCTACGTTGCCGATGGTCGCCGCGGTGGGGACGGGCGCGCTCGCCGCCCCGCGCGCGTCGGTAACCGTGAGGGTTACGACATAGTTGCCGTTGTCCACGTAGGTGTGACTCGGCGCGGCGCCGGTGCCCGTGCCGCCGTCGCCGAAGCTCCAGGCGTACGTCAGCGCATCCCCGTCCGGATCGGACGAGCCGGTGCCGGTGAAGCTCACGGCGGTACCCTCGGCGCCGGAGTATGGCCCTCCGGGAGCGGCCGTCGGCGGATGGTTCGTCGCCGTGACGGTGACGGCCGTCCTCGCGGACCCGACCCCGCCGTCCTTGTCCGTCACCGTGGTCTGAACGGAATCGGTGCCGGCGGCGACGTAGATGTGCGCGGCCGTGATCGCGCTCGACTGACTGGTGGTGCTCCCCGTTGTCGGGGGCGAGCCGTCGCCCCAATCGATCGTGTACGACCACGGGCCGTCGTTCACCCCGGCGTCCGAGAACGTGGCGCTGAACGTGAAGCTGGTCCCGGCGCTCGCCGTTTGGGCGGCCGCGGCCACCGCGGGCGGGACGTTCGCAATGGTGGCGGTAGTGGTCGCCGGCGCGCTCGCGAGGCCCCGCTGGTCGGTGACCGTGAGGGTCACCGTGTAGGCGCCGTTATCGGCGTACGCGTGGCTAGGCCTCACGCCGGTGCCGCTGGTCCCATCACCGAAATTCCAGGCGTACGTGATGGCATCACCATCCGAGTCCGACGAGGCGCTGCCGTCGAAGCCGACGGCGCTGCCCTCGGTACCGCCATAGGATCCGCCCGGTGCGGCTATCGGTGCGTGGTTCGTGGCCGACGGGGCGTCGTGGCACAAGGCGCTCCCGGCATCGGCGAACGTCTGCCCGGCGACGGGGACGAACTGCCAGGTGTACGAGCCCGTGTTCAGGGTGAACTTGAGCACCCCCCACGTGCTGGTATTCCGTACCTGGCTGTTCGCCACCGGCGGAGGACTACCACCGTCGAGGCCGGTGCCACCGGTGCCCACGATGAACGAGCGGATGCCGTAGGTCGTGTCGAGCACGGCAGCCGGGTTCTGCGGCGCGAGGCGCTCATAGCTGTGCTTGTGGCCGTTCACCACGACCTCCGCGCCGTACGCGTACAGGGTGTCCCACAGCGTCTGATACCTCGGGTTACTGGTGATGTTGACGCCGGAGACGAACCGGGGCTCGTGCCAATAGGCGAGCGTGCAGCGCCCGCTGTAGAGCGCGAGGTCGCTGCGCAGCCACTGCACCTCGGCCGAGCCTGGCGTGACGTCGAGCTCGCTGTTGATGGCGATGATGTGCCAATCGCCGAGGTTGTAGCTGTAATAACCTTTGGCGGGATCGCCCGCGGGCGCGCCGAAGTAGCCGAAATACCCGGGGGCCGCGCCATTGCTGTATTCATGGTTGCCGGGCACCGGCCGGGTCCGCGCTTTGTGCCGTCCCCACGTCGGGTTGTAGTAGTTCGTGTATTCGGCGGCGGTACCCATCTGGTAGGCGTTGTCGCCCAGCGTGAACACGGTGCCCGCGATGCCGTCCAGCAGATTCGCGGTGAGCGAGTCTCCGTTCTTCGAGCTGTCGGCGATATCACCGGCACCCACCAGGACCGCGGCACCGGGCGAGGCCGCCTGCACGGCGAGCGAATCCGCGCCGGATCTCCCGTAGTTATTCGTGACCGTCACGCGCACGGTGTCCAACCCTTGGGTGGCGTAGACGTGTGACTCGGTGATCGGCGTCGACGGGCCGGCGGCGCTGCCGCTGCTCGACCCGCCGTCGCCCCAGGTGATCGTGTACGTCCAGGGAGCCGAATTCGGCCCCGGATCCGTGAAGCTGGCCGTGACCGTCACCGGGTTGCCGGCGGTGGCCGTGAGGTCGGGCCCGGCGTTCACCGCTGGCGTCGGCGGTCCGGAGGAGTAGCAGCTGCCGTTCCCGGCGTCGCTCGCCGTCTGGCCCGCCACCGGGATGAATTGCCACGCGTACGACCCGTCGCCGAGCGAGAGCTTGAGCACCCCGTACACGCCGCTGATGCGCACCTCGCTGTTGGCGATGATCAGCGTGTTGACGGCGTCGAGCCCCTCGCCACCGGTGCCGACGATGATCTGGCGGATGCCGTTCACCGGATCGGCCACACCGGCGGTCGTCTGCGGGGCGAACCGCTCGTAGTCACGCATGTGCGCGTTGACGATCAGCGTCGCATGCCGGGCGATGAGGTCGTCCCAGAACGCCTTTACCGTCGCGGTCGGCGTGAACGAGGTCGACGTCGTCGAGTAGAAGCGCGGGCTGTGCCACATGGCGAGGACGCACTGCTTCGTGGTCGCGACGAGATCGGCCTTGAGCCACGTCTCCTGCGGCGAGCCGAGCGCCGTCGAGACGTAGCTGTTGTTGCTGTTGAGGACGATGATGTGCCAGGCGCCGAGATCGTAGCTGTAATAGCCCTTGGTGGGGTCTCCCGCCGCGGCACCGAAGTAGCCGAAATACCCGGCCGCCGTGGCGCTCGAGTCGTAGTCGTGGTTCCCCGTCCCCGGATACGTGCGCGCCTTGTGGCGGCCCCAGCTCGCGTTGTAGCAGTTCTGGTAGTTGGTCGGGGTGCCGTTCGGATAGGCGCCGTCGCCGAGCGCGAATACGGTCCCCGCGATCGTGTCCAGGATGGCGGCCGTGGCCTCGTCGTTGGTGCGGTCGCAGCGCGCGATGTTGCCCGTGCCTACGAGGGTAACGGCGTTCGGCACGGCCGCGGCCATCATCGGCACCGGGGCCCGCCCCACAGCGGTGGGGGAACGGGGTCCCTGACTATCGTGGCAGGTGGTAGTGGCCAGCAGGGTGGCGGCCAGCGACAGCGGCGCGAGCAGCCTCGAACGGGGCAGGGTCATGAAGGGGCTGCTTGGCATTGACATGGACCCATGCACGTGGCGTGCACGCAACAGCGTTTCACGCTAAGCCGTTGTAGGATGGCGTGTTGCCTCAACGCGTCTCGTTCCACATCGAGACTCGTATGTGGTGGGTTTACGACAGCTACGCGGCGATAGCGTTACGGGACTGGTCCCTTCAATGGCACGAGCCGCTCCCCGAGTCCGTCGCCGTCTGGCCCGCCACCGGCACGAACTGCCAGGCGTAGGAGCCGTCGTACAAGGTGAGCTTCAGCACCCCGTACACCCCGCTGATCCGCGCCTCGCTGTTCGGGATGATCAACGTGTTCGCGGCGTCGAGCCCCTCGCCGCCCGTCCCGACGAGGATCTCGCGGATTCCATTAACGGGGTCGGCGGCACCCGCCGGCGTCTGCGGCGCGAACCGCTCGTAATCGCGCATGTGCCCGTTGATGATCAGCTCGGCGTGGGCGGCGTAGAGGTCGTCCCAGAACGGCTTCACGGACGACGTCGGGGAGAACGAGGTCGACGTGGTCGAGTAGAACCGTGGGTTGTGCCACAGCGCGAGCACACACTGCTTGCTGGTGGCCGCGAGGTCGGCCCTGAGCCAGGTCTCCTGCGGCGAGCCGGCCGCCGTCGCGACGAAGCTCGCGTTGCTGTTCAGCACGACGATGTGCCAGGCCCCGAGGTCGTAGCTGTAGTAGCCCTTGGTGGGGTCGCCCGCGGCTGCACCGAAGTAGCCGAAGTAGCCCACCGCCGTGCTGCTCGAGTCGTAGTCGTGATTGCCCAGCGCCGGGTACGTGCGCGCCTTGTGGCGCCCCCAGCTGAGATCGTAGCAGTTCGCGTAGCTCGCCGGCGTCCCGTTGGGATAGGCGGCATCGCCCAGCGCGAACACGGTGCCCGCGATGCCGTCCAACAGGTTCGCCGTCGCTTCGTCGTTGGTCCGATCGCAACGCGCGATATTGCCCGCTCCTACGAGCGTCACCGACGCCACCGGCTGCGTGATCGTGACGGTCGTGGTGGCGGAGCCCGCCGCGCCGTCCTTGTCCGTCACGCTCACCCGCACCACGGCCGTCCCTGCCGCGCCGTACGTGTGCGTCGCCTGGATGGGAGACGACTGGCTTGAGGTGGTCCCGGTGGTCTGCAGGCCGCCGTCGCCCCAGTCGATCGCGTACGCCCAGGGGGCATCGCTCGTGCCCGGATCGGCGAAGGACGCGTTGAGGGTGACGGGCGCGCCCGTCGTGACGCTCTGATTCGGTCCCGCATTCACTGTGGGCGCGACGTTGGCGATCGTGGCGCTGGTGGTGACCGGCGCGCTCGCCGCACCGTGCGCATCGGTCACCGTCAGCGTCACGACATAGCTCCCGTTGTCGGCATACGTGTGGCTCGGCGCGACGCCCGCGCCGGTGGCACCGTCGCCGAAGCTCCAGGCGTAGGTCAGTGCATCGCCGTCCGGATCAGACGAGCCGCTGCCGCTGATGCTCACGGCGGCGCCTTCCGTGCCGGAGTACGGCCCTCCCGGAGCGGCTGTCGGCGCGTGATTCGTGGCGGTGACCGTAACGGCGGCGTTCGCCGTCCCAGCCCCCCCATCCTTGTCCGTTACCGTCACCAACACGGTGTCGGTGCCCGCGGCGGCGTAGGTGTGGGCCGCGGTGATCGCCGTGGCTGGGCTGGTGGCGTTCCCCGTCGTCGCGGGCGAGCTGTCACCCCAGGCGATGGTGTAGGCCCACGGGCCGTCGTTCACGCCGGCGTCCGAGAAGGTGGCCCTGAACGTGAAGGTCGTTGCGGCGGTCGCCGCCTGCGCGCTCGCGATGACGACGGGCGCGGCATTGGCGACGGTGGCGGTGGTGGTCGCCGCGGGGCTCGGGGCGCCGCGAGCGTCCGTGACGGTGAGTGTGACGGAGTAGCTCCCGTTGTCGGCGTAGGTATGGGTCGGCTTCACGCCGGTGCCGGAGGTCCCATCACCGAAGGTCCAGGCGTAGCTCAAGGCGTCGCCGTCGGGGTCGGACGACCCGCTGCCGTCGAGGACGACCGCACTACCCTCGACGCCCGCGTACGGTCCTCCGACGGCCGCGGTGGGCGGGTGATTGATGGTCGACGGAGCATCGTGGCACGTTCCGCTCCCTGCATCCGTGAACGTCTTCCCCGCGACGGGGATGAACCGCCAGGCGTATCCTCCGGCGGACAGCGTCAGCTTGAGGACGCCGAGGGTGACGTCGTTGCGAACCTCGGAGTTCGGGAGCGGCGTACCCAGGGTGAACAGCCCGGCGCCGCCGGTGCCCGCGATGAACTCTCGGATCCCGGTGAGTGGGTCGGCCACGCCGCGCGGCGTCTGCGGCGCGAACCGCTCGTAGTCGTGGTCGTGTCCGCTGACGATGATCTCGGCGCCGAAGTCGTACAGCGCCTGCCATAGCGCCCGTACGGACGTATCGGCCAGCATGCCGGACGTGAAGAGCGGGTGGTGGAAGTAGGCGAACGTGCAGCGCTTCGTGCTCACGGCGAGGTCGGCGCGCAGCCATTGTTCCTGCGGCGAGCCGGCCCAGTGCGCAACCATAGAGTTCAGGGCGACGACATGCCAATCGCCCAGGTCGTAGCTGTAATATCCCTTGCTCGGGTCCCCCGCCGCTGCGCCGAAGTACGCGAAATACGGGGCGGCGCCCGGCGAGCTGTACTCGTGATTGCCCGGCACCGGCCGGGTGCGCGACTTGTGGCGGCCCCAGGTGGGGTCGTAGCAGTTCGTAAAGTCGGCGGTTGCGCCGCTCGGATATGCATTGTCGCCGGCCACGAATACCGTCCCCGGAATCGTGTCCAGCAGGTTCGCAGTCAGCGAGTCGCCATTCTTCGTGCAGTCCGCGATGTCGCCTGCTCCGACCATCACGACCGTGGTCGATGCGGTGATCGCCACGGCGAGCGTATCCGCCCCCGACCGGCCCGCACTGTTGGTGACCGAGACGCGCACACTGTCCGTGCCGAGCGTCGCGTACACGTGCGAGGCGGTGATGGGTGTGGTCTGGGTCGTCGTGCTGCCGGTCGCGGCCGGAGACCCGTCGCCCCACGTGATCGTGTACGACCATGGGGCATCGTTCGGTCCCGGATCGCTGAACGAGACCGCGAGATTCACGGTATCTCCGGGATGCGCCGTGCGGTCCGGGCCGGCGTTCACGAACGGCGCCGGAGGCGGTGCGGCATAGCAGGTGCCGCTGCCCGCATCACTGGCGGTCTGGCCCGCGGCGGGAACGAACTGCCAGGAGTAGGACCCGTCGGCGAGCGTGAGCTGCAGCACCCCGTACACCCCGCTGATCCGTACCTCGCTGTTCGCCGTGATCAGCGTGTTGGCGGCGTCGAGCCCCTCGCCCCCCGTGCCCACGATGATCTCACGGATCCCGGTGACCGCATCGGCCACGCCGGTCGGCGCCTGTGGCGCGAAGCGCTCATAGTCGCGCATGTGCGCGTTGATGATCAGCGTCGCGTGCGCGGCATAGAGGTCGTCCCAGAACGGCTTCACCGACGCCGACGGCGCGAACGAGGTCGCCGTGGTGGAGTAGAAGCGCGGAGAGTGCCACATCGCCAGCACGCACTGCTTCGTGGTGGCGGCGAGGTCGGCCTTGAGCCAGGTCTCCTGGGGCGAGCCCGCCGCAGTCGAGACGAAACTAGTGTTGCTGTTCAGGACGACGATGTGCCAGGCACCCAGGTCGTAGCTGTAGTAGCCCTTGGTCGGGTCGCCGGCGGCGGCGCCGAAGTAGTTGAAGTAGCTCGCGGCCGTGGCGCTCGAATCGTAGTCGTGGTTGCCCAACGCCGGATAGGTCCGGGCCTTGTGGCGGCCCCAGCTGGCATCATAGCAGTTGGTGTAGTTGGTCGCCGTCCCGTTGGGGTAGGCGGCATCGCCCAGCGCGAACACCGTCCCGGCGATCCCGTCCAACAGCGTCGCCGTGGCTTCGTCGTTGGTGCGGTCGCAGCGCGCGATGTTCCCGGCCCCGACGAGGGTGACGGCGTTCGCCACTGCGGCAGCGCTGGGCACGATGGGCCGCCCCCCCTTGGTGGGCGAGCGAGGCCCCTGACTATCGTGGCAGGTCGTAGTGGCCAGTAGGGTGGCGGCCAGCGACAGCGGCGCGAGCAGCCTCGAACGGGGCAGGGTCATGAATGTTGCCTGCGCACTAGCGGGTTGGGGCTGCTTGGCATTCAAATGGACCCATTCATGTGGCGTGCACGCAACAGCGTTTCACGCTAAGCCGTTGTAGGAGAGCGTGTTACGTCAATCGTCGCGTTCCGCCTCGAGACGCGTATGTGGTGGGCTTACAACAGCTACGCGGCGAAGGCGTCACCGCGCTCCCCATTGGTGCCATCGCCTGCATCCGGCGTGCGCGCCAAGGCGCGGCCGGAAGGTATTTGGGCCTATGACGTTACACGCCGACCTCCGAGCGACCCGCCGCCCGCTTGTCGCGACTGCCTTACAGCTACGCGGTCGCCGTGTTACGGCTTGGAACCGGGTCGCCCGTGGCGCCCAGGAGCCGGCGCGCCTCGGCCATCTCCGGCGGATCGCCGAACCGGCGCCGCCCGCACACGACCGCGACGATGAGCGCCACGGTACGCCCGATCAGGGCGAGGTCGTACGCCAGGGACGCGCGGCCCACGTACACGAGGTCGAGCGCCAGCCGCAGCGGCAGCAGGCGCTCGACATAGGCGCGCTCCGGATCGGCGCGCCCGACCATCGCTTCCCCGTGGGCGTAGTCGTACAGCGTGCCGGGGCTCGTCAGGCCGGGGCGGACCTGCAGCAGCCGGCGATGCTCGGGTGCGTAATACTGGTCGACGATGCGCGGGTGCTCGGGCCGCGGGCCGACGATGGACATCTCGCCCCGCAGGATATTGATGAGTTGCGGGAGCTCGTCGACTTTGGCGCGGCGCAGCCACGCGCCGAACCGGAACACCCGAGGATCATGGTCGGCCGTGATGACGCTCCGGAACGTCCCGTGATCCACCCGCATGGTCCGCAGCTTGTACATCGTGAACGGGCGCCCGTCGCGTCCCGCCAACCGGGCCCGGTAGAAAATCTGGCCCTTGTCCGAGAGCCAGATGCCGAGCGCCGCGAGCGCGAGCAGTGGGCTCAGCACCACGAGCGCCAGCCCCGAGAACACGACGTCCATCAGTCGCTTGATCACGGTGAGGCGCTGCTCCAGGGCGTTGCTTGCGCCGTCTTAGGATCCGACCGCCGGCGCGCTCGGGGCGGGTGCTGCGTCACGCCGCTCGCCCGCAGCACGGCGGCGAGCCGGGCGCTCAACGTCCCGGCGGCCCACACGAACATGACGGAGGCGAAGTCGTAGCGCTTCCACACGTACGCCCGGGGCGTGGGTGGCGGCTCGATGCCGAAGAACACCTTGCGCATCAGATGCCAGGCCCTGACGAACGGGTACACGAGCTGATTCACGACACCGTGCAGGTAGACGAAACCCGCCGAGCACCCATAGTGGGCCCGCAGATACGCGAAAAATTGGCGGCGCAGGGCCGGATTGATGGGGTAGATACGCCGCTCGACCACCGCCTTCTTGCGGGCGCCGAACAGCGCGCGGGGCACGCCCGCGGTCTCGAGAATCCGCCGCGGGATCGGGCGATCGTATCCGTTCCCCAGCCGCCACGGCGCCATGTCGGGCGCGGCCGCCATCGCCGCTATCTGCTGTACCGAGCGGGCGAGCAGGGACGGCACCGCGATGTTGATGAAGCCGCATTGC
>Ga0209056_10002824_pt1 | contig 18621 bp, 12 predicted proteins | sample GraSoiAngelo_114_FD_185876 | JGI IMG/M metagenome (GOLD analysis project Ga0209056, IMG submission 185876) | Grasslands soil microbial communities from the Angelo Coastal Reserve, California, USA - 14_0903_13_40cm (SPAdes) (version 2) | ecosystem: Environmental > Terrestrial > Soil > Grasslands...
CGATCATCAAAACGCATGCCCACGGCAATGAGCAGGTCGGCTTCCTGAATGGCGTTGTTGACCCAAGCTTCGCCGTGCATACCCATCATGCCGAGGTTGAGGGGATTATTGGCAGGGAAGCAGCCGATGCCGAGGAGTGTCATGGCCACAGGATAATTGCCGGCGTGGACGAACTCCTCAAAGGCGCGCATCGCGCTGGAAACCATGATGCCATGGCCGGCGAGAATGACGGGGCGTTTGGCGGTGTTCAGCATCTCGACAGCGCGGTCGAATTCTGCCTGGTCGTGATTGTTGCGCCGGCGCTTGGGAGGGAGTTTTGGCACCGACGCTTCCCAGTTGAATTCAGCGGAAGCTTGTTGCGCGTCCTTGGTAATGTCGACAAGGACAGGGCCGGGACGTCCATTATTGGCGATCAGGAAGGCTTCACGGAGAGTGCGCGCAATATCCTCCGCTTTGGTGACCACCACGTTGTGCTTGGTGATGGGCATGGTGATTCCGGTAATGTCGATTTCCTGAAATGCGTCGGTGCCCAGGACTTTGCTGCTGACCTGGCCGGTTATGCAAACGACCGGAGAAGAGTCCAGCATGGCCGTGGCGATACCGGTAACCATGTTGGTTGCGCCTGGACCAGATGTGGCTATGGCGACGCCGATCCCACCGCTGGCGCGGGCGTAACCATCGGCCATATGTGTGGCGCCTTGTTCGTGCCGCACGAGGACGTGGTGCAGCTTCGATTTACCAAGCGCGTCATAGACCGGAAGAATGGCGCCGCCGGGATAGCCGAAGATCTCGCGAACGCCGAGACGCGTGAGCGATTCGCAAAGAATTTCCGCACCGGTGAGCTTCATAGAGTCCTCGCGTTCAAGGCCGGTTGACCCGTTTCCGAAAAGGAGGCAGGCACGACGGTGACGGCTCCGAGAGAAGCAGAAGAAACTAGCAAGGCGTACTTGGCCATGACCCCGCTTCGGAAGCGCGGCGCGGGCGGCTTCCACGTAGCGAGTCGCTTTTGGATGTCCGCAGCGCTGAGTTCGACACGCAATTGTCTGTTGGGAATGTCGAACACGATGATGTCCCCGTCCGCGACTGCCGCTATCGGGCCACCGCTGGAGGCTTCCGGCGCGACGTGTCCAACCATGAGCCCGTGGGTGGCGCCGGAAAAGCGGCCGTCGGTCAGGAGAGCAACGGAATCGCCGAGACCGGCGCCCACCAGTGCGGCGGTAACGGCGAGCATTTCACGCATGCCCGGCCCACCTTTCGGACCCTCGTAACGAATGACGATGGCATCCCCAGTCTTGATGATGTTTTTATCGACGGCGGCAAAGGCTGCTTCTTCGTTGTCAAACACGCGAGCAGGGCCGCGGAAATTCTGCACACCGTGACCGGCAACTTTTACGACGCAGCCTTCCGGAGCGAGATTTCCTTTCAGGATGACGAGTCCGCCGGTCGGCTTGAGTGGCTCCTCGAGCCTGCGGACAACTTGCTGCCCAGGCGCTTCCTTGGCAGCGGCCGCCTCTTCGGCGAGAGTGCGTCCGGTAACGGTGATGGAATCGCCGCGAAGCAATTTAGCTTCAAGGAGGCGCTTGGCGACAAGCGCGGTGCCTCCTGCTGCGTAAAGATCGGTGGCGACAAAACGTCCTCCGGGTTTGAGATCTGCGAGAATGGGAACCAGTGAGCTGATGCGATCAAAATCCTCGATGGAGAGCGAGATCTTCGCTTCGTTGGCGATGGCCAGCAAGTGCAGTACGGCATTCGTCGAACCGCCAGTTGTGGCGACACCGGCGATGGCATTCTCGATCGCCGCCTTGGTGATGATTTTCAAGGGGGTGACATCGCGGCGTAGAAGATCAAGAACTAATTCGCCCGCGCGATGAGCGGCGTTTGCTTTGCCCGCATTGGTGGCGGGAACGCTGGAAAGTCCCATCGGGGCAATCCCAAGAAATTCGCACACCAGTGCCATGGTGTTGGCAGTGAATTGCCCGCCGCAGGCACCGGCCCCGGGACAGGCAGCGCCTTCAAGCGACCTGAGCTGAGCGTCCGTCATTCCACCGCGCGCGTGCTTGCCGATCGCTTCGTAAACATCCTGAATCGTCACGGAGTGACCCTCGAACTGGCCTGGCGCGATCGAGCCGCCATACAAAACAAGTCCGGGAATATTGAGACGCGCCAAGGCCATCACGGCGCCGGGAATCGTTTTATCGCAGCCCACGAGGACAATCAGTGCGTCGAAGAGATTTCCTCGTGTGACCAGCTCGATCGAATCGGCGATGACCTCGCGGCTTACCAAGGACGTTCGCATGCCTTCCGTGCCCATGGTGATGCCATCGGAAATGGAGACCGTGTTGAACTCCAGAGGAGTTCCACCGGCGGCACGAATGCCTTCCTTCACATGCTGCGCGAGTTCACGGAGGTGATAGTTGCAGGGACCGATTTCGATCCAGGTATTGGCCACTCCGATGAGCGGTCTCGTGAAGTCATCATCTTGGAGGCCGGCGGCGCGAAGCATGGCGCGTGCACCCGCGCGGTGCGCGCCGTCGGTTAGAGTCCGACTGCGCGGCTTGAGTAACGAGTCGCTCACGGCAGAGTCCCTTCGATGGTGGTCAACTTCTTCCACCCTGAAAATAACAAGTTCTGAAAAAACAAGGCCACCATCCAGATTCGGATGATGGCCCCGAAAGTTTCCGGTGATGCTGAACTAGGCCGCCATCATCCGCCTGTTGCTACACTTTCGGGAACAGGAATATTTCGTACCACAAGTCGGTATACGATCCGGACAGTTTTATCCTGCGCGAAAAGCCGATCGTTCACGATGGCGAGGCTAAACATAAGTCTTAGCCATCAAATTACCAGCATGGGGCGCGAAAGTCAATGAGTCAAATTAATAGTTATGCTAAATCCGATAAATTCAGCTTATACAGTTGTTCTGGAAGGCGGAAAGCGAGCCGACACGTGGCTAAAGAGCGGAAGTGGCGGGCATCTTCCCCAGCGTCTCAACATCTAACAGCTATGCGTTTCGCTGGCCCAGAGCAGGGGCGATCCAAGGAGACGACGTGGGAGAAGCGACTGGTGTGCTGGTCATTGGTGGGGGCCCGGCAGGGTTGGCGGCGGCCCTCGCCGCGCGAAAAAAGGGGTTTGACGTAACCGTCGCGGACGGCGCGAAGCCTCCCATAGACAAGGCTTGTGGCGAAGGCCTAATGCCCGGCACGGTGACCGCACTCCGCGAACTGGGCGTAGCGATTGGTCCAGGCGATGGCCAGGCTTTTCGAGGAATCCGCTTCCTAGATGCGGGGACCTCGGCGGAAGCGAGCTTTTCCGGTGTCAGCGGTGTTGGCGTACGTCGCACCGTGCTCCACCAGAAAATGGTGGAACGAGCCGAAGGTTGCGGAATCACTCTGCTGTGGAACACTCCGGTTGCCGGCTTGTGCGGTGATGGCGCCATCCTCGGTGGTACGGTAGTGAAGTCGAGGTGGATCATCGGAGCCGATGGAATCCACTCGCGCGTGCGGCGTTGGATGGGCTTGGACGGGAATGTGCGGCAAGAAATGCGGTTCGCGCGGAGACGACACTATGGAGTGAAGGCTTGGACCGATTGCATGGAAATTCATTGGGGCCAAAAGGCACAGGCGTACGTTACGCCACTCAGCAACGAGGAGACCTGCGTCGCGCTGATTTCGCGCGATCCGCGAATGCGTCTTGAGGACGCCTGGCGGGAGTTTCCCAAGTTAGCCGGCCGTTTATGCCATGCGGAACCACACAGTGCGGAACGAGGGGCCGTGACGGTGACCCGTAGATTGGGGCAGGTCTACCGGGGGAATATTGCATTGACAGGAGACGCGTCCGGGAGTGTTGACGCTATCACCGGAGAAGGACTTTGCTTGAGCTTCCGCCAGGCGATGGCGCTTGCCGACGCATTAGGAAATGGAGAGCTTGAGAGTTACCAGCGAGCGCACCGCCGACTCGCGAGGCGGCCGCATACCACAGGCCGGCTTTTGCTTTTGCTCGATCGCTACCCGCCGTTAAGGAAGCGCGCGCTGCGAGGCTTGGCCGAGGATCCAGAGCTATTCGCGCGACTCTTGGCAGCGCACCTCGGAGAGGCTTCCCCGAGATTTCTGGCGGCTACGAGTTTGCGCCTCGGCTGGCAATTTCTCACCGCGCGAATTGAAAGGGTGAAAGATGAATGTGTTTCGAAGCCGCCTGGCAGCGGTCTTCTATTTCCTGGTAGCGGCGCCCGTGATGCTGTTGGTGCTGAGCGCTCTGCCTCAGCATGCTGCGCCGCAACCACCGGCAGGTGAAATTGTTCTCGGGCTTGATCCTGCTCAGAGCAAGGTTCACTGGGCACTGGGGAGTACCGTGCACACGGTTCACGGATCATTCGCATTCAAGAAGGGAAATCTGCATCTGGATACTTCGACGGGCAAGGCCCGCGGCGAAATCGTCGTGGACGCGACCAGCGGGAATAGCGGCAACGATTCACGCGACAAGAAAATGCACAAAGAGGTTCTCGAGAGTGGGCAATACGCGGACATTGTTTTTCGACCGGACCGCGTAGAAGGGGAAATTACGCCGAGGGGAGCATTTACCGTTCAGGTGCACGGACTTTTTGCTTTGCATGGCGGCGAACACGAACTGACCATACCCGTCCAAGCGCAGTTCGCCGGAGATCATTGGACAGCCAGCGCGAAGTTCAACGTGCCTTTCATCGATTGGGGCCTCAAGAATCCGGGCAACTTCTTCCTGAAGGTGAACCACGCGGTAGAGATCGAACTTGAAATGCAAGGCAGTGTGCAAAACCCTGCCTCGCCGTAATCCAGGTCACTCTTCAGATTCTTGCGTGACGATATGAACGTCCACCGCGGGCGATTCGCGCAGGAAGCGGTGAACTGCCGATAGGTATAGATACTTGCGCCAATCGTGAATCGCAGCGCGACCGAAGATCACCTGGGTGATATGTTTTGAGCGGACAAATTCGGCCACGCTGTCGGCCACGCTTCGGCCTTTCAGACGGACCACCTGAGCGCCGAGACTTTCCGCGAAACGCAAATTGGCATTGAGGGCGTCCTGTTTTGCTTCTTTGACGCCAAACTCGCGGTCCACGTGCACCACGTAGAGTTCGGCATCCATGCGGCGCGCCATGCGGGCCCCTCGAGCTATGAGGTACTGTCCCGAGGGATTCGATGAGATGCACACGGCCATGCGCTCCCGCACCGCCCAGTTTTTGCGGATCTCCTCGGCTTCCATGTAGGATTCGAGGCTGCGGTCAACCTGTTCGGCGACCTGCCGCAAAGCGAGCTCGCGGAGGGCAATAAGATTGCCGCGGCGGAAGAAATTCTTGAGAGAGCGTGCCACTTTCTCGGAGCTATAAACGTCGCCCCGCTTCATGCGGTTCTGCAGGGCTTCCGGGGTGAGGTCCACCATTACCGTTTCGGCGGCAGTAAGCGGAACCCAGTCCGGAACCGTCTCGCGCACGGTGATGCCGGTGATGGAGCGGACGACCGGCGCAATGCTTTCGATGTGCTGAATGTTGAGCGTGGACACCACGTCGATTTTTGCGGCCAGAAGCTCTTGCACATCCTCGTAACGCTTGCGGTGTTTGCTCCCGGGGATATTCGTATGGGCCAGTTCGTCGACCAGAACCACTTGCGGGCGGCGCGCTAGGATGGCGTCGACGTCCATTTCTTCGAAGATCGTGCCTTTGTATTCGATTTTTTGCCTTGGAACAGACTCAATCTGGGCGAGGAGTTCTTCGATGCCTTTGCGGCCGTGGGTCTCCACGACTCCGATCACCACATCCTCACCACGGCTTCTGCGACGGAGCGCCTCGCTCAGCATGCTAAAGGTCTTGCCGACACCCGGGGCATAGCCAAGGAAAAGCTTGAAAATGCCGCGCGACTTTTGAGGAGAGGCAATCTCCAACCAGTCTTCGGGCTTTTTTGGCAAAGGATTATCTTCTCCGCGACAGATCGAAGGCCGGCGTTAGAATAGACCAATGCAGGGATTTCTCGCCGGTCGGACGTTTGGCTTTGCACTATCCATCGCCATCGTCGCCGGTATCGCGTTTCTGTACCGCCATGTACTTCTTGTGAATCAGACCACCGTTGCGCTGACGCTGCTCCTCGCAATTCTAGCAGTTTCGGCGGTCTGGGGAATGGTGGTGTCCGTTTTTATGTCCCTGGCGGCGATGCTGGTCTTCAACTATGAGTTCTTGCCCCCGGTCGGGAATTTGACCATCTCCGACCCCCAGAATTGGGTGGCTCTTGCCGCGTTCCTAGTTACCTCCATCATGGGCAGCCAACTCTCGGCGCGGATCCGGAGAGAAGCAGACGAAGCGCACAGCCGCCGCCGTGAGATCGAACGACTCTACAAATTCAGCCAAAAACTGCTTGGGGAAGGCAATGTCATCCAGCTGATGAATGCCATACCAAATTACATCGTGGAGAGCTTCGAGGCGGGCGCTGCTGAGCTATTCCTTCCGCAGAAAGAAAAGTTCTATCGATCGGGGTATGGCGCTGCTCATCTCGATGCAGAGAAAATGAAGACGGCGTTCCTCCGCGATGAAATGACCATTGAATCGCAGCAGAGTCTTTACTTTGTTCCAGTGCGTCTTGGTGTGAGGGCCATCGGGAGCCTCGGTATTTCCGGAGCAAGACTCTCGCGGCAGACGCTCGACGCGGTGGGCAGCCTGGTGGCCATCGCCATCGAACGGGCGCGAGCTGTAGAACAGCTCAGCCTGACGGAAGCTGAGAGGCAAGGAGAGCGGTTGAAGTCCGCATTGCTGGATTCCGTCACGCATGATTTCCGCACACCGTTGACCTCCATGAAAGCGGCGGTGACCAGCCTCCTTGCCAGCAGGGAGGTGGCCGTTCCGCAACGTCACGAATTGCTGAGCATCATCAATGAAGAGTGCGACCGGCTGAACCATCTTGTCGAAGAGGCCGCGGAGATGGCGCGGCTGGAAGCCGGTGAAATCGAGCTGCATTTTGCCCCGACATCGATTGAAGAGATCATTCAGGGAGCGCTGGGACTTTCCAAATCTACCCTCGGAGCGCGGGAGATTCAGGTGAAAGTAGCCCCGGATCTTCCGCCCGTGGAGGCAGATCTTGACCGCGCCCAGGACATTTTGGTGAAACTCATCGACAATGCCAATCTGTATTCGTCAAAGGAGCAGCCCATCATTATCACTGCAGAACGCGCAGGCGATTTTGTGGCGACGAGTGTGGCTGACCGCGGCCCGGGCATCGACGATCTCGAACAGGGCATGATTTTCGACAAGTTCTATCGTGGGAAAGATCAGCGTTATCTCGTGCGCGGTACCGGAATGGGGTTGCCGATCGCCAAGGCGATTGTGACGGCTCACAAGGGAACCATTGGAGTTACCAGCCAGCTCGGTCATGGCTCGGTCTTCTCGTTTTCCCTTCCTGTTGCGCGCAGAGCAGAGCGAGCCATATGACGGACGCATCAATCCTGGTTGCAGACGATGAGCCGCAAATTCGGCGAGTGCTGCGCTCCACACTCTCCAGCCAGGGGTATGTGATCATCGAGGCCAAGACGGGTGAAGAAGCGGTGGAAGCCGTTCGTAAGCAGAAGCCCGAGCTGGTACTTCTCGATGTGAACATGCCGGGTATCGGCGGGATCGCCGCGTGCCGCGAGATTCGGAAATCTTCGGATGCTCCCATCATCATGCTCACCGTTCGAAACGCCGAACGAGACAAAGTGCTCGCACTCGACGCCGGAGCGGACGACTATGTGGTCAAGCCCTTTGGTATCGAAGAATTGCTGGCGCGTATTCGTGCCGCGTTGAGGCGGTACGCTCCCGGTGACACGCTGCCTCCTTTTGTTTCGAAGGACTTTACGCTGGATTTCGAAAGCCGGCAGTTGACCGTGCGCGGCCAGGAAGTGCACCTGACCCCGAAGGAATTCGAGGTCCTCAAGCACCTAGTCGCCAATCAGGGCAAGCCGCTGACCCATCGAAGGCTGCTGCAGTCCGTTTGGGGGCCGGAATATGGAGAAGAAACGGAAAATCTGCGCGTGGTCATCAATCAGTTGCGCAAAAAGATCGAAAGCCACCCGGCGCAGCCGCAGTACATCCGGACGGAACCGTGGGTGGGATATCGTTTCCAGCCGCCGCGCATGAGCCTCTCTAAGTGCCCTCCGCGAAAACAATAACGTCCAGTGGCTTGCGGTGGTTAACGAGATCGCGGGAGAGACGACCCGTCATTCGAAGAGCGGATACTCGGCACGGAGAAGAAGCGAGAGCGTGGCCTAGACTGGGAGACGAAGTAGGGCCCTGCAGCCGCGCGCATCGGAGCGGTTCTTCAAGGTTAGCTCACCGCCGTGCGCTTCGGCGATCTGCCGGCTAAGAACCAGACCAATCCCGGAGCCGCCCGGTTTGGTAGTAAAGAAGGGAACGAATAGGTTCGAGGTATTGGGAAGGCCAGGGCCTTCGTCAAGAACCCAGACGTCGAGTTGTGCGCTTTGCCGGGACCAGCCCACCTGAACGGACCCGCCAGTTTCCAGCGTCGCGTCCGCCGCATTGCGAACCAAGTTGATCAGCAACTGTTCCAATTGGTCGGCGTCGGCCGCAATGACAACGTCAGGACCCTTCAATAGGCTGACTCTTACCCGGGTCTCCAGTTTTATGCTCCGGCTTACCCATTCCGAGACGTTTACTGGTAGTAGCTTCGGCTGTGGCAGCCGCGCAAGTTGGGCATACGCGGCCATAAAACGCCCAAGCGCCTCGGTGCGAGAGCGAATGATGCCCAGGCCCTGCCGGAGATCATCCAGAATCGCAGCAGACCCCTCGCTCTGCAATTCAGAAGACCTGGAGGCGCTCAGGAGCCCGCTCTCCAGGCCTTGAGCCACAGACTGAATGGGAGCGAGCGAGTTGTTCAACTCATGCCCAAGAACGCGAATGAGCCGCTGCCAGGCTTTGCGTTCTTCGTCACGGAGCGTGCGGCTCAGATCGCTCAGAACTACGAGGTGATGAGGCAAGCCGCCCTGGCGGAACTTCCCGCGACGCAGCCCCCAGCGCCCGGAGCCCCCGGGAAAGGCCAGCTCCATGGTGTGCGCGGCTTCGCCTTCCAGGCAAGCTCCGAGTCCCAGTTCTTCCGCCGTAAATCCCAGCAGGCGACCTTCAGGACGGCCCAATAAGCGTTCGCCTGCGCGATTGACCAGCCGCAGCTTCGTGCTGTTGTCGAAGGTGAAGATGGCGAGATCAATCTCCTCCATCACGGTCCGCAAGAGGGCGGTGGCTTCCAGCGCTCCGAGGCGTTGTTGCCGAAGGACTTCACTGAGCGCATTGACTTCAATCATCACTTCGCCCATGGCATCGTCGCTTCGTGCCCCGCGGGCGCGCATCGAAAAGTCTTCTTCGCGCAAGGCGGCCAAGAGATTCGAAAGTGTTTGCAGCGAGAATACAACTCGATGCCGCAGCGAGAAAGCAAATCCCAGCCAGAGAGAAAAGATGAGAAAGGCAAGTGTCCAGACGGCGCCGGAAGAATAACTTCCATGCCACAAGAGAATCATGGCGATCAGCGAACCTGGGAAACCCGCCGCTAGCGCGAGGAGCTGGATGCGGCGCTCATAGGTCAGTCGCGTCATTCGAGTCCATGTTTTTGCAGCCGGCGATACATGGCGCTGCGGCTCAATCCCAGAGCCTTCGCCGCCTGGCTCACATTTCCTTCGTGGCGAGAGAGTGTGCGCTGGATGAGATACCGCTCAACTTCATCGAGGCTCATTTCCTCCAGCTTGGCCGCGCCGCCAGAGGCCTGCGCGCGCAAACCGAGGTCTGCCGCGCGGACCGAAGGGCCAGGCGAGAGGAGCACGCCGCGTTCCACCGCATGATCGAGTTCGCGAACATTGCCCGGCCAGGCATGCTCATGAAGAGCCTTGATGGCGGCGGTGTCGAAGCCGGAAATGTTCTTGCGATAGCGCTGCGCGTAACCGTGGAGAAAATGGTGTGCCAGGAGATCGACGTCCTCACGGCGGTCTCGCAGCGGAGGGATGTGGATCTCAATGGTATTCAAGCGAAAGAGGAGGTCTTGACGGAACCGACCGGCGGCGGCCTCGGCATTCACGTCGGCGTTGGTAGCCGCGAGTACCCTAACGTTGACACGCCGCGTCGTGGACGAGCCGACGCGCTCGAGATCTCCCGTTTCCAGAACGCGCAAGAGTTTGGCCTGCAGGTTGAGTGGAACGTTGGCAATTTCGTCCAGGAACAAGGTACTGCTATCGGCGAGTTCGAATCGCCCGACGCGATCGGCGCGCGCATCGGTAAAGGCACCCTTTACGTGACCGAAGAGCTCGCTTTCAAAGACACCTTCCGATAGCCCACCCGCATTCACGGTTACCATTGGCTTCGTCGCCCGCGCCGACAAGGCATGAAGGGTTCGAGCGACAACTTCTTTGCCAGTGCCATGTTCTCCGGTGATCAACACGTTGGCCTCCGAAGGGCCGATCTGCCCAACTAGTTCCAGGACGGGCGCCATTGCAGGGGATTTCGCCAGAAATGTCGGCCGCGATTCGGCGCGCAGGATGCGGTTTTCGGCTTCGAGACGCGATGCCTGCCTCAGTGCCTGCCGCAAATCGATTTGCGTGCGCAAAATGGCGAGCAGGCGGGTATTTTCCCAAGGCTTCTGGACGAAGTCGCGCGCGCCGCGGCGCATCGCCTCCACCGCCACTTCGATGCTGCTCCACGCGGTCATGACGATGACCGGCAACGTACTGTCGAGCATTTGGATGCGAGTAAGCAGGTCGAGCCCCTCCTGGCCCGAAGTGGTGTCTCGTGCGTAATTGAGGTCCATCAGGACAGCGTCAAATTCACGGGATTCTATGGCGCTCAGAGCCTCGGCCGGAGAAGCCACGCCCTGCGTTTCATAACCCTCACGCTTTAAGAGCAGGCGCAGAGCGTCGCGAATGTCCGCCTGATCGTCAGCCAAAAGAACTCGATAAGAGTGCGGGTTAGTCGTCTTCATTCGAATGTGTTTGTGAAGTTCATCCTACTGCCGTTTTCCAGCACGGTGGAAAACCATGGAAGCGACGCCTTCGGCCAGCAGGCCTCTGCTCAAGCGGGTTGTGCCGCGCCGACGTGTGCGCCGGCCGTAGCGCTGTCACCCACAACCCACCCGTCCTTCAGCTGGATAATGCGACTCCCATAGGCTGCGTTTCTCTCTGAGTGTGTGACCTGGATGATTGTTGTGCCGGCGTCGTTGAGTCTCTTGAAAAGCTGCATGATCTCGTCGCCTTGTGCGGAATGGAGATTCCCAGTCGGCTCATCGGCGAGGATCAACTTCGGACTAAGGATCACCGCGCGGGCGACTCCCACAAGCTGTTGTTGGCCGCCGGAGAGCTGGTTCGGGAAAAGATCTTTCTTGCCCACGATGTGAAATCGGTCGAGGGCGTCGCAAACCAGGCTAATGCGTTCCTTGTGCGGCACGTTCTTGTAGGACAGCGGGACCTCCAGATTTTCGAAAACGGTCAGATTGTCGATGAGGTGATAACTCTGAAACACAAAGCCAATGTTGGCTTTATGCAGTTCGTTCCGCTTCTTGACGTTGAGCTTGTGGACAGCTTCACCGAGGAAGTAGTAGTCCCCGGTCCAAGCGCCATCGAGCATCCCAATGATGCTCAGCAGAGTAGATTTTCCAGCGCCGGAAGGGCCCATGATGGTGACAAATTCGCTGGGCTGAATATCAAGATTGATTCGGCGCAACAAATAGAATTTATTCGGACCGGCCTCGACAACTTTTTCCAGGTTTCGTAGCTGAATCAATGGTTCCACATCGGCTCCTTGCGGTTCGCACAGCGCATCGCGCCTCTATCTTAGCGCATGTCGTTACGACAAGACTTCTACCCTACTCCAGAGCCATGACTTACTCATACCGCAACGCAACTAGCGGATCCACGCGTACGGCACGCCGCGATGGAAGATAAGAGGCCAAGGTGGCAACAGCCGCCAACACCAGCGGAAGCACGATGAATGCGACGGGATCAGCGACCTTCACTCCGAAAAGCAAACTGGATAGCGCGCTCGCCAGAGCGAACGCAACTGGAAGTCCGATGCCCATACCGATCAGCGTGAGCAATGCACCTTTTTTGAGGACCATTCGCTGAATGTCGTTGGCCGTGGCGCCCATGGCCATGCGAATGCCGATTTCGTTGGTGCGCTCGCTAACTGCATAAGACATTACGCCGTATACGCCGACCGACGCGAGCACCAGCGCGATGATCCCCAGGATGCCCATCATGACCGCCACATAGGCGATACCGACAATGGAGTCGCTGATGACCTCGTCCAAGGGTTTGATGCTGTACAGAGACAGCTCAGGATCTACCGCGACTACTTCGCTGCGAACATTATGGACGAGTGAGCGCGGATCTCCGGCGGTGCGCAAGACCAGCGAGGCATACAAAGACGGCGCTTGCCGATAGGTCCGATAGATTGTTGGGATGTCATCTTTGTTGATCCAACTATAGTGCACGTCATCCACGATCCCGACGATTGTCAGCCACGGTGACTGCTCTGCGGCTTGCCCGACTTTCAGCCTTTTTCCCAGGGGCTTTTCTTCTGGAAAATACCGCCTGGCCAGGCTCTTACTGATAACTGCGACAGGTAGGGTGCCAGCGCCGTCCGTGTTAGCCAGTTGGCGTCCCTCGTAGAGAGCAATGTGCATCAACAGAAAATAGTTCGGGCTGACAGTCTGGACGATCGCGCTGTTTGCTTCGCCGCGATCCCTTGTCGTGTGCCCTTCAGCGGAGAAGGCTCTGATGTCGGCTCCTCCCCCGTTTGCGTAGGGTACTTGGGTGACCATCGCCGCAGATTGAACAGTTGGAAGCGCCGAGAGCCTCTGTAGCACTTGCTCGTCGAAAGACACCCGGCTCGGCTGCGCCTGATAGCGCAGTTCCGGCAGGATGAAGTTCATCGCGAGAATGGATTCCGGGTGATACTTTTCATTCACGTTGAGCAGCGCCGTAAAGTTTTTCACCAGCAAACCGGCACCCACCAGAAGGACGAGGGAAAGGGAAATCTCGGCCACCACGAATGCGTTGCGCAAACGATGACGCGCGCGGCCGGCCGAAGATCCACGGCCGCTTTCTTTCAGTGTTTCGCTTAGGTTTGTGCGCGACGTCAGCAGCGCCGGCGCAATTCCAGAAAGGATACCGCTGAATAACGCGATGGCCAGCGTAAAAACGAACGCGTTTGCATCGAGGCTGATCGTCTTCCATCCGGCAACGAACTTGGCCACGTCTGTCGGCATGTGCGCGAGTATGAGAGTGATGTCCCATTTCGCGAACAGCAATCCTACCGCGCAGCCAAGCAGGGATAAAAGGATACTTTCTGTCAGCAGTTGGCTGACGAGACGGGCGCGGCTCGCTCCCATGGCCGCTCGTACGGCCAGCTCCTTTTGACGACCGGAAACACGCGCAAATTGCACGTTGGACACGTCCGCACAGGCGATGAGCAGCACGAACCCCACGGCACCCATGAGCAGCAAGGTGAACTGCCGCGTGATATCAGTGGTCGCAAATTCGCGCACCGGCATCACGCGCAGCCGCCACCCTTTGTAAGAATCCGGATACGCCTCGCTTTCTCGTTGCGCAATTGCGGTCATTTCTGCGGTCGCCTGATTGACCGAGGTATCCGGTCTCAGCCGGCCCAGAACCCACAGCCAGCGCGAAGTCCGCTCGGCTCGCTGCTTCACGGTAAGAGCCATGGGCATCCACAATTCCGCTGGCATCGGGAAATCAAACCCTTTGTTCATTACTCCTACGACCGTGAAGCTCTTGCCATCCACCTTCACGTTCTTGTTGAGGATATTCGGATCGGCCGCATACCGCCGCTCCCAGAGTCCATAGCTCAGAATGATCTCCTGATCTTTTCCTGGCTGTTCTTCTTCCGGCAGAAACGTACGGCCCATTTTCGGTTGAACGCCCAAAAGGCCGAAGAAATTTGCCGTTACGCAAAATCCTTGGGTTCTTTCCGGCTCGCGATTGCCGGTCAAGTTCACCTCATCCCAGTTGTAGGCGCCCAATTGTTCGAACGACTTTGCCTGGGTCTGCCAATCCCGATACGTTGCCGGAGACACGGGATTCGTCTCGATGTTCTGCTGCGGGCGCACATTCACGATGGCCACGATGCGGTCAGGGTTTTCGAATGGCACCGAATGCAATAGGAACGCCTCCGCTACGCTGAACATCGCCGTATTCGCGCCTATGCCCAGCGCCAGCGCCGTCGCGCAGACAAGCGTTGCCAGGCGATGCTTCCACAGCATCCGTGTGCCGTACCGGATGTCCTCGAAGATGGTGTGCACTTAGTAGCTCCTACTCCTCGGAAAGAAGCCCCCTATCTCACTGAAAATAACGGCTCTGCTGCGCACCGCTACTTTCATCCTGCGGGGACCATGACTTATTCGTATCGCAACGCGATCAGCGGATCTACGCGCATCGCCCGCCGCGCCGGGACGTAGCATGCTGCCAGCGAGACCGTCACCAGGAGCAAATTCACTGCTACGAAAATAAGGGGGTCCCTCATACTCACCCCGTAGATCATGCCTTCGAGTAGTCTCGTCAGCATCAGCGCCGCTGCGACGCCGAACACTACGCCGCTGGCGACCAGCTTCAACCCTTCCGTCAGAATCATCTTTAGCACATCCGCGGGCCTTGCCCCGAGCGCCATGCGCACCCCGATTTCACGCGTTCGCTCGGATACCGCGTAGGAGATGACTCCGTAAATGCCCACACTCGCAAGCACCAGCGCGAGGCCGCCGAAGATGCTCAACAGCAGCATCATGAAGCTTCGCAGGGCCAGCGAACCTGCGAGCACTTGGTCCATGGACCGAACCGCGCCAGTCGGCACAAGCGGATCTGCCGCGGCCAGCGCTTCCCGCAGGGCTTGGTTAAGCATGAGAGGGTTCCCCGTCGTTCGTGCCACGATGCTTCGCGGAAACCAGCCCTCGAAGAGGCTGGAGGTTCCCAATTTAGCTTGCGCTGCTGGAATAAATGTGGTCGGTTCGGCGGGCTGATCCACGTAGCTCTTCACGTCGCCCACCACGCCTACCACTTCACAAAGGACGCCACTGACGTAGAGGTACTTTCCGAGGGAGCCTTGCCCCTGAAAATATTTGCGGGCGACCGCTTCGTTGATAATGACCACGGGACTCGAGAATTCGGAATCGGATTCCGTGAATCCACGCCCTTGCTTCCAGGGTGTTCCGATGGCCTGGAAGTACCCCGGTGTAATCTCCCTGTAATCCATGGAGATCCATTCCGATTCCTTGGGCCCGGCAATCCTCACGCCATTATTTCCCCCTCGTTCGAGGGGCAATCCCGCCGCAACGACGCCCGCAGCGGTCACGCCAGGCAAAGCTGCAATGCGCTGCTCGATGTCCCTGTAGAATCGAGTAATTTCCCGAGTGGAGTTGTATTTCGACCCGGTCATCCAGAATTGCATGGTAAGAACGTGGTGGGAATCAAACCCGGGATTTGCATTCATCAATTTTGCGAAGGTGGCGATCATCAGACCCGCTCCGGCCAGCAGCACGAGCGATAGAGCTAATTCTCCGATCACCAATCCCTGCCGCAGCCTCGCGCGGCCGACTCCCGCACTGGCCCTTCCCTCGCCTTCCTTAAGCGTCTCGCTGAGATTAGTCTTGGTGGCATAGAGCGCAGGCGCAATCCCAAACACCGCGCCCGTCAGAATGGAAATTAGAAGCGTGAATGCGAATGTCCAGGCATCGAGGCGGATATCGCTCAAGCGGGGCAAATTGCTGGGCGCCATCGCCAGGAGTGAACCCAATCCCGAGCCGGCCACAGCCAAACCGAGTGCTCCCCCCGCCAAAGCAATCAACATGCTTTCTGTGAGCAGTTGGCGGATGAGTCGAACCCTCGAGGCTCCCATGGCGACGCGCACCGCAATTTCTCGCCCCCGTGAGCTTCCGCGCGCGAGGAACAAATTGGCCACGTTGGCGCAAGCAATCAGAAGTACAAAGCCGATCGCACCCAGCAGAACCAGCAGGAACGGGCGCATCCCCGCGCCGATCATGGCTTGATACGGCCTGAAACTCATGATGAGCTGTTGCCCCACAACGTTGGGATAGCGAACTCGGAAATCCCGGGTGACGATGTCCATCTGCGACTGCAGTTGATCGCGCGTCACCCCCGGCCTCAGCCTGCCGATAACACTGATGTTTTCGCCGCTCCCTGCGGTCTTCGCCACCAGCGCCAGCGGAATCCACACCTCCGCCCGGACACCCGGACTCAGATCAGAATTGGCGCGCGGATCAAAGCCAGCGGGCATCACTCCGATCACCGTGTAAGCATCCCCATTGAGCAAAACCTTTTGGCCCATCGCTCCCTCAGCCCCGCCCAGGCGGCGCTTCCATAGGGAATGACTCAGTATGGCAACGCGCTGCCCGTCGGCTCGATCTTCTTCGGGAAGAAAGTCACGGCCGAGCGCGGGGCGAATACCAAGTACTTGGAAATACTCGGCTGAGACAGGCACACCACGAACATGTTCCGCTTCATTCCCGGTAGCAAAAGATTGAAGCCAACGTCGGTGTAACCCGCGATATGTTCGAAGAGTTTGCCGTACTCCCGCAGAAGCTCCAACTGCTCCGCCGTTAAACTCATCTCATCGGATAGTGTTTGATAGCTCTCGGCAAGCTGGACGATATGGTCGGGCTCAGGGAAGGGCAGCGGGCGGAGCAGCACTCCGTATACAACCGTAAAAATTGCAGTGTTGGCGCCGATGCCCAGCGCAAGGGTCAAAACGGCCACGGCGGTAAACCCGGGACTCTTCGCCAGCATCCGCGCTGCGAATCGTAAGTCCTGCCAGAACGTATCCATGAGCCGCCTCGGCGTCAGGCGCCTACCTGCGCTTCCTGGGTCTCCTCGACGATGCGCCCGTCGAACAGATGAATGGTGCGTTCGGCGAAATTGGCGTAACGCTGGTCGTGCGTGACCATGCAAACGGTCGCGCCGTTGCGGTGCAGGTCGCGAAGGAGCTCCATCACGGCCTCGCCGTTCTTTGAATCGAGGTTTCCGGTCGGCTCGTCAGCCATCAGAATGAGCGGATCACCGACAAGCGCGCGGGCCACCGCCACACGCTGCTGCTGACCGCCGGAGAGTTGCGAGGGATAGTGGCGTAGCCGGTGCGCCATGCCCACACGTTCCAGCGCGTGCTGCACCTTCTGCTTCCGCTCCGCACCGCTCGTGCCCCGATACGTCAATGGCAGTTCAACGTTTTCATACACTGTCAGGTCGCCAATCAGGTTGAAGGCCTGGAAAATAAATCCAATCTCGCGGTTGCGGATCCGCGTGCGCTCGCTGATCGAGAGATTCGCGACCGGCGACCCGTTGAGCGTATACTCCCCGCCCGTCGGTGAATCGAGAAGCCCGAGAATGGAGAGCAAGGTCGATTTGCCGCAGCCCGAAGGCCCGGCGATCGAGATGTATTGCCCCTTCTTGATCTCCAGGTGGATCTCGGACAAAGCGTGCGTCTCGACCTCATCCGTATAGAACACTTTCTTCACGCCTTCCATCTTGATGAGTGTTGCGTTTGGGTCCGTCATTTGCTCTCCTTCTCGTATCCGATCTTGAAAGCTCTTATCACCTGCACTTGGTCCTGGTGCTCACCAGACAAAATCTAGCTTGCGGCTATTCCTTAGAAAGAAACCGTAGCCCCTTTATTTCCAGCGCACGCTCCTCGCTTCTTTCCTGGTTCGTCGTGTTTCGAAGAACCAGGATTTATTCGTAGCGCAGCGCCACGATGGGATCGATCCGCGTTGCTCGCCGCGATGGGAGGTAGCACGCTGCGAAAGCCACCAGGCAGATAATCCCCAACGATGCCGCATACACCAGAACGTCGCCCGCGTGCACCCCGTACAGCAGAGACTCGCTTAGCCGAGCTAGCCCGTATGCCAGTGGCAATCCCACCGCTGCGCCCACCAAAACCATCCATCCAACTTCCTTGAACACTAGCCCTCTTACGTGTCCAGCCGGGGCCCCCAGCGCCACTCGAATTCCAATTTCCCGCGTCCGCTGCACGACCAGGTAGGCTAGCACCCCGTAAATTCCCAGTGCCGCCAGCAACGCCGCCAAACCGCCAAACGCCGCGGACAGCCCCGCGATCACGCGCTCAGCAAATAGATCTTCGTCCACTACGCGCTCGACTGTCTTTAGTTCGTACACCGGCAAATTAGCATCCGCTCCCCGGACCGTCTCCCGCAGCGTGTTGGCGATTAACAGGGGATCTTGTTGGGTGCGAACGTAAAAACTCATGCCGAAGAGTTTTCCGAATTGCGAATAGGGCTGATAGAAAAACGGCCGCTCGGCATCCCGGACGTGACCCTCTCTTACCGCTTTCACAACACCAACGATCTCTATATTTGGCTTGACGTTATTTCCCCCGCCCAGCGCAAAGTGCATGCCAATCGGATTTCTGTTCGGAAAGAACTCTTTTGCCATGGCTTCATTCACGATCGCCACCTTCGTGTTCGCCGCGGTGTCTCCGGCGTTGAATTCGCGACCGGAAAGCAGCGGAATTCTCATGGTCGAGAAATAGTTCGGGCTCACCGCGTCATAATTCACGTGCTGGTCATCGGTATCTAGGTTTTGGCGTCCTTCCACGGT
>Ga0209056_10002826_pt1 | contig 18609 bp, 14 predicted proteins | sample GraSoiAngelo_114_FD_185876 | JGI IMG/M metagenome (GOLD analysis project Ga0209056, IMG submission 185876) | Grasslands soil microbial communities from the Angelo Coastal Reserve, California, USA - 14_0903_13_40cm (SPAdes) (version 2) | ecosystem: Environmental > Terrestrial > Soil > Grasslands...
CTCGAAGTGAGCCGTGTTAGTGTGCCGCGGCTATTTTTGCTCATGGCTGACGACAAACATAACGACAACGGCAAGAACGACAAAAAGGGCGCCGAGATCCGCGTACCGCCCCGCACGTGGCTGCTCTGGATTGGAATCATCGCCCTGGTGCCGCTCGTCTGGAGGTTCCACAGCCAGGCGGAGACAAAATACCGCATTCTCAGTTATCCGGATTTCGTTCAGTTGGTGGAGTCGAACCTCGTGGTCCAGGGAATTATCTATTACGATCCGCAGTATCAGGACGTTCGTGAAATCACCGGGAAATACAAGGCCATCGACAGCGCCGGCACCCAAACCGAAGTCGCCTTCAAAATTGAAACCCCGCTTTCGCCCCAACTTCAGGAAAAACTCCTCAGCACAGGCAAGTTCAAACCGCAGAAACCCAATACGCTGCTGTTGGGGGTCCTTTATTCGCTGCTGCCGTTCGTGCTTTTCGGCGCGCTGGTTTGGTTTTTCCTGATCCGCCAACTCAAAATGGCCGGCAAAGGAGCGCTGAGCTTCGGCAAGAGCAAGGCGCGGATGCTGAGCAAGGAAAAGAACCGCACGACGTTCAAAGACGTGGCGGGTGTGGAAGAGGCCAAAGAGGAAGTCTCCGAACTCGTCGAGTTTTTGAAGGACCCCAAAAAATTCCAGAAGCTCGGCGGGCGAATCCCCAAGGGCATATTGATGGTGGGTGCCCCCGGCACGGGGAAAACGTTGCTCGCCAAGGCCATCGCCGGCGAGGCGGACGCCGCGTTTTTCAGCATCAGCGGGTCTGATTTCGTGGAAATGTTTGTCGGCGTCGGCGCCAGCCGGGTGCGCGACATGTTCGAACAGGCGCGCAAGAATACGCCCTGCTTGGTTTTCATCGATGAAATTGACGCCGTCGGGCGGAGCCGGGGACACGGCCTTGGGGGCGGCAACGACGAACGTGAACAGACCCTCAACGCGTTGCTGGTGGAGATGGACGGCTTCGACACCCAGGAAGGAATTATTATCATCGCCGCCACGAACCGGCCGGATGTGCTGGACCCGGCCCTGTTGCGTCCCGGACGTTTTGACCGCCAGATAACTGTCAATTTGCCGGACGTTCGCGGGCGCGAAGCCATTCTCCGGGTGCATGCCAAAAATGTTAAGTTGGAACCAACCGCGGATTTGAGCGTCATCGCCCGGGGCACGCCCGGTTATTCGGGAGCCGAGCTGGCCAACCTGCTCAACGAGGCGGCGCTGTTGGCCGCGCGCATGAACAAGAAGGCCATCGGCATGGCGGAACTGGAGGAAGCGCGCGACAAAGTCCGTTGGGGCCGTGAACGTCGCAGCCTGGCCATGACCGACGAGGAGAAGCGCAACACCGCCTGGCATGAAGCAGGCCACGCGCTCGTCAACGTCCTGCTGCCGCACACTCATCCGCTGCACAAAGTCACAATCATTCCGCGCGGTCAGTCCCTGGGTTCCACCATGTCGCTGCCCAAAGACGACGTTTTGAACCGCCGGCGCAAAGAAATGCTCGACATGATCGCCGTCACGATGGCCGGTCGCATTGCCGAGGAAATTGTCTCCGGCGACATTTCCACCGGCGCGGCGGGCGATATCCAGCAGGCGACTCAGCTTGCTCACGCGATGGTTTGCCATTGGGGCATGAGCGAAAAACTCGGCATGGTTCAATACGGCGACAACAACGAGTACGTTTTCCTCGGACGCGAAATGATCCGGAGCAAGGATTACAGCGAGCGCACCGCGCAGGAGATCGACACCGAAGTGAAACGGATCATTGATGAACAGTTTCGGATCGCGAAGGACATTATCGACGGCCATCGCGACAAACTGAAGCTGATCGCCAATTGTCTGCTCGAATACGAAACGCTTGACGGCAGTCAGGTTGATGAGATCGTGCGGACCGGCAAATTCACTCCGCCAGCTCCAACGCCGCAGGTTGACCCGCCGTCCGGAGCGCAGGCGGCCACTCCGTTGCCGGAAGTTCCCAAGCCCGCTCCGCCGAAACTCGATCCCGGACTCGGCGCGGCGGCGCCCGCCACGGCCTGACGCAGCGCGCGTTCCCCCCTTCGGACGGTCCATCAGCCGACTTCTATCTTCCATCCGCCGTCCTTTCTCCGTTATGCTCGCCCCATGATTATCGCACCGTCGTTACTGGCCGCAAATTTCGGGAGGTTCGCTGCCGAGACAATCCGCGTGGACAGGGCCGGCGCCCAATGGCTTCACCTTGATATCATGGACGGTCACTTCGTGGCGAATATCTCGTTCGGCCCCGAAGTCGTCCGCGTGCTGCGGCCGCTGACGAAAATGTTCCTGGACGTGCATTTGATGTGCTCCCGGCCGGAAATCCTGCTGGAGCCGTTCGCCAAGGCTGGCGCGGACCAAATGACGGTACACGTTGAATTGGGCGACCGGGTGACGCGGTTGCTCTGGAAGATTAAATCGTTGGGCAAGAAGGTTGGCCTGGCCATCAATCCGCCCACGGGCATGCCCCAGGTGGAGCCGTACCTCAATCAAATTGACGTGCTATTGATCATGACGGTCAATCCGGGTTTCGGCGGGCAGCCGTTCATTACCGAAACACTCCCCAAAGTTCAGCAGGCTGACGCGTGGCGAAAAGAGAAGAATCTCCACTACCGTATCGAGGTGGACGGCGGAATCGATTTTCAGACCGCCGCTGAGTGCGCCCATGCCGGCGCGGACACGTTTGTCAGCGGCACCGGGCTTTTCAAGCATCGGAACTTCAAGGCGGCGCTGCGCAAGATGCAGAAGATCGTGGACGAACCGGCGCGAAACCGGAGTTGAAGTCATGGGGCAAATCAGGTTTGGAACCGACGGCTGGCGGGCGGTCATCGCCGAGGATTTTACGTTCAAAAGCCTTGAACGCGTGGCCCAGGCCACGGCGGATTATTGGAATGCGAACCACGTTGAGGGAACGCAAAAGAGGGCCGTGGTCGGTTACGATCGGCGATTTCTCTCGGATCAGTTCGCGGCCCGGACGGCGGAGGTCCTCGCCGGTAACGGCTTCCAGGTCACGCTGACTTCCGTGCCGACGCCTACGCCTGCCGTCTCGCTTGCCGTCAAAGCCCAACGCGCCATCGGCGGCGTAATGATTACCGCCAGTCACAATCCTCCCGTGTTTAATGGTTTCAAATTGAAGGCGCATTATGGCGGCTCCGCCGAGCCGGTCATTTGTCAAGGCGTCGAAGCCCGGCAGGACCAAAGCCCAATTCGCGCTGTTCCGCTGGACGATGCGCTGAAACAAGAGCAGGTGGTTATCAAGAACATTCGACCGGCCCATTGCGCGGCGGTCAAAAGGCTGGTCGATTTTCAATTGATTGCGAAGTCGAGACTGCGCTTTGCGCACGACGCATTGTTCGGTGTTGGGGCCGGCTGCTTCGACGAAATGCTCGCCGGAACGAGTTGCCAGGTGACCACGCTGAACGCGGCGCACGATCCATTTTTCGGCGGCATCAATCCGGAACCTATCTCGAAGAACTACGGCGCCAGCGCGGCGTTTCTGAAGAAGCATCCGCACGACATCTGCCTGGTGACCGATGGGGACGCCGACCGAGTAGGGGGCATGGACGGCCGTGGCAACCCGCTCTCGACACATCAGCTCATTTGTCTGCTGCTGCACCATTTCATCGTGAACCGAAAGGGCAGGGGACGTGTCGTCAAAGCGCTCACGACCACGTCCATGGTGGACAAAATGTGCGTCGCGCAGGGGTTGGAGCTGATCGAGACGGCGGTTGGCTTCAAATACGTCGCCAGCGAAATGCTCAAGGGTGGCGTGCTGCTCGGTTTCGAGGAGAGCGGCGGCATTGGTTTTCCCGGACATATTCCCGAACGTGACGGCATCCTGGCCGGCCTGATGTTGCTTGAGTTGCTCGCCACGGAGCGCAAGTCCGTCAACAAACTGATCGGCGGACTGGAAAAACAGTTCGGCCCGCACCGCTACGCGCGCATCGACTCGCGTTTTGCGCCCGAAAAACGCGCGGCGTTGATGGAGTTCTGCAGAACCAATCCTCCGGCTAAACTGCTTCGCTCGGCAGTCGTTGACGTAAAGTCATTCGACGGCGTGAAGTTCATCGCAGCGGACGGCTCCTGGCTCATGCTGCGCGGTTCGGGCACGGAACCGATTCTTCGTATCTACGCCGAAGCCGCGTCCGACCAGGCAGCGGAAAGCCTGCTGAAGCTGGGTATTAGACTGACCAGGCAGGTTTGAAGGGGCTTTTCGCGTTCCGCACCGGGCTGGCGGCAAAATTCCCTTTTCTTCGCTGTGGACGCCGCTATCTTCTCGCAGAACGCTAGAGGACGGATGCGGGCGGATCAGGCGGAATGATTTCATTCCGCGTTCCGTGGGTAGCATTCCGCGTTTGAGTCATGGACGCAGCGCACATACGTAATTTCAGCATCATCGCCCACATTGATCACGGAAAGACGACGCTCTCTGATCGCCTGCTGCACCGGACCGGGACCATTTCTGACCGCGAGATGCAGGAGCAATTGCTCGATTCGATGGACCTGGAACGCGAACGCGGCATCACCATCAAAGCGCATCCGGTCACGATGCTGTACCAGGCCAGGAACGGCGAGACCTACGAGTTGAACCTGATTGATACGCCCGGTCACGTTGACTTTTCCTACGAAGTCTCGCGCAGTTTGAGCGCGTGCGAGGGCGCCTTGCTCATCATCGATGCCGCGCAGGGTGTCGAGGCCCAGACCGTCGCCAACCTGCACCTGGCGATGAAGCAGAACCTGGAGATTATCCCGATCATCAACAAGATTGATTTGCCGCACGCCGATGTCGCTCTGACCAGGCAACAGTTGGAGGACATTCTGGCGATTCCCGCTGCGACGGCGATTTTGGCAAGTGCGAAAGAGGGGATTGGGATCGACGACATTCTGGAAGCGGTTGTCGCTCGCGTTCCGGCGCCGAAACCCACGGGCGAGAAATCGCTGCAGGCGCTGTCGTTTGATTCCTATTTCGACACTTACAAGGGTGTCGTCACACATGTGCGAGTATTCAACGGGGAGTTGAAGGCCGCCATGCTGGTGAAACTGCTTCATTCAGGCAAAACGTTCGAAGTCAAAGAAGTGGGCAGTTTTAATCCCAAGCCTTATGTGCGCGAAAAGCTGGAGACAGGCGAGACCGGTTATATCACCGCAAACATCAAAAGCCCGCTGGACGTGAAGCTGGGCGACACCTTGACTGACTCACGATTCCCGTCCCCGGCACTGCCTGGTTTTCGGGAGGTTCACCCGATGGTGTTCAGCGGCATTTACCCGATCAACACGGCTGATTACGAACATTTGAAAGCCAGCCTCGCCAAACTGCAGCTCAACGACTCCGCGTTTGTTTACCAATCGGAGAGTTCCGTTGCGCTTGGCTTCGGCTTTCGTTGTGGTTTCCTGGGCCTGCTGCATCTGGAGATCGTGCAGGAACGCTTGCGTCGCGAATACGGCATGGACATCATCGCCACCTATCCGAGCGTGGTGTATCGCGTGACGATGACGGACAAGAAGCTCAGCGAAATCGACAACCCGGCTTATTTGCCGGAACCCAATTTCATTGAGAAAATCGAGGAGCCGATGGTCAAGGCGTTCGTGATTTCCCCGAACGAAAACATAGGCGACATGATGGCGTTAATTTCCGAAAAGCGCGGCACGGTGCGACACACGGAAACACTGGACGCGCGCCGCGTGATGTTGACCGCCGGCATTCCACTGAATGAAATCCTGATTGATTTCCACGATCGGATCAAAAGCATCAGCCGCGGCTACGGCTCGATGGATTACGAGCACGACGGTTATCAGGAGTCGGACATGGTCAAGCTCGACCTGCTGGTCAACGGCGAGCCGGTGGACGCTTTCTCGTGCATCGTTCACCGGGGCAAAGCCGAGGGCCGGGGACGGGCGTTGGCCGCGAAGCTCAAGGAAGTCATCCCCAGACAACAATTTCAAGTAATCATCCAGGCAGCCATCGGTGGAAAAGTCATCGCTCGCGAAACAGTCAGCGCCTTGCGGAAGGACGTGACCGCAAAATGCTATGGTGGCGACATCAGCCGCAAACGCAAGCTCCTCGAAAAACAAAAAGAAGGGAAAAAACGGATGAAAGCCGTCGGCTCGGTGCACATTCCGCAGGAAGCCTTCATCGAAGTGTTAAAGGCGTGAACTCATGAATAGAAATGGACTGGCAATGATTCTTCGCTGGTTTCTTTCAAAAAAGGTGCGGCAGGCCGTCGATATGTGCCGGCAGGTCCGCAGAATCATCCATGCGCAGCGCGATTTGCTGAGGCCGGAGGAAATTCAGGAAATTTCAAAGGCGGCGCGAGAATTGAGAGACGCGATTGCCGCTGGTGAAAAGCTCGACGGGATCGAGAAGTGGATGAAGAACCTCGAGAAGGTTGCGAATGAAAATCTGAAGCCGTATCCGAGCGCCTCCATTCGCGAGAACGTCGAGGTGTTTCTGGTGACGGCCGCGGTAGTGCTGGCGTTGCGCACCTTCTTTTTTCAGCCGATGGCCATTCCGTCGGGTTCCGCCCAGCCGACGTTGTGGGGGATCACGTACGAGAACCTGAAGGGCAACGTGGGGGTTGAAATCCCGCACGGGCTGAATCGGGTCATTCAGACATGTTGGTCCGGGGTTCATTACTATCACAAAGTGGCAAAAAACGATGGCGAGCTGCGCGTTGAGCCGCCGAAAACGATTCTTCCGTTTGTCAAACGTCAGACGCTGTGGGTGGGGGATAGGCCGTACAGCATCTGGTTCCCGCCGGACAAGCTGGGGGACCTCGGGGAGCTTCATTACGGCCAGGGGATTCATGCCGGAGAGGACATCGTCAAACTCAGGAAGAACAGCGGCGACCACCTGTTTGTTAACCGCTTCACCTATAACTTCCGCCGGCCTCGCCGGGGGGAGATCATTGTTTTTTATTCTGATCATATGCCCGGCTTGATCCAGGAGACGCATTACATCAAACGTCTGGTAGCGTTGGGGGGCGAACAGGTCCGCATCGGCAATGACCGGCACGTCTACATCAACGGCCAACGTCTGGAAGCTTCGGCTCCCGGTTTTGAAAATGTTTACGGCTTCGACCCGAAACAGCCCCCGGAAAGAGACCATTATTCCGGCCACGTGAACGGGTTTGTTGCCAGGAATCTGACGGACACGACCATCGCGCCTTTGTTCCCGGATGAGGAAACTGTGCGCGTTGTCCCCAGGAAGCATTACCTTGCCCTGGGCGACAACACCATGAGCAGCAGCGACGGGCGCACCTGGGGCTACGTTCCACGGGACGAAGTGGTCGGCAAGGCGAGCTTTGTGTTTTGGCCGATCGGAGGAAGAGACGACATCCCCAGCCGCTTCGGGTGGGGTTACCGGTAAAGGGAAAGGGGAAATGATTCTCCGCTGGCTCCTTTCGCCCACCGTCCGGCAGGCGAGCAATCTTCACAGGCATGCTCAGAGAATCGTCAACGCGCAACGCGACCTGCTCAGCTCGCCAGCGCTCGAAAAGGTTGCCGCGGCGATTGCCGCAGTCCGATCAGCCGTTGCTTCCAACGCGGACGGAAAGCTTCTCAAGCAACGCATGGCCGACCTGGAAAGAACGACCGCCAAATGGATTCAACCTTACCCGCACGCGTCACTGAGAGAAAACACGGAGGTTATTCTGGTGGCTGTGGCGGTCGCCGTGGCGATCCATACCTTCTTTCTGAAACCGTTCAAGATTCCGACCGGTTCGATGCAGCCGACGCTCTACGGCATCATTTCTGAAAACCTGCTGAATGAGGCAGCAGCCACATTTCCCACAGGGTTGAGGCGAGTCATTGATTTGATATGGCACGGCACATCCTACATCCACAAGGTGGCGAGAGCAGAGGGGATGTTTGAAGCGTTCGAGCCGCCGAAAACAATCTTTCCCTTCCTCAGCCGTCAGCGCGTCAAAATCGGAAGCGAATGGTATGCTGTCTGGTCTTCCGTGGATCACCTGCTTGAGCGGGCTGGGGTGCAGCCGGACCATCTTTACCACCGGGGGGATGACATCATCAAACTCAAGCTGATCAACGGCGACCATCTTTTTGTTGATCGCCTGACTTACAATTTTCGCCGGCCGACGCGCGGCGAAATCATCGTCTTCGAAACCAAAGGAATCATCAGTCCGACAACGGGTCAGCCGGCCATGCCGCAAGACCAGTTCTACATCAAGCGCCTGGTGGCGATGGGCGGCGAACGGGTCCGAATCGCCAACGACAGGCACTTAATCATCAATGAGCGGCGGCTCGACCAGACGACGCGACATTTTGAAAATGTTTATTCGTTCGATCCAAAGCAAGCGCCCCGGCCAAATCAATATTCCGGCCACGTGAATGGGTTTGTCGCCCGACAGTTAACGGAGGCGGTCATCGCGCCGCTGTTTCCCGACGAATCGACCGTCCGCACTGTCCGCCCGAATCACTACCTGGTGATGGGCGACAACACACTGGACAGCTACGACGGACGTAGCTGGGGCGATTTCTCGCGTACCAACGTCATCGGAAGATATTGCTTTGTTTACTGGCCATTCAGTAGCCGCTTTGGTTGGGCTGCGCGCTAGCTGCCAGGGACGGGCCTCAGTCAGGTTCACTCTTTCGCACAATGTTAGTTATATTTAGTTCACCCGATTGCCTTGAATTTCATCTCACGCACCGCATCGTAAGCTTCAAGGCTGGTCCAGGGAACGGACTCAGAATCGCTTCACGCCGCTGCCAATGTCCGCCGATAGACATCCACGTATTCCGCCGTGGTTCGATCCCAGGAAAAGTCCGCCGACATCGCATTCTTCCTGAAGTGGCGAAGTAACGGCGGCCGGTCGTAGAGGACCAGCGCCTTGCGGATCGCTTTGGCCAGCGCGCGAGACGAATATTCATAGAACTTGATGCCATTCGCCTGCTCCAGGTCTTCCGTCAGGTCAATGATCGAATCATCCAGGCCGCCGGTGGCACGGACGATTGGAATCGCGCCGTATCGCAGGCTATACATCTGATTCAAGCCGCAGGGCTCGAATCGAGACGGCATGAGATAAAAATCGCAGCCGGCTTCGATGCGATGGGACAGGGGATGATCGTAACCGATCCTTGCGGCCGCTTTGTCCGGATAGCGTCGGGCCAGGTTTTGGAAAGCCTTTTCGAGCAGGGGCGAACCGCTGCCGAGCAACACGAACTGCATGTTCGCCGCGAGCATTTCCACCAAAGCCCCGAGCAGAATGTCGCTGCCTTTTTGGTCCACCAGACGACTTATGTTGCCGAACAGCGGCCGGTCCGACGCCTGGGGCAAACCCATCGTCAGTTGAAGCGAAAGTTTCTCGGCGTCTTTGCCGCGAAGATTGCGGAGTGCAAAAGAATTGTTCAGGAACGGATTGCCCGTCGTTTTCCATTCCGTGTAATCCACTCCGTTCAGGATGCCGACCAGTGAACGCTGGCGTTGCCGCAGGACGTCGTCCAATCCGCCGCCGAACGCTTCGGTCAGGATTTCCCTCGCGTAACGCGGACTGACGGTAGTGATCAAATCGGCGCAGGTAATTCCCGCCTTCAGGCAATTCATGCGGCCGTAGAACTCGGCCCCTCCCGAATGGAAATAGTCCTCGGGCAAATTGGTCAGCTCGTAGGCCGAACGGGGAAACACCCCTTGATATGCGAGGTTGTGAATCGTAAGGCAGGTTTTGGGCGCGGTCCCCCACCCGGCCCGTTCTTTTGCGTGTTTGATCAGCAGCGGCACCAGGCCGACCTGCCAATCGTGCACGTGAATCAGGTCCGGCTGCCACGGCAAATAACGAGCCAGGTGCACGACGCATTTGGAAAAGAAGACGAACCGCTCTGCGTTGTCAGGATAATCGGCGCCTGTTTCCTGATACAGCCCGGCGCGATGAAAAAAATCGGCCTGACGAATGAAGTAAACCGTCAGCCCGGGTTCCCATTCGAGTTGGAACACTTCACCCTCGACCCGGCGTGTTCCGAGGGGCAAATCAATGCGCAGGTCGGAAGGATGAATGCCGGGAAATTTTTCAAGAACCCCTTTGTAGAGCGGCGTGGCCAGGCCGACTTGCAGTCCCGCCTTCGCCAGCGCTTTCGCCAACGCGCCCACCACGTCGGCCAGCCCGCCCGTTTTCGAATATGGATGTACCTCGCTGCTGGCGAGCAGGACTTTCATCGTGCGACGAGGGAGCAACTCATCCGTTTACGCGGTAATTCGGTCGGTCTTCAAGTAGGGTTGCAGAGCGGCTGGAATCGAAATGCTGCCGTCGGTTTGTTGGTAAGTCTCCACCAGAGCCACGAAAAGCCGGGCGAGCGCAGTGCCGCTGCCATTGAGAATGTGCGGGAATCTGTTCTCTCCGGCCTCGGTTTTGAAGCGCAGGTTCATCCGCCGCGCCTGGAAATCTTCGCAATTCGAGCAGCTCGAAACTTCGAGATAGCTCCCCTGCCCTGGCGCCCAGACTTCAATGTCATACGTCTTGGCGCTGGCAAATCCCATGTCGCCGGTGCACAACAGCACGACGCGGTAATGCAGCCCCAGCGATTGCAGGACGCGCTCGGCATGAGTCACCATTTTTTCAAGCTCGTCGTAACTGTGCTCTGGTTTGACAATCCTGATCAGCTCCACTTTGTCGAACTGATGGACGCGAATCATGCCTCGCGTCCCGACACCCGCCGCCCCGGCCTCGGCGCGGAAACAGGGACTGTAGGCACAGTAATAAATCGGCAATTGGCTCTCCTTCAAAATCTCCTCCCGATGAATGTTTGCGACCGGTGCCTCAGCGGTAGGTATCAAATAAAGCATCCCTCCCAGGTCCGGATCGCGCCCGGTCTGAGCCTCGCCTTCCAACACCTGGTACGCCTGGTCCACGAACTTCGGAAACTGCCCCACGCCGATCATGCACGCTTCCTTGACCATAAAGGGCGGCGAAACTTCGGTGTAACCGTGCTGGCGGATATGTAAATCCAGCAGGAATTGAATCAACGCACGCTCCAACCTCGCGCCCCAGTTCGTGTAAAGCAGGAAACCGCTTCCCGTCAGCTTGGCGCCGCGCGCAAAATCGACCAGCAGGAGGCTTTCGCAAATTTCAACGTGCGACTTTGGTTTGAAACTGTAATTCGGTCGCTCACCCCAGGCGCGAATCTCTGAATTGTCTGCGGCCGTCTTTCCCGCCTTGACACTGCTGTGCGGCAGGTTGGGCAGTCGAAGTAAAATTTCGACGCGCTTTATTTCCTTATCGGCGACAGCTTTGTCGAGTTCGGCGATCCTGTCGCCGATTTGTCGCGTCTCGGTTTTTCTGGCCTCGGCTTCCGCGGTTTTTTTTTGGCCCATCAACGCGCCAATTTCCTTTGACACCCGATTGCGCTGGGCTTTGAGCCCCTCGACTTCCGCGAGCAGTTTGCGGCGCTGTTCGTCGAGCGCGAGCAGCTCATCGATCTTGGCCTCATCCCCTGCCCCGCGGGAGGCCAGTCGCCGGCGGACAAAATCCGGTTGTTCGCGAATCAGTTTGATGTCGAGCACCGCGGCATTATAGAAAGGCACTTCGTTAGAGCAAGGTGGAACCCGGAATCACTCCTCGCGCGCTGCGCATCTTCGATTTGTGCCCGGCGTAGCGGCGGCCATCCTGCTGCCGTAGAGGGTGGCATCTTGCCGTCCGGAAAGAACGCCCGGTTTTTCGGCGATCCGCAAATAGCCGGACGATTTGAGGAGCTTGTTCCGCCGGGCAGGATGCCCGGCTATACGGCAGGCGAGACGCCCGCCGCTACACCGCTAAGCACATCCAACCTTCAAACAGAGAGTGAGCGCAGGGCTTCAGCCTGAGGCTGCACCCCGCCGGGGTCGAACTGTCGGCTTGCGATCATGGCCGGACAAAGGCATAAACCGTTCACCATGTCACAAGAACTTGTCGGTCGTGTCGTCTCGCTTCACTTGCACCCGGCCAAACCCGCCATGCCGTTGAAACCGGTCGATTTCATTGACGTGGTCGCGGGGAAAGGCATCGAAGGCGAGCCACGCTACTTTGGCCGCATCAGCCAAGCGACCGGCCAACCCAGCCGCCGCCAGCTCAGTTTGATCGAACGCGAGCAAATCGCCGCGCACGCCGCATCGCTCGGTTTGGAAACAATCCATCCGGGGGCGGTGCGCGCAAATATTGAAACGCTCGGCATCGACCTGATCGCGTGCGTCGGCCAACAAATTGAAATCGGCGGCGCCGTTCTTTTCCTCGCTGAACCGCGCACCCCGTGCGAGAAGATGGACGCCGTTTGCAAGGGATTGCGCGAGCTGATGCAAAACAATCGTCAGGGCGTCATGGCGCAGCTAGTAAAGTCCGGCCGAATCCGGGTGAATGACCCAATCAAGCTGGCAAAAAACGTCCGGCCCGCTTAAGCTCAGGGCCAGGCTTGTGAAAATTCTGGTCCTGACCAATCTCTATCCGCCGCACCACGCCGGAACCTACGATTTGCGCTGCCAGGCGATCACCGATGCGCTTCGGCTGCGCGGGCACTCGACCCTGGTCGCGACTTCCAATCACGGACTGAACACCGAGCAGCGTGACGAAGAAGTTCATCGGCGGCTGCTGTTGAATGGCGGCTATGGTCACCCGTTGCTCACGCGGTTCCGTGAGTTGCAGGAAGTTGAGGAGCATAACAACCGCGTCCTTCACGAGGTCATCGCTGATTTCCAACCCGATCTCGTCCATGTCTGGAGCCTGCTTGGACTTTCGAAGTCGTTGATCTTCGCGCTGCGCAATTCGCGGTTGCCGACCGTTTACGACGTTGCCGATGGCTGGCTGGCGGAGGAGTTGCGGCAGGATCCGTGGCTCCGCTGGTGGAACGCGCCGGGCACAAACCTCGTGCGCACCAGCCTCGAATTGGCCGGCCGGCGGAACCACTTTGACGTGACGGCGCCCACGCGCATGGTGAAAGGGCTCGATCGCATTCCTGAAGTTTACGGTCCGCCTAAGTTTCTCGCGAACGTGCAGCCCGATTCTATTTCTTCGTTCCGATTCGACCGGCTTTACTTCTGCAGCCGGGCGCTCAAGCAAACAACGGAACAAGCCGGCTTCCGCGTCAGTCACGGCGAAATCATTCATCCAGGCATTCCGGCGCAGCATTTTGTCGGCGAAGTCAAACCGCCCTCCACGCCGGTTAAAAAGCTTCTGATCGTCAGCCCGCTGGATGAACCAAGCGGTGTGATGACCGCGGCTCAAGCGTTGTTGCATCTGCGACAAAACAACGCGCAAGCGACCTTGAGCATCTACGGCCGCGGTGAATCAGATTACATCTCACAACTGCGCTCGTTCGTCGTGCAGAACTCCCTGCCGGTCGAGTTCCTGACGGTGTCAAACCAGAACCGGGACCTGGCCGCGATTTATCGACAGCATGATGCCCTGCTTTATACCGCCGAATGGGAAGAACCGTTTGCCACCGTGCCGCTTGAAGCGATGGCGTGCGGTCTGCCAGTGATCGGCGCGCTTATCGGCGGTGGTCGCGAACTGTTTCGTCACGGCGAAAATGCCCTTAGTTACACGCCCGGCGATCCGTTGGAACTCGCGGCGCGCATCCAGGAACTTCAAATGCAGCCCGTCCTGCGCCGTCAAATGGCTGAAACGGCCCAGGCTGAGGTCCAAAGCAAGTACAACGAGACGACGGTGGTGGACGAAATCGAGAACTATCTGAACGCCTCGATCGAGGTCTGGCAGCACACCTGATTCGCAAGCCACCCGCCCAAACAAGGTGGGGTAGAAATCCAATAACAACAGTGCTGTCGCGATTCGCTTCGTCGAGATCAATTTGGCCAAAGGCGCGATCACACGTTTGTTGTTTGAGGGATTTTCGTCGCTAACGCAAGTGCTCGCACATCGCGACGCTTGGTGGTTTAACGTGAGCTCAGCCACAATCGCCGTCACTGAGCGTTGCAAGCTGAATGGGTGAACTCAAATACGACGCTGTATCCGAAACGCAAGGCGGGCGGCTGTTCGGTGGAGCGCTTTAGGTGACGCGATCATCTGGCCAGATTGAAGCTCGTGGTCAAACCAAACGGTGCTTCGCGGTGGCCGTTGCTCTCCCGTGACGATTTGATGAGCCGCTCCACCGCCGCATCCAGCCAATACTGATTCGACGCGGTGATGTGCGTGCCGTCCGATGAGTGGATGATGACGTAGCCCATCGCCGCGGACTTCGGAGCGAAATCGCGTAATTCAACCCAGATACAGGAAGGTTGTGGGTTGGTCGCCACAGCGGTGGCCGGGAAGCTGAATGCCTTCGCTAATTTTTCCGCTGCCGCGCGATGCGCCGACGACGCATCCTGCGGAAAGGCGACAGCGGGACAAAGAGGAGCCCACCAATACATGTCTGCGTAAGAGCTCCCCAAGGTGTCGCAGAGCCTGTCGATATACTTGAGTTCGGGATATCCGGCAGCAGCAAGGCGCTCCCTGGCCGCCAGGAGCGACGGGCGATCATGCGCCAGGAACGCCCTGGTAGCCGTGACCATGTCGTTCCAAGACACCCTGACAACGCTGTGACGAGCGGCCGGGTCCATCAAATGGTTCGTAGCCAGGACTGGGCCAGCCCCGGCTCTGCATTCAAACCACCGTACCTGAAAATCAAGTGTTCGAGGGCCAACATTGGAAGCTGAAAAAGTGACCGTCCGACAGACGCCCTGGGCGTTTGTGTGCGCGCCGAAAACCGGTGTCGAGAGCAGTAGCCAATCGTTGCCATTGCGTGGCGACCACCGGCTTCGCGCCCACCATAGTGTCAGCGCGATAAGGGGCATGGACACAAGCAGAAACCAGGGCTTTGCACGCAGGCGTTTCATTCAGCCGAACGATCAATAAGTGAGCGCTGATGCCATACCGAACGCTGCGCATGAGCTACCGCCGCCGTGGAAACCGTGACGCAAGCCTTGCTGATACGTTCTCGAAAACCGAGACTCAACAGTGTTTGGCAACCGGTGTCTCATTGTCGGACTTCTTCTTCGTAAATACTTTGGCGATCTGCACGAGCGTAACCAAACCAAGACAAAATCCCATGACGCCTGCGCCGATAAACACTCCCCAAATCATTCCGACCGCTGCCGCGTATCGTGTCAACGATGCACCCTCCGGCGGCGAGAACAACCCTTTGACGAACGCTGGTGAAATCAGAGCGACCACGGAGGCAAACGCTCCACCAACAACGGCTGACAGCAGAGCCGCTCCGAGGACGTAGAGAAAGTAGCGAAGAAAAGTCATAACGTATGATGCCGCCTAGACTGGATATTTCACAGCCCGCGTAGCCGCCGACGTAAGGAGGCGGATAAAAATGGCGATCACGACGGTCCACCTCCTCACGTCGGTGGCTACAGGCTGTCGCGATTTCATGCCTATTGTGACATATCCGCGCTAGACCTCATCGACCGCCGCCGGGGACGCGCTCCGGCGGCAATAGTCGCGTTGAACACGATTCGCGGAGCTTGGGAAGGCCAATTCTCCCGAACCCTTCGACTGCCAGCGAGGCGGTCCAGGGCACTGGTTCAGCTTGGATTCATCAAAGTATCGGCCCAGGGGCCGCGGCTTGCCATACGCCGTCAACTCGACGGACAAAGAAATCGGGGCGGCGCATACCGCTCGAGTCGTGATTGGTCCTCGTAAAGACCAACACAGTATCGGCATCCACTACCTCAACCGATGAGATACGGTAGCTGTATAGCTCCTTCAGAAAATGCCAACTTGCCGAAACCTCGCCGTTGGAGAGCCAATGAAGTGGTATCTCAGTCGCGCTGGTTCTGACAGCTCGCCGAATCGTCTTCAATTCCTGCGCCGAAAGTGTCCCGACAACCGCTGGCTGACCACGGTCTATGACCAAGAAGTGACACGACAACAATAGTCGCCAAGAGAATGCCCAGCACGCCTGCAACCTTGATTCCAATCTTGAATATTCGCGTTCGCATGGAGAAGCCTGGCTTTCCCCGGCTCATGGGTTGTCTGATACGCTGGAGTTGATTGACTGGCAAGACCTCGTATTGACGTTCCTCGTGGCTTGCCAATCCGAAACACGACTCGACAGCGCGACGGGTCGCGGCTAAACTTTTTGCGTGATCGCGGAAAAAGGCAAAAGACTTTGGTCCGAGTCCGAGCTGCAGGCTCTTCCGGAGGACGGCTACATTCACGAAGTGATCGAGGGGGAATTGGTGATGAGTCCGAAGAACAACTTTCAGCACGGCGACATGTGCGTTCGATTACTCGCGGCGCTCAGCCAGCACGCGCGGGCGAAGCGATTGGGCGTGGTGCTGGATTCGAGCACCGGCTTCTGGATGGGAAATGATAATTGTCGCGCGCCGGACATCTCCTTCGTTTCCAAAGCGCGGCTCGCGGGGTTAAAACGGCCGCCGCCGACCTTTTTTCAAGGAGCACCCGATCTGGCCGTGGAAATCCTGGCGCCTTCCAACACGCCGCAAGAGATCACGGACCGGCTCAAGGATTACTTCAGCAGCGGCACAATACTTGCCTGGATCATTCACCCGGACGGCCAATTCGTGGAAGTCTGCCACTCCCCGACGCAGCGTAGAATCGTGGGGCGCGCCGCGGACCTGGATGGCGAGGAGCTCCTGCCCGGCTTTCGTTACCCCATCGCGGATTTGTTTGCTGAGTGGGATTGGGCTTAATCGGTTGGCACACATTCTGGTTGTAAACCCTCCCCTGCCCCGCCAGATTCACCTCATGCAATCGGTTTTTGCCGGCCCGGTTTATGTGGTGCGCGACAACATCGACACCGACCAGATCATTCCCGCGCAGTATTTGACTCTCGTCCCGACGATTCCGGACGAATACGAGAAACTGGGCAGCTACGCGCTGTGTGGTTTGCCCGACTCCCTTTATCCGACCCGCTTCGTCAAGGAAGGGCAACTCGACAGCGAGTATTCGATTGTGGTCGGCGGAAAAAATTTCGGGTGCGGCAGCTCGCGCGAGCACGCGCCCATCGCCCTGGGCTCGGCCGGTTGCAAGATCGTTTTGGCCGAGAGTTTCGCCCGTATCTTTTTCCGAAATGCCGTCGCCACCGGCGAGCTTTATCCGTGCGAATGCACCGGCCGTTTATGTGAGGTCCTGAAAACCGGCGACGTGGTGGCGGTTGACCTGGACAAATGCACTGTGACCGTAAAAGCGACCGGCACGGCGTATTCGTTCAAACCGCTCGGCGACGTGCGTCCGGTGGTCGATGCCGGCGGGCTGTTCAACTACGCTCGGAAGAGCGGGATGATTCCCGCCGCGAAGTAGCGCAGGCATCCTGCCTGCGAGGACAGACTGGGAACCCGTCTTTGTTCAATCCCTAATTCTGCAGACGTGATGGCCGCAAGTCAGATTTTGTCAATGGGTGAGCAAGCCGTCAGCCACGGAGTGGCGGAAGAGGGAAGCCCACGGCGTGAGCCGTGGGGAAAAAAGCGCCGTCACCAAAAGCCCCGTCAGGGGCGACAGAATTACGCCCAAAGAGAATCTCCTTTCGCCGCGTCGCGGCTCCGATCGCTCATACTGCAACCCACGGCTGACGCCGTGGGCTACCTTCTACCGCTGCTCCGCAGCTACTGGCCGCCGTTCTCAAAAACCGACCTGCGGGCTGACGGTTTTCGCCTTTATGCCTATCGCTGATCTACGGAGAAGCTACACTCTGGCTGGTTTGCGCCGGGCTGACCTGAGTCCCGACCCCATCGCGCAGTTCAACAAGTGGCTTCAACAGGCCATCGACGCGCAACTACTGGAGCCGACTGCCATGACGCTGGCCACCGCCGGCAAGGCCGGCCGACCTTCCGCTCGCATTGTTCTGCTCAAAGGCGTGGATGAGCGCGGCTTCATTTTTTATACGAATTACGAGAGCCGCAAAGGGCGCGAATTGGCCGAAAACGCTAATGCGGCACTCGCTTTTTATTGGCCTGAATTGGAGCGACAGGTGCGCGCAAGCGGCACGGTCAGCAAACTCTCGCGCGAGGAATCCGACAAGTATTTTCAAAGCCGCCCGCGCGGACATCAGCTTGGCGCGTGGGTCTCAACGCAGAGCGATGTTATCGCCAATCGAGGTGTGCTCGAAAAACGTCTCCAGCAATTCGAGAAAAGATATCCCGACACCGTGCCGCTGCCGCCGTTTTGGGGAGGCTACATTTTGTCACCGACGGAAATCGAGTTCTGGCAGGGTCGCCCAAACCGGCTGCACGACCGGTTTCGTTACACCAAACAGGCGAATGGAAATTGGCTGATCGAACGGCTGGCGCCTTAACCTGGCATAGGCTTCCAGCCTGGTAGGTTTTGAGCATAGTGGCGGCCATCCTGGCTGCCGTGAAGGGCGACATCTTGCCGCCCGGAAAGAAGGCCCGGTTATTCGGCGATCTGCAAATACCCGGACGGTTTGGGCTATGCATGAGCTCGTTCCACCGGGCAGGATGCCCGGCAGGCGAGACGCCATTTCTGTTCGACAAGTAGTTTGCCTGGAGCGCAGCAGCGCTTCCCTTCTCCCTCTCCTCCCCAAAAAAGGAGGAGAGCGTCGGGGAGAGGAGGTCGTTTTTTATCAGTTTCCCCTCTCTCCAGCTCTCTCCCCGCTCGTTCCTCAAGGGGAGAG
>Ga0209056_10002828_pt1 | contig 18607 bp, 13 predicted proteins | sample GraSoiAngelo_114_FD_185876 | JGI IMG/M metagenome (GOLD analysis project Ga0209056, IMG submission 185876) | Grasslands soil microbial communities from the Angelo Coastal Reserve, California, USA - 14_0903_13_40cm (SPAdes) (version 2) | ecosystem: Environmental > Terrestrial > Soil > Grasslands...
GGCCGAGCCCGCGCTGGCGACGCTGCCCGTGGTCTGGTTGCCGGCCGACTTGGTCGTGCCGTTGGCCGAGCCCGCGCTGGCGACGCTGCCCGTGGTCTGGTTGGCCACGGTCTTGGTCGTGCCGTTCGCGCTGCCTGCGCTGCCGACACTTCCTGTGGTCTGGTTGCCGGCCGACTTGGTCGTGCCGTTCGCGCTGCCGGCGCTCGCGACGCTGCCCGTCGTCTGGTTGGCAACCGTCGTCGTGGAGCCGCTAACGCTGCTCGCGCTCGCGACGCTCCCCGTGCTCCCCATCGCCTCCTCGTGGTGGCTCTGGTTTGCCTTGGTCCTGTCGTCGCCGTTGCCCGACTTGCCGCCGGCCACATCACCTCGAGAGTCCGAGTTGCCTTCCCCGGCCTCCTTGTGCTGCGCGTTGCCGGTCGTCGTCATCGACCCGGCCGCGCCGGCGCTGCCGCTGCCATGGCCGCTCGCCTTGCCCTTCGCGGCACTGTCGCCGCCGGCATGCGTGCCGGTGCTGGCATTGGCGCTCGCGTTGACGCTGATCGCACCTCCGGCCTGGACGCTGCCGCCGGCGTTGCTGCTCGCCTTGGCAGAGGCCGACACCGTGGTGCTGCCGCTTGAGCTGACCTTCGACCCCGATGCTGTCGCATGAGAGCCGCTGCTGGTCTGGCTCGCCCCGCTCGTGTGGCTGCTGCCGCCACCGCTCGTGTGGCTGCCGCCGCCTGTCCCGCCTCCGCCCTTACCTTTTCCTCCGCCGTCTCCGCCGCCGCCAATCTGACTGTCGTTCTTCGCCGTCGGGCTGTCGTGGCGATTCGCGACCGCAGAAGCACTCGTGTGATCCTGTGCTTTGCCCTGACCGTGACCGCTGTCAGCAGCCAGAGCCGGCGACGTGCGAGCCAGGATGAGGAGGAGTCCGGCTAGAAGGACAAAAGCGCTGACCAAGAGCTGCCGCGCATACGCGGGCAGTCTCGATAAGTACGTGCCGAACGCATCCAAATGCCCACCTCCACGTGGAAATGAGCGATTGCCTCGCCGCCATTCCGTGACACCAACCCCGCAGCCCCGGGGGTATGTCGCAGAACGCCCCGCTCAGCGTTCCCTAGTAGGGCAATACGCTTGCTATGGAAACGCAAAGTGCATCGCGAGTAACCATGGACGCGGCGACCGACCAGGAGTCGGTGGCCACGTTCCTGGACTCGGTGCTGGCAGAAACGGGGTGGGAGGTTAGCAAGGTCCGCACGCGCGGCACCAGGCTCGACCCGCCCGACTGGTTCTGGACGACCTTCGCCGTCGACGTATATAAGGACGGAGAACACCGGGACCTGCGCATGGTCGCGAAGGGTGCGTTGAACCCCGACGCGTGGTCCAGGCTCAGTGAGAAGCTGATGGACAGGGGCGCCGGCAAGCGCTGCGACCCGATCAACGGCGTCGGGTATCCGGTTCTGTTCCCAAAGACCCAGCACGCCTACTGGTTCTATCCCTACGACCCGAGGATGCCCAACCTGCCACTCGCGGCCGACCCCGTCCGCATGGCGCCAATCCTGCTCGGTCTCGATGAGGATCCCAGCGAAGTGCTTGCCTCGGCTCGACGCATCGACATCGAGCGCGTGCGCTACACGCCGGAGATCGGCGCCATCCTCTGCTACACGATCGACGTCAGGGGTCATCCGAGCAAGATCTACGGCAAAGTCCAGCCAGGTCACCGGGGCCTGCGTACCTATAACGTCGTCGAAGGTCTGTGGCGGGCTGCCGCCCATTACCCCGGATACCTGAACCTGCCGCGACCTCTTGGCTACGTGGAAGAGATCGGCCTGCTGCTCGAGGAAGGGGTGAAGGGTCGTCCGGTGGGAAACCGGCGGACGAGCGCCGAGTACGTGATGATGCCCACGGCAGCGGCCGAGGCGCTGGCGGTCATCCACGAGTCGCAGGTCGAGAGCGACGAACGCATCGACATCGAGAGCGAGTTAGGGCGACTTGACCGTGTTGTGGAGCAGTTTGCGTACGTGCTGCCCAACGGGCACTTCTTGCTGAAGGATCTGGTGACGCATATGCGGGAGGCGGTCCGCAAGACGCGCGCGGAGGACTGGCTGCCCACGCACGGCGACTTGAAGTACGACCAGTTCATGTTTCACAACGACCAGTTCACACTGCTCGACTTCGACTATTTCGCGCTGGCGGAGACCAGCTACGACCTGGGCAAGTTCTGCGCCTATTTGATCCCCTCGAACCCCATGGACTGGACCGAGTCTGTCGCCGCGGAAGAAGCGCGCGCCGAGTTCATCCGGCGGTACCGCGAGCTGCGGCCCCTCGCCACCTTGCAGCGGTTTGGCGTCTACGAGTCCTTGCAGCTTGCCCTGCGCGCGATGGCCTTCATGTGGGCGCAAAGCCGTGGTTGGGAACGGATCGCGGAAACCTTCCTGGTACTGGCGTTCGAGCGCCTGAAAAGCCGCCTCCCCGGGTAATCGGCATTTTTCCGCCCCCAAGACAGCTTCTCGATTTCTTTTACAAGCCTTAACCCAAGACGCACAAGATAATCGCAGGCCGCGCGTCAGACCACCCCATCTGCCATGCGGCTTGCTTCGTGGTTTGGAGCGGTTCTCATCGCGGCCGCCGTCGCCACCGGGTTGGGCGCGGTTGCGCTCGCGCGCCAGCACCCCGTCAGCTCGCACGTGGTGACCAGCGCGAACCAGCAGGCCGCGCGCGAGCCGTTCAGCGCCCTGGACGATGGGCTGCCGGGTCCGCCGCCCGTGTTCCCGACACCGAGTCCGACCCCGACGGCGATTACGAAGCCGGTTGTGAAGCCGCCTGCGCCAGCGTCCACCGGCTCGGCGCCGGCGAAAGCGAAACCACCGTCGATCGTCATCGGGTCCACGCAGCAGGCGTTGATCAACCAGGACCGCGCCGCGCACGGACTCGGTCCGCTCACCTGGAACAGCTGCCTGTACAACGTCGCGGTCAGCAACGCCAAGCGAATCGCGGCGCAGGGATACCTGTCGCACACGAGTGGACCCCAGGCGGACCTCTCCTGCGGTCTGGGTCACCAGGCCGGCGAGAACATCGGCGATTGGTCTGGGGGCATCAACGACGCCAAGCTCAACAGCATGTTCATGGCGAGCCCGGACCACTACGCGAACATCATGGGTCCGTACCACTACGTAGCGACCGCGTGGGTCGTCGCAAGCAATGGCTACGGCTACATCGCGGTCGAGTTCAGCTAAACCGGTTTCTCGGGTAGGGCGAATCCAGACGGCGTTGATCTGACGTAGCGCTCGAACGCGGCCAAATAGCCGCCATCTGAGCGCTCGGAGGAGGAGCGCGAAGGGTGGCTACCGGACCGGCAGCTCACGGCAGCCAAGGTGCTCTCTGGACACGACCGATCGCGTGGTTGTGGGCCAAGAAGGCCTGGATCGCAGCCGCCGTCGGCGTGTTCTTCCTCGCCACCACCCTTTACGTGCTGTGGGCGATCAAGGACCTTCCCGACCCGAGCCAGAACGTGCTTGCGGCGGGCGACGTGCGAGTGCTCGACCGCAACGGCAAGCTGATCGAGGACTGGAGCCCGGCCGGCCATTACCACCTCACCTTGAGCATCGAGCAGATGGGCCCATACGCGCCGAAAGCCGTACTGGCGGCGGAGGATCGCAACTTCTACAACCACGGCGCGATCGATCCGCTGTCGATCGCCCGCGCCGCATGGGTCGACGTCACGTCGCGCGGGGTCAACCAGGGTGGCAGCACCATCACGCAGCAGCTGGTCAAGATCCAGCTGCTCACTCCGCAGCGATCGATAACCCGAAAACTCCAGGAGGTGGTCCTCGCCATCGCGCTGGAGCAGCGATATTCCAAAGACCAGATCCTGGGGATGTACCTCAACCGCGTCTATTTTGGGCACGGCGCGTACGGCGTTGGCGCGGCCGCGAAAACCTACTTCGACAAGGACGCGAAGAACCTCACGCCGGCGCAGGCCGCGTTTCTCGCGGGCATGATCCAGGCGCCGACGGCCTACGACCCCACAGTGCATTACGACCTCGCGCATCAGCGCGAGGTCTACGTCCTCCAGGGCATGGTCGCGACCAACGCACTGAGCGCCGCCGACGCCGACAAGGCGGCGAACGAGGACGTGAAATCCGAGCTGCACATCCAGGCGTCAGCGCGCCAGAGCAAGGCGCCGCATTTCGTCGACTACGTCCTCTCCCAGCTCGAGACGACATTCGGCTCCGCAGCGATCCAACAGGGCGGGATCGTCGTCCGGACCACGCTCGACCTCGGCCTCCAGCAGAACGCGGCGAGTGCGGTGGCCAATGGCACGAGCGAGCTGTCAGTCATGAACGTCAACAACTCGGCATTGCTGGCCGCCAACCCCAAAAACGGCGCGATCCTGGCGTGGGTCGGCTCCGCGAACTACGGAAACGACTCGATCGGGGGTCAGTTCGACGTCGTCCTCTCGAAGCGGCAGCCAGGTTCGTCCTTCAAGCCCTACGTCTACGAAGCCGCGCTTCGCGACCACAAGATCACCTGGGCGACGATCCTCCACGACCGCCCGACCGACTTCAACGGCTACCGGCCGGCTGACTTTGACAACCGCGGCATGGGTGACATCCCGGCGCGGACTGCGATCCTCTACTCGCGCAACATCCCGGCGGTCGAGGTCGGGCAGATGGAGGGGATCAACAACGTGATCGACCTCGCCCACGCGATGGGGATCAAAAACCAGCTCCAGCCCTACCTTTCGACCGCCATCGGGGCCAGCGACGTGACGCTCTTCGAACACGTGCAGGGATATGCGACCTTCGCCAACCAGGGGCAGCGGATCGACCTGCATGCAATCGACGAGGTGGACGATGCCACCGGCCACACCGCATTCAAGTACGAGAACCCTTCCAGCAGCACCGTGCTGACGCCCGCGGAGGCGTTCCTGATGTCGGACGTCCTGAAGGACTACCAGAACACGTGGAACTTCGGCTGGAACCGCCAGATGGCGAGCAAGACAGGCACCAGCGACAATGGCCACGGGGGGATACCGGACTCGTGGATCCTGGCCTACAACCCGGACATCGTCGCCGGCGTGTGGGTGGGCAACACCGGTCCGAATGGGAAGGGTGGACTGATCCGCGCCTACGGTGAGAACGTCGGCCTGACGATCATGAAGCGCTTCGTCAACGCGCTTCCTTCGAACATGCGCGATTGGTACACGCGGCCCTCCGGTGTCGCGCAGGGATGCGGAAGCGACTCCAGGGATCCTTTCCTGAAGGGCGCGTGCACCCCCTCGCCCACGGCATCAGCCTCGCCCTCGGCTTCACCCAGCGTCAGTCCATCGCCTTCGCCCTCGCCCTCGCCGTCGGCATCCGCGTCGCCCTCGGCCTCGCCGTCGACGCAGCCGTCCCCGTCTCCTCCGCCACCCTCGCCGACACCTTCTTGATGCTTGCCATGAACAACCCTGAGAGCCCGTTCATGGAAAGCGTGGAGCGGCGGCGGCCCGGCACGTCGCTGCGCGGCTATGTGACGAGGACGCTGCCTCACAGCTCCGCGATCGTGGTCGCCAACCGCGCGCCCCACGAGCCTCGCCCCGATGGGGGCTTCACGCGTGGTGCCGGCGGCGTGATCACGGCGCTGCTCACCTTCGCCGAGGTCGCCGCCGCCGAATGGGTGGCCTGCGCGCGGACCGAGGGTGAGCGGGCGCTGATCGAGCAGCGCGGCGCGACCTGGGACGCTCCTTTGCTCCGGGGCGCGACGCGTCTGCATTACGCGACCCCGACGCCCGAGCAGTACGAGCAGTACTACTCGGTGATCTCCAACCCGGTCCTGTGGTTCGTCCAGCACTACCTGTGGGACCTAGCGAACCAGCCCGTGATCAACGGGCGCATCCACCGTGCCTGGAAGAACGGCTATGTCGAGGTCAACAAACAGGTTGCCCGCAAGGTCGTGGAGGTGGCGCGAGGCGTGCAGGGCCGGCCGCTGGTCATGGTCCATGACTACCAGCTCTATCTCGTGCCCCGGCTTGTCCGCGAGCAGCTGCATGGCGCGATCATTCAGCACTTCGTCCACATCCCCTGGCCGACCCCGCAGTACTGGAAGGTGCTGCCTCGCGAGATGCGCGACGCGATCCTTCTTGGCTTGCTTGGCTGCGACATCGTCGGCTTTCAGACCAGCCTCGACGTCCGCAACTTCCTGATGACGTGCGAGGAGAACGCCGGGCTTGCAGTGGACGAACGCGAGCGCGCCGTCGTCATCGACGGCCGGGTTGTGTACGCGCGAGCCTACCCGATCTCCATCGACGTCGCGACCACGACCAGGCTCTCCTACTCGCACGGCGTCATGGTCGAGGAGCGCAAGCTCCGCGACTGGCGGCCGGAGCACCTGATAGTGCGCATCGACCGCACCGACCCGTCGAAGAACATCGTGCGCGGCTTCCTCGCCTACGAGAAGCTGCTCGCGCACCATCCCGAGCTCAAGGGCCGGGTCCAGTTCTGGGCTTTCCTGCAGCCCTCGCGCCAGGACGTCGCCCTCTACCGCAACTACGTACGCAAGGTCCGTCAGGTCGTGCAGCGGATCAACGCGCAGTACGGCGCGCAAGGCTGGCAGCCCATCCGGCTCGAGCTGGGCGAGAGCGTGCGCAAGGCCATGGCCGCCATGCGCAGCTTCGACGTCTTGCTTGTCAATTCCGTTTACGACGGGCTCAACCTGGTGGCGAAGGAAGGCGCCCTGGTCAACCGCTCCGACGGTGTGATCGTGCTGTCCGAGAACGTGGGCGCACACGAGGAGCTGCATCAGCATGTGCTCTCGGTCAACCCGTTCGACATCGAGGCGACTGCCAACGCGATGCACCAGGCCGTCGTCATGGGCCTGGACGAGAAGCGGCGGCGAAACGAGGGTGCGCGTGAGGTCGTGCGGACCAACGACATCGCGCGCTGGATCACGCGCCAGGTGCAGGACATCCGCGACCTGGCGGCGGCTCCGGGGTTGCGGGCCGGCTAGTTAAAACCTGCTAAGGCACTCTACCCGCCCTCTCCCCGACGGGGAGAGGGCGCCACTATCTGCTGGCTAGTATCCCCGGGGGCGGAGCCGGTCCGACCGGCGTGCAACCGTCACGTTGCGGAAGAACAGAATGGCGATCAGCCGCGCCAGCACCCATCCGATGAGTGCGTAGACCAGGACCGCGACCACGACCGACATCTCGAGCTGAGACTGGTTGTTGCCGATCGTGGGCAGCAGGTTGCGGAACGGCGCGAGAAAGAAATCGGTGACGTTGTAGACCCACTGAGTGAAGGCCGCGCTCTGGTTCGCGCCCAAGAGCTTGAGCACCAGGCGGATGAGCAGAAGGCCGTCGATCACGCCAAAGACGAGATAGATCAGCTCCATCGCCCGGCGGCCAGGGTTGAAGGTGCTCACTACCTCCGACGAAGCGATGGGCGGGTCGATCGACTCATCCCGTGTCGTGTGCAGGTGTTCGTACTCTCGGCCGGTCTCCGGATCGCGTTCGATGTCGGTGTCTCTGCGCTCCATTGGTTGCACTCCCTGGCCCGGTAAAGAGTGATCAAGTCGGGCCAATATGAAAAACGCCCGGGCGGTATTGGCCACCCGGGCGCCAACGGGGGAGGCTTCTAGCTGGAGGGGTACCAAAGAGGAAGGCTGGACAGCGCCTCGTCCTGGTCGACGTCGATGCTGGAGCCGGCGCTCAGCACGTACTGCCAGGCTTCGATGTTGCCGGCACAGCCGGTGTCGTACGGCGCGAAGTTGGGCGCCGCCCATTTGGTGAAGTTGCCCAGCAGCGATGGTTCGAAGGACCAGAGGTCGGATCCGGTCCCGATAGTCGGCACAGCGTTGACCGCGGTGCACCACGCGCCCGCGAACTCCGAACCGGAGGTGCCGTTGCCGTAGAAGACAGGGACGTACCCGGCGTCGTGCACGCCTTCGTACCAACCGTCGATGAAACCGGAGTCGACGTACGCCGCACCCGGGCAAGCTCCGCCGGCCGGCTCGATGTCGATCGCGAGCACGCGGCCCCTGGGGATCCCCAGGTTGTGCGCGGCTGCGACCGCGGTGTCGGCGTACGCATGACCGGTCGCCCAGGTCGAGACCGCCGAGCAGTCGTAGTCGTTGTAGATCGGAAGGATGCCCATGCGGTGGTTTGCCGCGAGCGCGATCTCAGCCGCGCTGATGCCCGGGCACACGGTGTTCGTGAGGTAGCGGCCCCAGAAGTCCGGCGAGCCGAGATATCTCACCACCGCGGGGTAGAGCTCCTGGCCGGACGGGTCGCCGGTGAAAGCCTTGCAGGAGTCCACCCCCCACAAGAGGTGGGAGGGCTCGACGACCCCCGACTTCGCCTGGACGTCGACGAGCGCCGGAGCTGGCGAGTAGGCGCCGGCGGCCTTGACGACCTTGCCGATGAGCGAGGCCGACTTACTGCTCGCCACCGGCAGCACGCCGATGGCGGCGGTGAAGGAAGGAGTCGTGCCCCCGCTCATCCAGGCCTGGACGATGCAGGTGTTGCCCGTCTTGCACGCGTGGTCGACGAGGTGGCCCTGTTGGTCGTAGACGCCCATCACCCACGGCGTGTCGGTCAGGTCGGCGTTGGCGGTGGCCCGCAGGTATACGGTTCCGCCCGTTTTCGGTCCGATGGAGCGCGCGGTCAGGCTCACGTCGAGCCAGGTGACATAAACGGGCTGCGAGATTGCCTCAGGCTGTCCGTTGACGTACGCGACGAGCTCGTGCACGCCTCCGGTCGACTGCTTCATGGAGGTAGTGCAGACCGTGCCCCGGCTGCAGTAGGTGACCCGCGATCCGGCCGTCAGGTCGTAGATCTCGAGCCAGCGTCCGGACTGCCGCACATCGATGGTCGAGGTCACCGCCACGGTGACCGACTGGCCCTGGCCGACGACGGTGTTGCTGGCCGTGATTCCGCTGTCGAGCCAGCCGACGCTCAGATGGTTGGAGGGCACGGCGACCGAGCTGTCGGGAATCGACGAGGTCGGCCGTGTGACAAACGCCGCGAAGTCGTGAATCCCGGACGCTGCCGCATACGCCACCGAGCACTGGCTGCCCGCGCCGCAGGCGGCGACAAGGGTGCCTGGGGTCAGGTCGAAGATCTCGATCGCCAGGGTGGTGCCGGTCACGGTGGCGTCCGCCGTGGCGGTCAGGGCCGTCTGCTTGGTCGCTTGCACCATCTCCGCGCTCGAGGTAAGGCTGAGGCGTGTTGGCGCGCGAGCGCCCAGCGACGCGACCGGGACACTGGGCGCGACCATGGGTCCTGGGTCGTAAGTCCCCGTGTGAGAGGGCGCCACCTCGGGCAGAAGCGTGTTGCTGCAGGCGGCCACGCTCGCAGGCAGCGATTTCCCGTCGGTGACGGGGCAGAGCCCCTGGCCCGCCGGCGAAGACGGGATGCCGGCGACCGTGTCGGTCAAGCTGGCGGCGCTGCTGCAAGCCACGGCTGGACCGGAGTCCTGGCACTGCTGCGAACCGGGCGGTAGGCTGACGTTGCCGGTCTCGGGCAACAAGCCCTGCGAGGAACAGCTCGCGTCGGGCCCACAGACCACCGACCGGGTCGCATGGAGCGCGGGAATGTCCAGCACCGCCGGGGTGGCGGCCAGGGCGATGACGCTCAGATGGTTCGAGACTGCAATGAACGCAACCGCGAGATGAGCTTTCGGACGTGACTGAAGGTTCGCAAGAAGCTGGCGAAGTGAGCGCACTGGTACCCCCGTTTGGCGAGCGCCCACCACTGGGCGGCGCGGAATGACGGGGGCAAGCTACCGGTGGGATGACCGTGCACCCACGGCCGCTGGGTTAATTAGGTTCAAGTAATGTCAATTGGCCTTAGATTGCCGGCTGGGAAGGCGTTTTACAGGGCCAACGAGTTCTGGCCGTGCCCCAGAAGCAAAGAAGCAGCCCGGGGCAGGGGGCTGCTCCTACCTCTTACAACGCCGGGTCGGAGGGGCCTACCGCTCGGATGAGGGTCAGGTGCTCGCAGGCACGGCGCCGAGAACGTTGCCATACATCAGGCCCAGGACGAGCAGCCCGATCAAGGACAGGAGCACGAGGATGAACGTCCTCGCGCACGTGTCCACGAGCCCCGAGTCGTCGGCGCTTTCGTGCGAGTCCGACTCGGCGATGTCCCACCGCCGTCGGTAGAGCCCAGCCCTCACCGAGAGCCCGATCGTCACCAGGAGAATGATCCAGAGGATTGCCATAGGTAACCGAAGAGAGGGAGGCGTGGACGCCGAGCGGGTCAGCGTCCGCGCTATCCAGACAACGCGCCGCGAGCCGAATCTGAACAATTCCTTTCCTCCCCAGATCCAATAAAGGTCTGGCCCGGCCGCTCGCCAATACTCGCGATGCCGGACGCGTTCTCTTGGCGTGGAAGTACCGCTGCTGCTTCAGTTCTCGATCGCTCTCTTCACTGGGATGGTGGCGGCCACGTTTGTGCCTCCCGTGCGGAGGTCGATTCCGAGGGTGGTCGAGGTTGGGCTGTGGCTCGCCTTCCTCACCGCCTGCACGATGGGCGTGACGGGCGTGACCGACGGCAATGCGCGTGACCTGAGCCTCTCGGCCCTGTGGGGGACGGACCGGGTGATCAACACCATCTTCGGTCTCCTCCTCGGCGGCGTAGCGAGCTGGATCTCTGAGCACCGGTTCATGATCGCGAGCTGGCTCGTCATCACGGCCGGAGCCGACGTCCTGGCGCTGATGTTGCTGGCTGCGATGCGAAACGCGGCACCCTGGAAACCGCGGGTCCGCCTGCGGGAGTGGATGGAGCTGCCCGTGCCGGTCACCGCCGCGCCGGTCCGCCATCCGGTCCTCACCGATCCATTGCTGGACGTAAACCGAAGACTGGTCGGCGCCGGCGCCGTCCTTGGCACCGCGATGCTCGCGCGGACTGTCGACTTTTCGATCTGGGTTCGCGACGTGATGCTTCCGCGCGAGGCCAGGCGGCTGGCGCGCGCGGCCCATGGCAGCCGCTCTGGCTCGCGTGCCCGGCTCGACTCGCTCCGCGACGCAACTTCGCACCTGCAGTTCGCGGCGCGCGCCTGGTACGCGGCCGCAGGCGAGCCGGCCATCAGCGGCGTGGCGGGGAAAGCCATGGGCGCCATGCGGACCGCCCGGTCAGCGCGGCGCGGACTGCGGGCGGCGACGCTGCGGCCCGGCCAGGTTATCGACATCCAGGCGCTGTTGAACGCGCAATCGATCGGGTGGTACGGCCCTCTCAGCGCCGGACCAATGGAGCCGTCGAGGGGGGACCACGATGCCACTGAACCGAAGCGACCAGATAGTTTGGCCTCTTAGGTCAAACGGCATGCGGCGCCGCGCTAGCGCGCCGCGCTTCCTGACCAAAGGCAGGATCTCCAGACCGGCGAGCTGGATCTTGCGTCTCTTGGCGCTGGTCGTGATCGCCGTGCCCAGCATGATCATCACATCGCCCGGCTACGTGGCCTTCGCGGCCAAGCTGCCCGACCCGATGCAGGTGACGTCGAGCGTGCCGGAGGACACCTTGATCTACGCGGCGGACAATAAGACGCTGCTCGCAGACCTTCACCCGCCGGGCTACCAGGCTTACTACGAGCCGCTCTCAGATATGGGCACGCTGCTGCCCGAGGCGGTGATCTCGATCGAGGACCGCAACTTCTATGTTGAGCCGGGAATCGATCCCCAGGGAATCGTCCGCGCCGCCACGGTCGACCTGAGGTCGCACTCACCGGTCGAAGGCGCCTCGACCATCACGCAGCAGCTGGTCAAGCTACGATTGGTGGGCAACGACGCGACCCTCGACCGCAAGCTGCGCGAGGCGCTGCTGGCGTTTGAGATCGAGCGCCGCTTCACCAAGCCGCAGATCCTCGAGTGGTATCTGAACAGCGTCTTCTTCGCGAACACCGCTTGGGGCACCGCAGCCGCCTCCAGGATCTACTTCCACAAGGAGACCAGGGACCTTGACCTGGCCCAGGCGTCGATGCTCGCGGGCATCATCCGCGGGCCGACGCTCTACAACCCACTCGTCAGCTGGACGTCGGCGAAGATGCGCCAAAAGACGGTCCTGGACGCGATGATCCGCGATGGAAAGATCACCGCGGTCGATGCGGCGAAAGCCTTCGCCGAGGACATCTCGCCGCCGGCGCACATGTTCATGCCCCAGAACCAGGCCGTGGCGCCCTCGTTCGTGCGCTACGTAACCGGCCTGCTGATCAACCGGTTCGGCCCGGACGCCACGTACACCGGCGGCCTGCGCGTGGTGACGACGCTCAACCCAACGCTGCAAGACATCGGGCAGCGCGTCGTGACTCAGAACATCAACAGCCTGCGCTGGCGAAATATCACGCAGGGCGCATTGGTTTCGATCGATCCCACCACCGGCGCCATCCTGGCGATGGTGGGGTCGGCGAACCCCAACTCCTACGGAGGCCAGTACAACCTCGCCGTCTGGCCGCCTCGAAACCCAGGGTCGTCGATGAAGATCTATACATACACCGCGGCGATCGCCAGCGGCAGGTACACCATGACCACGCCGATCGTCGACTCCAGGCTCAGCTACCGCGAGCCCGGGTCGACCGAGGTCTACACGCCGAGGAACTATGACGGGCGATACCACGGCACCTGCCAGCTGCAGGCGTGCATGGGCAACTCTCTCAACATCCCGGCGGTCAAGGTGGAGCTCGGCATCGGCGTAGCGGCCGTCGTGCAGATGGCGCGCAACATGGGCGCGCCTCCATATGTCCCGCACGGCGTCGACTCCAACGGCTATCCCATCTACACCAACGACGATCCGCTCAACGTTTACGGGCCGTCACTGACACTCGGTGGTTACGGTGAGACCCCATTGCAGATGGCGACGGGTGCATCTGTGCTCGCGACGCAGGGTCTTCTCCGACAGCCTTTCGCGATCAGCGTCGTGACCAAGGCGGACGAGCTCGTCTACGTGCACACGTTCGAGCCGGGCAAGCGTGTGGTCGACCCGCGGGTCGCCTTCATCATGGAACAGATCATGTCCAACGACAACAACCGGGCCATGATCTTCGGCCGCAACTCGCTCTTGACGCTGCGCGGTCGCCACGTCGGAGTCAAGACCGGAACCTCCGACTCATTCGCAGATGCGTGGACTGTGGGCTACACGCCGCACCTGGTGACTGCGGTGTGGGGTGGCAACGCCGACTGGCGCATGAAGATGACGAAGGGCTCCGACAGCTACTACATCGCCGTCCCGATGTGGCACAGCTTCATGCAGCAGGCGCTCGACGCCCTGCGCATCGGCGACGAGTGGTACAGCCAGCCCGCGGGCTTGATCAAAGCCAGCTGCCGGGGTGGCGTCGCCTGGTACATGCCGGGCACGCACTGCTAGATCGCACCGCCGATGCAGGCCCGGTTCGACAAACACGGACGGCAGCTGCCGGATACCGGCAGGGGGTGCGGCTGCCAGCAGTGTGCGGATGCGAACGCCGCCCGCTACGAGCGCAGGCAGGAAGCGGAGCGCGGCATGGTGGCATGGAGCCCGCTGCGCCGGCGCCTCGCCAGCCTGGTGAGGAGAGTTCGCCGGGTCCAAGCAGCCTGACGGAAGCAGGAGATTAAGAAAAGGCCTGGCGGGTGGGGCCAGGCCTTCTTACGTGTTCGGGTTTTCTCAGTCGGCGACGGCGAAGCCGCGCTGCTTGGCGGCGCTCTCGTCGAGGGCGGCCTGGGGGCCGTACGAGTGCTTGAGCATGACGCGCAGCCGCTCTTTCGCTACGGCCAGGCGCGACGCCACGGTGCGTTCGGGGATGCCCAGCGCCTGCGCGATCGCCCGGTTCGTGTAGCCGTGATAGTGACGCAGGACGATCGCCGCCGCCTGCTTGGGCGGCAGCTTGGCGAGCGCTGTCGCCAGGTCGCGGTGCTCGACCACCTCCTGCGGGTCCGGCGCCAGCCCCGGCCGGCCCAAGCGGCGGATGACCTCGCCGACCTCGCGCAACCGCATCTTGCGCTGGTAGGAGACCGCGGCGTTGATCGCGATCCGGTGGACCCACGCCTCTGCGGGTGCGATCGGTTGCCATGTCGCCCACTTCTTGTAAGCGCGCTCGAACGCATCCTGAGCGCAGTCCTCGGCCGCGGCTCGGTCACCGAGCATCGCCGTCAGCGTGCCGAGGATTTTTCCGTATGACGCTTGATAAAGTCGTTCGAAGTCCGCTTCATTGCCCGCCTTGTATACGTTCGCAGGCTCGCGAACCTCGCCGGCGGTCGGTGCAGAGATCGGCTCTGCCATATTTGTTCCTTCACCCCCCGTGAGTTCGGCGAGTCTTCTCTCGCCTGGGATAACTGTCCATCACGAGGGCCGTGCCGGTCGCCGTACGGATGCGCGGATTTTGCCTAACTCACTTGCAGTAGCGGGTGTCGGAGCGCCCCACGCGTTTCTAAGGAAGATGAATCCCGGGGCAGAGTCGGGCGGTAGCTACGCGGTCGACGTGCTCGGCACGCTGGCCAGCGGGCTGGGCGTCGACTCCATGGAAAGCGGCCGGAAGGCGCTCGAGGTGGTTCGGGCGCGATCGCCGGAGCTCGTGACGCTGAGCGAGCAGACCGGCGAGGATCTCATCACGACCTCGGCCGAGTTCATCGACATGCTCCTGGCGTCGCTCCGCAGTGACATGGAGCACCCATGGGCGGACTTCGAGCAGCGATCCCGCGACTACGGTCGTTTGCGGGCTGCGCAGGGCTTGCCGCTTGAGTCCCTAATCGAGGTGCTGGCCGTCTATCGCCGCGCGACGATGGAGCTTCTGTCGCGGCCGATCCAGGGCAAGCCGCACTATGACGAGATCATTGCGCTCGCGCAGAGCCGCCTGGAGGACGTGACCGAGCGGCTGACCACCGCCATTGCCCGCGGTTACCTCGACCACATCGACGAGGAGCACCGGGCTCGCGAGAGCGAGATGTACGGTCTCGCGGCGATCGTCACCGCGATGGGCCGCTCACTCGACCTGATGGAAACCGCGGAGGTCGCGCTTGTGGAGTCGCTCGCGGCGCTGAGGCTGAGCACCGGCGCGATGTGGCTGCGCGAGCGCTCTTCCTATAAGGTTGCGCACACGGTCGGCCTGGACCAGGACCAGGTCGATCAGTTCTCGCGCCAGGTCGGGCCTCACGTCAAGGCCTCGGCCTCGGCGATTGACGGCAGGTCGGAGTCGCAGGTCGACCGCATGGCCGGCCCGGAGTGGAACGCGCTGCGCGCTCACCTGCGGGTCCGTGGCCGCACAGTCGGCATGATGACGGTCGGCACAATGGGCGACCGCGTCTTCGGCGCCTCCGACCTTTTGTTCATGGCTGCGGTCGCCGACCAGGTCGCGATCGCCGTCGATCGAGCGCGTCAGTTCGCAAGCGAGGCGCGCACCGACCATCTGACCGGGCTCGCCAACCGCCGTGAGTTCGAGCGCGTGATGGAGCGGGAGGTTGCGCTCGCCGAGCGGCACAATCGCAGGTTGTCGCTGATGATGATCGACCTCGACAACCTGAAGCGCATCAACGATCGCCTGGGCCACAGCGCCGGGGACGGTGCTCTGAGGCTCGTCGCACAGCAGCTCCTACGCGTGGTTCGCGCCTCTGACGTCTGCGCCCGCGTGGGCGGAGACGAGTTTGCGGTGGCGATGCCGGAGACGGACATCGACCGCGCGCGCGACGTCGCCACCCGTCTTCGGCGCGCCGTCGAGCATGGTGCGCTTGGCATGCGTGCGCCAGAACACGTCGAAGTCAGCGTCGGGATCGCCGGGTGGCGAGGAGGGAATGACTGGCAGGCCGTCTACAAGGCCGCCGACGAGGACCTCTACGAAGACAAGCGGAGGCGCAAGACGGTCACGCGCTGGCAGCAGGAAGACTCGCCGGCGCTCAGGATCCTCGGCCGCTCAGGGGGCCGGCGCCGAGCCTCGGGCGCCTAACCGACGCCTTCGGTCTGAAGGCAGAGGGGCTTAATCAGCCATCCCTTCCGGAGCTAGCTACTCGACCAGCGCCAGCTCTCGCGCTTTGACAATCGCCTCCAGCTTCGAGTGCACGCCCAGCTTGCTCCCAAGACTCCGGATGTGGGTCCGCACCGTGGTGTAGCTGATCCCGAGCCGGCTCGCGATGTCGCGGCTCGAGGTGCCCTCGGCCATCAGGCGCAGGACCTCCTTCTCGCGCGGCGTGAGCCTCTCCAGCTGCGCCTCCACCTCCCTGCGCGTATTGAGAAGCTGGGCGATCGTGCGCGGCGTGAAGAGCGTTCCGCCCTGCGCCACCGTGCGAATCGCGTCGACGACGTCCTGGGCGGCGCGCGACTTGTGGATGAAGGCGCTCGCGCCGGCTTCGAGCGCGGCGATCCGCGCGGCGTCGCTGTCCTCCCGGGTCAGGAAGATGAGCTTGGCCTCGGGCCTCAGCTGGCGGATGGCGGAGGCGGCGTCGGCGCCTGTACCGTCGGTCAACCTGAAGTCGATGAGGACCAGGTCGGGCTTCAGCTCGGCGGCGCGATTGACCGACTCCGCGACTGAGCCTGCGTTGCCGATGACGGTCATGTCCTTCTGGTCGTTGATCAGCGCGGCCAAGCCTTCGGCCACGACCTGGTGGTCTTCGACGATTAGCACTCGCGTGGTGTCGGTCATCAGCATCTAAACCTTAATCTCCGAAAAGGGCAACCAGAACTCGATATCGGTACCAAGTCCCGGCTCGCTGGTGATCTTGTTCCACCCCCCGGCGAGCAGCGCGCGCTCATTGAGGGCGAGAAGTCCGAGGTGCCCGGGCAGACGGTCGCGCTCCGCGACCACGAACCCTCGCCCGTCGTCCTTCACGACGCCGCGGATGCCGCCGTCCGCCACGGTCAAGGCGACCGTCACCCGGGTCGCCGAAGCGTGCCTCTCGATGTTGGCCATCGCCTCGGTGAGCTGCCGGAAAAGCATTGACCGGAACTCATATGAGAGGTCGTCAGGCAGGTCCAGCTCCGTCTCCACCTCGGCTCCCGTGATCGACTTGAGCATGCGGATGCGCTCGCGGATCGTTTCCAGGAATCCGCCCGGGACTTCAAGGGCGGGGGGCCGGACCTCGAACAGCAGCCGGCGCAGCGCCTCCTCCGTCTCGCTGAGCAAGCCCTGGGCCTCGTTCAGGACGGCCGCGGTGTCGCCGTTTGGGTCGTGCAGCCGCTGCAGCTGCAGCTCGGCCGCGGTCAGCTTCTGCAGCGCATCGTCGTGCAGATCCCCGGCGATCTGCTTGCGTGCCTTGTCGACGGCGGTGGAGACGTTCCGGAGCAGCATCTGCCTTGCCGCATCGACCTTTTGGAGCCGCTCCACCGTCCTCTTCAGGTCCGTCTCGGCGTACTTCAGCTGCCAGACCAGCCCCGCGGCCAGGCCTGCGTTCTGCAGCACCCAAGCGTCCTCACGCGAGAATCCTTCTGCCCGCCGCGAGCCGTATGCCGCAACCAGGCCGAGCCGCTCGTCACCCGCTCGCCACGGCACCGCGATCGCGTCGTCCACCTCGAGCACGTCGAGCACGTAGCGGAAGTCGCCCATATCCTCGCCTCGGTTCGCCCGGAACATCAGGTCGTGGTACACCACCCGACTTGTGAGATCGTCCCGGTCGGGGGCGCTGGGAGTGGGGTAAAGACGCGCGAAGAGCTCGTCCTCGACGCCGTGTGCGCCGCGGATGGGGCTCAGCAGCCCCTCGTCGGCCAGCTTCCAGAAAAGGACCTTGTCGGCCGCGACCAGCTCCGCGATGCTGCGGGTGAGCCGGCGGTAGAAGTCGGTCAGTCCGTGCCCGGACCGGGCATGGCGCGACACCGCCAGCAGGGCGTCGACGGCCGCCTCGTGCGCCTGCTCGACCCGCTCGGCGCTTCGCGCCTGCTCCTGGTTTATCAGCCTCTGCTTCTCGCTCCGGTCCAGGTCGGCGCGCAGGTTGATGAGCGTGTCGACCATCTCCCGGCGGCGCTCGTAGAGCTGGGCCAGGCCAATCGCGGCCGCGACCTGATGCGCGAAGATCGCAAAGGTGCGCTGCTGGGCCGCAGTGTAGCCTGTGGCGCTCGCCACGCCGACCATGCCTAGGGTCCGGCCGGCGGCCTGCAGCGACTGGGCGCAGGTCGAGCGGATCGCGGGCGCGGCCGCGTCCGGCACGCCGCTCCAGCTCGCGTTCGCCGTCGGCCCGGAAAGGGCCGAGGGGCCGGTGAAGATGCGCTCGATCTCCTCGTCCCGCAACGTCTGCGCTTGATCGTGTGCTCTCGAGAAGACCCGCTTACCCTCGCCATCCTCCTCGAACAGCGCAAGAAACGCGACCGAGGAGTTCGTGAGATTCAGGGCCATGGTCAGCGCGGCGTCCGCCACGTCGGGCACCGTTCGGAAGCGAGTCAGCTCCGCGGATGCAGACTGAAAGTCTTCGAGTGTGCCGCCGTATCCCGCGTCCACGCCGACAGTTTCCAGGTCGTCCCCCCTTTCCGCGCTCCCCGCCGCTTCTACACACGAGTTTACTTCCGTGCGCCTCGGGTACGCGAAATATCCTCACGAGGGTGCGCGCAAAGTACTGGCGGCTCCGGCGTGCGTTGAACAAGCGAGGGGGCTTGCACTGGTTGCTGCGGTGGAGCTCCTCGAAGGTTGGGGTGGTGGTGCGGCATGGCGATGGAAGCATTGGACGGATCCTGGGTTCAGCGGTACTCGACGAGAGCGCGGCG
>Ga0209056_10002830_pt1 | contig 18606 bp, 15 predicted proteins | sample GraSoiAngelo_114_FD_185876 | JGI IMG/M metagenome (GOLD analysis project Ga0209056, IMG submission 185876) | Grasslands soil microbial communities from the Angelo Coastal Reserve, California, USA - 14_0903_13_40cm (SPAdes) (version 2) | ecosystem: Environmental > Terrestrial > Soil > Grasslands...
CCAGGGCGAAAGTTGAAGGCCGTCATTCCAGGCGGCAGCTCTGCGAAAGTATTGCGCGCCGATGAGCGATTCAAGCTCAAGCAGAAGCAATCCGACGGATCGACGATCGAACGAGAAATGTCGATTGATGAGATCCCAATGGATTTCGATTCGCTGACTGCTGCCGGATCGATGGCCGGTTCCGGCGGCGTGATCGTGCTGGACGATTCACGCGATATGGTCTGGGTACTGAACAACATCAACAAGTTCTATGCGCACGAGAGCTGTGGCCAATGCACACCCTGCCGGGAAGGCTCACTTTGGATGCAGAAAATCACTGATCGCATGTTACGTGGCGGCGGCGTTGTGGAAGATCCGAAGGCGCTCAAGACCATTGGTGACAACATCGCTGGACGCACCATTTGCGCATTTGGCGAAGCGTGCGCGTGGCCAACGCAAAGCTTTGTTGAGAAATTTCCTGAAGAATTTGCTGCGCGTGCAAAGAAACCGGTGCCCCCACCCCTTCCTCCGGAATACACGCCCAAAGAACTGATCGAAAAAGAAGAAATCCCGACCGTCCCCATGGCCCACGATCCGGGTTGGGAGAAAGCCGGAGCCAAAGGTACGATCTAGATGAAACCTCCTGCTCGTGATCGTGATCGAGACTTTTCGATTGTGAGCAGGAGCACGAGCACGATTACGAAAAGATAAATGGCCGATCAAACTCCATTCCCGCAGTTGCTGAACGTGCAAATTGATGGCGTCTGGCATCAGTTTCCCAAGGGGACGCGCGTGATCGAGGCGTGCGAGCAAGCCGGGAGTTATGTGCCGCGCTATTGTTACCACAAGAAGCTCACCTCGCCGGGGAATTGCCGGATGTGTTTGATTGAAATGGGATTCCCGAGGCTGGGTCCAGATCGCAAGCCTGAACTCGGCACGGACGGCAAACCGATCATCAATTGGATCCCACGTCCGCAAATTTCCTGTGCTCAGGACGTTTCCGAAGGAATGGCTGTTCGCACCAACTCGCCGCTGGTGAAAGAGTGTCAGCGCGGCGTGATGGAATTTCTCCTCATCAATCATCCGCTCGATTGCCCGATTTGCGATCAGGCAGGCGAATGTCGTTTGCAGGAGTTCAGCGTCGATTACGGCGATTCGAAATCACGTTTTCTAGAGAACAAAGTTAAGAAACCGAAAAATGTGCAGATCGGTACGCGGGTCACGCTCGATGACGAACGCTGCATCCTCTGCTCCCGATGCATTCGTTTTTGCCAGGAAATCGCACATGATGACGTCCTCGGCTTCGTTGACCGCGGCAGTTACACCGTGCTGACCGCACATGCCGGCAAGGCGCTGGAAAATAATTACTCTCTCAACACCGTCGACATTTGCCCGGTTGGCGCGCTTACCTCGACCGATTTTCGTTTCAAAATGCGCGTCTGGTTTCTGAAGGAAACGAAGAGCATCTGCACTAGTTGCGCCACAGGTTGTAATACCGTCATCGGCAGTCGTGAGGACGTGATCTATCGGCAAACACCGCGAGAAAACGATCACGTGAACTCCTGCTGGATGTGCGATTACGGGCGACTGAACTTCAAATATCTCGAAGCCGAAAACCGTTTGCTCGAGCCGCAGATTCGGTTTGAGGGAAAACTGGTTCCTGCGGACTGGCCAACGGCAATCGCGCAAGCAGCGCTTCAGTTGAAACAGTTTGCCGGCTCGGAAATCGCCATCATTGCTTCCGGCCGCATGACCAACGAGGAGCTTTGGCTGACGTCCCAATTAGTGACTTCCTTAGGAGTCCAGTGGATCGACATTGTCCCACGGCGCGGACACGGTGATAAGATCTTGCTCAGCAAAGATCGTAACCCAAACACAAACGGAACGCGGTTAATTCTTGGATCGAAATCCGAACCCGGTGCGAAACTCATCGGGATTGCCGACGCCGTGCGGTCGGGACAAATCAAGGCGCTGGTGATTTTGAAAGAAAACGCGATGCATTTGGGCTTACCGGTCGAACAGCTCGCGCAGTTACCCGGGTTAATCGTGATGAATACTTTGCCGAACGACGTGACTGAAAAAGCGACCGTTGTTCTGCCCGCGTGCGGTTTCGCCGAAAAACGCGGCTCAATGATCAATGGCAAAGGCCGGTTGCAACGACTGAATCGCGCCGTGCGGCCGCCCGGAAATGCGCGCGATGATTGGGAAATCTTGCATGATTTGCTTCAGGCAACAGGCGGTGGCGATTCACTTTCGTCCGTTGATGACGTTTTTCGAAGGATCAGCGAAACAGTCCCGCAATTTGTCGGGTTGACTTTGAGTAAACTCGGCGACCTCGGCGTGCACATTTTGGCAATTGAAGAATTACCGCCGATGCATCCCAGTGACGGAGAAGCAATCGAGGAAGCGATCGCGATTCAGGCAAGACGCCGCGGCGTCAGACCAGCAAGCGCATGAACTGCCGAGGTCACGAGGTGCGTCCTCCGAGGCATTTCAGGCTGTAGCGTGCGCTGTCCTCAGCGCAGTCTGTGAGGCGGCGACATCGCACGCGTTATCCGCTGAGGACAGCGGACACTACAGCATTACAGCAGCGAAAAAAAATCGCAGCGTTGTAAACCTGCAGCTGTTGCAACACACTACAGTTTTCGATCCGCAATGGATTCATTTTTCGTCATTACCTCGTTACTAAAAATCGTCGGCATCCTCTTTGTAGTAATTCTGCCGATGGTTTCCTACGCGGTTTACGCCGAGCGGCGCGTCAGCGCGTTTATTCAAGATCGGATGGGACCGAATCGGGTCGGACCGGCCGGGCTCTTCCAGCCGATCGCGGACATGTTCAAGTTGCTGCTGAAAGAAGATTTCACGCCGCGCGCGGCAAACACGTTTTACTATTGGCTCGCCCCTTGCCTGGCAGTGATGCCGGCCATCATCACAATCGCGGTCGTTCCGTTTGGCAGCACTCTATTCGGCGTCCCGATGATCATTGCGGATGTGAACGTCGGAATTCTGTTCGTATTCGCCATCGCCTCGCTTGGCGTTTACGGAATAGTCATCGGCGGTTGGGCATCGAATTCAAAATATCCGTTCCTCGGCGGAATCCGTTCCAGCGCGCAAATGCTTTCGTACGAACTCTCGCTCGGCCTGGCGGTGATCCCAGTTTTTCTCCTGGTTGGAAATTTACGCCTGACCAGCGTGGTGCGTTATCAGATCGAGCACGGCTGGTTCATCACGCCTTTTGTTGGCGATTGGATGAACCCATGGAAATGGCTGCTCGCAATTCCCATGATCATTTCCTTCCTCGTCTTTCTGATCGCGATTTTTGCAGAGACAAATCGGCTGCCATTTGATCTGCCGGAAGCTGAACAAGAGCTAGCTGGAGGTTACAACATCGAGTACAGCTCAATGAAGTTCGCCTTGTATTTCCTCGGCGAATACGCCGCGATGATCACCGGTTCGGCTATCACCGTCACGTTGTTTTTCGGGGGCTGGCATTTCCCCGGGATTCCCGATGGCTCGCACGGATGGATCTTCGGATTAATGAATATCGCAGTCTTCTTCGCAAAAGTCGCCATCATGATTTTCATTTTTATGTGGGTCCGCTGGACACTGCCGCGGTTTCGTTGGGACCAGCTCATGCGGCTTGGTTGGCTTTTCTTTTTCGAAATCGCGTTGGTGAATATTTTCATCGTCGCCGGCATTATGGCGTTTCACCAAAGCTAATGACGAATGACGAAGTGACAGCACCCGGTAGTCGTCATTCGTGTTTCGTCATTGATTCGTCATTTGTCATTCGTCATTCGTCATTCTAATCATGGCCATGACTGTTCCACGACCCAAGCTGAACTGGCGCGAGCGATTGTATCTCCCCGCTATCGTCGCCGGTCTCGCCATTACGTTTAAACATTTCAAGAACATGTTGTTCGGACACACCAAGGTCACCATGGAATATCCAGAGCAAAAACCGGACAGCAGGCTGCCCGATCACTACCGCGGTGCGCCTGCATTGGTTAGAGATGAGGATGGCCGCGTTCGCTGCGTCGCCTGTCAGCTCTGCGAATTCATTTGTCCGCCACGCGCGATCAAGATTATTCCCGGCGAAATCGCGTCCACAGATCACTTCGCCAGAGTCGAGAAATATCCGGAGCAATTCGATATCGACATGATCCGCTGCATTTTCTGCGGGATGTGCGAGGAGGTTTGCCCAGAGCAGGCGATTTTCCTTCGAAAGGATTATGCCATCACCGGCTTCACGCGCGCGGAAATGGTGCATCACAAAGAAAAGCTGCTCGAAATCGGCGGGGTTATCCATGGCGTGGTTTTGAAATAGAACGACAAGAAATAAAAAAATGTCATTCCGAGCCGCGCAGACGGCGAGGGACCTCACACTGGGCGAAACGATCACGCCGTCGTCGGTGGATATCTAGATTTCAATTGTGAGATCTTTCACTTCGTTCAGGATGACAGAGTAATCGGCGGAGTGATCCATGACGTCGTGTTGAAGTGGAACAAGAAGAAATGAGCTGCGTTAGAGTAATGGACTGTTGGAGTAATGGAGTGTTGGCAAGAAGCGCAACTTCATTACTCCATTACTCCACTACTCCATCACTCCAATAACCGATGCCGCCATTTTTATTCTGGGTCTTTGCACTAATGACGCTGATCTTTGGCGCAGCGGTTGTTCTCAATCGCAATCCAGTTGCCAGTGCCCTTAGCCTGGTCGTTTCGTTTCTGGGACTGAGTGCCTTGTTCGTGTCGCTCGACGCCTACTTTGTCGGGATCATTCAGGTTCTGGTTTACGCGGGAGCAGTAATGGTCCTTTTCCTTTTTATTATCATGCTCCTTAATCTGCAGGCCGAAGAACGGCATCGAATTAATTGGCTCGCCTCCGCGGGCGGGTTGGGAGTGGCGCTCATTCTGCTCATTCAGGTTGTCTTTACGATCAGGCACTTTGAAGCCGCGCGACAGACTTTCCCGGCGCTCTCGGCATCGACGATTGACGATGTGCGGAACATCGGTGCGCTGCTTTTTCGCAATTACAATCTTCCGTTGCAAATCGTCGGCATTCTCGTGCTGGTAGCCACGATTGGCGTCGTCCTTTTAAGCAAGCGTGAGCCTCGATAGAATGACTACACTTGGTGATTATCTCCTCGTAAGCGGGATTCTTTTTTCAATTGGTTTCGCCGGAGTGATGGTCCGGCGCAATCTCATCATCATTCTCATGTCATTAGAGTTGATGCTCAACGCAGCAAACTTGTCGCTCGTTGCCTTTTCGCGATTCCGTGTCGGTCCCGATGGCCTGCCCAATTATAACGCACAGGTTTTCGTTTTCTTCGTCATCACCGTCGCAGCCGCCGAAGTCGCGGTGGGTCTTGCCATTCTCGTCGCTCTGTTTCGCATAAGGCAGACAACTAGCGTCAGAGACATTAGCAGCTTGAAATTTTGAGCCCGCGAATCCGATGAACCTAATGTTTCCGTGGCTCATTTTGCTCGCGCCGCTGGTTAGCGCGACCGCAATCACGTTGTTTACGCTTCGATGGAAAACATCCAGCAGCGCGATCTCAATCGCCGCGGTGCTTGTAAGTTTTATTTGCAGTTGTCTGATCTTTGCACACCGAACTGTCGCCGCAGCTGAGTTCACATGGATCGGTATCAGCGGCGTCTTTCATGTCCCGCTTGGCCTGACATTGGACCAGTTGAGCAGGACAATGGCCGTTCTGGTTTCGGGCATCGGCGCGGTCATTCACATCTACTCGCTGGGGTATATGCGAGATGACGAAGGCAAGTCCCGCTATTTCGCGGCGCTGTCGCTCTTCATGTTCGCGATACTCGGTATCGTCGTCGCAAACAATTTCGTAATGCTCTTCATTTTTTGGGAATTGGTCGGCTTTACCTCTTACGTTTTGATCGGCCACTGGTTTTATCGCGACGCGGCTGCGGATGCGGCCAACAAAGCATTCATCACAACGCGCATTGGCGATTTCGGATTCATGATTGGAATCCTGATGGTTTGGATGGCGACCGGCTCTCTTGTTTTCGCTGAGATCGCACCGCGGATGTCGACAATAGCGGGTCATCCGTTACTTCTGACAATCGTCGCCCTTTTGATTTTCTGCGGGGCGGTTGGAAAGTCCGCCCAGTTTCCGCTGCACGTCTGGTTGCCAGATGCTATGGAAGGTCCGACGCCAGTTTCTGCGTTAATCCACGCTGCGACCATGGTCGCAGCGGGTGTTTACATGCTGGTTCGTGTCGCGTTCGTTATTCAAGGTTCGCCGGCCGCGCTTCTAGTCGTCGCGTGGATCGGCACAATCACCGCAGTGATGGCTGCGTTAATCGCAACGCAGCAGGACGATATCAAGCGCATTCTGGCCTACTCCACGCTCTCACAACTTGGTTACATGATCATGGCGGTGGGTCTTGCCTCGAATGATGCAGCCATGTTTCACCTGTTTACCCATGCGTTCTTCAAAGCGCTCCTCTTTCTAGGCGCCGGCTCAGTAATTGTGATGCTTCATCACGAACAGAACATTTGGAACATGGGAGGGCTTTCCCGGAAACTTCCGATCACTTTTGCTAGTTTTCTCGTGGGGGCGCTGGCGTTGATCGGGTGCCCGCCGTTCAGCGGATTTTTCAGCAAAGACGCAATCCTTGCGCTCGCCTACGAACGTAACACAGCGATCTTCGCGGTCGCACTGTTTACCGCATTCCTCACGGCCTTCTACGTCATCCGCATGCTCCTCATCGTTTTCTTCGGAAACGCCCGGAGCGACATCGCCCGTGAGAGCCACGAATCACCACCGGTAATGATTGTGCCGTTAATCGTGCTCGCGCTCCTCGCCACGCTCGGTGGATTTGCATTTTTCGCACGAAGCTTCCTCACGCTGCCAGTCGAACGGGAAATTGCCATCTTTGTTCCGGCGCTTGCGATCGCCGCGTTGATTGCGGGAAGTGGGCTGGCGATTGCTCTTTACCGCAACCGGGCTAGCGAACCGGTGGATCTGGAGCTATTGCGCCACAAATTTTATTTCGACGAGCTTTACAGCTCGCTGATTCACTGGACGCAGGAACTCCTCGCACACGTCTCCGCCTTCGTTGATCGATGGATCATCGACGCTGGCGCCGTTGGCGGAAGCAGTCGCGGAGCGTGGGGCATCGGCGCTCTCTTGCGGCTGGTTCAAGTGGGAAATCTGCAAGCTTACGTCTTCCTGTTTGGTCTCGGTGTCGTCGCTATCATCTACTTCGCCATTTTCCGCTTCTGAGGCTTTGACTCACGAAACACACGAAAAGGAATGACGAATGCCAAATGACCCAATGACGAACGAAGCCAAAATGACGAATGAGGAAAAAACGTTCGCGGCACCGGTGGAAGAGTTCGTCATTCATTCGTCATTCGTCATTCGTCATTTTCCCTAATGGTTCTTTTTATCATTTTCTGCCCGATCGTCGCGGCCGTCTTAATCATGGTCGGCGCGCCTGCCCGCAAAACGGCATTAACCGCGTCGGTTTTGACGTTTGCCGCGACGCTCTATCTCCTTGCGACTTTTGGAGACGGCGAACACGGCTTTCAACACGTCACTTCATTTACGATATCTCCCGAATGGCGACTGAGCTTCACGACTGGCATCGACGGCTTGAGTCTGATAATGGTGGTGCTTGCTACGATTGTTACGGTGGCCGCAGTCTGGTTCGCCGGCACTGTCGAGAGATATGAAAATGCATTCTACGCCTGTCTTTTGTTTATTTCCGGCGGCGCAATCGGCGCGTTCGCGTCAATCGATTTGTTTTTCTTCTACGCGTTTCACGAGCTCGCGCTGATCCCTACATTTTTATTGATTGGAATCTGGGGCAGCGGAAATCGAGTCGCGGCAGCGTGGAAAATTACGATTTATCTGGCGATAGGCAGTTTTATTTTGCTGCTGGGCCTGATCTTGCTTTACCAGAGCTTCCCGCCAGCGTTCCGCAGTTTTGACATTCGCCGATTAACCGTCGCAGTTTCCCTGGGTCAAATTCCAGCAGACGCACAACATCACATCTACCTGTTGTTGCTTATCGGGTTTGGAATTCTCGTTTCGCTTTTCCCGTTTCACACATGGGCGCCGGAGGCCTACGCGTCGGCTCCGGCGTCGGCAGCAATGTTACACGCCGGGGTGCTAAAAAAATTTGGGCTATACGGCCTTTTGCGTCTGGCCATTCCGCTTGTACCGGAAGGCGCTCGTCACTGGACAACCCTCCTAGTGGTGCTGCTGCTCGGGAACATCATTTACGTAGGGCTGGTTACAATCGCCCAGAAGCGGCTCGATTGGATGCTCGGTTACTCGAGCGTGATGCACATGGGCTACATCTTCCTCGGAATCGCTAGCGCCACGATTCTCGCCACGACTGGCGCTGTGGTGTTGATATTTGCTCACGGCGTTTCCATCGCGCTGTTGTTTGCGATCGCCGGAGAACTGCGCCGACGAACAGGCACATTGGCTTTCGACGAACTGGGCGGTCTTGCCAGGATCATGCCATTCGCCGGACTCGCCTTTGGATTTGGCGTATTCGCCGCGATCGGTCTTCCGGGGTTCGCAAATTTTGCGGGCGAAATCATGATCTTTTTTGGCGCCTTCAAACACGGCTGGACGATGGATGGCTTTCATATTTTTCAAATCGCGACTGTGCTGGCGCTTTGGGGAGTGGTAATCTCAACGGTTTACATGCTACGCGCCTATCGCAAAACGTTTATGGGCACGGTAAGCGAGCAGTGGAAGCAACTTGTCGAACTTCGACCGACCCTGCGTGTGCCGGTGACCCTGCTGGTTGGTGCGCTTATCTGTTGCGGATTTTTTCCGCAGACGTTTGTGCGAATGGTGGCGCCCACGTTCCGCACGTATCTCACCGCAAACAGATGATGAGGGTCACAGCGCCAGAACTCGAGATTGCAGTGCTGGTGCTGGGGATGGTGATCCTGATGGTCGAAGCGTTTGCGGCGAAAATTAACAAACGAGCTCTGGCCTTCGCTGCAATTGCCGGCTTGGCGATAGTTCTTATCGCCAGCTTCTTCGTGGCTCCATTACCTTCGCCCAATCAAGCGACAGGCTTCTGGAGCTTTTACACTGCTGACCGGTTATCGATCTTCTTCAAACAGTTCGCGCTGCTGACGACGATCCTCGTGCTCATCATGATGATCGACTACGCCCCGGTGGTGCGCCGTTCCTTTCCCGGTGCGCAAGACGGAGTGGGCGAGTTTTTCGCAATCCCAATCTTCACCTGCGCCGGACTGATGTATTTGGTGTCGGCGATTGATTTCGTCTTCATCTTTGTCTCGCTCGAGCTGGTCACGATCTCCTTTTATGTGCTCGTCAGCTTTACCCGGCGCAATCCGATTACTCTCGAAGCGGGCACAAAATATCTGGTGCTCAGCACAGTTTCCACGGCGTTCCTCGTGTATGGAATCGCGTGGATTTTCGGCGTGACTGGCCAGACAAGTCTGTACCGGATCACGCAGGCGCTGGCGAACTCGGATGTCGATCGCGGCGTAACGCTGCTCGGCATGGTGTTTGTTCTGGTCGCGCTTGGTTTTAAGATTGCTGCAGTGCCGTTCCAAATCTGGGTGCCGGACGTTTATCAAGGTGCGCCCACGCCGGTGACTGCGTATCTCTCCGTTGGTTCAAAAGCGGCGGGTTTTGTTGTGCTCCTACGAGTTTTACTGCCGTTCCTGACGCTTCCGCAAACGCAGCGGCTGATCGTTCTGATCGCGTTGCTCACATTGATTTACGGAAATCTCGCAGCGCTGCCGCAGGCGAACCTGAAACGCCTACTTGCTTATTCCAGTATCGCGCATGCGGGCTATCTGCTGATCGGAGTTGTCTGTTTCGATGTCCGCGCGGTTACTTTCTATTTGGTGGCTTACTTGCTGATGACGCTCCTCAGTTTCGCAGTTTTGATAATTGTCGCGCAGCAAACCGGCGAAGAGATTTCCGATTTTGATGGACTGGCCAAACGTTCGCCATTTCTCGCGTTCGCAATGCTGGTGGCGATGGTCTCGCTGGCGGGTGTCCCGTTTACCGCGGGATTTTTAGGCAAGTTTTACATCTTCTATGCAGCAGTTTTGCAGCGCCAAATCATGCTGGTCGTGGTCGGCGTGCTCACCGTAGGCTGCGGATTCTATTATTATCTCAAAGTCGTTCGCGCCATGTACTGGCAGTCGACGACGAACCTTACCAAAATACCCGTGAACGGGCTCTCGCGCCTGGCGATCAGCGCCTTAGTGATTGCCACGATCTGGCTGGGCGTTTACCCGCAGCCGATTTTTGACGCATTGAAGCGTTGACAAGGATCCTAATCGCTCAGTTCGACGTTCCAGTACGCGAGATCGACAAAGTGCTTCCACAAGTCGTGCTGCGGCGCGGAAAAGGTAATTTGGACGAACGGCCGCCATTTTGGTCGTTTCGGTTTGCGGATCAAGCTCACGTGCGCTTCGCGCGGTAGCCGGTTACCCTTGCGGGTATTGCAAGCGATGCACGAGCAAACCACGTTTTCCCATGTGGTGGTGCCTCCGCGATCGCGCGGCACGACGTGATCCAGATTGAGTTCGCTTCGATCGAAAATCTCACCGCAGTATTGGCAGGTGTTTTTGTCGCGCTCGAAGACATTGTGGCGAGTAAACTTTACTTCCTTCTTTGGAAGCCGATCGAACACCAGCAGCACAATCACTCGTGGGATACGGATCTTGAACGAAATGGTTGTAACCACCTCGTGTTCCGGCGCGTTTGCCGATAGATCGCGCCAGCTTTCAAAGTCGTGCGTCAAAAAATTATTCGTCTCGTCCGAGGAGACAATCTGTGCATGGCCGGCGTATACCAGCGCAAACGCACGGCGGGCCGAGCAGATGTTCACCGCCTGCCAGAGGCGGTTTAACACCAGAACCTGACTATTTAACGATGTATGCAAAGTCTCTATGAACTAGCGGTGTTATCGTCCGTCTTTTGCGGACTTCCGCGTAAATTTGCGCGACGGTACCACTGGCATTTTTGGCTGTCAACGTGGCAGGCGCAGCCGAAACCGGCGGCTCACGTGGTTCACCGGTCAAGGCGAGCAGGACGAACAGATTGTAAATTCGTGTTCATTCGTGTCCATTCGTGGTTGGATGAAAGCGCAATTCCCAAATGAGCAGACTGAGTCCGGAGAATTTCACCGACAGGAGGATGCCTTCCGCGAATGGGTCTCGGACGATGGATCGAGCCCCTACCCAGCAGCGACTGATCGGTATCATCTTTATGTTTCGCTCGCGTGCCCTTGGGCGAGTCGCACGATCGTTTTCCGAAAGTTAAAGGGACTCGAGGAAGCGATCAGCATGACGGTTGTTGATCCTATCCGGGACGAGAAAGGCTGGGCGTTTCGCGAGGCATCCGGCAAAATCCCCCCGGGTGCGCCGTTTGAATCGACCGATCCGATCAACGGCTTCCATTTCTTGAGCGAGGCTTACAAAGGAACCGAGCCCCATTACGCCGAGCGCGTCACCGTGCCAGTACTCTGGGACAAGAAAACCAAAAGAATCGTTAACAATTGCGAGGACGACATTTGTCGCATGTTCAATGATGTATTTAATGAGTTCGCCCAAAATAAGAACGTCGATCTTTTCCCGAAAGACATCGAGGCCGAGCACGCGAAGCTCGCCAGTTTCCTCCACGACAATGTAAACAATGGTGTTTATAGGGCAGGTTTCGCCACGCGCCAGCGGCCCTATGAGATTGCGTGCCGCAGACTTTTTGAAGCGCTCGACGGACTGGAAGAGCGTTTGTCCAAAAGTCGACACTTATTCCGGAACCGTGTTGTCGAGGCGGACTGGCGACTTTTTTGCACCCTTATTCGGTTCGACTCGGTTTATCACGGCCATTTTAAGTGCAATCTTCGCCGCATCGTCGACTATCCAATTTTGCAGGGCTATTTGATGGATTTGTATCAGCAGCCTGGCATAGCCGACACGGTCAATTTCGATCACATCAAGCGTCATTATTATATGACGCACACCGAAATTAATCCGACTCGCATCGTTCCGATCGGGCCCGTGCTCGATCTGTGGAAACCGAACAATCGCGAACAGCTAACCTAGTGTGATGCGTCTACATTAGCGCGTTAATTCGCCTCTCCCTTCCCAAGGGAGAGGGTAGGGTGAGGGCTTTACGGCTTTGACTTCTGCGCTCTTTTCAAAACCCCTCACCTCAATCCTCGCCCCTTACAGCAGGGGAGAGGCGGGAAGAAACGCGGGTGATTATCTGAGCCTTTATACGCAACTTGCGGCACACTACACGGGGGGGGATTTCAATTGGCCATTTGACGAACACGATGCCTTGCTCTCCAGAATGCTTCAATCTGTTCTAAAGTGCGCCCTCTCGTTTCTGGCACAAAGTAATAGGCGAAGAGCCACGACGCCACCGAGGCAAAAGCGTAGAGCAAAAACGTTGAACTCGCACCGAATTTCTCGACCAATGTCAGAAACGTAAGCGAAACGATCAGGTTCGAGCCCCAGTTGAACGTGGCGGCGGTGCCCTCAGCGAGGCCGCGAATCTTTAGAGGATAAATCTCGGCGATCAAGAGCCAGAAGATCGGTCCGAGGCTGATTGCAAATGAGGCGACGTAGCCCATCAGGCAAATCACAGCGATCCAAGCGAGCTGTCCTGATGGATTTGAAACACGGAAACTCAATCCGAGCACGCCAAGCGTGACGATCATTCCCGCGATGCCGATGAGCAAAAGCGGTCGGCGTCCGGCGCGGTCAACCAAAAACATTGCGAGGATCGTCATGCCGACATTTACGACGCCGACGCCGACCGTCGCCAGAATTGCACCGGAAGCAGAATTGAATCCAGCCGCCTGAAGAATTTTCGGTGCATAATAAATTACTGTGTTGATGCCCGTAATTTGTTGGAAGATGGCGAGGCCTAATCCAACAACAAGAGCAGGTCGGACTTGCCGTCGCAGCAAATCGGTCCAGTGTCCGCTTTCACCTTGCTGCGCCAGGCTCGCCTTGATCTCTTCGATTTCGAGGTTGACATCGGCAAGCCCTCGAATGCGCACGAGAGTACTGTGCGCGACTTCATGATGACCGCCACGAACAAGCCAGCGCGGAGTTTCCGGTAGAAAAAACATACCGATGCCGAAGACTAGCGCTGGAGCAACGGCCAAACCAAGCATCCATCGCCAGCCTTCAACACTGGCAAAAGCGTAATCGGTCAGATATGCAACGACGATGCCGACGGTGACAGCGAGTTGAAAGAGCGATACAACCCAGCCCCGCGCATGCGGAGGTGCAACTTCGGAGAGATAGACTGGAACGTTTGTTGAGGCGAGACCAATTGCCGAACCGAGAACGACGCGGCTGGCGATCAGAATCGCGGGAGACGGCGCCACTGCGCTGGCAAGCGCGCCGATGCCGAAGATTGCCGCGGTAACAAGCAAGACCCTTCGCCTGCCGAAACGATCGGCAGCTTTTCCACCGATGATCGCGCCAATGGTCGCTCCCAACAAAACGCCACTGACAACGATTTCCTCGGCTGCAGTCGTGAGGCCAAATTCGCGTTTGATAAAAATGAGCGCGCCGGAGATGACACCGGTGTCGTAGCCAAACAGAAGGCCGCCCAAAGCGGCGAATACCGCTGCGATGTAAACGAACCTCGCACCGCGCAAGTGTGCATGGCTGAGTGCGGTGATCGCGTTGTTGGCCATAATTGTCGATTCTACACAGCCACACGAGTGCGAGAAGTCCGCGTCTGGCAATGTCGCGAACTCGTCCTCCGCAAAATGGCAAATAGCCTTTGCCACCGCAGTAATTCTTCATAGAGTCGTGCGCTTCAGCGCAGCCAGATGATGAATCTCCTAGCCTTAAGCATTCTCAACTCAGGCGTACCACTGTCGATGGTATGCGCCGTAATCGGTCTTGCGTTCGCCTTCGTTTTGATTGGAGTAGTCATCCGAGCACCGTCAGGAAATGAACGGATGCGAGAGATCTCCGCCGCCGTGCAGGAAGGCGCCAAGGCGTATCTGAATCGGCAAGTTAAGACGATCAGCGTGATCGCAGTGATCATTTTTGTTTTGCTCTTCATTTTCAAAGATCATTCCACGGCGATAGGATTTGTAATCGGCGCCTTCTGCTCGCTTGCGGCCGGCTTTATCGGCATGCGCGTGGCGGTGCTGGCAAATGTCCGCACAGCGCAGGCTGCCAATATTGGGCCGCTCAATGCGTTACGGATGGGTTTTAATGGCGGCTCGGTGACCGGTTTGCTCGTAGTCGGACTCGCATTGCTCTCAGTCGCGATCTTCTATACGATCGCGGCAAAGCTAACCGGAAGCGACGCGGCGATACGCAGCTTGGTGGGACTCGCGCTGGGCGGCAGTCTCATTAGCGTGTTCGCGCGATTGGGCGGCGGCATTTATACAAAAGCCGCAGACGTGGGCGCCGACCTCGTAGGCAAGATCGAGAGCGGCCTCGAAGAAGACGACCCGCGCAACCCGGCGGTAATCGCCGATAATGTGGGAGACAATGTAGGCGATTGCGCAGGCATGGCTGCGGACGTTTTCGAAACTTACGCCGTCAGTTTGGTCGGCGCGATTCTGGCGGGGCTGCTGACGCTTGGAGGAAATCCAGCTGCCATCGTCTATCCGTTCGTGCTTGGTGGAATTTCTGTGTTGGGGGCAATCTGCGGAATTTTGTTTGTGAATGTGGCACGCGGCAAACCGGCAGCCGTGTTGATGGGCGCGGTAATGACCAACGTGCTGATCTCTGCAATTCTGTTTTGGCCGGTCACGCGTAGTCTTTTTCCGGCTGGAGTAACCATCGCCGGCGTGTTGCGGTCCCCTGCGCAACTCTATTTTGCCTCGCTTGTTGGTCTCATAATGACTCCAGTCATCGTCGCACTCACCAATTACTACACTTCATCCCATTTCCGACCGGTTAAAAAAATCGCATACGCATCCGAGACAGGGCACGCCACGAACATCATCGCCGGGCTCGCGGCCGGAGAACACGCTACGGCGTTGCCGGTGCTGTTCATTGGGCTGGCGATTCTGGCCACTTATCACTTCGCCGGGCTCTATGGAATTGCGATTGCGGTCATGTCGATGTTATCCATGGCTGGGGTCATCATCTCGCTCGATTCATTCGGCCCGATCACAGACAATGCCGGCGGCATAGCAGTGATGGCCCATTTGCCAAAGGAAATTCGCACCGTAACCGACGAACTCGACGCAGTTGGCAACACCATGAAAGCTGTCACCAAAGGTTATGCCATCGCGTCGGCCGGGTTGGCAGCACTCGTTTTATTCGGGTCGTACGTGCAGGAGCTGAGCGGGCACGTTACTGCTCGCGGTGGAGTTTTTTCGTACCAGTTCTCGCTCGCCGAACCAAAAGTGATCGTCGGACTTTTTATCGGCGGACTCCTGCCATTCGTCTTTACGGCGTTTAGCATGGACGCGGTGGGCAAGGCAGCCGGCGCGGTCGTCCGCGAGGTGCGCCGGCAATTGCAAGCCAAACCGGGAATCCTGACTGGTCAGGAAAAGCCCGAATACGGGACCTGCGTCGACATCGTGACGAAAGCGGCTTTACGAGAGATGATCGTTCCAGCGTTGTTGCCGCTGGTTGCGGTAGTCGTAGTAGCGAGCATCAAGTCGCTCGGGCCGGTCGTTCTCGGCGGGCTGCTCGTTGGCACAATCGTAACCGGATTGTTCATCGCCATTGCAATGACGTCGGGCGGCGCAGCGTGGGACAACGCGAAAAAATTTATTGAGGAAGGAAATCTCGGTGGCAAAGGCTCTTTTGCTCACGCCGCAGCAGTCACTGGAGATACGGTGGGCGATCCTTACAAAGACACGGCCGGACCTGCGATCAATCCGATGATCAAAGTCGTCAATATTCTCGCGATCTTGATCATCCCCATTTTCTTTTAGGAAAAATCGAGCAACTTCCTTGAAAAAAGAACTGGTGCTTTTGATTTAAGCTTGCTTTAAGCGAAGGTACCAAGCAGTCTTCTCCCCCCACAATGCCCCGTGTCTTAATCATCGAAGACGATGCCGAGAACCGGCGCGTACTCGCACAGCTTTTCACGCGCGAAGACTGGAAGGTTCTGGAAGCAAAGGACGGTGATGCGGGGCTGGAGCTGGCGTTGCGCAATCGGCCGGAGCTGATCCTGTGCGATTTGTTAATGCCAAAATCGAACGGCTTTGAGGTATGCCGCTCCATTCGCGAGCAACTGCAACCAACCAAGATCATCGTGGTGTCAGGCCGCGATTATGGAGTCGATCGAACCAGCGCCCTTGAAGCCGGCGCAGATGAATATCTGCTCAAACCGGTTACGTGGGAACTGCTCTCCAGCACGATCGACCGGCTCCTGCCGGAAATCCCGCGCCGTCCCGAACCAAAATCTGTACCGGACCGCGAGTCGGTCCCTGCGCGAATAAGGCCGTGGGGCGTTCGCGGTTCAATTCCGGTCCCTGGAAAGAGCACAGTCCGTTATGGCGGAAACACCAGTTGTGTGGAAGTGCGCGCCGACGGCGAGATCATCATCCTCGATGCCGGCACCGGGATTCGCCTGCTCGGTCTCGCTTTGGACAAAGAATTCGGACCTCGCTCGATGAAGTTGACTCTTTTGATCTCACACACTCACTGGGACCATATCCAGGGACTGCCTTTCTTTTCTCCCGCGTACAATCAGAAAAATCTCATCCGCGTTTTGGGTTATGAAGGAGCTCGCGCTGGTTTAGCAAAAATTCTAGCCAGCCAAATGGAGACGCCGTTTTTCCCCGTCAGCTTACGCCAACTCCCAAGCCACCTGGCGATTGAGGAACTGAAGGAGATGGAGTTTCAAGTCGGAAACGTCGAGGTGCGGTCGAAGTTCGCTAATCATCCGGGGATTTGCGTTGGGTACCGCCTTACCACCAGCTCGGGATCAATCGCCTACTTTCCTGACAATGAACCATACGATAAGCTCAAGCTGCTATTGGCCTCGCGCGATGGAATCAGCGAGGACGAAGCGCGGGATTTTGCTACTGCCGAGGGCAAAAAGATGGTGGAATTTCTCCAGGGTTGCGACCTCGCAATCATGGATACGCAATATACCGAGGAGGAATACGCGAAGCACGTTGGCTGGGGCCACAGCTCAGTGGACAGCGTCGTTTCGCTGGCGCTTGATGCAAACGTGGGCAAGCTCCTGCTTTTCCATCACGATCCGAATCATGACGACCAGATGATCGATAAAATGGTGGAACACGCGCGCGCGTTGGTGGCAAAGAGCGGGAAGCCGTTAGAAGTCGAAGCCGCTCGAGAAGGCGCCGAGACCCTGCTCGACGCCAAGATCGCGGTCTCCTAAATCAGCACGAACGCGACTTGCGCTCGACTTGCAGCACGGTAGATCGCTCTTAATTTTTCCCGCTCGTTGCCTCGTGGTGTAACGGTAGCACTAGAGACTCTGGATCTCTCTGTCTAGGTTCGAATCCTAGCGAGGCAGGTTTGCAATAGTCAGACCACTTTCACAAGGGAAGTGCAGACCACGCGGCCAGAATGCCCGGACCGCTTCACAGGATCGCGCTGGAATCGTTTTTTGATTTCCTGATGGCAAATGGATCCGGCCATGATGTCATCGACGATTCAATGAAGATATTTTTGAGTACGCTGTCTGCGATTCTCGTAGCTGCACTCATCATTTGGTTTGTTGTTTCGGCTCACAATGCGCGCGTCGCGGTCGCTTCTGCGATACAACGTGAGGGGCAGCGCAAAATCATCCTGGCACGCGAGCTTCAGCACGCGAATGCGGAATGGAAGGAACAAATACGCAGAGACCCTCAATTTGATCCGAAAGGCGAGAAAGTGCGCTCCCGGTTACGCGAAATCAAGGAAGCGAGCGAGAAGGGAAAGCCGATTCCACCTAACCCGTGGCAATCCAGCGGCCAACAAAAACAGACTGCGAATGAAACCGAGCGCCCGCAACCGAACCAGAATCCTCCACCTCAGTACGTCACGGTCAAGCACGACATCGAGGTTTCAGATGGCACAACGAAGATTGTGATTCCGACGGGTACGAAACTCCTTGTTGTCAGTCGCGCTTCAGGCATCGTTGGCGTCCGCTTTGGAAATGAATCCATAATCATTCCTGAATCAGCTACGACCGAATTTAAATGACGCGTGCAGGGACGCGTCGATCCGTCTTTACAACGCAGCGGGCAACGTGATCGATACGCATGAGCACGCGGGCGATTTCAAGGAGTGGTGAGTTCGCTCGCAAGCGGGCAAGGCTTTTCCGTACGCAATTTTACGTATTGACAAAAAGGGGAATGACAGGAGACGTGCAGGTTCTTGTAGTTAAAACAGAGAAAGTCAAGAATGAAAAAAAGAACCAAAATCACCCTAAGAACAAAAATCTATCTGACAATTGTAGGGCTGTTAGCGCTCACAGGAGTGTTTTACGCCGCTACGCCAATTTTCTTTACCACTTTCAACCAGCCCGTAGGCCTGTTCGGTACGCAGTTTGAGATGTTCGGGACCGAATTTAACACCCAAAATTTCAACTCGATCGACTGCATGGGGAATGTCACGACGGTGGCGCAGATCCCGGATAACGTTAACAATCTCGCCATAGAAAAATACATCGCTATCGCTCC
>Ga0209056_10002832_pt1 | contig 18594 bp, 16 predicted proteins | sample GraSoiAngelo_114_FD_185876 | JGI IMG/M metagenome (GOLD analysis project Ga0209056, IMG submission 185876) | Grasslands soil microbial communities from the Angelo Coastal Reserve, California, USA - 14_0903_13_40cm (SPAdes) (version 2) | ecosystem: Environmental > Terrestrial > Soil > Grasslands...
GGTGAATGACGAATGACCCGCATTCGCCCGGCTTCGGCGCGGCAGGCGAATGACGAATGACGAATCAATGACGAAGCCGGAATGACGACCTCGAGCCGTCGGGACTTTTTCGACATTCGTCATTCTGTCATTCTTTCGGCATTCGTTATTCGAGCTTCGTCATTTCGGCGAAGCCGGTCACGTTTGTTGTTGTAAGCCGGTGATGATGCTGATGAGAGGTGTAAAAAGAGCCAGCACGATCGTGCCGACGATCACTGCTAGGAACACAATCATGATAGGCTCGAGCATTGAAGTCAGAGCTGCGACCGCGTTATCGACCTCGTCGTCGTAGACCTCAGCGACTTTTAGAAGCATTTCCGGGAGCTTACCGGTTTCCTCGCCCACATCGACCATGCTGACTACCATTGGCGGAAAAACGCGGCTGGCTTCCAGCGGTTGCACGATGGATTCGCCTTCCTTCACGCTGTCGTGCACGTGCGAGATTGCGCGAGCGATCGCAGCGTTTCCCGCGGTTTCACGAGTGATGTTTAATGCCTGCAAAATCGGAACACCGCTTGTGACCAGCGTTCCGAGTGTGCGCGCGAACCTCGAGATCGCTGTTTTGCGATTCAAATTGCCAAAAAGCGGCATACGCAGTTTGAAAGTATCAATAGCCAATCGGCCACGGCGCGTACGGCCAATGAATTTGTAAAGGGTCACCGCAGCTACGACTACCCCAAGGATGACCAGCCCATGGTTCTTCGCAAAGTCACTTGCTCCGATAACAAACCTGGTGACGGGCGGCAGCGGTTTGTCGCCAAGCAAATCGTGGAAAATTACCTCGAACCTCGGCACAATGAACACGAGGAGAAAACCCATGATGGCCACCGCCATTGTCATCACGATCCCCGGATAGACCATTGCCGCTATGATTTTGTTTTTAATCTTCGCAGCCTTCTCCTGAAATTCCGAAAGCCGGGTGAGCACAAGCTCAAGCACGCCGCCGACCTCGCCGGCTTTGACCATGTTGACGTACAAGTCGCTAAAGATCCGGGGGTGCAGCGCGAGCGCGTCAGAAAACGTGCTACCGCTTTGCACAGAATCCGCGACTTTGTTGATCGTATTTTTCAACACCTTGTCGCGCTCCTGTTTCTCCAGAACGTTCAAGCTTCTCAGCAACGGCAACCCGGAATCAATCAGCGTAGCCAGTTGACGAGTAAAGATCATTAGAATTTTTGACTTAACTTTCTTGCGTTGGAAAAGAACGATGCCTTTTTTCGCGCGCGGTTTCGTCGTGCGCGCCATCTTCGCTGCGCGATCGCGACCTTCCTGCCCGTCCGGACTGCTTATTGCCTCTTCGATAACACTCGTCGGGAAATAGCCTGCCTGGCGCAATTGACTGATTGCCGCATTGCTGGAAGGGGCTTCGACCAGGCCGGTCGCCTCCTGTCCGCGAGTATCAAGAGCTACGTAGTTAAAGCGTGCCATGAGGGGATTTAACGGGTTAACGATTTAATGGTTTAGTGATTAAAGCAAGCTCGGCTCGTGGATTCCATTTCGACCCGGTAAATCTCTAAGTCGTTGAATCGCTAAATTCCATTACGTATAGCGCAGCACTTCCTCGATCGTGGTGTCGCCGGCGAAGATGCTGCGCAAGCCATCCTGGCGCAGCGTAACCATTCCAAGCTCGACCGCCTTTTGTTTCAACGTGACCGTCGGCGCGCGCTCATTGATCAATTCACGAAGCGGGTCGGTAATCTTCAGAAGCTCGTAAATCCCTTTGCGTCCTTTGTAGCCGGTGTTGTTGCAGGCGTCGCACCCTTTGCCGTAAAAAAATTGTTTATCGCCAATATCCCCCCGAGAAATCCCGAGCTCCGCGAGTAAGGCGTCGCTCGGCTGATAAGCCGCGCGGCATTGGCGACAGATACTACGCAGCAAGCGCTGACCGAGCACGGCCTCAAGTGTCGAGGAAATCAGGAATGGTTCCACGCCCATGTCGATTAAACGCGTGATCGCGCCAGGTGCGTCGTTAGTGTGCAAGGTCGTGAAGACCAAATGACCGGTAAGAGACGCCTGAATGGCGATCTGCGCCGTCTCAAGGTCGCGTGTCTCGCCTACCATGATCCGATCGGGGTCCTGGCGCAGGAACGACCGCAACGCTCGCGCAAAAGTCAGGCCGATCCCTTCGTTCACGGGCAGTTGTACGATGCCTTCCAAATCGTATTCAACGGGCTCCTCTGCGGTAATCAGCTTCGAATCGATTGTGTTGATCTTGCGCAAGCAGGAATACAGCGTGGTTGTTTTTCCGGAGCCGGTTGGTCCGGTCGCGATAAAGATCCCGTTCGGTCGCTCGATCATTTCGAGCAGAAAATTGTAAATGTAATCAGGCATCCCGAGCGCTTCGAGGTCGAGATTGACGATGCTGCGATCGAGCACGCGCAGCACCAGGCTCTCGCCGAATTGGGTTGGCAACGTTGAAACGCGAAGATCAACATTGCGCCCGGCGATGTGCTTCTGGATACGACCATCCTGGGGAAGTCGTCTTTCAGCGATATTCATATTGGCCATCACTTTGACCCGCGAAATCACTGGCAAGGCAAGGTGACGGGGCGGCGGCGACATTTCGTAAAGCGCCCCGTCAACGCGGTAGCGGATTTTGAATTCGTTTTCGAACGGCTCGAAGTGAATGTCGCTCGCGCGGTCCTGGATCGCCTGGTAAAGAATGAGATCAACGAAGCGAATGATTGGCGTTGTGTTCGCCTCCGCTTCAACTGCAGCTTCGCCATCTGTCTCGCGCAACTGGAGAAGCTCGCCAGCTTCGCCGAGCTGCTTCAGTACTTCCTCCATGCTCGTCGTGTCGCTGCCGTAATATTGCTTGATCAGTTCTTCGATTTGCTCAGGCGGCGAAACCACGACCTGAATGTCTTTACCGAGCGCGAAGCGAAGGTCCTCTGCAGTATTAAGATCAAATGGATCAACAAACGCGACCCGTAAGGTGGTTGCGCTCATTTCAATTGGAAGAGCACCGTGCAGCCGAGCCAGCCCACTGGGAACGAAACGCAAAATTTCGGGCGCGATCTCGCGTTTGGTCAGCTCGATGAAGTCCGTGCCAAGGCCGTTAGCGATTGTTTGATAAAAATCGGGCTCGTCGATAAAGCCACCATCGATCATCGCCTGTGCGACCGTCTTCCCGTTCAGCTCTACTTCGCTTAGCACGTCCTCCGCTTGAGAAGGCTGCAGTACACGCTGTTCGACGAAAAATTCTGCAAGCTGTTTATGCGTCATGTTTTCCGTCTCCGGGGTAGCGCACCCGTCTCGGGTGCTGGCGAGCGTGTCCTCGCGATCGCGAACTTTTCTTTGGAGTCGCTTCTGTTGAGTGCGGCCGGAACACAAAGGGAAGATTGTTTCGGCGTGACGCCGAAACCAGCACGCGAGACGCGTGCGCTACCCAACTGAAAACTTGTCGCAGCCATCAACTCACGTCTCCGACGGTGATGGAGATGACTTCATCGGCAGAAGTGAGGCCGGCCAGCACCTTGCGTACGCCATCTTCGCGCAATGTCCGCATGCCCAGTTCGCGAGCTCGCTGGCGCAAGACAAAGGTCGAGCTGCGTTTGTTGATCATGTGACGCACCTCATCGTCGATTACGAAATTTTCGAATATGCCCATTCGTCCCTTGTAGCCAATTCGACGGCACTCTTCGCATCCGACCGGCTTCATTACCTGCGCCTCAGACAGCTGACCAGGCTCGATTCGGAGCGCGCGCAATTCGGTGTCGGTGAGTTCGCCCGGTTGTTTGCAGTTGTTACAGAGGCGCCGGATGAGCCTTTGCGCCATGACCGCACGGACTGAAGACGCAACCAGAAATGGCTGCACACCGAGATCGATCAATCGCGCCACGGCAGAGGGTGCGTCATTGGTGTGCAGTGTGCTGAACACGAGGTGCCCGGTCAGGCTGGCGTTCGTGGCGATACTGGCAGTCTCGAGATCGCGGATTTCGCCGATCATGATGATGTTCGGCGCCTGGCGCAGGATGGAACGCAAGGCAGCCGGAAACGTCATTCCGATTTCCGTATTTACCTGCACCTGGTTGATCCCAGTCATCTGATATTCAATCGGTTCCTCGACAGTAATGATTTTGCGGTCAGGTTTGTTGATGCAATTGAGACACGCATAAAGCGTGGTCGTCTTGCCGGATCCAGTAGGCCCGGTAACCAGCAGAATTCCATCCGGCAGCTTGAGCAGGCGCTCAAAGGTTTCCTGGTCGTCGGAAAAAAATCCAAGCTCCGGCAAGCCGAGCTTTAAACTGGATTTATCCAGCAGGCGCATCACTATGCTCTCGCCGTGATTGGTGGGAATTGTCGAAACGCGAAGGTCGAGCGGCTTCTTCTTAATTCTTACCTGGATGCGACCGTCCTGTGGCAGGCGTTTCTCTGCGATACTCATCGAGCTGGTCATGATCTTGAGCCGGCTGACAATGGCTGATTGCAGACGCTTCGGTGGCGCTTGCATTTCCTGCAGCACGCCGTCAATCCGGAATCGGACGCGAAATTTTTTATCCAGCGGTTCCAGATGAATATCGCTCGCGCCGGCACGGTGCGCCTCGATCAGCAACATGGATACGAGCCGGACAATCGGCGCATCTGCTTCGTCGACTGCGGCCGCTTCCGCGCCGTCGCCAAATTCCAGGCCGAGATCGATATCTTCTCCAATTTTTTTCTGCAGGACGTCCGCTGCTTCATCGGCCGTGCCATAGTATTTAATTAAGGCCTCACGAATTTTCTTTGGGCTCGTGCAAACCAATTCTAATTCGCGTTGGAGCAGAAAACTCAGGCTATCCATCGTATCGATATCGAGCGGGTTGCCCACTGCGACCACGAGGCCGGTTTCGCCGAAACTGACTGGAATCACTTTGAAGCGGCGCGCATCTTCTCCGCGGATCTGGCTGATGACGTGCGGCGGAATCACCATGGAAGAGATGTCGATCCAATCCATTTGCGCTTGCGCGGCGAGCGTGCGTGAGACTTCTGCGTCGGAGACGGTTCCGTCGTTGATCAGAACGTCGATCACGCCAGGCTCACCGTTTAGATGCGAGCGGGCACCGTCAATTTGCTGACGTGTGACGAGTCCTCCGTCCTCGAGGACTCTGAGCACGTATTCTTCGTTGTGTTGCACTGGGGAAAAGGATGACCGAGCCGTCAGTTTACTGCAAATCAGTCTATTTTCCAGCCGCGGACATCTGGGGAGCGCACGCGTCTTCGCGTGCTGGCGAGCGCGTCCTCGCAATCGCGAACTTTTCTTTGGGCTCGCTTCTGTTAACTGCGGGTGCAACGGAAAGGAAAGATTGTTTCGGCGCGACGCCGAAACCACCACGCGAGACGCGACCGCTCCCCAGAGTGATCATTCCACGGTCACACTCTTGGCTAGGTTGCGCGGTTTATCGACATCGCGGCCCAGTTCAACGGCTAGATGATACGCGAGCAGCTGAAGTGGGACGACATTCAGGACAGGCGTCATGTAGTCGGGCGCTTCCGGCAATACCACAACTTCGTTGGCAATTCCTTTGAGATGCTTCGCGCAATTTCCGCTTGTCAGTGCGATGATGGGACCCTTGCGAGCTTTGACTTGCTCGATGTTGTTCAAGTTTTTTGAAAACACCGAGTCATCCGGCGCGATGAAGACAGAAGGTAAATCGGAGCGAATCAGCGCGATGATGCCGTGCTTGAGTTCAGCACTCGGATGCCCCTCGGCAAATAGATAAGTAATCTCCTTCATTTTCAGAGCGCCTTCGAGCGCGATGGGGAAGTTGAACTGCCTCCCGAAAAACAGAAAGCCATTTGCATTGGCATATCTTTTGGCAATCGCCTTGATTTGATCGTTCAGGTCCAGAACCGCGTCGATCTGCCCGGGCAATGCTTCCAGAGCTTCGATGACGCGACTTCCTTCGGCCGTGGAAAGATTGCGCATCCGCCCAAAGAGCAGTCCGAGCAGCATGAGAATAACAAGCTGCGACGTGAAGGATTTTGTGGCTGCCACGCCGATCTCCGGCCCGGCGTGCATGTAAACTCCACCGTCGCTTTCGCGCGCGATTGTGCTCGCGACGTTGTTGCAAATTCCGAGGGTGCGAAAGCCTTTGCGCCTGCTTTCACGCAACGCACCAAGCGTGTCCGCTGTTTCGCCGCTCTGGCTAATGGCGAAGACCAGCGTCTCCGGAGTCATCGGCGTATTCCGATGGCGGAACTCGCTCGCGTAATCGACTTCGGTTGGAATATTTGCCAGTCGCTCGATCAAATATTCGGCGACTCTGCCGGCATGCAGCGCCGTGCCGCAACCGGTGAGAACGATGCGTCCTACGTCGCGCAGTTCAGGCGGCGCCATGTTCAAGCCACCGAGCTTCGCTGTGCATTCCTCAGCATTAAGACGGCCGCGCATCGCGTCGCGTACGGTGTTTGGTTGCTCAAAGATTTCCTTGAGCATGTAGTGGGGGTAATCACCCTTCCTGATGTCTTCGGCGGTGAATTCGACTTTGCTAACGGGATGCTCCGTGCTGTCTCCGGCGAGCGAAGTGATCTCGAATTTCTCCGGCCCCGCCGCCACCACATCGAAGTCGTTCAAGTAAACCGCGTCCCGAGTGTAAGCGACAATCGCGCTCACATCGCTGGCCAGAAAATTTTCGCCATTACCAACGCCGAGTACGAGGGGACTTCCACGGCGTGCACCGATCATAAAATCCGGCACATCAGCATGGACCAGCGCGATGCCATATGTGCCGATCACTTGTCGAAGCGCGGCGCGAACGGCATCAAATAAGCGGGCCTTTTTTCCCGGAGCGTCGACGCTGCTGGCGCACGAATCGTCGTAAATTTTCCCAATCAGATGCGCGAGTACTTCGGTGTCGGTCTCGGAACGAAAACTCGTGTCGCCGTTGCGAATGAGCTCATCTTTTAGTGTCTGATAATTTTCGATCACCCCGTTATGGACCAGGGCCAGCTTGCCACTGGCATCGAAATGCGGATGTGCGTTTTCGTCGGTTACTTTACCGTGGGTGGCCCAACGCGTGTGGCTGACCCCCAGCGAGCCTGACACCGGTTGCTTCCGCACCAATTTTGCCAGTGCGGCGATGCGTCCCGCGCATTTGCGTGTCTCCACACGTCCTTTCTCCACGATAGCGAGGCCGGCTGAATCGTAGCCTCGGTATTCAAGGCGACGCAGTCCGTCGAGTAAAATTGGTGTCGCCTTAGCGCGCCCAACGTAGCCAACAATTCCGCACATGCTTTGGACTGTAGCGGCAGGCGTGCCGCCCGCAACGATTGCATTTGCTATAGCCACGCCCCTGCAGGGCGTTTACTCACGTGATGTGGAGCGCCCCGGACGGCGCACAGCGCCATGGCTAGAGCACGGCGAGTTCTTTAGGTCGGCCCCAGCAGCGGCTGCATGACGCAAAAAAAGTTGCCGCAAATCGTGGCCGCCAGATTATTGATTGATAACGATGCAGCCCCAGCGTGATTCAGTTCCGAAAAATTCAAACCCGAAAGCGGACGGGGCAATGCCACCCGGCACACTGCAGCGAACGCTTGCAATCATTATGGGCGGCGGCGCCGGCACGCGTTTGTTTCCGTTGACGAAAGATCGCGCCAAACCGGCCGTGCCACTCGGTGGCAAATATCGGATCGTGGATATTCCGATCAGCAACTGTCTGAACTCCGGGCTGCGCTCGATCTACGTGCTCACGCAATTTAACAGCATGTCGTTACATCGGCACATCCAGGCGAGTTACAAGTTCGATAATTTTTCGCGCAGCTTCATAGACATTCTCGCTGCTCAACAAACGCCCGCGGGCTCGCAATGGTATCAGGGAACTGCCGACGCGGTCCGGCAAAACATGCGCTACTTCCTCGAGCGACCGTATGATTATTACCTGATCTTAAGCGGTGACCAGCTTTACCGAATGGATTTTCGGGCGCTGCTGCATCAGCACATTGAATTTGGCGCGGACATTACGCTTGCCACCAAACCGGTGGCGCGGCATCAGGTTTCCGAGTTTGGAATCATGCGGAGCGGCGTCGATCGCCGCATCACCGGCTTCATCGAGAAACCGGTGGATGAATCGGAGTTGCGGGAGATGAAGATGAGCCGGGAGCTGCTCCGCGCCATCGGTTCAAAGGAAGAAGAAGAACTATTTCAGGCGTCGATGGGGATTTACGTTTTCAACCGGAACGTGCTCATAGAATCTTTGACGAGCGATCTATTCGATTTCGGGAAACACATCATCCCATCATCGATCAAATATCGGCATGTCAGCTCGTTTATTTTCAAGGGTTACTGGGAGGACATTGGAACAATCCGTGCGTTTTATGAGGCGAATCTGGATCTCACTGACCTTGTGCCAGATTACAGTTTCTTCGAACCCGAGTCTCCGATCTATACGCATCCACGTTTTTTGCCGGGAAGCAAAATTAACGGCGCCACCCTACGGCAGGCGATTATCTCAGATGGCTGCATCATCTCGGACGCTCACCTCGAGCGCTGCGTCGTGGGAATACGCAGCGTTATTCAAAGCGGCGCGACCATCCGGAACAGCATCGTGATGGGCGCGGATTATTTTGAATTGGGACAAACCGATTCGTCGCAGCCGCGCATTGGCGTCGGGCGTAACTGCGTGATCGATCGCGCCATCATCGACAAAAACGCGCGCATCGCGGATGGCGTCGTGATCACACCCGAAGGCAAGCCGCCGAACTTCGATGCGGATAATTACTTCATCCGCGACGGCATCGTGGTGATACCGAAAAACGCCGTCATCCCAGCCGGTTTCTGGATTTGAGCGGAACCGCTGTGTAGGGCTGTGTTCAGCACAGCGGACCTAAAACGCGCTGTGGAAAGTGCGCTGAGGACAGCGGAGGCCCTACAGCCTTTACGTTAGCGTCTGTCAGTCATCCCAGCGAACTGCCCACCCGTTTCCCATTTCTCCTGTTTATTCCACGGTATCGTTGAAGCGTGATGATCGTCTGGATCTTGGACCAGGGCAGTTTCCTTCTGTGTTGCACACGAGGTCATGGCTACCATGAATGCACACAGCAAAACGGGGACGACGATCGTTCGAAGGTTACGGACTTGTGCCAGCATATATCACACTATCTCCAGGTTGTACTTGGACGCCACGCGCCACACTGTTGGTGATGATATCGCCGATGGCCGTCGCCGGTTCAACTGAAGAAATGCGAATTTTTCCAATCAGGGTCCCATCCCGCAGAACAAGCATTTCAGAGTTGGTCTCGACACCGTTCCGAGCGCCGAGATTTAACACCACGAAGTTGTAAGCCTGATTGTATGCGAGCACGGCCCCGTGCACACCTGCGCGATGGGGGCTGACTGTTTCTCCCTGAGTGCTTGCAGCTTCGCGCCGTTTTTTCGTTTCCTTTGGCTGGCTCGAACGCTCCTGGCTACCCTGGATTTTTTCGGCGAGGAGCGCTTTTTCCTTTTCCGCGCTATCAAGTTGACGGCGGAGGTCATCCACTTGCGATTGCAAATCAGCGGTCTGCGCACTCTCGGCGGGAGGACTGCCAGCGATGGAAGGATTAGCGTTCTTCCCCGCTTCTTCTATGCGCTTTTGGAGGGAAGCGATCTCTTGCTGATTGGCATCTAGTTTGGCTTGCAGATCGGTTTTCTCTTTTTGGGCTTGCGCCAGTTCTGTTTCTGCTTTCGCCGCGCGATTTTCTGCTTCAGAGAGTTTGCTCTGTTGTTCTGTTCCGGCCGTTACGCCACTTGGGTCATTCTGTTTTTCCTGTGCCTGGCGGCGCTCGGCGGCGTCACGCACGGCCTGTGCGTTCGCCGCGTTTGCGCGAAGCACTTTCACTTTTTGGTTGTTCAAAAAGCCGAAAAACGCCGCCACTACCAGGAACGCAATGGCAAGTCCGGTCACGCTTTTTGACGTGGCTCCGAAAAACGCCGATTCCCTGGGGGTCATTAGGCCTGCTTTTTAAAAGGGATCATGCGCAAATGCAATCGCAATTTCGGCTTGGCATTTAGAGGAACGGTTGAATCTGAATCCGGATTGCGTTTCTCGATGTTTTAATCGATAGGACACCGCGTGGGACAGCAGCATCGTGTACAAGCCAAGCGCAAGCGACGACGAGCTTATTTAGAGCGCAAGAAAGCAGCGCTGCGGGCCAACGCGACGCGGCCAGCGCGAAGCAAGCAACGGACAAACAAGGAGTCCGTTCCCGGGGAGTAGTTCCGATTCGAATCGTTGGACGAACCACGGTTTCGCTGGCCGATTCAGTAGAATCTAGCAATGCCGAAACGCGCTCATTATCTCATCGTCGATGGCCACAGCGTTATTTTTGCCTGGACAGAGCTGCGCAAACTGCACGCGCGCCGTTCCTCCCTGGCCCGCGAAGCCTTAATCAAGCAGTTGCGCGATTATCAGGATTGGACCGGTGTGCGCGTCGTGGTCGTCTTCGATGGGAAAGGGAAAAAAACGAGCGCCATTTCAGAACCTGGCGAAGTGCAGATTTTCTATTCGCGCAGCGGACAATCAGCAGATGCGATTATTGAGCGATTGGCGAGCAAATACGCAAAACAGTTCGATCTCACAGTGGCCACTTCCGATTCGATGGAAGCGCAGACCGTGCAGGCGTGTGGCGCAGAACAGATTTCTCCTGAAGCATTACGGGCACTACTTTCCACCGCGCGACGATCCTAGAGTCGCAATTTCTTCTCAATCTCTTTTACTCGCGCAAAGAGTTTTCCAAGCCGGTGGACCCAGGCAATTTGTTGCTTCGCTTCCGCAAGCGGAACCGCGGGAGAGCCGAACCAGGCGCCGCCCTGGGTGCTCTTAGAGATGCCACTTTGCGCGCCAATCGCGGTGCCGTCACCAATTTCGAGATGGCCTACAATGCCTACCTGCCCGCCCATCATGACTCGCTGGCCGACGCGCGTACTTCCTGATATCCCGGTCTGCGCCACAATGACCGAATCTTTCCCTATCACCACGTTGTGTGCGATCTGTACGAGATTATCGATCTTCACGCCTTGCTGGATCCACGTCCGGCCAAACCGCGCGCGGTCGATAGTCGTGTTCGCGCCGATCTCCACGTCATCATCGATCTGAACGATGCCGAGTTGCTGAATCTTTTGCTGTCGGCCATCAACCATTTCAAAACCAAAACCGTCTGCGCCGATGACTGCGCCGCTGTGAATGATGACGCGTGATCCGATGCGGCTTCGCTCCCGAATGGTTACTCGTGGATAAATCAGACATGAGGATCCGATGATCGTCTCATGGCCAACGTAACTCCCCGCGCCGATGATTGTGTCATCGCCGATTGTTACCCCGGCCTCGATGACAGCATGTGGTTGGATCGATACGCGCTCCCCAAGTTGTGCGCTTGGATCAACGACCGCGGTCGGGTGAATACCAGGCGCAAACGTAATTGGCTTGGGCGCGAATTTGAGCACTATTTGCTCGAATGCCTTTGTCGGATTTGAAACGCGAATCTGGGCGACATCGAGTGTGTCGGCAAAATGCAGCGGAACGAAAACCGCCGACGCGCGCGTTTTGCGCAGCAGGCCAATGTATTTTGGGTTTGCGAAGAAGCTGATTTCTCCAGGAGTTGCTTCCGCGAGTGATGCTGCGCCCGTGATTCGCAGCGATGGATCGCCTACGAGTTGGCCACCGGAGGTCTTCGCCAGTTGCTCAAGAGTAAAAGTCACGACGGAGATTCGCCAAATGTTTTAGCGTAAAGAATGTCAGCGCTCCCCGCCTTTGCTCCAGCGGGGCGGACGCTTTTCGATGAACGCCTGCACGCCTTCGAGCGCCGCTTGGTCCATCATATTGCAGGCCATGGTCTGACTCGCCGATTCATACGCCGCTGCGATGCTTAATTCGGCTTGCCCGTAGAAAAATTCCTTCCCCATTGCCACTGCAGTGCGTGGTTTTGCGACAATCTTCGCCACGAGCTTTTCGACCTCGGCATCGAGCTGATCCGGTTCCGCCACGCGATTGATCAAGCCGCGGGCCTTTGCCTCATCAGCGCTGATAAATTCGCCGGTAACGAGCATCTCAAACGCCGCTTTCCGCAAGATGTTGCGAGAAAGCGCCACACCGGGGGCGGAGCAAAAGAGACCGAGGTTCACACCGCTGACGGCAAACTTTGCTATGCTCGATGCGATCGCGAGATCACACATCGCTACTAACTGACAACCCGCCGCAGTCGCGATGCCTTGGACGCGTGCAATCACAGGCACAGGCAGACGCTGGATCGCGAGCATCATGTTAGCGCATTGCGCAAAGAGCTCTTCATAGTACTCCAGTGATGGCGCTGCGCGCATTTCCTTAAGGTCATGGCCAGCGCAGAAAGCTTTGCCCTCGGCAGCGAGCACAATCACGCGGACTGATTCGTCGTGCGCGATCGCGTCCAGTTCACGCTGTAATGCTAAAAGCATCGCTTCGGATAAAGCATTGAAAGCGTGCGGTCGGTTTAGTGTTAACGTCACGACGCCGCGCGCGTCCTGGCTTCGCAAGAGGACCGGTTCTTCTTTCCTAGCGGCCTTCGGAAGCGGTGCCGGTTCGATCGATACTGGAGGAGCTTTCACAGGCTGGGACATTAAGCTACTGCTGAAATTCCAAATCTGAAATTCGAAAAAATTAGTTTTCGTTTACTGCGTGCGGCAACATCATCTGACAAATCTCAGAGTCCAAGAGGATGGCTCGAATGAAAATCGTCGCGATCGCTAATCAAAAAGGAGGCGTTGGCAAAACTACGACGGCCGTGAATCTTGGTGCTGCACTGGCGGGACTGGGCCACCGCATTTTGCTTGTCGATCTTGATCCGCAAGCAAACGCGACCAGCTCGTTTGGGCTGCAAGCGATAGAGCAAACCAGTCTTTATGAGCCACTACTTGGCGAGGCCTCCATCACCGAAAGAATCTTTCCCACAGAACGCGAAGCCCTGTTTATTGTGCCTGCCGATCTCGATCTTGCCGGTGCCGAAGTCGAAATCGCGCGTATGCCGAATCATCTCACGCGTCTGGCAGAAACGCTCAAGCCGCTGCATGCCGATGAGACTTTTGATTTTGTCTTCTTGGATTGTCCGCCGTCCCTTGGAATTCTGATGACCAACGCGCTAGCCGCGGCCGATGAACTTTTAACGCCGATCCAATGCGAATATTTCGCGCTGGAGGGATTAGTGAAAATCGTGCGGCTGATCGAAAAGGTGCGCAATTCAGGGGTGAACACGCAGCTCGAACTCAACGGTATTGTCATGACGATGTTCGACGGTCGGACGAATCTCAGCGAGCAGGTTGTGGCGGAGGTCCGCGGACATTTCGGCGAGCGCGTTTACGAGACGGTGATCCCGCGAAGCGTGCGCTTGAGCGAAGCGCCCAGCTTTGGGAAATCGATTTTGGAATACGCGCCGAGCGGAGCTGCCGCCCAAGCTTATCGCGCGCTCGCCCGCGAGTTCATCCAGCGCCACGCTTCGCCAGCCACTCCTCGCGAGTCATCCCGTACACCAGCGTCGGAAAACCTCGAAACGTAATTTCCTTCTCGACCTTCATTCCATTTTTTTCCGCCACCCGACGTGACGGAACGTTTTCTGGATGAACGAGCGAGATAACGCGCAACAGTTTCCAATCGTGGAAGCCGTGATCGCGTACTGCGCGCGCAGCTTCAGTAATCAGGCCGCGGTTCCAGTAATCCGGATGAAGCCGATAGCCGATCTCAAGGTCTTCGATGCCGTGTTCCGGATGATAAAAGAAACCGCAGTAACCGATAATCGCGTCCTCGTCGCGCGGGACTACGGCAAACTGCGACGGGATGCCAGCGCGATCCCAGCCCATGACTTTCTCAATGAAAGCGACGGTCTGTTTGCGTTCGGTGAAAATGCCTAATGAGAAGCGCATGAAATCCGGATTGGTGAATAACGGCGCCATAACATCGACATCTTCTTCGCGGAAGGAGCGCAGGATGAGTCGTTCGGTTTCGAGTTGCATCTTGTGTCTCTGACCAGGAGCGCGGCAGCTACAATGTAGATGATTTTCGATTCTGTATAAGATGAGAACGGATGATGACGAATTCGCGCGACCTGCGAGACCGCCCGATACCACGAGCTGGTCCGCCGTCCGCGAGGCGGCGAAAAATTGCGAGGCATGCCACCTCTACAAGCGCGCGACGCAGACGGTTTTTGGTGAAGGTCCGAAGGGCGCGGCGATGATGCTGGTCGGCGAACAGCCGGGAGATTACGAAGACGTGGCCGGTAAACCCTTTGTTGGACCTGCTGGAAAAATCATGGATCAAGCGCTCGAAGAAGCTGGAATCGATCGCAACCAAGTATACGTCACGAACGCAGTGAAGCATTTCAAATGGGAACCGCGCGGGAAACGGCGGATCCATCAGAAACCGAATTCGCGCGAGATTGCAGCCTGCCGTCCATGGCTGGAAGCGGAGTTGCGAATCGTTAAGCCAAAGCTGGTGGTAGCCATGGGCGCGACGGCAGCCCAAACGATTTTTGGGCCGTCATTTCGCGTAACGCGCGAGCGAGGTAAGGTGTTGTCGTCTAAACTTGCGCCGAGAGTCCTTGCTACTGTTCATCCATCGTCCCTCCTTAGGCAGCCGGACGAGGCATCGCGCCAGCGAGAATACAAACATTTCGTATCCGATCTCCGCGCTGCGGTGCGCGCAGCTGGCGAAGAATAAACGAATCATTCGACTGTCATTGCCTCTCGCGTTTTGTAGTCTGCGACGAACGCCTTACGAAACTGATCGAACGTTTCGCCTTCTATCTCAATGCGCGCACGATTCATGAGGTTCAAATAAAAATGCAAATTGTGCAGCGTGATGAGGCGAAGCCCGAGAATTTCTTCAGCTTTAATGAGATGACGAATATAGCCACGGGAAAATTCCCGGCAGGCATTGCATGTGCAGTTTTCTTCGATCGGTCGCTTGTCCAGCGCGAACTCCGCGTTTTTTAGATTGAGGGTTCCGGTGTCGGTGAACGCTGTTCCGTTTCGGGCCAGGCGCGTCGGAAGTACGCAATCGAACATGTCCATTCCGCGCGCGATCATCTCCAGTAGTTGCGGCGGCGTGCCCAGCCCCATTGCATAACGCGGTTTGTCTCTCGGCAAAAATGGTTCAGCCGATTCAACCGCTCGCATCATCTCCTTTTCAGGCTCGCCCACGCTCACACCGCCAATCGCGTAGCCGTCGAAATCGAGCTCAACAATCGCTTGTGCGCTTTGCTTGCGCAGGTCCGCAAATGTGCTGCCCTGGACGATGCCGAAAAGCAACTGGCGCGTCCCGCCGTCATTCCGAGCGGAGCGCAGCGCAGTCGACGAATCCCGTTGCGAAAGCTTTGAGGTAGTTCCACGGGATCCTTCAACTTCGCTTAGGATAACAGCGTTCGCCTCTTTGCACCGCTTCGCCCAGCGCGTCGTCATCTCCGCACTCTGCGCTGCGTAATCGTATTCGCACGGATACGGGACACATTCATCGAGTGCCATCACGATGTCGCTGCCGAGCGCGGCTTGAATTTCCATTGCGACCTCCGGGGAAATGAGCGCTCGTTCTCCGTCGATGTGGTTCTGAAATTCGACGCCGTCCTCCGTGATCTTGCGTAACTTCGCTAACGAAAAAATCTGATACCCGCCGCTATCGGTCAGGATCGGTCCATCCCAATTCATGAATTTGTGCAGACCGCCAAAATGTTTGATCACGTCCAGCCCCGGACGGACGAACAAGTGATACGTGTTTCCGAGAATGATTTGCGCATCCAACTCGCGCAATTCTCGTGGGCTGACACCTTTCACTGAGCCTTGCGTTCCCACCGGCATAAACGCCGGCGTATCGATGATCCCACGCGCTGTTGTTAGACGCCCGCGTCTCGCTTTCGAATCTCTATCGCTCGCCAAAACTTCAAGGCTTTTCTGCATCCGAATTCGAGATTCCGCGACTTCGTCCGAAATGACAAACGCAGTGTGAAATATTTTTTGCAGATCGCGATTTTCCCTCTATATTCGCGGCTCACCGCATCAGGGGCGTAAGAGAGTTTGTTGCGCCGCCTGGGCGGATTTTTTGTCGCCCGGAGCACGGCTTTTTGGCGGCGCTTTGTTTTACAATGCCCACGATTAATCAATTGATTAGAAAAGGACGCCGGAAGGTGTCGGTGAAATCGAAATCACCGGCGCTGTTCCGTTGTCCGCAGCGGCGCGGTGTGTGCGTGCAGGTGATGACGCGTACGCCAAAGAAGCCGAACTCTGCGTTGCGCAAGGTGGCAAAAGTACGGTTGACGAATGGCCAGGAAGTGATTGCCTACATTCCGGGCGAAGGGCATAACCTGCAGGAGCACTCGATCGTGCTCGTGCGCGGGGGCAGGGTGAAAGATTTGCCGGGTGTGCGCTATCACATTGTGCGTGGCACGCTCGACGCGCTCGGCGTTGATGGACGGCGGCGCGGTCGCTCTAAATACGGAGCGAAGCGCCCGAAGGGTGGCGCGACCGGTGGAGGCGGCGCGGCGAAAGCGGCGCCGGCAGCGGCCAAGGAAGAGAAAAAGTAAATTTGAACAACACGATCAAGAATGTCGCGACGGAAGAGAGTTTACAAAAAGGAGGAGCGCGTCGATTCCCGTTATGGGAGTCCGGCGGTGGCCCGGCTCATCACAACGGTGATGAATCGCGGCAAGAAATCGCTCGCGGAACGAATCGTCTACGCCGCGATTGAGAAATCGCGTGAAGGTTCTGATTCAGTCGATCCGCTTGAAGTCGTTAACAAGGCGATCGAAAACGTTCGTCCGCGGCTGGAAGTAAAGTCGCGCCGAGTCGGCGGGGCAACGTATCAGGTGCCGATGGAAGTCGCGCCTGCGCGACAAATTTCTCTAGCTACACGCTGGATTGTCCAATACGCCGACAATCGTAAGGGAGTACCAATGGCGGATGCGCTGGCCCAGGAGATCAAGGACGCTGCGACGGGACAAGGGAACGCGATCAAGAAACGCGAAGACACACATAAAATGGCGCAGGCGAATCGCGCGTTTGCGCATTTCCGTTGGTAAAGATTATGGCGACTGCGACGATGGAACAGAAAAAGGGCGCGGCAAAAGGTCCAAATTCGCCGAATCGCAAGTTTCCGCTGGAACGAACGCGGAACATCGGCATCGCGGCGCATATCGACGCCGGCAAGACGACGATCACCGAGCGCGTACTGTTTTACACCGGCATGATCCATAAGATGGGGGAGGTGCACGAAGGCACCACCGTCACCGATTGGATGGAGCAGGAGCGGGAGCGCGGGATCACGATCACATCGGCCGCGACGACGTGCACCTGGGCGCAACGCAAAGAAGAGGGCGTTTACAAAATTTTCGAGGGCGTCAAGCAGCGTATCAACATCATTGATACGCCGGGCCACGTCGATTTCACCGCCGAGGTGGAGCGTTCATTGCGCGTGCTCGATGGGGCGATCGCCGTTTTCGATGGCGTGGCGGGCGTCCAGCCGCAATCGGAAACAGTCTGGCGTCAGGCGACGAAATACAATGTGCCGTGCCTGGCGTTCATCAATAAGATGGACCGCGTCGGCGCGGACTTTGCGATGTCGGTGAAGAGCATTCATCAAAAGCTTGCCGCGAACGCGTGGCCGGTTTTGTTGCCGCTTGGCAGGGAAGATCAACTGCGTGGCCAACTCGATGTTATCAATAAGAAGGCGATCATTTATTCCGATAGCGACCAGCTAGGATCTACATACGAAGTGGCGGATGTGCCTGAAGAATATGTCGATCTCGTTGACAAAGCGTATAACGATCTGGTCGAGCAAATCTCCAATCTAGATGACGACGTTGCTCATGTTGTTCTCGAGGAAAAACCGGTCACGCCGGAGCTGCTGAAGGCCGGAATTCGCCGCCAAACGATCGCCAATAAATTTGTGCCGGTTATCGGTGGCTCGGCGCTGAAGAACATCGGTGTGCAATATCTTGTCGATGCAGTGGTCGATTATCTGCCGAGCCCGCTCGACATTCCGCCGGCCAAAGGAATGGAGCCCGACACGCACGAACCGATGGAGGCGCCGACGGACGATAACGGAAATTTCTGCTCGCTTGCGTTCAAACTTTGGAGCGATCCGTTCGTAGGCAAACTCGTTTTCTTCCGTGTTTACTCCGGCACGCTCAGCAAAGGCGATACAGTTTACAATCCGCGCACGAACAAACGCGAACGCATCTCGCGCTTGATTCAGATTCAAGCGGACAAACGCGAAGACATCGAGACCTGTTACTCTGGTGACATCGCAGCCATTGTTGGCATTAAAAATATCACCACTGGCGACACGCTCTGCGATGAAGACCATCCGATCCTTCTCGAGCCGCCGTCTTTCCCTGACCCAGTGATTTCAATGGCCATTGAACCCAAGACAAAATTGGATCAGGAAAAAATGGGCATCGCTCTGCAGCGTCTCGCGGAAGAAGACCCGACTTTCTGGGTTTATACGCACGAAGACACAGGCCAAACCATCATCGCCGGGATGGGTGAGTTGCACCTGGAAATCATCCGCGACCGGATGTTTCGCGAGTTCAAAGTGGACGCCAACGCGGGCAAACCGCAGATTGCGTACCGCGAAACGATCACCA
>Ga0209056_10002834_pt1 | contig 18589 bp, 20 predicted proteins | sample GraSoiAngelo_114_FD_185876 | JGI IMG/M metagenome (GOLD analysis project Ga0209056, IMG submission 185876) | Grasslands soil microbial communities from the Angelo Coastal Reserve, California, USA - 14_0903_13_40cm (SPAdes) (version 2) | ecosystem: Environmental > Terrestrial > Soil > Grasslands...
ACCGGAGCGGATGGCGTAACGCGCGAGTACACCTCCGCGCGGCTCAAGACGCAAACTCTCTTCGCCCAGACTTACGGGCGCTTCGAAGCGCGCATCAAGATTCCCGCCGGGGAAGGGATGTGGCCCGCCTTTTGGATCCTGGGCGACGACATCAGCAAAATCGGCTGGCCGAAGTGCGGAGAAATCGACATCATGGAAAATATCGGCAAGGAGCCGAGCACCGTCCACGGATCGCTCCACGGCCCGCGCTCCCCAAGCGGCACCTCCGACCTCACCGCTCCTTTCAGCCTGCCTCCCGGCAGGCGCTTCGCCGACGATTTTCATCTTTACGCCGTCGAGTGGGAGCCCGCCGCCATCCGCTTCTACGTGGATTCTTCGCTCTACGCTACGTTCACGTCCGACCAGTGGCCCTCCGGACAAAAATGGGTTTTCGATCATCCCTTTTTCATCATCCTGAACCTCGCCGTCGGGGGCGACTGGCCCGGCCCTCCCGACGCTGTAACGGTTTTCCCGCAATCCATGCTCGTGGACTATGTGCGCGTCTACGCCAAGGGCCCTAAGTGATTTCCGCCAGGTCATCGGTCCGGGGCGCGTATCGGCAGGAACCGCGGGCGCGCCGAAGCAACCCCGCGTTCGCTATGGCGTCTAAGTGCTGAAGGAGGGCATCGTGACGGCAGAGAAAAGAAACTCTCCCGCCCGCCGGCTCGGACATTTTCTCTCGTGCGCCGGCCTCTTCTTCTTGCTGGCTTCGGCCTCAGCGGGGATGCGGCGGCCGTTTCCCGCGAACGCAAGGCCGGGAGAGCTTGCGACGAAAGCCGAGGATTTTGTCGGCACCTGGCGAGCCCGATTCAAAGACAAGACCTTCGCTGTCTTGAAACTGAAAAAGGATGAAGGTTCCCTCGCGGGCGCCTTCGCCGCCGGGGATATCAATACCAACGAGGACGGTGACGTCGTCGAAGTGGTCTCGGAGGCAAACGGGGAGCAAGATATTCAGTCCGCCAAACTGGCGGATGGAAAACTCTCCTTCCAAGTGAAGGACAAGGACGGCCCGACGGAGTTCGAGTTCACACTGAGCGATGCTGCCCACGGCCGGCTCAAGATAATGGTTCCGCCCGGCGGGCCCAAGCTCAATCCCTTCGCCATGACCAAAGACGAAGCAAAACCCTGATCGTTTGCAGCCTAGCGCGCCCTCCAGGCAGGCGCTACTACCATCTAGTGTCGTGTTCCGAAAATACATGAAACAAGGCAGGGTGACTTCAGGGGCTGAAGCCCCTTTCCTTTTCAACCGGTTACGTGGGAGCTGAAGCTCCCACCTCCTAAAGAGATATGTGACATATTTCCGGGACGACGCACTAGCCGCTGGCCGACCAGCGCGACGGCGGCCGGAACGCGGGCGTGAAAGATCCCTTCGGCGACACGTCGTAAATCGCCATGCGCATCAAGGGCGTTGCGCCTTAGAATGGGTGGCGCCGTGAGGTATTCTTGAGCCAGCCGCCGCCGATCCGCAACGTCTCCGACACCGCTCGCTGGGCCGCGATTCACCGCGCCATCGAAACGGAGCGCTCCGATGCGCTGTTTCGCGACCCGTTCGCGCGTATGCTTGCCGGTGCACGCGGCGAGCAGATTCTCCGGGACATGCCGCCCACGGGCGATTGGGCGTGGCCGATACGGACTTTTCTTTTCGATCGCACCGTCCTCGGAGCCGTCAAGGAAGGCTTCGATACTGTCGTGAATCTCGCTGCCGGACTCGATGCGCGGCCCTACCGCCTGCAACTTCCTCGGGACCTCCACTGGTTTGAAGTGGATTTGCCGGGCATCTTGGCCGAGAAAGAAGAGTTGCTCCGCTCCGAGAAGCCCATCTGCCAAGTGGAGCGAGTCCCGATCGATCTGGCGGACTCGGGGGCTCGGCAAGAGCTCTTCGTGCGCCTCGGCCAGTCGGCTCGGCGGGCGCTCATCTTGACGGAGGGGCTGCTCATGTACCTCGAAACCGAGGCGGTTCGCTCCCTCGCGCAGAACCTGGCCGCGCAGCGAAGTTTCCGCCGCTGGGTCCTCGAGTTGTCATCCCCGGGGCTCCTGCGGTTGCTCCAGCGAACTTTGGGCAACAAGCTCGAGCAGGCCAAAGCGCCCTTCAAGTTTGCCCCTCCCGAAGGCCCCTCTTTCTTCGAGCCTGCTGGCTGGAAAGCCAAGGAAGTGCACTCCATGTTGAAGACGGCGGCCAAGCTGAGGCGCCTGGATTTCAAGATGCGCCTTCTGGCCCTTCTGCCTGAATCCTCGGGCCGTCAAGGTTCCCGGCCGTGGGGCGGTGTGTGTGTCCTCGACCGCGCCGCTAGCCCAGATGGCCCGTCCTGATCTCAAATCTTGCGCATCGCACGGTACATACCGTGGGCCGCAGGTTGCACAATTCCTGACGCCTGACCCTCAGGACAGTAGCCGCCGATGCTCCGGGGGGCCTAACCTGTTGAAGACGGGGTGTATTTCTTACCAGATAGGAGCAAACAACTTGTTCTGCGACCGCTGCGGACAGCAATTCTTGCCCACGGAATCCGTCTGCACCCGCTGCCGGGTCGCGCCCACGCGCGCCCTGTTGCAGCTTATCAGCCTGCTCACTCTGACTATCGCCGTCTCCTGGAACGCGTTTCTTGCTCTGTATTTTCTGCCGAGGCTTTCCCATGGCCACACGCCGCGTCTGATTCACGCCTGGGTACGTTTCAGCAATTTGTTCTCGTGGTACGGCTGGATCGCAGTCGCTTTGGCGTTGCTGGGCTGGAGTTTCTTGGTGCGCCGCGGCTGCCAGCTTCTCCTCCGGGAGTGGTTGGCAAGGCTTCTGCTTTGCACCGTTCTAATCGGGGGAATTGTGGCCGCGCCACTCTCTTGGATTCCGGCCAGCCTGGCGCCCAACCTTCGTTCGTCCATCAACGACCACCCGGGCATGGGGGCCGTCGTTGCCTGGGGGCTCCTTGTCGCAGTCATCGGGCTGCTCACGCTCAACGCGGAGACGCGCGACTCGCTGCTTGGTCATGGAAGAGCGCTTGGCCTTATCAGCCTCGTGTCGCTGTTGGGAGTTCTGGCGATCACCACGCTCGGCTGGTCCGCCGCGTTTCACTAGGTAATTCGCAGCTTCTGTCTGCAGATTCGCGGCGGGCGCGCTCCAGGGGAAGGGGCGCAGGGTCAGTTTTGGGGCGTGGATCTGGACGCCATCCGCTGAGCGACTTCGCGGGTTCGGCGAGCGAGGTCGTTTGCCGGGCCGGCCGGCTCGAGGGTCAGATACGCGTCGAGGTCCAGAACTTGCGCCGGGTAGTCGGCTTTGCGGGCGTGGACATCCGAGAGCAGCAGGTACGCCTTGGCGAAACTGGGCTCCTGGACAAGGGTTTCGCGAGCGCTTTGCTCAGCCTCCTCGAGGCGATCCAGCCTCAAAAGGGAAACGCCCAAAAGGAAGCGGCCGGAGAGCGAAGTCTCATCCAATTCCAACCCGCGGCGGATCACGACTTGTGCTTCGTCCGGCTTATCCTGTTGGAGAAGAAGCACTCCCAACGAAAACTGCGCCCAGGCGTAGCGTCCGCCGCTCAAATCGATTGCTTTCTGGAAGGCCTGCATGGCCTGCTCATTGCGTCCCAGCCTCATCTCCGCCACGCCCGCATGGTAGTAGGCTTCGTAGTAGTCCGGAAATGCAGCGGTGGCTTTTGTGAAATAGGCCAGGCTCGCGGCGGCGTCATTTTTTGTCAAGCATTGCACGCCATTTTCAAACGCATCGTGCGCCTTGCCGGGGATTTTCAACTCTCGCACGGAAACCATGAGGCGAGTTCGTCTGATTGACGCTGTGTTCGCCGGTTTCAAGTAGAGAACCAGACCCGGCAGAGGACTGTTGGACTGAGCGGTCGCCCGAGTGGATTCGTAACCGCGCTCTTCGGCGGCAATCTCGTAAGTCCCGGGAGGCAGACCGCGCACCTCGAAGCGGCCGGTCAAGTCCGTCAGGACGCTGGCGGACGGCCCTCCCGAGAGCGGATTCAGGTTCACAATGACCGCGCCGGCCGGCCGATGATTCCCTTCAAAGAGAACCGTCCCGCGAATCTGTCCAGCCTGTGCCTCGAAGGCGGAGACTTGCGCCCAAGCCGTCGGCGCAAGGATGAGGAAGAGGCTGAGGAGGCATCCAGCCAGAAGATACTGCTTCACGAATTGTGACACCTTGCAGAGCATCTCGACACCGGCGCACTTCTGGGGAACAAGCTCCAGGGTGTGGCAGTTGGAGGGAGACTAAACTTGCGGTGATAAGCTACCGCTGCGGCGTGGTCTTATTTTGGTTGACGTCGTGATTTCGCCAGCGCCGCCGTCGCACCGTTTCCCCCGAATGCCAAGCGTCTCGTGCGCGGCCCCGCTGGAGAATGGGCATGTGCAGTGCCAAAGAAATTCTAGGATGTGCGTCGAGCAAGCGACGGGAAACTAAAGAGATGCGCGAATTGCCGTTCCGGGAAGCGTCTCACGAACTGAGACTCGGGGCGAAGTTGGCGCAAAGTGAGACGCGTCTTCGGTGCGTGTGACTGCTGGATTGGGATCCGTGAGCCGTTGTGCGTGGAAGGAAACCCTGCCTAGAGATTCCCGTGCAGGCTTCATTCAATCGCGCCCGGCTTCAGGACTTCAGCGGTGGCGGCAGCGCAGGTCAAGCGGGTGCCTGGCGCGGAGTACTCGCGGCGCAGATAAGCCATGCCCAGGGGGCAGCCAAGGGCAGGGGAGAAGGCTGCGCGCGTGACGTAGCCGACTTCTTGGGCGTCAGCGAGAAGTGGCGTGCCAGGGGCAAGCGGTTCGCTGGCCAGAGACTTCAACGAGACGCGGAGACGGTTCGCGTGACCCCGGGAGCGCACGCGCTCGACGATCTCTTGCCCCGTGTAGCATCCTTTCGTGTAGCTGATGTGCGAGTCCTGGAGACCCGCTTCGTGGGGGATATGCCGCTCGTCGAAATCGTAGCCGAACCAGGGGACGCCCTGTTCGAGGCGCAGCGCGGAAAGAGCGCTGTAGCCCATGGGCGTGCCGCCGAGGGCGCGAATTTTTTCAGCCAGGATTTGCCAGAGCGCCGCGAGGTTGTCACGCGCGATAAGGAATTCGGCGCCGGGAATCCCACCGGGGGAACGCCGGGTGATGCGGCAGCCCAGCGCGGCCACCGCAGCGTCGATGGTTGAGAGTTCGCCGAGCGAGGAAAGGTCCACGCCAGAGAGTTGCGCGAGCGCTTCGGCAGCCTTCGGTCCTTCGAGGGCCAAGGTCCCGAAGAGATCGGCCTCATCGGTGAGATTCACGTCGTCCATGATGACGTATTTGTCGAGCGTTTCGACAAGGCGCTCGCGGATCATGGCGTAGGAGACGCAGAACAGATGGTCGGGCAGAGCGTAGGTCTCGATTTCCGCGAGGATGTGTCCCTGCGGATTCAGCAGGAGAGAGACAGTGCCCGCGCCTGGAGCAAGGTCCTGGATGTTGTTCGTGAGGATGGCGTTCAAGTAGCGGACGCGGTCGGGGCCGGTAAAGCGCAGGTAGGCGCGACAGTTCTTGTCGATGAGAGCCACCGAATCGCGAGCGGCGCGGTATTCGGCGAGCCAATCGCCAAAGTGATTGGGCAAAGCGCAGCCGAACCACACTCCCATCTCCGCGCCGGCGCGCTTGTGCACGGCGGCGAGCGGAGTATCGCGGGCGGTGACGGCAGTGTGTGCTTCCACGGCAGATAGTTTAGCAGAGGTTAAACCGCGGCCGATTCACGGCCGGTTGTGCGGGCGGCGGCGTTGTTGCGCGGATGCTATACTCCGTTCGGTGAACTCCACTACGCACAAATTGAGCGCAAGCGGCGGCAAATTGATCCACGAAATACTGCCCGTGGGCTGGCGGCAATGACTGCAAATACAAAAATAAGCGAGGTATGGAGACTTTTGGTGCGGCTATGAACAGGAGATTCTATTGGGGCTTGGGAGTCGGCCTACTAGGCCTTCTGTTGGTTCAAAAGGGGACGTACTGGTTCCGCGTAACCTATCCGCACGACATAGTCACTTCGGTGCTCGGAGCCTCTGGAGGTGCCACTATAGGATTTCTCCTTGGTTGCATCGTTGAAAAGACTACTGACGAGCGGACTAGGCGCTTTAAGCTTCTCTACTGGCTGCTAGTGATGGCGATATTCGGCTCCTTCCTAGGTTTCGGCAAGGGAGTTCCGGCAGGCACGACTTTGATTGTGCTGGCCTCGACTCTAGGAATAGGGCTTGCGATCGGACTTCTTCAGTACATCCTCCAGCGCCCGAAACCTGCCCCCCGATGATCTCAGGCCAAGTCACGACGTGTCGCACCTTCCGGATTCAATCAGATGCCTTCAAGTATGATCCGTTCGGCCGCCGCGTCCAAAAATCGTCTGCGAGCGGGACGACGAACTACCCCTATGATGGGGATAACCCGCTTGAAGAAGTTGACGCCAGCGGTGATTCTTTAGCTCGGTATACGCAGGGTCGCGGACCGGACGAACCCCTTGCCGAACTTCGCTCTGGCGCAACGAGTTACTACGAAGCTGACGACCTGGGTACGATCGCTTCGCTGAGCAACTCGGCAGGAGCACTCGCCAACACCTACACCTACGACACGTTTGGCAATCTGGCGGCCTCGACCGGCTGTGACCTGGCGCCGCGTTCCGCGCAGAGGTTTGTAGGATTTCCAATTTGATATACTCCGTCCGATGAACTCCACGACACCTAATTTCAGCGCAAGCGGCGGCAGATTGATCCACGAAATACTGCCGGTAGGTTGGCTGCAGTGCAACTGCTCGATCATCGGCGATCCGGAGACGCGCGAAGCCATCGTGCTCGATCCCGGAGACGAAGTGGAAAGGATCGCCGAGATCTTGATGCGGCACAAGCTGAAGGTCAAAGCCATCGTCAGCACGCACGCGCACATCGACCACGTCGGCGGCCTGAAAAAGCTGCACGAGTTGACCGGCGCGCCGGTGATGCTGCATGCGGACGACCTGCCCCTGTATCAAGCGATGGACGTGCAGGCGGCGTGGATCGGGATGCAGCCGCCGGAGCTGACGGAGATCCACCAACTGCTCAAGGAGGGCGAGGCGCTGCATTGGGGTGCGTTCGAGGCGCAGGTGCTGCACACGCCGGGGCACACGCCGGGCAGCGTGTCGCTCTACGTGCCGCAGAATGCGGGGAAGGTGAGCCTCCCGGCGCCGCAACTTTTTGCCGGCGATACGCTCTTCGCCGGGAGCATCGGCCGCACGGATTTGTGGGGCGGGTCGTTTGAGGGAATTCTGCGTTCGATTCGCGGCAAGCTGCTGGGATTGCCGGACGAGACGGTTGTGTTTCCCGGGCACGGACCCACAACGACGATTGGCCGCGAGCGCGAGTCCAATCCTTTTTTGCAAACTCAATGATTTTTTCGGAGGCGAGCTGGCCGGTTCCGGCAGGGGTTGCAACGACGCGAGCCCTCTCAATTCGAACTTTTGGCGTCGCGCGAACGCCGCAGCTCTTCCATGACGGACTGAATGAGCTCCTTGGCGTGCGCCAGTTCCTGCGTGATCATGTGGATGTCCATGGCGGGTTGCGCGGGATTACGCGGGCTGTGACAATAGACGCCGTGCTGGCCGACGAGGACAAGAGCGTTGGTCAGCCGGTCGAGAGAAACGGCCAGGCGGCCGCGCGCTCGGCCGAACATCTGCTCGTAGCGTTCCAGGTCGTCGTGCAGTTCTTCAAATGCAGACATGATGCGGCACCTCGGGCGGCGGCCCGAATGAAAAGGAGCGCCGAGTGCCATTCCAACGGAGTGACCCCAACAACGGTACGCGCGCCTCCAAATCCGCGACGACAGAAGGGCGCCATGGAAGCCCGCAGGGGCGGGCCCCAATACGTTGAAACGGCACTAGCGGGTTAAACATCAAGCACACGCTCCCGGTACGTAACTTTACCGCAACCGGCGAGCAGAAGATAATGCGCCTTTACGAGGGGAATCATGCGACGTTCCGACCTGGTGCAGCACAAAGAGAAGGAAATAGGCACGGTGCAACGCACGTCTCAGATCGTATTCGGGGAGCGGCAGCACCTGCTGCGCGTGCTCGATTCGCTCGAGGGGACGCAACTGCCGATCGCGCGCATGCAGCAGGAACGCCGCACGCTGGAAGAGCTGATCCATGCGCGGACGCGCGAACTGAACCACATCAATACGGCCTGGGACGAAAAAATCGGCTTGGTGCTGAGCGCCGAGGCGAAACCGGAAATGCTGGAGAAGCTGGCGAAACAGGCGCCGCAAGAGGATTTTTACCTGTTGCGGCTGATCAGCGAACATCCGCGCGCCAATGCGAAAACGTTGAGCAAGCTGGCGCGGCATCCCTATGGCGCCATCCGCGAAAACGTGGCGCGGCATCCGAATGCGGATTCCGCCACGCTGACCTGGCTGAGCAGGGACCGCAGCCAGCCGTTGTGGTATCTCGTCGCGTTCAATCCCAATACGCCGATGCCGTTGCAGCGGCGGTTGCGCGACCGGCTTAAGCGACTGGGGGACGCCCAACCGTCAAGGTAGTACCAGATCCCTACGGAAAGTCTGAGTCATGTGAGCTGCCGGTGTGTTTCCGGGCCGTGCGCCGTCGTGCGTGAATGCCGGATATGACTCCCAGCTCTCGGCCGCATTTCCTGCCAGCGCGTCGCGAGGTTTCGGTAGTGTCCTAATTTCAAGTAGAATCCCCCATGGGACCGGAGGTAACTATGCGGAGCGCGTTTACAGCCGTTTTGCTGTCCCTGATCCCATTTAGCAACTTAGCCCAAGACAGTCCCTCTAAACCGGATGGGAGAATGTGGGCAATGTTTGGTAGCTCGGGTTCGCAGAGCTCGCTAATTAAAGGAGCTTACGTAGAAGGTGCTATCGAAGGACTTCGAGTGGGGGAAACCGTGGGATATTTGTCCGGCAGGATGGACGAACAAAACGATGCGCTGGACCATTTGAAACCGTGCCTCAAAGGGCCGTGCGCTGGCATTCCTCTTACGAGCCTGATACGGGCCGGAAACAGCACGACTGAATGGCTGGCGGGCGCGGACAAAGTTCGAGGTAAATACGCACCGCAAAACACCTCAGTGCTCGACATCGTGCATCAGATGGATAAATTTTATTCCGACTATAGAAACACGCCAGTTTGCATGATCGTGGCAGTGCAAGAATCTATCTCTTCGCTTAGCGGAAGGGCAATGTCGGAACAAGAGTTGGAAATCAGTCGGAAGGGGTGCAGCACCCCTTAGGGCGGCTCGCCGGCCGGGACCGAACAGGCGCGCCGGGGCCGTGCGTAGTATAATGTGCGCGGAGGTCGTTGATGGATACTCCGGCCCAAAAGAAATTTGACAAATTGTACAGGAAGTTGCGGAAGGCGAACGTTGCGTCCCAAAAAGCCTTTGAAAGATCCCAGACGGCCATTGCTAAATATCACTGGACAGAAGCCGACGACGGATGGAGATGGAGGAAGGTTCTAGCCGCGGGGGATAGGCAGGCCGCGGCGTCGAAAAAGGCCGAAGACGCGTTTACAGCTCTTGTTGAATTTCAGCGCAAACTTTTGGCCCGCCACTAGCAACGTCCAGGCGTCGCAAAACATCTGCAATCAACGAATGCCCTCAAATTAGGACACCACTGAGGTTTCCTCTCGCTTGACCGCGCGGCCTTTCCTTGCTATCAACACGAGATCGAGGTGCGTATGCAGGTCTCAAGAAGGAGTTTCTTTCGCCGCATCGGCGCCGGTGCTGTGGCCACGGCCGCAATTCCCGCACTTGACAGTTTCGCGCTGGCGAGGGGTCTTGCCTTCACGCGAGCGAAGCAACCTGGCGGACCAATCCTTCTCGACCGAAACGAGAACGCCTACGGTCCTTCTCCCAAAGTAATCGCGGCGATCCGCGACGCAGCCGGCTCGTTTAACCGCTATCCGCGTTCTACGGAGGAGATGGAAGAAAGACTCGCGCATCTCCACGGCGTTCAACGAGATCAAGTGGTCCTGACTTGCGGCTCCGGCGAGGTGCTTAGAATGGCCGCGGAGGCGTTCCTGGGGCCGGGGAAGAAGTTGGTTGAGCCAGTGCCAACTTTCGAGGCGCTGGGAAAGCATGCAAAGAATGCAGGCGCGGAGGTCGTTGAAGTACCGCTGACGAAAACATACGCCCATGACCTGCCCGCGATGCTGCGTAACGCGGATGCCGCGACCGGGCTGGTCTATATTTGCAATCCAAACAATCCGACGGGCAGCTTGACGCCTCGGGAAGAAATCGAAGACTTCCTGCGCAAAGTCCCGGCCGGAACGCACGCGCTGATCGATGAAGCCTACCATCACTATGTTGGCGCGTCTTCGTCGTATGCTTCCTTCCTGGATCGTCCCGTGAGCGACCCGCGAGTGATTGTGGCGCGGACGTTTTCGAAGATCTACGGCCTGGCCGGCTTGCGGATCGGTTACGCCGTGGCCGCACCGGAGGTTGCGCGCAAGTTGGCCGAGGAACGCCTGCCGGTCGGCGTAAACATCCTGGGCATGCAGGCTGCCGGCGTCGCGCTCGACGACACGGAGCATGTGCGCGAGACCGCAGAGCGCAACCGAAATGACCGGCAAGAGTTCATGAATCAAGCGAACGACCGAATGCTTCGGGCCATTGATTCACATGCGAACTTCGTCCTGCTCGAGTCCGGCCGCCGAGTGGATGAAGTTCTGGAATTCTTCAAGAAGAACAGCATCATACTGGGACGGCGCATTCCGTCGATGGAGAAATACGTCCGGGTTTCGCTGGGCACTCCGGATGAGATGGCGGAGTTTTGGCGCGTCTGGGACATGTTCCTCCCTCATAAGATGTGAGTGCGGAGCGTCTCGCTCTTTCCCACGCAAATAGGGCACGGAGTGGACTGTCTGGCCCGCGTGTGTAGAATGGCGCGCGGATTCAGGCTCTTCTGTTCGAGGGACGCACGGACAATCATGGAAACACAGGCCCACAGCCGAGCGGGTGAGATACAAGAAGAACGGATCGTGAAAGTCGTCCTGTCGTTTTTGCGGGCGAGCTGGCTGCGTGTCGCTACAACGTCGATTGCGCTGCTCCTCCCGTGCTTTTGGCACCGGCGCATCGAGGCTGGCGACCTGGCGAGTCACGTTTATAACGCGTGGCTCGCGCAGCTCGTCGAGCGCGGCCAAGCTCCAGGGCTTTACTTCGCGCGGCAGTGGAACAACGTCGCGTGCGACATTGCGCTGACCCGTTTGGGCAACATTTTCGGATTCGCCGCGGCAGAGAAGATTGTCGTTTCCGCGTGTGTCCTGGTTTTCTTCTGGGGGGCATTTGCGCTCATAAGCGCGGCGGCCCGGCAGGCGCCGTGGCCGCTTGCGCCATGCCTGGCCATGCTGGCGTACGGCTACACGTTTCACATGGGCTTCCTCAATTACTACCTTTCGCTCGGCTTGGCGTTCTTTGGTTTGGCCATTGTGTGGCGAGCGAGAGGTTCGGAGTGGCTGTGGGTCGTGGCGCTGCTCGCTCTCGCTTTCGTCGCACATCCCATCGGGTTTCTTTGGTTGATTGGGGCGGGATTGTACGTTCGGAGTCCTGAGTTTCTGCGGGGACGATTGCGGCTGTTGGCAATTGTGGTCGCGGGGATCGCCCTTCTTGGAGCGCGCTTTTATCTGGGCAAACACTATGAAACGAGCCAGCCGGCGGAGTCGCGTTTCTTCTTCAACGGCAGCGACCAGTTCATATTGTTTGGAGAGCGTTACGCGTGGCTCGCATGGGCCGCGCTGGCGTTGGGCGCAGCGTGCTTCCTGAAGGCGGCGATCTCCCGCGGGAGCAGTATCTATTCGGGGCGAGGGCTTCGGCTCGCGCTCGAACTGTATGGGATCGCGTTCCTCGCGACGGCCTTGCTACCGGAGAACATCCGCGTGCCGTGGTACGCGGGGTGGATCGGGCTGCTGATTGCGCGCCTGACGGTGATTTCCGCGACGCTGGGGTTGTGCATTTTGGCTTGCCTGCGCCGGGAAAAGTGGCATGTGGCGGGATTCGGCCTTCTTGCGCTTGTTTTCTTCGCGATGGTCTATAGGGACACCGGCGCGCTCAACCGAATGGAGGAACAGGCGCAGAATCTTGTGCGCGGCTTGCCTTACGGGCGGCGCGTGCTGGCGACGATCTGGGCTCCCTCGGATTCGCGAGTTTGGTTTGTCGGGCACCTCGCGGACCGCGCGTGCATTGGCCGGTGCTTCAGCTACGGAAATTATGAGCCTTCCTCGGGAGAGTTTCGCGTGCGCGTCCGGCCGGGAAGTCCCATCGTTACGGCTTCCGCGGATGATGCCGAAGACATGGCTTCGGGAGAGTATGAAGTGCAGGAAGAGGATCTTCCCATTGTCCAAATCTATCAATGCGACCCGCGCGACCTGACGAAGCTGTGCCTGCGCGAGCTATCGGCGGGAGAAGTGAACGGCCAGATCGGGTATCATCCCCCGAGGTGAGCGAGGCGCAGGAGCCGTTCGATGCCCGAGGAATTGCCGGAGCGTTTTAACCTGGCAGCGCATTTCTTGGATGAACCCGCCAAGCGTCATCCGAATCGAGCGGCCATCGCGGGCGAGCCGGACGAAGTTACTTATAGCGAGCTCACGGCGCTGGCGAATCGCGTGGGAAATGGGCTTCTCGAGCTTGGAGTGGCGCGCGGCGATCGCGTGCTGATTGTCCTGCCCGATTCGGCTGAATTCATCGCGGCATTTTTCGGCGCGACGAAAATCGGCGCGGTGGCGGTTCCAGTGAATTCCTTCGCCCGCGCGGCTGATTTCATCCACTACGTGCAGAGCAGCGAGCCGCGGGCGGGGATCGTGCATTCGGACGCGTTACCGGAGTTTCTCCCCGCCTCGGCCGAGCGCGCTCAGATGCCGATCATCCTTGTCGGGGAGGAAACCACCGATGCCGGAGGCGTGCGCTGCTCGAGATGGAGCGAGTGGACGTCTGCCGCCAGTGAGCGGCTCGATGCTGCCAACACCTCGGCCCACGACATGGCATTCTTTCTCTACACGTCGGGCAGCGGAGGCTCGCCCAAGGCGGCGGTTCATCAGCACAAGGACATGCTGGTGACTAGCCGGAGTTTCGCGCGCGGCGTGTTGAGGCTTTGCGCTGACGACATTACGTTTTCGGTGTCGAAGCTCTTTTTTGCGTATGGTCTCGGGAATGGAATGTACTTCCCATTTTCCGTCGGGGCGCGGACGGTCTTGAATCCTGAGCGCACAAAAGTCGAGCGAGTGATCGAGATGGTCGCGCGTCATCGGCCGACGGTTTTCTTTGCCGTGCCGACGTTTTACGCCGCGCTTCTGCGGCAGGCCGAAGGCGCGCCCAAGCGGATGGATTTTTCGTCCGTGCGGCAGTGTGTGTCGGCCGGGGAGACGCTTCCGGAGGAGATTTTCGAGCAGTGGCGCCGCCGCTTCGGCCTCGAGATTCTCGACGGCATCGGCTCGACGGAAATGCTGCACATGTTCCTCTCCGCCCGTCCGGGACAATGCAAGCCGGGGAGCTGCGGCGTTCCTGTGCCCGGCTGTGAAGCGAAGATTGTGGATGATGCAGGCAAGCCGGTCACCGAAGGCGAAATCGGCAATCTGTGGGTGCGTGGCGCGAGCGCCTTTGCGGAGTACTGGCGCCTGCCCGAGTTGACGGAGAGGACCAAGCGCGATGCGCCGGGCGCGGACAATCGCGACAAATGGGTTGTGACCGGAGACAAGTTTGTGCGCCACTCCGACGGCTTTTACCACTACTGCGGCCGAGCGGACGACATGCTCAAGGTCGCCGGAATGTGGGTCTCGCCGATGGAAGTGGAGAATGCGCTGCTCGGACATCCGCGCGTGGCCGAGGCGGCGGTTGTCGGTTGCACAGACGCGCAGGGCCTGACCTATCCGGTAGCGTGGGTGGTCGTGCGCGGGGAAGGGGAGCCGTCGCCAGAAGCCAGGGACGGGCTTGCGGAAGAAATTCGGCAACACGTGAGGGCACGGCTCGTGTCCTACAAGGTGCCTCGGGGGGTGCGTTTCGTGGCGGAACTGCCCAAGACCGTCACGGGGAAAATCCAGCGGTTCAAGCTACGAGGGGGCTGATCCGCTTCCATAGCTTAGTAGATAGGTCATTTCTCTCATCCGAACAAGAATCAGGAACAGTCCATTCGACTGGGGCAATGGAAGGGGCTCCGCCGTTGGCGCTGGCGAGTTCCTAGGGTCGGCGGCGCCACTTTGCGTGACGACCCTCGCCGGATCGCCAAATTGGCTCTTTACAGAGGCCAATTCCATGAGAGAATGGCTCTCACGGAGAGACAATGCTTCCGCTCCAACTACAGCCGGAGAGCCATATTCCCCTCTACGTCCAACTCAGAGATCAATTGCGCGCGCTCGTGCATGCAGGCGATTTGCGTCCGGGAGACCGCATCCCGGCGAGCCGGGAATTAGCGATACAGCTTGGCGTGCACCGAACGACGGTGGCCAACGCCTACGCCGAGCTCGAATCCGAAGGTTTGATCGAGGGTCACGTCGGGCGCGGGACGTTTATCCGAGCGAACGGGAATGGCCTGAAGATCACGCCTCCGGCCCCGCCCGTCCTACACGGCGCCGAAGGAGTCCGCTGGGAACTGCTGTTTGCGGATGAGCGGGGAGAAGAAGCGCTCGACCGCTTGACGGCCAGCGCGCCGGAAAATGCGCTGTCGTTTGTGATGGCCCGCCCTGCCGAAGAATTCTTTCCCGTAGATGAGCTACAGATGTGCGTGAATGCCGTACTCCGGCGGGAGGCAACGGAGGTGTTGCGGCTGGGCCCCTCGGACGGCTATCCGCCGCTCAAACAAGCTCTATTGGAGTTGCTGCGTCACGACGGGATCGCCGCGAAGGACGAAAATCTCCTGATTACGGACGGCTGCCAGCAGGCGATGGACTTGCTTTGCAAGGCGTTCATCCGGCCGGGCGATTCGGTGATTCTGGAGAATCCCGCTTATCCGGGAGCGGTGGCGATCTTCGGCTCTTCGCGGGCTCGCTGCCTGGGCGTGCCTGTGCGCACTCACGCCGAGCCTGGTGGCGCGCTGGGTGTGGACGTCGAAGCGCTCGAAGCGACGCTGGCGGCGAACCGCGTGAAGCTGATCGTGCTGACGCCGGACTTCCAAAACCCGACGGGTACGTCCATGCCGGTCGCCTCGCGGCGCCGAGTATTGGAACTGGCGGCGCGGCATCAGGTGCCGATTGTCGAGGACCACATCTACGCCCGGCTGCACGCGCGCGACGAGCGCGTGCCATCGCTCAAGCAGCTCGACCGCGCGAATTTGGTCATCCACGTCGACAGCTTTGCGAAGGTTGCGTTTCCCGGACTTCGCGTCGGATGGGTCGTGGCCCCGGCAACCGTCATCGAGCGGCTACGAATAGTGAAACAAACAACGGATTTGCACACCGACCAACTGGCTCAGGCGACGCTGGCGGAGTTTTTGCGGCGCGGGCTATTCATTCGGCATCTCGGGCGGATGCGCAAGGTGTATGCCTCGCGGCTGAAGGCCATGGATGAAGCCTTGCGCAAGCACATGCCGGAAGGCGTGCGCTGGACGCAACCCGCGGGCGGAATGTGCGTGTGGCTCGAGTTGCCTCCCGGATTTGACGCCAACGAGCTGCTGATTCACGCGAAAGAGCGCGGCGTGCTCTTTTCGCCTGGACGGTATTTCTACGTGCAGGGCCCGCTGCCGAACACGTTGCGGCTGGGCTTCGCCAATCTCGACGAAAAGCGCCTCGCTCGTGGGGCGCAAATCCTTGGGGAGACGCTGCGCGTCGAAATGCGCAAGAGGCAGCGCGGCGTGCGGCGCGCCGAACGCAGCCGCGTGGCGCTGGTCTGAGTGAGACGCGTTTTGGGTGGGACAATTCGTCCGGAGTCGAGACCGGCGAAAGGAAATGGGAGCTTTGCGGTGATGGGGAAGAGGGAATAGCCGGGGATACGCGGGAAGTCAAAGTGGAGTCAAGATAGCGAAACTCTTGGGGAAGAGGAGAAGGGCGATGGAAACGAAGAACGTCAACGGGAACGAGTGGCGAGTGAAAGTCGGTTTGGCGGAAATGCTCAAGGGCGGCTGCATCATGGACGTCACGAACGCCGATCAGGCGCGCATCGCGGAGAAGGCGGGCGCGTGCGCGGTGATGGCGCTCGAGCGCGTCCCGGCCGACATCCGCAAAGAGGGCGGAGTGGCGCGCATGGCCTCCGTGAAAATAATTCGCGAGATCATGGACACAGTTTCAATTCCGGCGATGGCCAAGGTGCGCATCGGCCACTTCATGGAGGCCGAAGTGCTCCAGGCGCTGGAGGTGGACTACATCGACGAGAGCGAAGTGCTGACGCCGGCCGACGAAGAGCACCACATCTGGAAGCACGATTTTCGCGTGCCCTTCGTTTGCGGGGCGCGGAACCTGGGCGAAGCGCTGCGGCGCATCGCCGAAGGCGCGGCGATGATCCGCACGAAGGGCGAAGCCGGCTCGGGCAACGTCGTCGAGGCGGTGCGGCACATGCGCGCCATCACGGGCCGGATGAAAAAGCTCACGACGATGCGCGCGGATGAATTGATGGCTGAGGCGAAGGAGCTGGGCGCGCCGCTCGAGCTGGTGCAGCAGGTGGCGAAGACAGGCAAGCTGCCGGTACCGAATTTCTCGGCCGGTGGAATTGCTACACCGGCGGACGCGGCGCTGGTGCGGCATCTCGGCGCGGAGGCGGTGTTTGTGGGCTCGGGGATTTTCAAATCGAGCGATCCGGAAACGCGCGCGAAGGCCATCGTCAAGGCGACGACTCATTTCGACGACCCCAAAGCGATCCTCGAAGCGCACGAGGAGCTCGGCGAGGCAATGAAGGGAATCGACGTTCGGCAACTCGAAGAGAAGGACCTTCTGCAGACGAGGGGCTGGTGAGAAAGGCAGGGGGGAATGAGCAAGCCGAAGATTGGAATCCTCGCGGTGCAAGGAGATTTTGAGGCCCACGGCGCGATGCTCGCGCGGATGGGCGTTGACTCCTCCGAAGTGCGCAAACCCGGCGAACTCAAGGACTGCGATGGGCTGATTCTGCCGGGAGGCGAGAGCACGACGCAACTGCAATTTTTGCAGGAGGAAGGTCTCTTTGACGCGATCCGGAAATTTGCGGCGGACGGCGGAGCCATTTTCGGGACGTGTGCCGGCGCGATCTTGCTTGCCAACGAGGTAAAACATCCGGACCAACCTTCTCTCAGTTTGCTCGACATGACTGTGTTGCGAAACGCCTATGGCCGGCAAATCGCCAGCGAGGTCGTCACCGGCCGTTCCACTTTGAAGGCGGAGGCGCTGGAGATGGTGTTCATCCGCGCGCCGATCATTGAGCGTGTTGGGCGCGGTATCGAAATCCTTGCCGAGTATGCGGGGAAGCCAGTACTGGTGCAAAAAGGGCGGATCATGGCCGCCACGTTTCATCCCGAATTGACGACGGAAACGGCCGTACATCAGCGATTCCTGGATACCGTTGCCTCGCAAAACGGCGCCCGGCATGCGGCCGCGTCGCAAGAGTAGCTTCGTGCCAATATCCATGGAACGATTTCCTCGAAAATGACCAGCGGCCATGACGAGTTTTGCTCGCGGCTCGCCTACGCCCTCGCCCGCGCAACGAGCCGTTCGCAAGCTGCGGGCGAAATTGCACAAATGATCCGCGGAGAGCAAGGCTATCGCTGGGTCGGGGTGTATGAGGTCACCGCGACGGAGATTCGCGCCATGGCGTGGACCGGCACAGTAGCGCCGGCGGTTCCGCACTTTCCGGTAACCGAGGGGCTCTGCGGCGCGGCGATAGCGTCACGCGGAATTGTGAATGTCGCCGACGTGCGGAGAGATCCGCGGTGGCTCACCACTTTTGGGAGCACGCGGGCTGAGATCATCGTGCCGGTGGTCACCACAACCGGACATGTCGTCGGTTTGATCGATGTCGAGAGCGGGCAAGTAAATGCTTTCGGTGAGGGCGACGAACGCTTCCTCGGGCGCTGCGCACAAATCATCCTTCCTCTTTTCAAGCGCCTATCCTAATCGCCGGCGCCGCGAAAAATTGCACCTAATCATGGCCGGCGCCGATTTGACGCTCTACCTCCCGGGTGCATTCACCCGGTGGGCGCGAGCGGATTCTCTTGGCGCGAAACTCAGTCCGGCTGTACGCTGAGAGTGAGAGTCCCAGGGATCATGGCCCGGCGCACAAAGGTGCTGTTTATTTGCTTGGGGAACTCCTGCCGCAGTCCGATGGCAGAAGCCGTCGCCCGGGAGATCGCCAGCGACGTCATGGAAGTCTCGAGCGCGGGGCTTGCCCCGCTTGGCCACATCATGGAAATGACGCGGCGAGCGCTTGTGGCCAACGGTTATTCGGCGGATGGATTGGCGTCCAAGCCGATCTTGCCCCAAGCATGGGACGCTGCAGACCTCGTCATCAACATGAGCGGCCGGCCGCGGGACCTTGCGTTCCAAGAATTCGACAAGGTCGAGGATTGGGACGTCGACGATCCTTATGGCGACGACATCGAGACGTATCAGAGAATCGTGATCGAGATAGAGGGCAGAGTGCGAGATTTGGCGCAGAGACTCAGGGCACGGAAGACGCAAGGAGCGAGGCGG
>Ga0209056_10002836_pt1 | contig 18583 bp, 25 predicted proteins | sample GraSoiAngelo_114_FD_185876 | JGI IMG/M metagenome (GOLD analysis project Ga0209056, IMG submission 185876) | Grasslands soil microbial communities from the Angelo Coastal Reserve, California, USA - 14_0903_13_40cm (SPAdes) (version 2) | ecosystem: Environmental > Terrestrial > Soil > Grasslands...
TGTTGCTCGGCAACCTCGCCGTGCGCACGGCTCAGGCGATCGATGTGAATCCGCAGACTGGTGCTGTGCTCAACACGACCATCCCAGAGGATTACATCAAGCCCCACTACCGGCAGGGCTGGGGCTGGTAGTCCTCACCCCTGACCCCCCTCTCCGCACGCGGAGAGGGGGAACGAACGACGGGTTGCGGAGTCGCAGGGGGCGGGTGTATTTTTATTCACCCATATGCATAAACAACCCAACGGCAAACCGGGCCCGCTCGTGGTGCTCGCCTATTCGGGCGGGCTCGATACCTCCGCCATCGTTCCTTGGCTGCGTGAGACCTACGGCGCGCGCGTCGTCTGCTTCGCCGCCGACGTGGGGCAGGGCGCCGGTGAGCTGAAGGGACTTGTTCAGAAAGCCAAGCGCTCGGGCGCGGAGGACTGCTTCGTCGAAGATCTGCGCGAAGAGTTCGTCCGCGATTTCGTCTTCCCGACATTGCGCGCGGGCGCCGTCTATGCCCGCACCTATCTGCTGGGCACGTCGATGGCGCGGCCGCTCACGGCGGCCCATCAGGTCGCTGTCGCGCAGCGCATCGGTGCGGACGCGCTCGCGCACGGCTGCACCGGCAAAGGCAACGATCAGGTCCGCTTCGAGCTGACCTATGCGGCGCTCGCGCCCGACCTGCAAGTGATCGCGCCATGGCGCGAATGGAGATTCCAGAGTCGCGAAGATCTCATCGCCTACGTGCACGCGAAGGGCGTGCCGGTCCAGGCGACCGCCGAGAAGCCGTACTCGACCGATCGCAACCTGTGGCACTGTTCGCACGAGGGCGGCATCCTCGAGGACCCGTCGCAGCAAGCACCCGAACACATCTTCGTGATGACGAAGAATCCGCTCGAGGCGCCGGACGAGCCGGTCGTCGTGACGATCGGGTTTGAAGAAGGCAATCCCGTCAGTCTCGACGCCGTCCCGCTCGGCCCCGTCGAGCTGCTCGAGCAGTTGAACGAGATCGCGGGCGAGCACGGCGTCGGCCGCGCCGACATCGTCGAGGACCGGTTGGTCGGCATGAAGTCCCGCGGCGTTTACGAGACACCGGGCGGGACGGTGCTGTACGCCGCGCATCGCGAGCTCGAGCAGATGGTGCTCGATCGCCGCACACTGCGAATGAAAGATGAGCTCGCGCTCCGCTACGCCGATCTCGTCTACGACGGCCGTTGGTGGACGCCCGAGCGCGAAGCCATCGATGCGCTGGTCACGGCGACGCAAAAGCACGTCACGGGCGCCGTCAAGTTGAAGTTGTTCAAGGGAAACGTGATCGTCGCGGGCCGCGAGAGCCCGTTCGCACTCTACCAGCCTTCGTACGCGACGTTCGGCAAGGACAACGTCTACAACCAGAAGGACGCCGAAGGGTTCATTCGGCTGTACGGCCTGGCCAGTAGGATTGCAGCTGGCTTGAAAGCTGAACGCAGTGATGTCCCAACAAGCTGACACTCACCGGATGTGGGGCGGACGCTTCGTTCTCGGGCCGAGCGAAGCGCTCGACGCGCTGAATCGCAGTCTCCCCGTCGATCATCGTCTCTGGCCGCAGGACGTCGCCGCGAGCAAAGCGTGGGTGCACGCACTCTGTCAGGCAGGGGTTGTCACTGTCAATGAAGAAGCGCAGCTGCTGGGCGGCCTCGATCGCGTAGCCGATCAGCTCGCGGACGGCGCCGCGGTCGGCGCCTCAGACGAAGACGTGCACACCCTCGTGGAGCGCCTGCTCTACAACGAGGTCGGTGGTCTCGCCGGCAAGCTGCACACCGGCCGCTCGCGCAACGATCAGGTCGCGACCGACCTGCGACTGTGGACGCTCGACGCGATCGATCACCTCGACGCCGGCGTCGCCGCCCTCGGCAAGACACTCGTCGGAAAAGCGAAAGACAGGATCGACGCGATTCTTCCCGGTTACACCCATGGCCAGCGCGCCCAGCCCGTGCGCTGGGCTTACGTGTTGGTCGCGCACGCCTGGCCGCTCGTGCGCGATCGCCAGCGGCTGGCCGATGCGCGCCGGCGCACGGCGGAGCTGCCGCTCGGCTCCGGCGCGCTCGCCGGGTCCGGCTTTCCCGTCGACCGCGTGCTCCTCAAGGAGGCACTCGGCTTCCGCGTCGTGTCGCCCAACGCGCTCGATGCGACGGGCGATCGCGACTTCGTCGCCGATGTGCTCTTCGCGATCGCGCTGATCGGCACGCATCTCTCGCGGCTCGGCGCCGAGCTGATCACGTACGCCAGCGGCGAGTTCGGATTCGTCATGCTCGCCGACGATTTCAGTACCGGCTCGAGCCTGATGCCGCAGAAACGGAATCCCGATGTCTTCGAGCTCGCGCGCGGCAAAGCCGGCCGCATGCTCGGCGACCTCGTTGCGTTGCTCACCACGCTCAAGGGGATTCCCGCTGGCTATCAGAAGGATCTCCAGGAGGACAAGGCGCTGTTGTTCGACGCCTGTGATACGCTCGCCACGGTGCTGCCGGCCGTGACTGGGGCGATCGAAACACTGACAATCAACGCCGATCGCATGGCGGCGGCGCTCGATCCCGCGATGCGCGCGACGGATCTCGCGGATCTGCTCGTCGAGGCAGGGGTGCCGTTCCGAGAAAGTCACGGACTGATCGGCCGGCTGGTGCGCGCCGCGGAACATGAGCATGTGCCGCTCGATCGCGTGCCGCAGAAGATCGCGAACGATATCCATCCCGCCCTGGGGCCCGCGCTGGCGCAGCTCGGCACCTGGGAGCAAAGCGTCGAGAGCCGTGCGACACCCGGCGGCGCGTCGCGGGCGTCGGTAGAGTCGCAAATCGAGGAGTTACGCCGCGCGTTCATGCCCGCAACTACTGCATAAAGCGTCTTCCCTTGCCGCAGGTTGTAGGCAGGTATTAGCATATGCCGATGCGCTGCCTAGCCCTCAATGCCTCGTTCGAACCGCTGACGATGGTGCCCGTACGCCGGGCGCTGCGGCTGGTCATCGATGGCAAGGCCGAGGTAGTCGAGGCCGAGGGCACGCCGGTCCACTCCGAGCGAATGGCGGTACCACGACCTGCCGTCATTCGCCTGGTTCGCTTCGTCCACGTCCCGCGCCGCTTCCGCCGCCAAGTCACCAACACATTCCTGTTCGCCCGCGACAACTACCGCTGTCAGTTCTGCGGTCGCTCGCAACAGGAGCTGCGGCAGCGTGAGTGCCTCACGCGCGATCATCTCCTGCCGTTGTCGCGCGGCGGCACGAACGCCTGGACCAACGTCCTCACGGCGTGCTCGAGCTGCAACACGCGCAAGGGCAATCTCCTGCCGGAAGAAGTGGGCATGCATCCGCTGCGCGCGCCGCACGAGCCGCACTTCGTGCACCTCTCGTGGGCGGTTCGCCGCCTCACGCGCACGCAGGCGAAGTACATCCGTCTCTTCTACGGGGCGGACGTGCTGGCGACGCTCGAGGCCATGTGACGAGGGGCCCATGGGTGGTGGCGGGCGCGGCAGTCGTCGCGCTCGCCGGAGTCGTGTTTCTCACCCGTCCCGCCAGGGGCTCGACGCATCCCCAACCGCGGCCCGGCATCACGGCGGCGAAAGTGCTCCCCGATTTCGCGATCCCGAAAAATGCCGGAGGGGGGGCGCTCGACGCGTACGCGGCGGCACGGCGCTCTGCCGCGACACTCGATGGCGTGTATTGCCACTGCGATTGCTCGAAGCACTCCGGACATCGCTCGCTGCTGACCTGCTTCGAGTCGGAGCACGCAGCCTACTGCGACATCTGCATGGGAGAGGCAAAGCTGGCGAGTGACATGGCGGCGCGCGGGAAGTCGCTGACGGAAATTCGCGCCGCTATCGACCGTCAATTCGGATCGTAGGACTCCGCGCCTCGAGCTGCAGGCGCGGGAGGCCGGCCAGCCGCACCAGCACGCGCTGCGCCCCCCGCGCCAACGCCGCGCCGAAATTCCCTTCGCCCGAAACCGCCGGCCCGACGTCTCCCGACAACCAGCTCGACAGCTCTCGCAGATCGGTGTCGTTGAGCGTCGTCACCTCGAGTCGCGCGACGAAGTAGTAGCGGCCGGAGCCGGCGCCGCTCGCTTCGGGCCGCACCGTGACCGTGTACGGAATCTCGAGCGCGGCCGCCAGCTCTTCCGGCGTCGCGTAGCGGGTGAGGCTGCGGCCCCCCCCCGGGCGGAGCAACACGAAGTCGTCCGCCAGCGGATCGTTGCGGGCGACGACGTCCCACGATACCTCGCGGACGAATTGATCGAACCAGCTCCGGCGCACCTTCCACAGCTCGAGCCGGTAGTGGAGTCGCAGCGGAAATCCCGACCGCATGAGCCCGACAAATTTCCCGTCCGCCAGGAGTCCCGTGCTGCGGACGCGGGGCGTCGTCGTTTGCAGCGTGACCGTCAGGGTCGGCGACTGCGCCGCCAGCCCCGCGGGCAGGGCCAGCGAGAGGACGATCGCGTGGCGGAGGAGCACTCGCGCCACTCTAGAAGCGATGATCGAGCCTAAATAGGAAGCGCAGTCGTTCGCCCGTCGTCACCGCCTTCGCGATGTAAATCCCAAAGCCGCTCCAATCAGCGCCCAGTCCCGCGTCCACCAGCCAGCTCGCGAATCGCGGGATGCGACCCGCGGGCACGTGTCCCGGCCCCTTCCCCACGAGCCACCCCTGTCCCGCGTCCGCGAAGACGACGAGGTCGAGGCCCTCGATCCAGAACGGCGAGCGCTCCTCGCGCGGCGATTTCTCGTCGCGCCACGGGTTGTAACTCCAATTGAGTTTCACGTGGCCGCGGTATTCCGTCTGGACGACGAGCATGCGATCGCATGCGGCGAGGAGCGTCCCGGCGAACGCCGGGTCGACGATCGCGCCATCGCAGGCGCTCGAGCGGAATGGATGGCCGGGCATTGGATCGGGACCGCCGACTGAGAGTCGGCGTTGCAACGGGAGCGGATCGCCCCCCAGCCAGCCGCCACCGACGAGCCGCAGGTTCACGCGGCCCGAGGGGCTGATGCGTGAATAGCGGCGCACGTCGAAGAAGAGCCGAGTGAAGCGGTAAGATCCATCCGTAGGAATCGAATCGCGCACCGACGCTGGGATCCCCGCGTGCGGCACCACATCGTGGCTGCGCGAATGTTCGAGCGTCGTGCGCACCAGCCACCCTGCGGTGGGAGCCTCGGGATCGTTGCGCGTGTCGAATGTCGCGTTGGCGGCGACGGTGTTGTAGTGCCCCTCGTCGATCGCCGGGTTGGGGCGCCACGTCTCGGCGTGGCGGAAAATCGTCCACGGATCTTTGACCGCTACGCTCGTTTGCCACTCGTGGCGGAATTCGAGCGACACGGCCAGCGGGCGATTGGGCGCGGCGAACACGCGCGCCGCCCATCCTTTATTGAGGAAGTAGTCGCGATAATCGCGCGCGAACACGAACGCGCTCCACCCGACCTCCGCGCTGTGCAACCCCCAGTCCTCGACCGGACTCACGACGTCGAACGCCCGCAGCCCGACGCCCAGGTGCTGGATTTCCCCCGAGCGCAGCTCGCTGCGGAACATGTAGCCCAGGCTACTCCGGTTGTCGGAGAGATCGCCCGCGGACCGGAAGACGGCGAGTGCGTCAATCCGCAGCCGGAAATCCTGTTGCAGCCTCCAATCGAACAACGGCCCGAACACGATGGGCAGTCCTTCGACGCGATTGAAGGTTCCGCCAGTCGCGATCGTCAGCGTCGAGCGGGAGTCGGCGGTGCCCCACGACACGTGCGCGCCGGGATTCCAGAGCCGGCGCCGCAGGTTTGGGGCGTAGGCGATCTGATCGCCTTCGCTGCGCAAGCGGTACAGCAGGGGCTCGCGATACTGGCGCAATTCTCCGTGGATCTTTGCCGCCGCCGAATCATCAACCACGCCGCCGACGACGATCACGTTGCCGCTCACCTCGGCGCCGGGCTCGAATTGCAGATCGCCGTTGATCACCACGAGCGTCCCCTGCACCCGGCCGGCGATGAAGACCGGGCCGTTCCGCACCGCGACATCGCCACGCCACTCGTTCCCGCGAGGCAGTCGCGTGCGGCCAACCAGACGCGTCGTCCCCGGCGCATTGTAGAACCGGATGACTTCGTCGGAGACCAGGCGCGGCAGCGCCAGCGCCTCGAGCGACACGCCGGAGCTGTCGGGGTGAATGACGATGGTCGTATCCTGAACCGCCAGAATCAGCAGCAATGCGATCATAGTGAGCCTTCGTTGGAGCCCCCGCCGATGTTGTTGCGCGGCGATTCGATGCCGAGCCGTCGCATACGGCGGTATAGGTTGGCACGGTCCGTCAGCAGCCGCCGCGCCGCTTCGGCGACGTTGCCCCGCGAAATCGAAAGCGCGCGCGCGATCAGCTCGCGCTCGTACTGGTCGAGCGTCTCGCTAAGCGCGATATCCCGCCACGGCGCATCGCCATCGGCCGCCTCGAGCCGCGCGGGCGGAACGGTCCCATCCTGAGGCAACACCCGCGCGACGTCGGCGGCGGTGAGCGTTTCGCCGGAAGCCAGAATGGCGAGCCGCTCGATGATGTTGGCGAGCTCGCGGACGTTGCCGGGCCACGTGTACGCGGCGAGCAGTGGAACCGCCCCGGCGTCGAAGTGCACGGGCCGGCCGAGGCGTGCCGCGCAGCGCGCCGCGAAATGGCGGACCAGAGGCGGCACGTCCTCCGGCCGCTCGCGCAACGGCGGGATGTGAATCGGCAACACGTTCAGCCGGAACCAGAGGTCCTCGCGGAACGACCCCTGCCGCACCGCGACGGTCAGGTCTTTGTTGGTCGCGGCGATGACGCGCACGTTCACGGAGAACGGCCGTTCTCCGCCGACGCGCTCCACGATGCCGCTCTCGAGCACGCGCAGGAGTTTCGCCTGCGCCTCCGGTCCCAGGTCCCCGACCTCATCGAGGAACAGAGTTCCGCCGTCGGCCAGCTCGAAACGTCCCTGCCGCCGGTCCGTCGCGCCCGTGAACGCCCCGCGTTCGTGTCCGAACATCTCCGATTCGACGAGATCGCGAGGGAGTGCTGCACTGTTCACGGTGACGAACGGTTTGCTGCCACGCGCACTCTGCCGGTGGATCGCCGATGCGACCAGCTCCTTGCCGGTGCCGGATTCGCCCGTGATCAGCACGCGCGATTCCGTTGGGGCAACGCGCGCGATCAGCGCGCGCAGCTCCTCCATCGCGGCGCTCGTCCCGACGAGCGGATCGTCGTGGCCGAGCTGCTCGTGCAGCCGTTTGTTTTCCGCGAGCGTGCGGCCCAGCTCGAGCGCGCTGCGCAGCGCGACGAGTACGCCCTCGGGCGTGAGCGGCTTCTCGAGGAACTGGAAGGCCCCGAGCTTCGTCGCGCGCACGGCGTCGGAGAGGTTGGCCTTGCCGCTCATCATGACGACCGGGACGTGCGGCGCGCGCTTGCGGATCTGCTCGAGCGTCGCGAGCCCGTCGGGACCGGGCGGCATCATCAAGTCGAGCAGCACCACGTCCGGAGCGTCTTCGATCACGCGCGTCAGGGCCGCGTTGCCGTCGGGCGCTTCGATCGTCTCGAAGCCGTCCGATTGCAACAGCACGCCGACCATGCGGCGGATGTTCGCTTCGTCGTCGACGAGGAGAACGCGTGGACTCATGATCCGGACACCGGTGGAAAGACGATCGCGAATGTCGCGCCGCCGCCGGGCGTCTCGCTGACGGCGATCGTGCCGCGATGCGCTTCGAGGGTCACCCGCACGAGCGCGAGGCCGAGGCCCGTGCCATCGCGTTTCGTCGTGAAGTACGGCTCGAAGATCCGCTGCCGCAGGTCGGCGGGGATCCCCGGCCCGTGGTCAGCGATCGTCACCCCGAGTCCCGCGCCGTCGCCTGTGACAGTCACGTCCAGCGGGCCCATGCCCTGCATCGCTTCGGAGGCGTTGCGATACAGGTTCGCGAACGCCCGGCGCAGCGGCTCGTAGTGGCCCACGATCGTGCGCGGTCCACCGTTCGCGGTGAGCCGGACGGTGACGCCATCGGGAACGCTCGTCCGTCCCAACTCCTCGAGCAGCTCGACGAGATCGACTTCGCTGGGCGGCCCTTCCGGCAGTCGCCCAAAATCAGCGAATTCTCTAGCGAGTCGCTCCAGCCGATCGGTTTCGGCCGCCATCACCTCCAGGGCCGTTTCTTTCCGACCCTCCGTCGCGCCGTCCTTCCGCCGCAGTTGATCCACCGCGATCCGCATCGACGTCAATGGATTCTTGATTTCATGCGCGACGCGCCGGGCGACTTCGCGGAACGCCCGCAGTCGCTCGGCCTCGAGCTCGCGTTCGCGTGCGGCGGCGAGAGCGGCCGCCAATTCGCGCAGCGCCTGGCGCAGCGATTCGAATTCGGGCGCGCCGCGGCTGAGCGGGCCGCCGGCGGGGGGAAGGGGCTCGTGGCGCCGGATCAGGGACGTCCACCCGACCAGCTCGTCGATGGGACGCGAGAGCTGCCGCGACAGATGCCCGGCCAGATTCACCGCGGCGTACAGCACGCCGGCGCCGAGGAGCAGGATGACCACCGCGACGCCCGCCGTGTAGTAGCGCAGGAACATTTCGGCGCGGCGCGCGAGGCTGACGGATGCCGAGACTTCGTCGAGGTGTTGGCGCAGCAGCGCGCGCTCGTGGACGGTGAGGTGCAGCGTATCGACGCCCTCGAGCAGTGTCCGCGCGGTCGAGGCGACGCGCTCGGTGGACGCGCGGGCGCCGGCCGCGGGCAAGAGCCGCCGCACCGACACGAGCCAGCCGGCGACGGCGAGCAGCGTCGGCACGGTCGTCATGACGACGAGGATCACGAAGATTCGCCGTCTGAAGGGAAGCGCCATACTGCGCGCCAATTTAGGGATTCGGCCCGGCTGTGACAATTCGACACGGGGGGTTCATGAAGGCCCAGACGCACTACCTCTGGTTCAATACCAAACGCCGCCAGGAAATCATCGACATCACCGAAGAAGTGGCCGGTCAGGTCGAGAAAAGCGGCGTCCGCGAGGGGATCGTGCTGGTCAGCGCGATGCACATCTCCGCGTCGGTATTCGTGAACGATCACGAGTCAGGACTGTGGGATGACATCCTGAAGTGGCTCGAGGGGACGATCGCGCCGTGGGATCCGCAACGCTATCGTCACAATGAAACGGGAGAAGACAACGCGGCCGCGCATCTCCGCAGTCTGACGATCGGTCATGAGGTGATCGTGCCGATCACCGGTGGCAAGTTGGACTTCGGTCCGTGGCAGCGGGTGTTCTACGGAGAGTGGGACGGACAGCGGAAAAAGCGCGTGATCATCAAAGTGCTGGGGGAGTAGGGAGGCCGTCATGAATATGCTGCTGGTTGCGGTGCTGTTCTTCGCAGGTCCGCAGGACGCGGACACCCGCGCACTACTGCGGCTCGAGGACGATTGGGCGCGCGCCCTGGTCAAGCGTGATACGGTTGTGTTTGAGCGGCTGCTGGCTGCCGGGTTCGTTTACACCGAGGACGACAAGACGATGGATCGCGCGACTGTCTTGCATGAGGTCGGTTCGGGATCGGACACGGTCACCGCGGCGCACAACGAAGACATGCAGGTGCATCGCTTCGGCTCCACCGCACTCGTCACAGGATGGTTGATCGTGCAGGGGCGCGGCTCGAACGGCTCGTTCGATCGGCGCTATCGGTTCACCGACACCTGGGTGAAGCGGGGCGGTCGCTGGCAGATCGTCGGCGCGCAAGATTATCTTGTGCTCGGTCACTCTGGGGAGTCATGACATGGGCTTCATTCCCGATTGGGCGCTCGGTGTCGGCGTCATCATTATCGCGATCACGGTGGCAAAGACGCTGTCCGGGATGTTACGGATGATGAGCATCCGTGCTGCCGCGCGAAACCTGACGCCATCCGACGAGGAAATCAGCGAATTGCGGCAGTCACTCGACGCGGTGCAGAATCGGCTATCTGAAGTGGAAGAGCGCCTCGACTTCACGGAGCGCCTGCTGGCCAAGCAGCGCGACTCCGAGCGCCTCGGATCTCCACCGCGCTAACGAGTTCCCCGCCCATGCCACCGACGGTTCGAAACGGTAAGATCTGCTACCTCGAGATTCCCGCCACAGACGTCCGGCGGTCGTCGGAGTTCTATCGTGGGGTTCTCGGCTGGAATATTCGCCGGCGCGGTGACGGTCACCTCGCGTTCGACGATGCCGTGGGAGAGGTCAGCGGCTCCTGGGTCACCGGTCGGCCGGCGTCGCCCCAGCCCGGACTCCTCGTATACATCATGGTCGACAGCGTGGCCGCAACGGTGAAAGCCGTCGTCGCAAACGGCGGCGAAATCGTCCAGCCGATCGGCGCCGACGCGCCAGAGATTAGCGCGCGGTTTCGAGATCCTGCCGGCAACGTGATTGGCCTCTATCAGGAGCCGAATCGGTCGAGCGCCGGGTGAGGTTGCAAGGCGCGGTCTTCGTTGTGCTGGGAGTGATCGCGTGCGGTAGACCAAACGCCCACAAATCGAGCTTCGAGCTTTCCGGACAACAGCTCGCCGAGCGCTACTGCCAGTCCTGCCATCTCCTTCCTGTTCCTTCGCAGCTCGCCCGCGAGACGTGGGAGCGCTGGATGTTACCGAGGATGGCCCGCCGGCTTGGCGTGAGAGACGTCACCTGGCCCGCGAACCAGGAGCCGGTCGAGGGCGGAGAGGGTGGACGACGGATTCGCGAGGCGGGCGTGTATCCCGACGCGCCACGCATCTCCCGCGCCGATTGGGACAAGCTGGCGGCGTACTTTCTCAAAGAAGCGCCCGAGTCGCTCCCTCACGCAGCGACCCCGCCGGTCACGGTGGGACTGCCCGGATTCCGCGTGCGGCTTCCCGACTTTCAGATCAAGAGTCCCATGGTCACGTTGGTGCACGTCGATTCCGCACATCGCAGGATCTACGTGGGCGACGCTAGTCCGGGACACAGCACCCTGTCGGTTCTCGACAGCCGAGGCCACGCGGGCAAGATCTTCCCGATCCCGTCACCCGTTTCCCATCTCCAGCTCTTTGGCGACACGCTCGGCGTCCTGCTGATGGGAAAGCTCGAGCCGCACGACGCTGGGCTCGGTACCCTCGGCCTGATTTCCGCGTGGCGCCCTGGCGCCAATCCTACGATCGCCTGGAGGATCGATAGCCTGCAGCGGCCGGTGTACGCCTCGTACGTCGATCTCAACGGAGATGGGATCCGAGACGTCGTGGTCAGCGAGTTCGGCAATCTCACTGGCAGCCTGACGTGGTACGAACGGCTGCGCGGCGGCGGCAGCCGACGCCACGTCCTCACTCCTCAGCCGGGCGCGCTGACGACGATCGTCGGTGATTTCGACGGCGACGGGCGTCCCGACGTTCTGGCGCTGACCGCACAGGGGGATGAGGGGATATCGCTCTTTCACGGTCAGCCCAATGGCGACTTTTCCAGGGAGGTCCTGCTGCGCTTTCCTCCGTCGTACGGATCCACGTCGATGCAGTTGGTGGACATGAATTGCGATGGTTATCCGGACATCGTCTACACAAACGGCGATGCGGGGGACTACCCTGGTCCGCCGAAGCCGTATCACGGAATCCGCATTTTCCTGAACGATGGGCACTGGCACTTCACAGAGAAGTATTTCTTTCCGATGCCTGGTGCGATGAAGGCCATCGCGCGCGATTTCGACGGCGATGGGAACGTCGATATCGCGGCCATCTCCTTTTTTACGGATGACACGAGGCGTGCGCCCCTTCCTTTTGTTTATCTCCAAAACCTGGGAGACCTGCACTTCACGGCGCGGACGTTCGCCGCGGCCGATCGCGGGCGTTGGCTCGTGATGGATGCGGGCGACATCGATGGCGATGGCGACGACGACATCGTCCTGGGGTCATTCGCGCAGCCCGATGCTCAGCCCGACCCTCGCCAGCTCTCGGCGCGCTGGCACCAGCCGGGCGCGCCAACGGTCATAATCCTGGAGAACCTTCTTGACACATCTGGGACCGCTCGTGATCGTGAGCAGGGGTGTGGGCTTACTCGCAGAAGAAAGAGGGACTCATGACATTGGCCCGGGCTCTCCTGTTCGCTGGACTGACATGAAAATCACGCTCGCAATCGTTGCGCTCGCTCTGCTCGCTGCGTGTGACGATCCGATCACGGTCAAAGATGTTGCGGGCACCTACTCGTTAACGGCAATGGACGCCCATCCATTGCCGCAACTGTTGACGGCCACACTCAGCTGCGATCAGTGGGTGCACGGCGGTGATCTGACTTTGCAGGCGACCGGAGCGTTTCGGCTCGTCGTACGGGGTGAAATGGACTGCACGCGCGCTGGCGGGCCGGTGCAGGTGGTGGGATGGGATTTTCCGGGGACGTTCAGCGTCGCGGGGACTGCGCTCCAATTCGTTTCGCCCCTGCCGCCTTCCACTGGCGGTGAACTCCGCTTCTCAGGAAGGATTGATGGGTTGCGCGGGCGCGTGATCGTCTCCGGTCTCGAGCTGCAACTGCAGCGAGCTGTCGACTTGGAATTCCGGCGCTAGGACCGGAGTCCTCCAATACCGGGGTGTTGGTTCGCCTGATGATCTGACGAATGTCGTTCACCGAAGGACGCTTTCTCCGCGCAGTTACGCTGGTGGCGGCAGTCGTTGGTGCCGTCGGCGCGATCGTCTTCGTGCTCCGCGTCGGGCACCGCAACAAGTCGATTGTTCTGCTGGCGATGTTCGTGATCTGGGACGTCGCACCTTTTGCCGGCCTGCTTTTGGCGCATCGAGCCTCACGGCTGTGGGCGAGTACCTCTCGAATGGCTCTCTACTGGGTGACGTTGCTTGTCACCCTGGGCTCGCTGGCGATCTACGGCGTTGTTGCGCTGGGGCCGCCGAGGCCGAAGCCGGCGTCATGGTTTCTCATCGTTCCTGTGGTTTCCTGGCTCCTCATCGGCATCGTGCTCCGGATCGCCGCGCGGGCCAGACGCACATATTAGGCAAGATGAAACGTCTCCCTCTCGTCCTTCTCATCGCGGTCGCGCTAGGGCTCGTGATAACCGGCATTGCCCCATACGACCGCACCACGTGGTGGCTCGAGATCTTTCCGATCCTCATCGGCGCGCCGATCCTGATCGCGACATATCGTCGCTTTCCGCTCACCCGGCTCGCGTACACGCTGCTCGCGATCCACGCCGTGATCCTCATGGTCGGCGGATATTACACGTACGCGCGCGTGCCACTCGGGTTCTGGGTCGAGCACACCTTCGGTCTTGCGCGCAACGATTACGACCGGCTCGGCCACTTCGCGCAGGGGTTTGTCCCCGCGATTCTCGCGCGCGAGATCCTGCTGCGGACCTCGCCGCTCCGCCCCGGTCGCTGGTTGTTCGTGATCGTGACCGCTCTCTGCCTCGCCATCAGCGCGTGTTACGAATTCATCGAGTGGTGGTCGGCCCTCTTGTTTGGACAAGGCGCCGAGGCATTCCTGGGGACGCAAGGTGACGTGTGGGACACGCAGTGGGATATGTTCACCGCGTTGATCGGGGCCATTGTGGCGCAGCTGCTCCTAAGCAACGTCCACAATCGGGCTGTTACAGAGCTCATGAATCAGCGGCAACCCGCGAGCCAGCCGAGTGAAGGGCGCGCCTGAGTTGCGGCTGCGCAAGTATTTCGCGTCGCTGCCCGCGCCGGCGCGCAGGCGCCTCAAGGCGCTACAGTCGGCGATCCGCGCCGCGGCTCCCGGCGCCACCGATGCATTCAGCTACGGGATTCCCGCCTTCCGCCTCGATGGACGCATTCTGGTTTGGTATGCCGCGTGGAAGGAACACGTCAGCCTCTACCCTCTGCGCGCGCAGTTCGTACGGGCCAATCGAAGAGCGCTTAAGCGCTACAAGATTTCCAAGGGTACGATTCGCTTTCCGCTCGACACGCCGCCGCCGGCAGCGCTGGTCAAGAGATTCGTGAAAGCGCGAATTGCAGAGCTCCGTGCGTCCTGAGCGAGTCCTGGTTCTCGCGGCAACCCTCGTTGCCTGTCATCGGCCCACGGAAGTCCACGGCTTGTATGTGAACCAGGACGGCGCGGGATCGTTCTTCCCGTGTGATGATCCGAAGACGGTCATTGCGGTGCAGGATTCGGCACTCGAGAGCCGGTATCACCGGACCGCCACGTTGCCGTACCAGGCCGTGTTCGTGCGCCTTCGCGGGGTGAACGGACACTCGGGGAGCATCTACGGCGGGCAGCGGATCTTTACAGTTCAGCAGATCCTCGAGGTACGGACGCGGGCCAGCGGGGAGTGCCCACGCGTCGCGCAACCGGCGCCTCTGCCGTCCAAACCATAGGCGAAAACGGAGTCGAACCCGCTCCATGAAAGCGATTCTCCGAACCACGGATCGGTCGCTCATTGAAAGTGTGCGACTCGCGCTCGAGGCCGAGGGAATTGCGGTGGTGCTCGATCAGGAATGGGGTGCCATTCCGTTCGTCCCGGTCGCGGTCTCTGTGGCGGAGTCGGATGTTGAGCGCGCCCGGCAAGTAATCCGCGACGTCGTTTCTCCCCTCACCGTCGTAAGGGACGATCAGCCCTCGCCGCGGCTGTGGCGTATGGCGTTCATTGCCATCGTGATCTTCGTCATCCTCCTATTTGGCCGAATCTTCATGTGATGAACGCGGAGCGAGATCCCAACAGAAAATCGTGGACCAGCCAGGCTCTTATGGTCGTCGCCGCATTGACGGCGCTGCTGTGGTTTCTCCAAGTCCGGCGCGCGCCAGTGCAGCTTCTGGAGCGGCGCGATTGCGAGAATGCCTACGCCGCCGCGCGCACTCACGCCGACACCCTCGCCGCCGACGCTCGGCAGCCGCTTGGAGCAACGCGCGCCGATAGTCTCGCGGTCACGTGCGGCACCTTCCGACGAAGCGGGCGTCTGTGACCACGCAGGTCGCGAACACATCGCGTTCAGATCGGTTTCTCAGGTCATGATCGCGCCGCTGGGCGCGCCTTCGGAGATCGACGCCGAGCAGTTCATTCGCCTGACTCCATGACGCATCCGCCGTCCACGATGACGCGGCGCTTCGGCCTGCTGCATGCCACGGCGCTGAACATGACGAACATGATCGGCATCGGACCGTTCATCACGATCCCGCTGCTCATGTCGGCGCTCGGCGGTCCGCAGGCGATGCTCGGCTGGCTCGTCGCGCTGGTGATCGTCATGTGCGACAGCATGGTCTGGAGCGAGCTCGGCGCGGCCATGCCGGGATCGGGCGGCTCGTTCGGGTACCTGCGGCAGGGATACGGCCCCGAGACGTTCGGCCGGCTGATGGGGTTTCTGTTTGTCTGGCAATTCGTCTGCAGTGGGCCGCTCGAGATCGCGTCGGGATACATCGGCTTCGCGAACTATCTCGGCTATCTCTGGAAGGGCATCACGGCCCACCAGACGATGCTGGTGGTGGTTGTCGTCGGACTCGCGAACCTCGCGCTCCTGTACCGCCGCATCAAATCGATCGCCACGATCACCGTCACGCTCTGGATCGGCACCATCGTGACCGTGATCGCGGTTGTGGCGACGGGAGTGCGACACTTCGATCCGAAGATCGCGTTCGCTTTCCCCCCGGGAGCGTTCACGTTCTCATTGGGCTTCCTCCTCGGACTCGGCGCAGCGTCGCGGATCGGCGTCTACGACTACCTCGGCTACTACGATGTCTGCTACATCGGCGATGAGGTCGAGAATCCGGGCCGTGTCATCCCTCGCTCGATTCTGATCAGCACGCTCGCGGTCGCCGCCATTTATCTCGCCATCAACCTCTCGATCATCGGTGTCGTGCCCTGGCGCGACTTCGTTCCGGCCGCGACACACGCGCAGTCGAACTTTATCGTGTCAATTTTCATGGAACGGATGTATGGACCGAGCGTCGCGACGATCTTCACGGCGATGATTCTGTGGACCGCGTTCGGCTCGGTCTTCGCCCTGCTGCTTGGGTACTCGCGGGTACCGTATGCGGCGGCGAAGGACGGCTACTTCTTCAGAGTGTTCGCACGCCTGCACGCGACGGAGCGGTTCCCGTGGGTCTCCCTCGTCGTGCTCGGTGTCCTTTCGATCCTCGCCGGCTTCGTATCGCTCGGCATGGTCATCGATGCGTTGATCACAACGCGGATCCTGGTGCAGTTCGTCGGCCAGATCGGCGCATTGACCTTGCTGCGCCGTCGTGCTCCAGACATGCCGCGACCGTATCGCATGTGGCTGTACCCGTTGCCGAGCCTCGTCGCGTTGCTGGGATGGATTTTCGTCTTTGCGACGACGCCCTTGTCCGTGATCGCCTTCGGTTTGGGCGCGCTGCTCCTCGGCGTGATATGTTTTGGCGCGTGGTCGTGGAACGGAAAGACGTGGCCATTCGCGGCGTGAGGTTGGTCGCAATCAGCGTCCTGCTGGGCTGCGTCGCCTGCGCCGCCAACAGCCCAACGGTCTCCACCACCACCGGCTCCTGGATCCAGGTCTGGAGCGACGAGTTCGCTGGACCACCCGGCGCCAGCATCGACACCACGAAATGGCGCTTCGATCTCGGAGACGGCTGCGCGAGCGGGAACTGTGGCTGGGGCAACAACGAGAAGGAGTACTACCGCGACGCCTCCGAAAACATCGCGCTGAATGGACAGGGGCAGTTGCAAATCGTGGGCCAAGTCGCGCCCGCCGGCCTGACGTGCTACTACGGTCCGTGCCGATACACGTCAGCGAAGATCACGACGCAGCACAAAGAGTATTTCGCTCCCGGCCGCGTCGAAGCGCGGATCAAGCTTTCCGCGGGGCAGGGACTGTGGCCGGCGTTCTGGCTCCTGGGCAAATCGTTTCCACCCTGGCCCGATTGCGGCGAGCTCGATGTGATGGAGAATAAGGGAAGCGCTCCGACGAGGACCAGCTCGTCGGTACACGGCCCGGGCTATTTCGGAAACACGCCGATCACGCATGTGCAGACATTCGTGCGGGGATCTGCCGCGGACGCGTTCCACACCTACGCCGTCGAATGGGACTCCCTTCACATCCGATTCTTTGTCGATGATACCGTCCATTACGCGGTCACTCGCAGCGAAGTGGAGGCGCACGGCAGATGGGTATTCGATCAGCCGTTTTTCGTGATCCTCAATCTTGCTGTCGGCGGCAACTTCGACGGCGATCCACAGTCGGATGCAATCTTTCCGGCGACCATGCTCGTCGACTACGTCCGCGTGTACCGGCGGGCGCAATGAGGTCGAGCATCACTCTCCTCTTACCGCGGATGGGACCGTATGAAGGCGTATCTGATCACCACCGGCACGCTGTTCGGACTGCTCACGATCGTCCATCTCTGGCGGGTCATCGAGGAATGGCCGCATCTGGGGACCGATCCCTGGTTTCTCATCATCACGCTCGTGGCCGCGGCGCTGTGTGTCTGGGCGTGGCGTCTCTTCCGCGTGTCGCCGCGGGCGTGAAATAGGACGCGCCGTTCTGTACGAAGACCGCCACACACGACCATTACCGCCGCGGCGGTTCGCGCTGCGGATGGCGAGTCATCTCGCCGCCGCGATGGGGCTCATCGCGGTGTCGTTGGTTGGGGGCATGTTGGGCTACGAGCACTATGAGCACCTCGCCTGGCGCGACGCGTTCGTCAACACCGCAATGCTGCTGGGCGGCATGGGTCCGGTCGATGCCCTCCACACCAACGGCGGCAAGGTGTTCGCCGGGATTTTCGCGCTCTACGCGGGCGGAGTCTTTCTGGTGGTCGGCGGAGTGCTGCTCACCCCGTTAATCCATCGTATCCTGCACCGTCTCCATTGGGAGGACGAGATCCGCCGCGCCGATCGCGGCATCGTATGATCGACACACGCCGGCTCACCCTCACACCGGCCGCGCCGCAACACCTGCTGACGCTGATCGAACAGCCCGAAGCGTTCGAAGCATCGACCGGCCTGCGTCTCGCTCCTGGACTCCGCGAGTTTTACGTCTCGGGCGAAGTATCGCCGGCGTGGCTCAGCGCGCTGCGGAAGTCATCCGATCCCGACCCGTGGCGCCACGGATTTTTCATTGTCCATCGCGAGGCGAAGTCAGTGATCGGGACAGCCGGTTTCAAGGGACCTGCCGACGAGGACGGCATGGTCGAGATCGCGTACGGCGTCGCCCCCGGCTTTCAAGGACACGGCTACGCGACGGAAGCGGCCGCGGCGTTGGTGGACTACGCGTTCGCCACCCCTGGTGTGCGATTGGTCCGCGCGCATACGCGCGCCGAGCCCAACGCCTCGACCCGCGTGCTGGTCAAGAACAGCTTTCGCCATTGCGGGATGGTCGTCGATCCGGAAGACGGGCCGGTGTGGCGGTGGGAGCTGAGCCGTAGGTCCTGAGAACCCACTTCCGGCGGGGTTTCCGCCTTCCCGCTAGCTTCTGCACTGCCAATCGTTTATGTTGAAACGTTCATACGCTTGGCAGTGCCACAGGGAGAAGGGGTCGAACCATCAGGCGGCGTCTGCGGGCCTCGGCATCGGGTCGAGGTAGCGCGCACCGGCGCGCCGGGGGTGACTCGGCGACCTTCCCCACGCACCAGCCAGCCTTAACTACGGCGCAATACGCCTTTACCAAGAGCCCGACGCAGCAGGCAAGCGTCGTTCACTTCCTCTCATCGGGGAACGTGCTACGAG
>Ga0209056_10002841_pt1 | contig 18548 bp, 17 predicted proteins | sample GraSoiAngelo_114_FD_185876 | JGI IMG/M metagenome (GOLD analysis project Ga0209056, IMG submission 185876) | Grasslands soil microbial communities from the Angelo Coastal Reserve, California, USA - 14_0903_13_40cm (SPAdes) (version 2) | ecosystem: Environmental > Terrestrial > Soil > Grasslands...
CACTAGAAGAACATACATCGATCTAATGCGCAATTACTTATGACGTTCTGTTTAGCTCACATACGTTATGAACTCGGAAGAGCGGTCAGTTGGCGGGAATACACTAATCCGGTGATCAATGCGCTGGGTGAAGCTAAGTGTTAATAGGACAACCCACATAACTTGATGGCGGCGTGCCCGAGCTCGCCCCGGGATTAGGTGGAGATACGTTGCTGCCAACGAGTTCAGCACGACCGCTGACGATGTCCGCCATGAATGAATAGGACAGTGCAAAACCCGAGGGCGGCACCTCTATTCATTTTAGGGACACAACACTAATAAGCGCCTTCACCACCGAGAACAGCACGTGGAGTCGCAATGAGAATCCTTAGATCGAGCCAGAGTGACCAGGACTGGCAGTATCGGAGATCTAGTCGAACCATGTCGTCAAAGCACATGCGGCTCCGGCCGCTGACTTGCCACAGCCCTGTAACACCGGGCTTAACTTCAAGAACTCTCCGGCGGTGCCAGATGTCATAGGCTTCAAATTCATAGGGCACCGGTGGACGAGGACCAACAAGAGACATCTCACCTATTAAAACGTTCCAGAACTGCGGAAATTCATCGAGGCTCGTCTTCCGAAGGAACCTCCCGATCGGTGTCACGCGGGGATCGTTCGTGATCTTGTAAACGGCCGGCTTTCCCGGTTCGGTGTTCTCGCTGCCAGACTGGCCGGCAATGAATCGTTGGATGTATTCCTGGTGGATTCTTGAATCGTTGTTCTGATACATCGTTCGGAACTTCAGACACTTAAAGCGAGCTCCAAATTGTCCAAACCGCTCCTGCCGGAAAATTACGGGGCCATTGGACGTTAGCTTGATTGCAAGCGCTATCGCGGCAAGAAGAGGGCTAAGAATCAGAAGCAGCGCACCGCTTGCCGCAATATCAATCACGCGCTTAATAGACTGAGGAAGGGACTTCTTTGAGCCTCGGCCGTAGAGATCTGGATAGAGTCTGGTATCTGCGACCGGTTCGGCCCCATCTCGATCCCGGTTCTCCGGGAAGAGATGAACCGTGACAGCAAGCGTTGAACCGATTTCCCCGCTGAGCTCATGGTGAAGAGCGCTTACAACTTTGGAATGCAGAATCTCAGTGATAGGGGTCGTCACCTCCACGCTAACTTCAGTGAAGAGGATACCTAGAATGACGCCCTTCTTATACCAACCGACGAGATCAGTTTCGCGGGTGGATTTCAAAAGGACCGACGTCACCCGCGACATCAGCAGGTCGGCCGTGCCGGCATCAGGGGATAGACTCGCATCGAGCAGCATCAGGACAAACGGTTTACGAGATCGCTCTGCCCGACGACGCTCCAACGTGAGCATGTTCTGGAACGTCTCTTCTTGCAAGACATGAGTCCGCGTTGCAGCCGAAGAATCAAAAGTAGACATAACCTTTTGATTCCTCGTACGCCGTGCACCTTGTTCCCAGAGAGCCGGAATTCTCAAGTAGGCATTTCCCATCTGTGTTCGGACCTCGTGCGATCCCTAGAGCAGATTCTGTTCGCTAGTTCCTCGAGCAGCTTCAAAACTTTGTTATCGAAACTCAACCTACCTACCCTCAATGCGTGGCCGAGCGCCAGAATGAGTCAGATTAAGCGAGCACCGGTTCGAGCAACTGAGGAATCGTGAGTTGTCCAACCAATGTGCTTCGCGCTGACTGAATCGGGCAGACCCCGGACCTGTCAATCTCCAGCGCTACCGACCGGCAAAGCAAGGAAACGGAAACTACAATCCGACGGCTTCCCCTAAAACTGGTCAGAATTCCTTCAAGGCCGCTCAACACCCCATCCTCAATTCGGACCTGCTGACCGACTTCCAGATAAGGCCAAGGTTCAGCCCTGAGACCGGAGAAAATCACTCTCTGAATAGCGTCGATCTCCGAATCCTCGACTGGAACAGGAATGCGACCTCTTCCGACTACAGAGAGCACGCCCGGGGTCACGAGAACAGGCAGACGCTTGTGCGCATCAAATTGGCAGAAGACATATCCCGGAAACAAAGGTGCAGGCACTTCCCTAGGCCCGCCACGCCAGCGCTTCTGGGCCTTAAATGTAGGAAGTAAGGTTTGATATCCCTTGCCGGACAGCAAAGTCGCTGTCGAACTCTCCCAGCGACTTCTCACTTGGAGTGCATACCACTGGTCACGGCTGCGCTCGGCGATCATCTTGATTTGGAAGCTCCCTGTGAACGACTGCGTCGGAAAGACGCTGAAAACATAATCCAGCTAGGTTTTGACGATAAACCGTCACCCATCCAGACTCTCTCCTCGCAATCAACCTGCCACAGGGTGCAGCGAGGGGCTGGGGCATGCCCAGGATGCGCATCGGCCAAGTGATTGACAGCTGGCAGTTTACGCCCCCCCGTGTTAACCGACTTTGCGCTCAAACCCCTTCCGCGGGAAATGTCGGACCGAAAGGTGAAAACCCTTGCCAACATTTGCCAATGGGCTTCCGAAATGGTGTATAAGCACGGAGTTTCAGGACGCCCACATTAAATAGCTTATTTTCATATAGTTACAAGACTGCTTGGCACTGGGAAAACAGGTTACCTCAAGACTTGTTCTCCTAACTACAGTCCGAAACTCCCCTGAGAACGACCGTCCCAGAGCTGGAACCGGGACTTCGCTCGGCTCAAAGGCCGCGAATCTCTTAAGCCCGACCTGAAAATGTGCGGTCTGTATCGCGGCTATAGGAAAGACCAACTTCGTGGAGGCCGTGCAAGTTGTGGCGGGAAGAATTAGAGAGGCAATAAACTGGTAGGAGCGCAGAATAATTGATGATGGGTTGTTCTCGGAACTCGGAGGACAGGAGTCCTTTGAGTCGCATTCCTCGCTGATCCGCCGAATGATGCGACCGGTTGTGAGTATGCTTACGGCTGAATGCCGAGGCTATCAGTTCGATGACTGGCTTATCTTTGGCTCGTTGGCGTCAGGGGCATTTGACGAAATTCTCTCCAACCAAATCTCCCGCCAATATGAGTAGATACTCCTGGGACAGAACATTCGGCATTCGCTATATCGGGACTGACACACGACCGAGTTTAATATGATGCACGGGTTCTTCATCTCTCCAGTCTTCTCGTCAAGGATTTTGGTAACGCGCTTAAGGACTCGGTGGGTTTCCCCACAGTAAGGAACCATCTCGGCATCGAATAAGAGGCCACGATTCTTCCCGTCAGTGTTCAGCGTTCGGAGGATCTCTTCGTGTGACTTCACGCGTACGAGATCACCCGGTTGCAGATTGAGAGTCGTCGTCGGTGTTGGCTGTCCCTCGGGTATAATTCCGTGCTTCCTGGGAAACTGTGTTCCGCGCCAGAGCACATGGAACTCATCGTAGAACCACCGCATCGCGGGTCCTAGTCCGATACCGGCTTGACTGAGGTTGTAGTACATCGAATAGACTAAGCCGCAGAGAATGTGCCAGAGACCTGCGTTTCCTGACCGGTAGTCCTCGACATACTGGCGAATATCCCACCAGGCAAGATCGGCAGTCGCGTACGGTAACTGTGTGGCCTGGCATGTATACACGGGCTCTCCGCCATCCGCGTCGGACGCCTTCGCGCGCGCCCAGACGTCAGATTCAGTACATCCGGCGGCTGACGCGGCACTGATATCTCCAGAATGGGCCTCGACGCGCGGGACAGCATCGCCGGGTGAACTGCCGCTGATTGGTATCAGCCAAGCCTCTTTCCAGAAGATCAGGCACCCGGCCTGGCACCCGCCATGTGCTTGTCCATCACACCGCGTTTCGAGATGAACTGTCCCGTCGACCCGGCGTCCGCGAACGGGGAAGACCGTATCGCAGGTCTTGTGTGCTCGTTTGTAGACACGAAAACGCTGGCCGCAGAATGCAAACATCTCCGGCATGAAAGGCATATTTTCCAGACAGCCCTTTTCGTCAAGCGTCGCCAGGATCTCCTCACGACTGCGGACCTGCACCCAATCTCCGGCCTTCAGATTCAGGAGTCTCGGTGGATTCGAATTGTATTCCGCCATGGGATGGCTTCCCTTCGTCTGTCCATTGCCAATGATGCCCAAACTTCTCTCCTGCTCGTCGCCAGCTCCCATTGTTGCTTGGCATGCTAGTCGCACCAAAGGAGTGGAATTAACTATCGGAAGCCAGAAAGTGCTCTTGCGGTAGTGCTTGTACGTCTGCTTCGCCTGGCCGTGGCTGATCCACTTCTCCGGCGGATCGAGGCATTCAAACCGGATCGAGGCGGCCAGATTCACGCCAATAGCTGCCATGACAGTTACCTTTGTCATACCCGCTTAGTGCGGGCATTCCTCAGTGGAATCTGGCACACCTAGCTTCGATACACGCGATAACATTCTAAGATTTCTCCAGCTTTCGTCCAGACCTTGAGCTTATTCGAAAATCGTCTGGACGGATTGATCGCGAGCAGCCATTTCAGCATCCTGACTGCAAGGTTACGAAACATGTAGAGGGGAATCCCCGCAGCGGAATACCTCGTACCGGGCGAAATCCCGAACTGCCGGATATTGGCTTCGCCTTTATGGAACCACCACGCCAGGAGGTACTTTTTTTCGATTCGATTGTCCTGCACGGGGTGGTACACAACGGCAGAAGGTTCGTAACGCAGCCGCTCTCCCGCGGCTAACAATCGGCCACCGAATTCGGAATCTTCGCTTCGGATCTCGCTTCCCGGGCGGGGACCCAAATCAGTTCGAAATCCACCGTATTTTTCGAACATGGACTTTCGAAAGGCCATGTTGGTTCCAAAGGGGGGTTCAGAGAGTTCACATGCAACATCACCCAAATCAAACTGGACAAGCGGGGCCATCGCAGAACGAGAGCCAAGCGACAGCCAGCGGGGAACCGGGCGGGACCACTCCGGAACAATGCGCCCTCCAGTGCCAGCCCACTCGCCGTTGCGCAAAACCGCCGTTAGATTATGCAGCCAAGTCGGTTCGACCGTCACGTCGTCATCTAGGAAAGCCAAAACGTCGCCCTGAGCCTTCCGGATCCCGGCATTGAGTGCATGGGATTTGCCTGGCTGTGGCTCAAAGAGGTAACAAAAGCGGCCGGGGTGCCAACTGCTGAAGTTTTCCGCAACGTTGCGGGTCTGATCGCTGGAGTTATTGTCCACGACCAAGACCTCCCACTCGACCGACTCGGGAAGAGTGAGCACGGCAAGGCTGTTCAACACTTTCGCCAAGCTCCCGCAACGGTTATAGGTACACAAAATAACAGTGATCTTCATTGTCCTTGCCGCTGCTTTTCTGTCTGCCACCACAATTCCCAGAAGTCACTGCAATCCTGCCTCAGGCCGCCTGGTGTAGGCTGCAATTCGGGCTTGAATCACGACTTTCCGTCTACCGTGTATTGCTGTTTCTCTGCAAACCACGGACGAATGTGGAACCCGTGCGTACGTCTCCACGCTTCAGCAACCTTTCGACGGTGTCTTTGGGATTCAGGGCAGCATCGCACAGCATTGCCAGGGTTGCTCGGGCCAAACGAGTGCGGTTGAAGCCGACGCCCGCGTCATTCAGTTTTCTTTTGTGATAGTCCCAGAACTTCTTGTCGCGGCCTTGCACTAGACTTCGGGCAAGAAATTCGTAATATTCGGACAGTTTCCGATCCAAGCAGATTTCGAATTCTTCCCGAGTCAGATGATCTGGACCGTGCGTGACCAGATCGTGCAACCTGCCCACTATAAGGGTATTCATATCATCCGTAAACTCGGTGAGCGACCCCGGCCGCTCTCTTGTAAAGGTGAGGACCTGATGGACGAAACCAAAGTCGCAACTCTTCAGGAGGGCGCAGCAGGTCTCTGAGTCAGCGTGCAGATTCGACTCGTTATAGAAGGGATCGCGACTCTGGACGAGGGCAGACCGGAAAAGTAAGGAGTTTGGTGTGCCGAATACGTAAAGGTTTTCGAGATAGAGCTTGCGGCAGACCTCCCGGCCCGATATCACGTCGCTGGGGTACGGTAGCCCCGTCCACATAACTTGCCGTCCCCGAAGGCCGTAGGCACCAACAATACCAGCGGAGGGATGCTCCTCGGCTACGGCAACCATCCGTTCCAGGCACTCCGGGAAGATCCAATCATCCGCAAACACAAACTTGCAGTACTTGCTGGCAGGGGAAATCTGACGTAACGCGACGTTATGGTTAGGGATCACCCGCAAGAACTTCTCATTCTCGTGAATCCGGATGCGCGAGTCTTTCGCGGCAAAACGGCGTGCGACTTCTGCAGACGCATCCGCGCTGCAGTTATTGATGATAGTGTAGTCCCAGTTTTGATAAGTCTGCGCGAAGATGCTCTCGATGCACTCTGCGAGATGCTCCGCGCCGTTGTACACGGGAGTGACAATGCTTACGAGCGGCTGCGGCGAATTAGATCCCATATTCGTTCGTTAGGCTGAAGCCAACGCACTTTCTTCCACTGACGAACGCTTCCGCAGCCCTCTAACGAGGTCGACGTAGAACGCCTTCTGTCCCATCACGTACAAGAGCATTCCAAGATAGACGCCGACGAAAAAAGTAACTCCTAATACGAGCCTGGGCAACGGAGACAACAGTTGACCGCAAAAGAATTGCAGCGCAAAAGCAAGCCCCCCAGCAACGATGCCTGAAAGCAAGGGCCGGCTCAGGGTCTGCATGACATCCCGGACGGAGACCACTGTGCCGTTCACGCACCAAGCAATATGCGGAACAACCCACAGCGTCATCACCGTTGAATAAGCAAACGCAACGCCCTTGGGTCCATAAGGCAATCCGATAACGATCCCCGTAATCACGAGAGGGGCGATGACCAGTGCGATTTTCAAGCTTCGCCCGACCATTCCGATAGAGAAGAGCAGCCATGAGAAGGGGTTAATCATTGCAAAAATCAAGATAGTCGGGGCCAGTAAGCGAAAAATGGGAATAGCTTCCTTCCACTTTGGTCCAAGGACCACGAAAATTGCCTCATTAGCAAAAAGAGTGCAGACAATGGTGATAGGTAGGGTCAACGCCAAAACCAGAGAGTAGCCCTTGAGGAAGTAGCTCCTAAGACGCTGGGGATCGTCCTGCACCCGTGATAGCGCTGAAAATGCTACTCCACCAATTGATGAATTGAGATTATCCGTCGGTATGCTGGTTAACTGGTAGGCCCTTCCGTAAATTCCGACCACGTCTGCTCCCCAATAGCGGCCTAGAAGCACTTTCTCCATATTATAGGCGACGTAAACAACAAGGCCGTTCAGCGTGATCGTGCCCCCGAAACGCATCATAGAGCGGATTCCAACCTGCGTGTGCGGCATCCCCGGGATCCATGCCGTGGCTATCCAAGCACAAATAGTGGAGACGGTTGGACCCGTAAGAGTCATTCCTACGAGGGCCCAATATCCGTAACCACGAATTGCCATGCCAATGCCGACCGCAACGCTCAGCACCAAGGATAAGATGTCTATCGCCGCGACCGTTGTAAAACGCATTTGGCGTTGCAGAAGCGCCCCGTGTTGTACGCCTGCGGCATTGAATAGGAATCCAGCCCCCAGCAGAGCTGTCACGCCAAGAATGCGCGGCTCGTGATAAAAGCCGGCAACAAAGGGTGCCATGAATACCGTTAATAGCGCCAAGATCGCCCCGACCAACATATTGATCCAGAATAATGTCGAAAGCTGTTCCTCGGTCACGGTCGCGCGTTGGATCGCAGCTGATGAAAGCCCGAAATCCCGGAAGAGACTGAGGACTCCAGTGAGAGCTGTGACCATACCCACAAGTCCGAAGTCTCTCGGAGTGAGCAACCGGGCTAGCGCCATCACGGAACCCACGCGAAGAAGAAAATTGGCCGCCTGGGCACAGACTTTCGCGAAACCGCCACGAATTGCTCTCTCCCTTAAGTCTTTCATCTTGATTTCAAGTCCGAACTGAAGATCTTGTCCGTCTCGGTTCCTTGTAATTTCACAGCACCAACTTGCGGCAATGGAAAGCCTCGGCGTAGCCGCTCCGGGCAACGCATTCCATTCCCCGCAGGCGCATGAGAGCAAGAAATGTTTCCTGCTCGAACCAACGCTTTGCGTGCTGCGTCTCGAAAGCATCCATGATGTAACGGACCTTCTTCTGGTAAATTTCCTGCTCGAGCGGCACGAAGAAGTTCGGCTGTCCCAGGTCTCCGTCGTATTTCGGAATCTCGTACTCCAGAATCAAATGATTGCGAAATGTGTTCCATGTCAGTTCGCAGATGACCCGATGATCTTGATGCAGATCGTGACGGTAATGTGTCAGGACCAAGTCCGGAACAAATTCTTTCTTCAGTTTCTCAAACTCCATCTTAATTCGCGGATGAAGCATCGGGAAAAAGCTATCACGGTAATTTCGGACCGCGACCTTCTTGGATTTGGCTGTTCCGAGAAACAGGCTCGCACCTTTTATTGCTTCCCTTTTTCGTGTTGCATTGGAGCTGAAGACCTGCCAATAGATCTTACGTTCCGGATCCTCCCGCAACAACCGCAAGATCGTCCCGCCACATCCGATTTCGATATCGTCGCAATGCGCGCCCAGGCAGAGAATCCGGCGCGGGGGCCTGCTGAGCTCACCGAGAGTAAGTCTTAGCATAGGTCGTTTTTGGCCTAGGTGGCGTCGTCCCCACTGGTCCCGATTACCGGAACCACAACCTCTTCGCGATGCGATGAGTTTCTCCAAACCTCCCAGGGCGCATCGCCGCGAGCATACAGATCGTCCAACTGCTGTTTGTCCTTAAAAGTGTCCATGGAGGCGTAAAAACCATTGTGCTCGTAAGCCATCAATTGTTTTTCGCGGATCAAGCGCTGGAAGGGTTCAAGAACTAATTCTTCCCCGTTCTGCATGAACTTGAAAATGTCCTGTTTGAGAACGAAATAGCCACTATTGATGCGAAGATTGGAATCCTGAATGGCCTTGATTTCGTTCACAACACCACCCGGACTGGCGGAGACAACGTGGTACGTTAAATTTGGCTTTGCGGAAACAAAAGTGGCGATCTTGCCGTGATTCCTGGAGAACTCGATGAGATTGGGGAGCGGGAGATCGGTCAGGCCGTCCGCATAATTTGCGAGGAACAGCTCTTCGCCCGCCAGATACTTCTCTACGGCTTTGAGTCTCTGACCGATATTTGAATGCATGCCTGTCTCAGCGAACGTTATGTTCCAATCGTGGATGTCGCTATTGAAGAGCTGCAGATCTTTCCCGCCCTTTGAGAGCGAAAAGTCGTTTGAAACGCACTCGTCGTAGTGCAGGAAATACTGCTTGATGGCATCCGCGCGATAGCCAAGGCACAAGATAAAGTCCTTGTGACCGAAGTGCGCGTAATACTTCATCACGTGCCAAAGAACTGGCCGATAACCGATCGGCACCATGGGCTTCGGGACGTTGTCGGCGTATTCCCGCAAGCGCATTCCTAGCCCCCCACAGAATATGACCACTTTCATAGGGTTCCTCTTTTTCTGCTCCGCGCATTGCACGAAACGGTTTTCTGCGCAGTTGAGCCATTACGCATACACCTTTACCTCCGGGATAGGCACGACGAACATGCCTCCCCATTCGCGAATGAAACCGTTCTGTTTGATGATCTCGTCTTTCAAATTCCACGGAAGGATGAGCACATAATCAGGCCGAGTCTCCCGGATGCGGTCCGGCGGATAAATGGGAACGTGCGTGCCCGGCAGGAACCTGCCGTGCTTGTGGGGGTTGCGGTCCACCGTGTAGTCAAGGAAGTCAGTCCGAATCGCGCAATAATTCAGCAGCGTATTGCCCTTGCCGGGCGCGCCGTAACCCGCGATCTTCTTTCCGCTGCGCTTAGCTTCGATCAGGAATTCGAGAAGTTTGCGTTTCGTTTCCTTAACCTGTTCAGCAAAACGCGAGTAGGTCTCGAGCCGCGAGTATCCCATGGATTCTTCCCGGGCGCGGAGCTCCGTAATGTGAGCGCTAACCGGTTTCGAAGAATCCTCTGTGTGCCGCGCATAGATACGCAGGGAGCCGCCGTGCGTGTGAAGCTCCTCGACATCGAACAACGTCAAACCGTGTGCTGCGAAGATTTTTTCCACCGCTACTAGAGAGAAATAGGAGAAGTGCTCGTGGTAGATGGTGTCAAACTGATTTTGCTCCATGAGCCGCTGGAGATGAGGAAACTCCATGGTAATGACGCCAGCTGGTTTGAGCAGGATTTTCATTCCAGCAACAAAATCATTGAGGTCAGGCACCTGCGCGAGGACGTTGTTGCCGAGGAGCAAATCAGCTCTCTTGCCGGAGGCCGCGAGTTCGCGTGCTGTTTCCGTGCCAAAGAACTTGACGAGAGTCGAAACGCCTTTCTGAACCGCGACAGCAGCGACGTTTGCCGCGGGTTCGATTCCCAATACCGGTATCTGCTTCTCGACAAAGTACTGCAGCAAGTAGCCATCGTTGCTCGCCACTTCTACGACGAGGCTCTGCTCGCCAATGGCGAAACGCTCCACCATTTGATCGGTGTACTTGTTGGCATGCGCAAGCCAAGAGTCTGAGTAAGAGGAAAAATATGCGTAATCACTAAAGATATGCTCGGGCGTAACGTATTCCTGGAGCTGCACAAGGAAACATTTTTCGCAAACATAGACATGTAGCGGATAAAACGGCTCCATCTGATTTAGGTGGTCCGCGCTAAGGTAGCTCTCGCACAACGGGGACATCCCCAGGTCCACAAAGGTGTGTTCGAGCTTCGTTCCGCAGAAGCGGCAGCCGAATTGATTTGTCCGAGTCATCAATGATCCTAGTAAGATTTGAACAAAGGCCGCATGCTAATTTCCGTGATCTCGCAGGTCCGCGGCATCTTCAGAGAGTGAACGACCATGGCCGCCACATCCTCGGGCTGCATTAGCAATTCGGGCCGGTACACTTTGCGCTCTTCCCGAAACAGCTGCTCGGTACGAGGTGTCGCCGTCCGTCCCGGGAAAACAGAGAGAACGCGGATACCATCCGCATTTACTTCTTCCCTCAGGCTGTCGGCGACGGCCTTCATGGCATGCTGCGTTGCGGCAAACTGCCCCGAGCGGGCGCGGGCGCGCAAGCCGCTGCTCGAATTGATGAAAACCACCTGTCCTGAACCGGCCCGCAGCAATGGGAGCAAACTCTGGGTTAGGAGATATGGTCCACGGACATTCGCTCGATACTGGGCATCAAAATCCGACAGCGGAGCACGGGCGTGTTCTGCATGACGAATTTCTCCCGCACAGTGAACCAAGACGTTAACGCGGCCGCCATTGCGCTCCAAATCCGCAACGAGAGCGTGAATGTCTTCGTCGCGGGTCAGGTCGGCGCGGCACGCGCGTGCCCGCAACGAATGCTGCTGCGCGGTCTTGGTCAGATCTTCGAGGGCGTCGAGCTTCCTGCCGACCAGACATACTTGAGCGCCTTCTCCTGCCAGGGCTAAGGCAATTGCTTTCCCGATACCGGAGCTGGCGCCCGTTACGACGGCAATCTTGTCGGACAGATTCTGCAGCAAGATGTCTCGTCTCTGATCAGTTGGGCTTTCTGTCGTCATGGCGCTGATCACCGTAGCTTTCCTAAGCGGAAGTGGCGGTTTCGAATTCCTCCGGCTTGGCGAAGGCTGGCTGGGTTTCATAGAGCGAATAATATCCTTCCGGCACGTGCGCCAAGTCCGTTCCGCGGAGATAATCGCCCATGGTGGTCCCGGTGCAGGCAGAGTCCACGTTGGGAGCGCCGCGGCGCGCGGCAACGTCGTCAACGTTAACGGTTCGGAAGTCGATGCTGAAGCGGGTGCGGCCGGAATTGTTGGGCACGCTCGAATGCATCTGCGCACCCGAAAACAAGAGCATGCCACCGGGAGGGGCAATCACCCGGATTTGGGGATCAAGTTCCATCGGCTCTTCCGGCTTGGGTTGTTTGCGGGTGTCCTGCTTCACGAATTGCGCTGCATTCTGGCGGCTGGTGCGGTTCCATTCGGCGTAGTTGTATTCGGCAGAGCCATTGCGCACCGCCTGGCTCCAATAACGCGGATGAAACGCCATAGCGTTTTCCGCGACAATCGGAAAAATGGGCATCCACCAATTGATCTGGCACATCGGCGCCGAATACCAGGTATCGCGATGGGGATGGAAGGCGTAAGCGATTCCCGACGTCAGGTAATCATCACTCGTGGACGTGCGCATGCGAGGGACGTCAAAATAGGTCTTCTCTGGGTTCGCACCGAGTTCGCGCAAGATTCCCTGGATGCATTCCTTCGATTTCTGGGCATGGATGAACTTTGGTTTCAACTCGGCAAGGATCTCTGCGAAACGCTCCACAGGCAGATGGAACTGAGCGGTCTCCGGGTCAAGGGGATGAAAGGCCTCTTGCGCCATCTCGCGCGCGAAATTCACGAGCTTGAGTGAACTCGGAGTAGGGGAATAGACCAGCAACTGCCCGCGATAGAGAAGTTCCCGGCGCTTATCGTCATTGACGGGCGTATCCAAAAAAATTGCATTCATAGTTCTATCCTTTTCGCCAGCTAGCCTGCAGCCGTCGGCACAAATTCGAATTTCTCTCGCAAAAGGCGATGTTCCCGTAAGGCATTCGCGGCCTTGTGGATGGACTCAAATCGAATGCCAGATCGCTCTGCTATATCCAGCAGAGAATGCCTTCCATCGGAAAGATTGAGCACCCAGAGCATCGCCATCTCGGTCACTCCGGCGTCGGACTCCCCGCCGATCATGCGGTACAAGCCGCGCTTTCCCAGTTGCGGTTCGCACTTTGGACTCACGTTCACAAAAGTTCCGTTGTTCTCCAGGACCAAAAGTATCTCCAAGCAGACAGCGAGCGATTCACGTAGTTTATCCGGGTATACGAACTCCAGGTTGTCAGCTGAGGTGTGATATTCCGGAAAGGTACCGTGTGGAGTGCACGAAAGCCTCCCCACCGCAAGATTGATTCCCGGCGAGCAATATTGGCGCTCATCGTAGCCATACGGCGAGAATTCCAGGAGTTCGTATGGATTCCCGGAATGCTGGAGAACATGAGCGGCTGCCCGGTCAATTTCTTCGCTGCCCTGGCGGCTCTTCTTGTAGTGGAGTTTACCAGCATCCCCGACTCCGCTGAGGACTAACCCGTGTTTGATGCGGGGAAGCTTATCTTCATTCAGAGCGAGCCAGGTAATGGCGCCAATCGTGCCGGGAATGAACAAAAAGCGATAAGAATAGTGCCGCGTCAAGCCTCTCAGATGCTTTGCCAGCCAAACAGCCAGCGCGATGCCGGATAGATTGTCGTTGCACAAAGACGGATGGCACGCGTGGCAGGAGATCAATACCTCGTCCGGCGTATTCCCGGGGAGGAAGTACTCGCCGTAAGTGAGGTGACCGTCCTTGAGCGTCGAGTCGATGTTGATCTCGTATTCGTCTTCGGTTAGCGCTTCGAGCTGACGTTGAGAAAGGCAGAATCCCCAACTTTCCTTGTAGTAGGAAGTCCGATAGGGTATCCAATCCGGGCGCTCCGGAATCGCGAAGAGATGCTCTTTCAATTCAGAAAGAGAGATGCGGCCCTGAACAGGGATGCTGTAATTGACGACGTGCAGATTTGATTTTCCAAAGTCAATAACTCGTTCACCTTTTGAGTTTTTCACGTAGGCGTCGCGGATATTCCATTCCTTCGGCACCGTCCAGTCGAACACTTGCGTACCGGTAGGAACTTCGCGCATTTCAAGCGGAATATGTGTCTGCAGGATGCGAAGAGTCTGGCGAAGACCGTCCCCCGTAATACTGCGGCAGATAGGATAAAGCTGGGAGATCAAGCGGTACATCGCTTGTCCCTCATCCAGAGGATCGAGACCGTTCTCGAGTTCGTTTATATTCAAGACGTTCAGGCCGCTCTCACGAAAGGAAGTTCGGGTAATTTTGATCTCGCTCGATAATTGTACGCACACCAGCAGGCCAGTCGATGCCAAAGGCCGGGTCGTTCCAGCGGACGCCTCGCGCATGTTCCGCGGAATAGGACTGAGACATCTGGTAGAAAACCTCCGTGTCGTCCTTCAATGTCTGGAATCCATGCGCGAATTCTTCCGGGATGTATAGCATTTTCCGGTTTCCTGCCGAAAGCTCGACTGCAAAGTGCTGCTTGAACGTCGGCGACACAGGTCGCAAGTCAATGATGACGTCATGGATCGATCCTGATGTGCATCGCACCAGCTTTGCTTCGGCAAACGGGGCAATCTGAAAATGCATTCCCCGCAGTGTTCCTTTGCGCCGGTTGAACGATACGTTGCATTGAACCACTCGCGAATTCAGGCCGTGCGCCTCAAACGCTTCCTGACAAAACGTCCGCGCAAAAAAACCTCGCTCGTCGGCGTGTTTTTCCAGTTCGATCAGAAAGGCGCCTCGCAGCTTGGTCTCTGTAAAAATCAAGTCTCACCAGTCGCTCGGCAGCAATCTTGTCAGACGCTCTTCACTTGCAACACGTGCTCGGCATCCCGTGATTGCCAGCGAAGGTCCGTGTTCAGGCGCCCCGAGGCCAGCAATCCCCGGATGTGGTCGATGCGCTTGTATCTCGCGCCTTCAAACTCTTCCGCGCGCAGGCCAACTTTCTTGTACGCCTCATAAAGCTCGCGCGCGCCACGCCGCGCATCCCACTTTGGCTGGAAAGCCGGCAGCGCTTTCTTGATCCGGCCGAAATCCGCGCGGTAGCAGCGCTTGTCCGGGCCCGCATCTTCCGCAAATTCGATCGTGCAGCCGGGAACGGTTTCCTTCACGATGTCGGCTAAATCCCGGATCTGATAATTCTCTTCGCTGCGCCCCACGTTGAACGCCTGGTTGTGAATCACGTCGCGCGGAGCTTCGAGAACCGCAAGAAACGCGCGCGAGATATCTTCAATGTGCACGATCGGGCGCCACGGCGTGCCGTCGCTCTTGATGAATACGCGCCCCGTCGTCAGCGCCCACGCCGTGAGATTGTTGAGCACCAGGTCAAACCGGTGACGCGGAGAAACGCCGTAAGCTGTTGCATTGCGCAGGAACACGGGGCTGAACTCCGGCCCCGCCAGAAGGGCCACGTCTTGCTCGACCAGGACCTTGGAGCGGCCATAGGGCGTGACCGGATTGAATTCCGCAGTCTCGTCTAGAATTTTGTCGCCGGCCGCGCCATACGTGCTGCACGAAGAGGAAAACAGGAAGCGCTTTACGCCCACTTCCTTTGAGAGTCGCGCAAGACGCACCGAAGCGTGATGATTGATGTCGTACGTCAGATTCGGATTCAAGTTGCCCAGCGGATCGTTCGAAAGTCCCGCGAGATGAATGACAGCTTCAAATCCCTTGAGGTCCTTCGGCTCGACGTCGCGCAGATCCTTCCGGATGGAAGGAAATTCTCGCGGGGCATCGCCGAAGGTGCACTGCTCGAAAAGATCGCTGTCCAATCCCACCACTTCATGGCCCGCGTTGGCCATCAGCGGCGCCATGACGGTGCCGATGTAGCCTTTATGGCCAGTCAACAGTATTCTCATTCTCGTTCAACCCCTCTTCGAAACAGGTCTGATCCTAGGATTGCGACAAAAAAAAGGCCTGTCATGGACGTTGTATCTTGTCTTCGTGCAAAGCTTCCCGCCGGGGCGATCCACTTCCAGTAACAGTCCGGGACGACCGACAGCGACCCACTCTGGAACCAGATGTCGCAAGGAACCCGCGTCAGTCAGGTTACCACGCCAACAAGCCATCGAAAGGCGTGCCAGCGTAGCCGCCTGAACGGCAACTCTGAGAGAAGTGAGCCGGTTGTGTCCTAGGTAGCATCGATGGGCAATTTGTCGGCAAAGTTTTGCCTTCCTTCATCTTACTGACTTGATGCTTATGCTTGAAGAGGGCGCCCTAAAAACATGAAACATGGGCAAACCCACGCCGAGTCACCAAATAACCCCTGGACAGGCTACCGCCATTAAGTTCGCGGGCATACCCACTGGATAAGGTCGCAATCGGCCTGCCAGACTTCTAGACATAAGGCGACGTTGACGCCGGCAAATCACACCTTACTTGTTGAAAACAGGTTGGTTAGCCGTACACGATAGAGCGGAAGCCACCGCCCAAGGAGGTTGTCTCCCTCAAAATGGAGAACCGAGGGAAAACTCTTACCACGATTTGAGAACAGGTTTCCCGGGGCGAGGCTCGACTTGCATGGGTCATGATTCCAGCAACAGTATCTGGTGGACAGCGAGGAGCAGAGATTGAGCAAGCACATCGGCGCTGCCGTTTGCGACCTGATCGCTCTTCAGTATTCGCGCCGTTCTGCAACCTGCGTTTTTGCCGGCTTCCACGTCGATGTCGGAATCGCCAATCATCCATGACGCGGCTAGATCAATTTCATGTGCGCGTGCCGCGGCCAAAAGCATGCCAGGCGCAGGCTTACGGCAACTGCATGGCGGTTGCGTTTCGTGCGGGCAGTAATAAACTTCTGTGATTACGGCGCCGGCTGCTGCTAGCTCCTGGCACATCCGCTCGTGTATCAAGTCCAACTCGCGAACCGTCAACAACCCTTTAGCCACACACCTTTGGTTGCTGACAACGATGACGCAGAAGCCGGCTCCGATGAGCAAGGCGATCCCTTCGGCTACTCCAGGAAGAAATTGCATCTCTTCCCAGCGGGTTACATATTGGCCTTCCTTGGGTTTTCGGTTTATAACCCCATCACGATCCAGAAACGCGGCCCTCTTCATGGAATATTTCTCGCTCCACTAGTTCTGAGACGATGTGCCCGATAAGGATGTGGCATTCCTGAATCCGCGGAGTTTGGTTGGAAGGCACGCATATGCAGTGATCTACAGCAGCCTTGAGTTTTCCGCCCGTCGAGCCAGTGAGCGCGATTGTGTGCAGGCCAATCTTCTTGGCGGTGGACATGGCCCAAAGCACATTCGGAGAGTTCCCGCTGGTTGAAATACCGATCGCTACATCACCTGATCGAGCCAAGGCTTCGAGTTGCCGAGAGAACACCTTCTCGAAGCCATAATCGTTTCCAATCGCCGTCACGCAAGAGCTGTTCACGGAAAGAGCCAAAGCGGGCAAAGCGGGTCGATCGAATGCAAAACGTCCCACCAGCTCCGCAGCGATATGCTGTGCGTCTGCCGCGCTTCCTCCATTACCAAACAGGAGCACTTTGTTGCCCTGTCTCAATGCACTGACTAGGATTTCGCTGACCTTTGCTACCGTCGTCAAGATATCTGCGCTTTCGAGCAAGGACTGTTTGGTCGCAATCGATTCTTCGATTAGCTTGCCAATGCGCTGCTCGAAATCACTAATGGGCACCATTTAGTCTCCGCATCAAAGTGCCGAGTCCTGACGAACGGGCTTCGACAACAGGATTTCGTTGGGTTTTCAAATTCTGCCCACACCATACTAATTCTCAAGCCATAGGGTGACGACATTCGGCCAGAAAGGACGAATGTGGCCAACTAGACAAGCAGTGGTCCCGACGCCTGGCCCATCAATAGCTCAAGCAGAGTCGTCAGCCGGTTGTTTGCGGTAGGCCGCTTCGTAGAGCTGGCCATACAATTTCTGGGCCCGTGCGTAGTCCTCTGGCGTACCAATGTCGATGAAAACCCCGTGTTGCTCCAAGGCATAAATTCCTTGGTCCAGAACACTTGGAAAGATGTCTCTCTCCAGGCTTATGGTACCGTCAGGTATATAGTCTAGAATCCTCCGGTTAAACACGTATATTCCAGCGTTTATGAATTCCGTCGGATCACCATCCGACTTTTCCTTGAAACCGCTTACATGACCCTCCGTGGTCATTTGCACCGTTCCATACCTCTGGGTGTTTTTCATGCGAACCACCGCCAAGCTCGCTATCCCGTTCTTTTCGCGGTGAAACTGAATTAGCTCCTGAAAATTGACTTCGATGAAAGAGTCCCCGTTCATCACGAGAAAGTCAGAACCATCACTGAGGAGTGGTTCGGCAAGCTTGACGGCACCTGCCGTTCCCATGGCTTGAGACTCTCTCGAATACTCAATCGTGACATCCCACTTTCTGCCATCACCCAACTCGTTCTCCACTTCCTGGGCTAGGTACCCCGTGCACATCACTAGGCGACGAATCCCTTGGTGTTGAAGCTGTCTGACAAGCAGTTCAATAAATGGTCGCTCACCCACCGCCGCGAGAGGCTTTGCCGTCGACGCAACAACGGATCGCAGGCGAGTTCCCAAACCGCCAGCGAGCAAGACTGCTTTGATAGTGTCCTCGTGCCGCGTCAAACGGGTTTTCCTTTGGCCGGTCGTCGCGGAGATTCATGGATAGTATTCACGATTCACTCAAGAAGTTGAATTCCCCGGGCGCAGAGTAGGAATGCAAATGCTACCTGTGCCCATTTCTGATGATCATCTGTCCTGGTTTGGCGGGACAATCAATACCAGGCCAGCGCTTCTTGCCTTTTGCCCCCGACCTTTTCCCGGTGTTTGGCAAAGTTCGATCCCAATACTCCAGCATGGATGTCAAAGTCTCATCGATCGTTCGCAGCGGTTTCCAGTCTGTCTGGTGCTCAAACTTTTTTGTGCTTCCGAAAATGATCTTTTCATCAGAAGGCCGCATGAGC